>Ga0265797_10002432_pt1 | contig 31375 bp, 22 predicted proteins | sample P2T30metagenome_FD_192433 | JGI IMG/M metagenome (GOLD analysis project Ga0265797, IMG submission 192433) | Plant litter microbial communities from East Loma Ridge, Irvine, California - P2 T30 | ecosystem: Environmental > Terrestrial > Plant litter > Unclassified | place: USA: California... | reverse complement strand
CCTTCCAGCGCCTGCGCCTTTAGCCCGCGATCTCTTCGGTTCTAGCATTCGCTCTTCCTGGTGAATCGCCTCGTCTCAACATCTCGTTGACAAAAGCCAGCCATCGACGTACCGCCGCTTGCCTCAATGAACCACAATACACAACACATCCTTTCTCAAGCTGCTTATACATGGATACCTAGTATACAGAGGTTGAGAAGCCAGCATCTTGGTAACATTGTAATGCGTAGGCCACAGTACAATGCGCATGCAATCTTGATCGAGACACCTGAGCCCCCTCGTTGTTAAAGAAGGCACCCTTGGTGATGTTGATAAAGGTACATGGACCCGGTATTCCTATAAACATAGTGCGAACCTTGCAGTGTGCTTTGTTTCTGCCTTCCGCCTTTCATCAAGTAACTACAAGCTTGTTTCCCTTCTTCTTCTTCTTCTTCTTCTTCTTCTTCTTCTTCTTCTTCTTCTTCTTCTTCTTCTTCTTCTTCTTCTTCTTCTTCTTCTTCTTCATCTCAAGCATCTCATCTTTCCACTTGCTCACTTCCTCTATCGCCTTCTTTGGCTCCATCTTGTGCATCAGCAAATAGCCTTGGACCTCCGCAGGCGAGAAGATCTTCTCGGGTAAGGCATCAGCAAAATGCTGTGCCATCTCCCCGAGCTTGCCTAGCTCGAGGGTGGCGGCAACGGATTTCTTGGGCAGGCAGATACCGAGGAGTTCGTGGGTTCCGACTGCATTTGCGGGTATTCCATTATCCATAGCGACCTCGGTCTCAGGGGTAATCTCAGATATGGCGGTGTCGGCGTTGAACATGCGCATGTACATGTCGCGGATCTGATCGCGCGTGGCGAGTGTGAAGCCGATCTGGAGATCAACGCGACCCGGTCGGGTTAAAGCGTCATCCAGCTTGTCTGGTGTATTGGTAGTCATGATGAGCACATGACCCTCATGGGAAGCGGCACCATCGATGACATTGAGCAGTCCACTTAGACTTATGGAGCCCAAACCTCCTCTTGAGACTTCTGTTGAAACTGGCTTATCCGTTGCTTCTGAAAGTGACTTTTCGGCTACGTTCGCCACTGCCTTATGCGCAGACTTTTTTGGAGATTCTGGAAGTGCGGGGTCCTTTACTGGCTCCTTCTGCTTCGCAAACCGGCTGAAGAGACTGAAGGGCAACCGAACTAGTATCAGAGGCCACGCAAGAATACTATGAGCTTTCGATGGTGTAATACCTGGCTTGTCCTGTGTTCCAATCTTGTGTGCCTCAAGAACAACTGTGGCATCATCGATAGCTAGAACGGGAGATGCAAGACCCTCACGCCGAATACCCGCAGCGTCGATGTCTTCAAGGAGAAGGAAACATCGACGAGGAAGTTCGTTGAGTAAGGAACTCAGCTCGGACTCGGTGATGCCGTCGTTGAGAGAGAGACAGTACACATCCAGACCGAATATGCCAGCTAGAGCAAAAGAAAGCGATGTTTTCCCTGTTCCTGGTGGCCCATGGAAGAGATAGCCACGGCGATGAGGGATACCACGTGCGGCATACCAACGCGCCGTGGCAGGGTTGAGATACTCGTTAATATCCGCAACGATCCTGCCTTTCTGTTGCTGGTCTAGAGCTACCGTGCTAAGTGGCCGTGACGAGCGTCTAGACTGACGTCTCCAGTACCGCTCCCCGCGACCGTTTTGATTTGGAGCTTGATAAATCGATGTAGTTGTACTTGCCTTGTTAAGACTCCACCTTTTGACGTAGATAAGCAGTTGCTTAATAGGCTCAGTTCCCCTCCCTCTGCAGCACAGTACAATCTGCTCATCGTAACTGTCTCTCCGTCCACCAGTCTGCTCCTTCTTGACACGCGCAAAACTAAACCATCGACCCTGGTGATAAAAGTTGTAGTCACCGAAACTGGGCTGATATACTGGTGGTATGTTGCCCGCCCACTTCACATTATTGAAAATTCCATATTCATCCAATCCGTCGTCACTATCATCTGCGTCTTCGACTCCGCGAACGTGGCGGGTAGCTGCAGTCAGACGTCTACTAGATGTCGGCATGTGCTGCACCGCTATCCAGCTCATGACGTGGTCGTACAGGATATCGGATTCGTCAATAACGACGGACGACGTGTAGTAGACGGTGAAATAGTCGTAAGCTCGGCCGTAAGTAAAGATGGCTCCGTGATACAGGCCAAAGAGGACAAGCCATCCCGTGACAAAGACGCCGATGTCGAAACCCAGATAGCGGAATGTTAGTTGAGCGATTGTGCTGTAGCCTGGAACAAACATCTCTAGTACTGTTGATGGCACGCTCGTGCTGGTTACATTGTTGTTTGTAGAGTTGAATTCGGATATAATAGCCTGGAGGCGGGAGAAATCCATTTCGTAGTTCGACTGTGGGGGTCCGCCGCCGTATTTTGGTAGGCGTTTTGGAAAGAAAGAGAGAGTAACGAAGCCTGTCTGTGGATTTGTAGTAGACGCTGTTCGGAATCCGAGCATAGTCAGGGAAACAGTAACGCAGGATAATCACTGTGCTGTACGTGTCGTCGATAAGGAATATGATACAGAAGGAACAGACCAATTGATTGGACGCTTGCCATTTACAGGAGTGCTTGTACTTGAAAGAAAAGGACAGCTCATCTGTAGAGGGTGATTGATGCAATTCATAAGGATGCTGTCACAGATGCATATTCAACAGTAGACTCGCCACAACCCCACCACACTTTACGTGTCGAAGAGCATATCAGACCTGGTTTAGTACTTCGTGTACACAAGACACCGAGGTCATACGCCGTTTGCGAGAATATTCACTTACAACGAGAGGACGTGCCTCAATCGGACAGTGATCAACAAGTGAGCATTTCGGCAAATAGCAGGGGATATTGGAGCCTCGGGAACGAAGCTCTTCGATTGTAACATTGATGTGATCAGCTCACGTAAAGAGGAAGAACACTTGCGCCAAGCTCAACGACTCATAATCAAGAACGGAGTGCATGAGTATCGCCTACCGAAGATGTTGTTTGGTGTATGCTTCAAACGACGAGCAAGAGAACGCCAGCATAACAGGTCACGGCGGAACGATAACAACATGCTGAAGAAAGGTCGCAGACGTGTCAGTCCCAGGTTGAGGCAGCCTCTCCTCATTACCACCACATCATCAAGATCTCAGGAATCAAGATTCGATAAACTTCGGATCATCCATGGGTCGTAAGGTAGAAAGGCATAACGTTTACAACAAAGCAAAAAACAGATTCAATGGTATCGTGCGCAAATCTACATCACTCCTTTGTTTCTAAGATCCACTTTCTTTCTTGTCCCTAGGGGATACACAGAACTGTGATCTGGCGCAGCCTTCCTACAGCCTTTTCCCCAACAAACATCAACCAACACTTCAAGAAAAAACAAGATAGTACAGAAAGGTAAGAATCAGACAAAGAGAAAAATTGTTTCTGCCTTCGCCATAGCTACATGTCTTGAAAGTTGAGGTCAACACGCCCACCCCGCCCCCCGCTACGGGAGTACGGGGACGGGAATGGATACCTGGGAGCTAGGCAGCAAGGATGAAGTGTCTTTTCAGTTGTCGTCGTTTGCGGTCGTAGGAGAACGCCGATACGCATGCAAGAACCATGTGCTGAAGAATGCTTTGGGTGCTATCATCAAAGTCTCTTATTTGTTTCTTTTGGAAAGGAAAAGACTTAGTTGCGGCCGAAGTGACCACGGCGGTGCTTGTGTGCGTGTCGGCGGTAGTCAGCACCAACAGTGGTGGTGACGACGACCTCAACGATGGCAACCTCGTATACGACACCGTCCTTGGTGTAGGTAGAGGTAGAGACAGCCTCGTCACCCGCGACAGCATCAACGATGTCAGCAAGAGGAGTGACGGCAGGTGCAGCGGGGTAGTTGCCGTAGTCAGCGCTGGAGCTGGACTTGACCATGGTGGAAGGGCTCTCAACGTTGTAGACGGAGATACCACCAGCGCCCATGGAGCGAGCAGGAGCGTAGGACTGAGTGGGCACAGGGGCAACAGAGGACAGAGTAGGAGTGACGGGCTCCTCGTCGTCCTTGTCTCCTCCCTCAAGGGGTGCGGCATACTCGGGTCCGTATTGAACGGGGACGTTACCGCAGAGACCGTTGGAAGGACCAGCGCAGTCATCGACAGAGAGGACCTTGGGCATGGACTGGATCTTGCAGGTGGCCTGCTCAGATTCAGTTTGGAGGGAACCGGAGAAGACTGGGCAGTCCTCAACGCGACCAGAGGGGTTGGTGCAGGTGGAGACGGCGGACTGGAGGGTGTCGATGTTCCATCCGTTGATGAAATCAGCGTGGTATCCGTAACCTATCTTGCGTTAGTTGTGAATCGACACAGAAATATTGGGGTTACATACCAGTTGGGTCACCGTTGGACCACACGAACTGACCGGGGGAGTCCTTGAACTTGTAGGTGTTCCAGATAGTCTCGTAGAAGAGAGAGGGAACACGAGTGTCGAAGCCCTCGGGGCACGAGCCACCGTCAATCATGTTAGGGTAGGCCATGTGGCTCTTGTGGTCGTCGGCGGTCTTGTCCTTGCCGTTCCAGCACGAGGGGAACATGATCTCGGCACGGATACCGTTGGCGCAGTTCTCGTCCATGTAGTCCTTGGTGGGGAGGAAGTGGCGGTAGCGCGAGCCCTCGGGTGCCTTGTTGTAGTTGAGGCAGTTGAAGCCAATGGACTTCTGGCCGAGAGACAACTGGGTCATGTCGTCGGCGGTCCAGGCAGAGGTTGGCGGGTCAGGAACCGGGCCGGTGAAGTTACGGAGACGGGAGTCACCTGCGAGCATCTGGAAGCCCTCAGGGAAGGCCTTCAGGTCATCGCCGAGGAGGAGGTAGTATGCGAGCATACCACCAACCTGGGGGACGATCTCAGTCTTGCCACCCTCGTGGACAAAGTGGAGGGAGGGGGTCCAGTAGGCGGACTTGTCGTCGTCGAACTGGCACGAAGTGCACTCCGACTCACGGAGCATGTCATAGGTGGTCGTCTCAGCGAAGTCTGTCGGCTGTTAGTAAGCTGTAATCATCCGCAAACTTGCCCCTGATTCAGACACCCACATGCAGGTCATCGCATGAATGACTCGCATACAACTGGATAGCTCAGGGGCTCCTTGTTTGGAGGTGCCCTGACATGTCCAGAGAAGATGCTCGTCCACCATGCGCCTGGCGTGGGAGGTCAAATCAGAAGCGGACAGTCTTCACTTACTGCTTCCACCGTGGATGGTGTGGGCGTGAGAGGAAGCAGTTCCTTCGTCGACGATGGGGTCCAGACGTGCGAGGGCAGTGCGGTCGTGGCAGGGCATGCGCCAGAAAGCGTTGGCAGAGCCGGACAGCATAGCTGCCGCGGCGATGGATGCGACAGACTTCATGGTTGAGAGTGTAGTCGGCTTGGGTTGAGTGTAGAAGTGGTGGAGTACTCTTGCGATAAGGGTGACTGTTGAGACAAAAGGCGAATGCTTTTTCCACTATGTCGTCGGAATAGTATCGATGGCGTTTCCGTGTACGTTGACGAAGTGAATAACCTCAGCCTCCAGGACTCTCCCGAGCTTCAAGTTGGATAGACACAGAAATGAGTGTAGCGTTGTCGCGAAGACAACTAGATTGATGGATAGCGAATGTTGCTGGTGGTGCCAAAGGAGTGACAGAGCGAAAGAATGAACGCGGTAAAGGAAGGGAAAAGAAGGAGATGAGATACGGGAGAGATGGGGAAACGAGCGGTTATCACGCTTGATCAGTGCTAGAGGCTCTTTTTAGGGGAGATGAAGGAATGCTTTGGTTTAGCGAGGTGAAACCCTAGATTAGTCCATGGAGCATGGGATGCCCTGGGAGGCTGCTGCGATGCTCTCGTTGGACCGTGAGGCGCTGCGCACCGGCCGCTAGTCCAGAAATAGTAAGCTGAAACATGTCAGTAAGGGGATCCAGCACATGGATTTGGAGAGTGCCGGCGGGCAGCCTTGTGCGAGCCAAATGAATCGAGCACTTTGGAGCCGCATTCTGTGGAGGCGGCAATCACTCATGATGCTGGTGATCGTGAAGCACCCGCGCCGCTTCCGTCGTCGACGCCTCTGCTTCACCATCTCATGGCCTAGTTGATCCACTCCACTCTTGCGCACCTTGCTCATCTGCGTATTCGGTAGGTCGTTGCACGTAACACCGGCCGGCGTGACACAATCAGGCCGGATCATCGCTTCCTATCGTCTTTGTTTGGTATAGGTAGTCTGGGTACCTGAATTGGCGGCAAACCGTGCGCCGTCGCAGCATCGCAATCTCCAGCCTAAGAGAGCTGCCACTCGCTGGCGGCCCCAAAATACTGCACTGACGGCGGCGACATCATGACGACCCACTGAAATGGCACATCGCAATCGCAATGCGGATGTCGGCAGAGGCGTCCATGTCATCGCGATCATTCAATGCCTCCGACTCCTTTTCTTTTCCGCGAGGGGTGGTTGATCTTTGGCCACCTGCTGTTCTACGGCTGTTTGCACCACGCCAAAACGACGCTTCCACTGCTCCCCCTTCTCTGCATAGTCGGTGAGCGGCTGCCTGCCTCCATTCGAGCGGGAACCCGGAGCAGGTGAGATTGCGCCAAATACCTCCAAGCCCGCGCGGCAATAACGCGGCGAAGCGTAACGTCTTCTCGCCATCTCGCTACTCTGCTTGGTTGCTTGGTGTTGACTTGTCACGACACGGCGTCCTGCGCGCAGTCCAAAAGAATCCTCAATTCCTCCTTGTGCGGCACAGCGGTCGCACGACCTTCTCCAGGACCCCTCTTCTCCCAGGAGCGCAAGTCGTGGTTGGGCGCAAGGCATAAGCGCCACGCCCCTCGCCTCGTGTGCTGTAATTCCCGTCCCGGCACCATACAGCCTATCGATAGCGGTTTTTTTGTTCCTGCAGTAGCGCTCACAAGGGCGTCATGTGCTGCCGCTGGCTAAACTGTCTCCCGCCAAACAATAGGCCGGCGCTATTCTTGCGCGCTCATACGCAGCTGATCCCTTCTCAGCCTCCTCGAGAAAGCACGATGGGACAGGAATAGTGCAGGAACGATATCTGTGCCTGCTATAGCCTAGACCCAAGCCAGCAGGAGCTGAGCGCAGCGCCCACCCCTCGTCACGACGACATATCGCGGCTGGGTAAATGAGTACTCTCTAAGAAAAACCTGTCACTCGTCTCATACCCCTCCTATTCTCGCACACATAGTAATGCTTGAAGCACAGATCCCGGATGTCATTCTCAGGCACATGCGTAAAACACGCCTTTGCTCAGGTACCCCGCAGCTGCCATTGGCTCAACCCTCGGAGCCCGCCTGAAATGTTTCAAGGCATGGTTTTCTGGAACAACGTCAAACTCATGCTACCCTCGACTTGTGCTGGGAGCGTGTGAGACAATGATCAGCATGTGTAACTCTGCTCGTCATGTTTGTCTTAAGATTTGTCGAGCAAAGTCGCGTAGATCTAAGCAAGGAAAAGCTGTGTATCGATAGCGCACCCAGATCCACGCCACGAGCTTGCGCCCAACTGTTCCACAGATAGTATGACCGGCTACGTTGCTCCCTGTTTTTCTTTTGCGCCGCCGCCACATCGCGCCGTCGAGCCGTGCATCTGCGACACCCGGGAAAGGCTGTTATGTATCGATAGCACGGGGACACGAGAGATAGGAAGGCATGAATGTATAGGCCCAACAACACAATAAGCACGATGTCAGCCTAGTACGATCGCTCGATCTGATGTAATATGTACTGCGTGGGAAGAGTTGGGACCAGTTCAGGGGAGCATAGTATCTGAATACGTACTGCTCTTCTTTGCTCTTGTCATCAACATGATTTCCTATCATGCTTTGACTGGTAGAAGGACTTGGCAAACAAAAGCATAGTATACCAAACATGAGCCAATAACTGCTTTCACTGCTACTGCGAACCGGTCCCAAGAGATTAGGAACTATCAATGACATTAAAACAGGTGTCTGGTATTGCCTATAACTGTCCGTCTGTAGTCCGGTCTTTCTCCTGCAGGACTACGCGCGCATCGTAAGAAGCAGGCATTTTCTCATGATGTCCTATATCGCTAGGAAACCATGTGCGATCCATGGAGATGGATTGTACCACTGCCAATCCCATGACCTGTTAAGCCCTCACAGCCTCGCCCCATGCCGCAACGGAATCTTCTCCCACGCCTCCTTGAATCCACAACTTCTCACCCAATGTGGCTCTCCAGCCTCTACAGAATCCAACGCCATGTGCCCGATCTTTCTCCACATGTCCCCCTTAATTAACATTCCCTCTTTACCCTCCCACTTCTTGCAAACCGCCTCTGCATTAGCGATCGCCCTTACAAGCTTACAAGCATGTCCATCGTCTTCCACTTTATTCACCCTCTTGATGACTTCACCCATACCACTATCTTTTGTCGGCGCGTAGCTGTTGATCTCGTTGATGAGGAGGGATGGGCAGCCGCGCGACACATACATGGTGATGTCGTTCCAGACTTTCCACTCTAAAAGGCGGCGCTGGATGGCGGGTGATAGAGAGGAGGCGGGAGAGAGGAAGGCGGAGAAGAAGATGCTGGAGTTCACGCAATGCATGTAGAAAAAGTCGAACTTGACTTGGTGGGGTGGACGTTGGGCGGCGGCCGTGTAGTATACTGTCGTTGTGTCTGCGTTAGTATGATGATGTACAAAGACGTAGAATACAGTTAGATTGGAAACGAGTCCATGACATACCAGCGGCGTTGATCATCTCTGCAGTCTTCTCTTCTAGTTCCTGCTCTTTGACTGTATACTGCACCGCATTCTTGATCATCTCTTCTGGTGCTCTCTTCAGGATTCCGTCTCGGATCTTATTTCCATCTTCAAAGTGCGCTGATTTGCTCAACTTGTCGTCTTTCTTGCACTCATCCAGTATCTGCACGATGGTCTTCCTCGACCCATCTTTACCTCTCATCTCTTTAGCGGCTTTCTCGCATCCATGAAATAGCGGTGCCATCCAATTGTCGTGTACAGCGGCTTGCGCCAGCGCCTCTGCGATGATGGCTGGCTGTTGGAACTCGATGCCGAACCCGAGATGTATGATGGGATGAAGGAATCCGGCGTACATCCGTACTAGCATGTCATCTGCGTGTTCGGTTTCTGCAAACAGATGTTCTTGTAGTACGCGTTGCCAGCCATTTTCATTAATCTCTTGCTGGAAATAGACAAGGAAATCATGATAGTATTTCTCTTGTCCAAGATACGACTTCAAGCGCTCGGGGTCGTGCATGTCATCGACGATAGACTCTTTGAGAGGCTCGGGTGGGCGTTGGTAGGTTACGTTCGCATCGTACGCTTTTTGGAGTTCTTCTGGTGAGGCATTGAGCGCAAATAGGGTGAGGAGATGGTGGGCAATATGGTTCTAGACGGGAGTTGTGAGTATTTGAAATATTATAATGAGCATTGCTATCTTACATGGAATCCGCTCTGATTGAAGAAAATGTGGTGCTCCTCATGGTTTGTTTGCAACAACTGGCTTGCCTTCTCTGCACTTTCGGGTCTCAGCCCGTTGACATAGTACTGTGGCTTTTGCGATGCCTGTAAATCAACTTTGGACCCGGTAGCCATGGTTCCAAATGTACTCGAACGTGGAAGGCCAAGATGCCTCGAACGCGCAACGTAAATTGGTGTGATTGGTGCACCAAAATTTGGTTTAGGGATAGTCGACGATGCACGCACAGCTCTGGCGAACATTTATAGGGGCTGTTTTCAACTTGCCTCTAGTTTTATGTATAGAGGAGAGAGCGTTACGAAAGCAAGAAATCGCATCGTTCGTAAGCTTATATGGTGTGAGAAGCACGAAGGCAAGTCGCAAAGCAACCGCTATGACGTTTGTGGGGAACCCTGCAGCTCGCGCCGCCCGCCCCTCCATTACGAACCATGTAAATGTCAGCGCGGATCTTCGGTGCATGCATGACGCGAGGTCACGAGTTTCTTTGTGTCATCAGCAAGGTCTGAAATGCTGCAAAATCATTCAGAGAAACATCTTAGATACCAGTACATGATACCATGTTGTATCCTACGTGCGCTACGTGGTCATGAATCCCATTGCCTACCCAAAAACACCTTGCTATGCTTCATATGATGAGGACGAAGAAAGAAAACACTCGTACTTTGGCTGCGAGGCGTATATTATTCAGAATATTTCTTAGCCTCCATGCCCTCAGGTGGTTCGGGTACCACGGTCTTGTTGCCAACGTTGCTCCAGTCGGTGCTCAACACTGTACCACCGCTTTCCTGGTAGCTTTTCATCATGGCGCGCTGCTGCTCAGGTGTAGCGCCGCTGTACAGCTGCTTGAAAAAGTGCGATGTCTCATCGCCTTCAATTTCGTCTTTGTCGTCGAGATCATTGACTACCACCTTGTCCCAATTCTTTGCACCTGACTTGGAGGATGTTGGGTATGCGGGAGCTGTGTCCTTGGTGGTGCGGACGGCGAGGGTCGCATCGGGGGCTTGGGTAGTGGTAACGTGGCCATCGGGGTGCTCGAGGTCATGCCATTTCAGACCGGTAGTTGCCTTTCGCATTGTAATCTCCAACTTGGTGGGCGTGACTCGGAATTTGGATTGCGAGGGGTCGATCTTTTCGTATAGAGGGTCGGCGCTGTAGCTGTATTCTGACGATGAGCCGACGATGGGGAACGAGACAGACACGGATCGTTCTTCGAACTCGACGCTCAGTTTGTCGTTGGGTATGCCTTTGGCCATGATAGTAAGCGTGACAACTTCAGGCGACTGGTACCAGTCAGTCTTGATCTTGTCTTTCGGGGTCGGCGCAACAGGCTTCGGGGCCTGGACTGGGGTCGAGGCGGGCTCTGAAGCCTTGGGGGGTGCAGCAGGTGCTGGAGTACTGGGCATGTCGACGTCTGGTGTCTCCTTGATAGTGATGCTCCTCTTCTCATCGTCCTGCGGAACATCCTTCAGCTTGGTTGCGACCTTGGCCTCCCAGATGGGCAGCATCTTGTCCTTTTCATCAAGCCCCTTCACAATCTTCAGCAAGTACTCGGCATCTGCGTATTTTCCGAGGTGGAACAAGGCGACGGCGCGTCGGAATTGGGCGTCCTTGATGAGTTCGCGGGAGCCGCGTTTCTTAGCGAAGACGACGGCGAGTTCGGCGTCGCTGAGGGACTCGGCATATTTGGAAGTACGCTGGTAAGCTGTGGCGCGACCGATGTAGTACTTGACGGCTGCGGGGTTGACTGAAAGAGCCTTGGTGTAGTGCTCAATCGCTTCTTCGGGCTTGCTTGCGCTGAGCGCGGCGTCGCCTTTGCGGGCGTCGTCCATGGCGGGGTAATACGTTGTTGAGCGGAAAAACAGGCGTGGAAGCGACGGGAGGGTTTGGGCGTTTGGGACCTTTTATAGAGGCTTGCTCATGGTTGACGATGAAAGAAACTGGGTAATTGTACAATCACAACCGTGGAAGCTTCCATTGCTGCCTTCGAGAACCAGGGTCCAAAACGCCGCTAGCACACGCCCTCACTTTCACCACCACCACCACATTCGCGCCCGCAGCATCAATTGGAATCACCGCGTTCACATCGAGCAAGTGGATACTGGGAAAAAAGCTATTGTCGTATATGTATTACTACACAAAAGGCCCTGCGCCTGCAATGACGAATCAGGTATATATGTAATGCCGACAACGGCAGTCCAAAAAACTCCAGAAACCAGAAAACAAGTGCTCTACATCTTTTCGATACGCATGCTCACACGTTACGCTTAGAAGACAAGGACAGCGCCGAAAAGAGCGCTGGCTGCGATCATGCCGACGAAACGAAGGGGCACATCGAGACCAGCAGCAGCACCCTCGTTGTTGCCAGCGCTGCCAGTGGAGCCGGGAGTAGGCGAGCGGGTGGGGTTGCCAGATCCGGGGGTAGCAGTAGACTCGCTGGGTTCGCCAGCAAAGTGCGAGCCATCACCCTCGAGACCGGGTCCCTCACCAGCACCTTCGTCCATGAACTTGACAGCGTTGGCAGGGATAGCAGGGAGGGAGGTGCCCTCGACGTGCCATTCATCAGACTCAGCAGGGCACTCGGACGCCTCGCCGTTCTCCCTGAAGCCACCGTCGCCGCGAGGGTTAGCAGTCGCCTTGTAAGCCTCGGCAAGACGCTCAAAGTCCGCGTTGGGCTCAATGTCGCCGTTGCTGCCGACCTCGACAAGACCGTAACCGTTGGGCTCGACAGTGTACTCGTAGACGAGACCACCAGAGTAGACACCCGTCATGTTTGTCGAGTACAAAGCCTCAATCTCACCCCAGTTGCGCTGGTTGGTGATGCAGCCAAACTCAGACAGGAAGATGGGCTTGCTGTAGTCGCTGTACGTCCTGACCTTGGCGTCCCATCCAGACTCGGTGAAAGACGAGGGGTCGCACCACGAGTAGTCGTTGAAGGCAAAGAAGTCGGAGCGCTCGTCATCAGTACCGCAGTTGAAGTAGAGGGCTTGGGCCTCGATGTTCTCAGCAACATCAGCAGCCGAGTATCCGACGGGAATGACACGGTTGTGCCTGTTGGAGATGTACTGCTTCATGTCACGAGTAACGGCCTTGATGTAAGGAGCAGCGTTGGTGTTGTTCCTCGCGTTGATGACCTCGTTTCCGGAAAAGAAGAGGAGCAAGTTGTTGTAGTCGGCAAACGCGTCAATGGTAGCAAAGACGGATTGCAGGTAAACATCGTTGTACGAACGGTGGAGAGTGTCCTCGTTCTCTCGGTTGAGAGAGTAGTCGGGTGTGTTGGCATCGAGCGCCAAGTAGATACCGGCGTCATCGAGCATCTTCATACCCTCGTCGTGGTTTTGAGAGTTGTCGATGGTGTAGATACGGATGGTGTTGATGCCGAGCGACTTGAAGTTCTCAACATCGCGTTTGAGACCCTCGAGGTCGAGCAGCGGATCGGCAGCGTCGGCCGCGCCACCTAAGATGCATTAGTATCGTGTTGCTGTTGTTATTGTTTTGTGACAACAAACCTGGCTGGTAGGCGACACCGCGGACGTAGAATCGCTCATCACCGGCGAAGAAGGCGTTGCCTCGAACGGTGACTGGTGGTAGGTTTCCCTTGGATTGACGGGCGACAACACTGGCGAATGCTGGGGCAACAGCGGCACCCAGCACGGAGAAGACGACACAGGCCTTCATGACTGGAGTTGGAGAAGAAGTGGAATTAAAAGGCAAATAGAAGAGCGATTGGAAGTCTAACGAGTGACTGGTAAAGTAGGAAAGGTAAATCTCACACAGAGAACATGCAACTGTTGAGGTAGAAGCCGGGATGGTCAAACTATTTGAAGCGGCAACAGAGCAATTTCTTGGTTCCCCCGAGTGCTACATGTGGAACTTGCCAACCCTCATGGTCTGTCTGGCGCCGCTGCGCGCCAAGTCGATGGGTGTTGGCATGCGCGCAGGAATCGCGGAGACCAAGCAGCCAAGTCCATAGTCGTGAATTAGCAGAAGCCCGCCGAGCCTTGGTCAGGGGCAACAAAGCCAATGACTGGCAGGAGCATGCCTGGTAGACGTCTTGATAGCGAGTGAATTGCGCGTCCGTTGATTTCCCGCCGCTTTACACAGCCTCGTTGAGACAGTCAAGACTTGTTCGTTCGTTGCAGGTCAATTCACCGTCGCTGGAGGCGAGCGCGCGCTCATGAAACGGCAGAGCGCTTGGCTCTCGAGAGGGAAATGACGGCCAGCATCGCATTCCAGAAGAGCCCTGCGGAAGGATCAGTACCGTGGAAGGGCCTTTGCTGACGACATATTTGCGGCCATGCACAGGCTGCAGCTACAATCGTGATGCCACGATTAGTTCTCCATTCTCTTGGGCGGCATGTTTGCCGGGTCGCTGACAGCACTTGTTGCGGGCCGTGGAGATCCGAAGCGAAGCTTTAGGAAGAAAAAGCAGCCTGTCCATCTACTCGGGCATATAGATTGTTGACATCGATAGGCGAATTGTGAGGTTTACCATGGTTGGTTTCGAGATTGGAGAGTTGACAGCTGTCGCAGCTGGGGCCCCGACGTTGACACCCGCGGCGGAGATGGCCCGGCCGGTTGGTCGCTTCCGACGCGTGTCGCTCTTGTCCACCAGCGTTCTCTCAACACGACAGATTACCGTGGATATGCCGATGCTCCACAAACAAAAAGTTTTGTGAGTCGACAGATGATGCGTTTTCGATGTTCCGTATTGATCGCACTTCCTATGGCACCCATTCCACACAGCTCGTCTGCGGCAACAAGCAATGACACCGAAGAGTTCTGCGACGACAAGTAAAGCTTCCACTGTTGGCCGTTAATGCTGTGGGTGACCAACCTCTTCAGCTGTGCTGCTTCTTCCTGCTTCCTTGCTACGAGACATGTTTCCAATGTGTTGGTGTGACAACGACGTCTTGTTCAGTCCAAAGCCGTTCCTGCTCAGGAAGGACTCATCGTGACAAAGAGGTGGACGCGTCTTCATAAAGAAATCCAAGTACAATAACTACGATCCAGACATGAGAGAAAACTGGTTCACGTGAACATACAACGGCGAGTTCTCCGAAGAGATGTCACGCATTGGCTCTTAATGCGTTACTATTCTGGTCAGCACAACAGACGCATCTATTCCCCCAACCCGTTTGGACCCCACAAATATATGCCATTAGGATGACATAAGAAGAAATTAATATGCGTTCGTTGTCGTCGCGCCCAACTATAGTTTCAGGTGCAACGCGCCCCACGTAAACCCCGGTCGCATTCACCGCAGCGGACGAACCACACGCGAACTGCAGGCGCTACAAGGGTACATCACCCAACCGCGAGGTTCGCGACCCCGATAACATAGCAATGCAAACGCGCAATAGGTCCAGATGATGAGAAACCCAGGTGAGGCGCGGTGTATTGCGGCGCGGACAAAGCGAATCCTTGCGTAGGTGTGAGATGATAAGAGTCCTTCTTGACTGCTCACGCTTGAGTACACGAAAACCACTCACAGTCCCACTACCAAAATGCTTCGAAATACACTCTTCGCAGCTTTGCCGCTTCTCGTGGAGACTGCGTACCTTGACCCATCGCTACAACAGCAGAAGCCTTTGCTGGACCCCAAGCCAGCGTCTGGCCGTGTGATCCCCATTACAGTATGCTCAAGATTGACCCTACGTTGCTCTAGACCAATCTAACAAACCAATAGCTAGACCATGATCTTCGCTACACCTTCATCAACTCTCCTCCTATCTTCGACTTGAAGCCTCTCGAACACCTCCAGAACTCAATGGCCAGCTACAGCGCCGGAGGACCCATTCAAGAAACTATACTCGTCAACATCCCTCTCAACAGTTCACAGTCCGGCACCGCCACTTTCTACACCATTTCTGAATCAGATTCATGGTCGCAGGCTGCCAATCAATTCACTTGGATGCAACAGGAACGACTACATCTCCAACCCATTCTCGGCGCTCAACTCCCCTTACTAGGTATCGGCATAAGAAAGAGCGGTATGATCTCTATGTCTGCTGAATCCGCCACTCTCGATCTAAGCACACCATATATCCATGTTCCGAAAGGCATTTGGGACGTCTTGCTACTGGCTACCAGTACAGAACAGCAAGCCAGAGATGGCAATGAGATGCTGTATGTTGATTGTGGAGCTTTCAACATCTTCCCTGACCTGGTATTTGGGGTCGAGCGAGAGGATTTTGAAGGAGGAGCTGAAGAGAATGATGGAGAGAACGAAGAGGACGACGATGACGATGTTGACGAACTGGTTGTCAAACCCGAACAATACATACTGCAGACCGCAGATGGGAGATGCATGCTCCTAGCTAGAAACGCGGATTCTTGTCATGACGACAGGGGAATAATCAAACTTGGCTGGGCAGCGGTCAGAGGCCGTGATGTGGTGTTGGATTGGCATGGGTCAAGGGTTGGCTTCGAAAAGCAGGCCTGAGAATCTAAAGAGAGAAAGGAGCGAAGGATGCTTGACACCTATGGTCATCAAGTTAATGTTTATAGTCTCTAGCGGATGAAACGAAGTAAATCGGTTTGACTTATACCGCTTCGACATTTCCGCGAGAGGATATTGAAGAACGGTACGGAGCCATGCAGACATGAGCAAAAGGTTCGCATATGGTGAAGGAGAAAGGCATGTTACTATAAACGATCACTACTCGATCTACATCAAACAGAAACTCAGCGCGACAGCGCCGACAGAGACAAGCAGGTGAACCCAGCCTACTCTTAGTCCACTCGCCGCATCCTCATCATCATCACCCCCTTGCGCACTTCCATCTCCGGAACTTTCCGGATTCGAATCTCCTTTTCCTTGTTGCTGTTCCTTGTTCGTTACACTTCCTGCCACGCAAGCGCCCTCATCCATGCCTCCGTTGTTTCCAAACGCCACATTGGCCGTCTTCTCCCACAACCTTGTCACGTTGAAGTAATCCTCAGGCTCGTACCAGATCCGACAACTCGCCGTATCGTTGAGAAACTGTGTTGGCACGCCCGCCGACTCAAAGCCTGCACGGATGTTGTCCTGGAAGTTGACGCTAGCATCGATTACGGCGATGGGCGGAGTTGATGGGAGGAACTCGGCCCAGTCGTTTGCTTCGGAGCGAGACGACGCGAATTGCGAGGTGACGTATTCGGAGAGGGCTTCCATGTAGAGGGAAGGGATTACCAAGGTGCCTTTTGTGCCACCGACGGCTACCATGGGACCAAGGCTAGGGCGGCCGCCAATAGCGAGGCTTCGTACGCCGGACTGTTGGACCATGAGTTCGGTGAAGATGGAGCATGTTGAGGCGCAGACGCCGTCAGTTAGCAAAATGATGTCCTCGGCGCGGAAGGGGTCCGTAGTGAAGTTGCTTCTCGAGTTGTAGCCTGTCATGGTGATTCCTACGGCGGTACGCTCGTTGCTTGTTGTCAGAGGATCACTCAAGTTGTATTTGAGTAGGGCGGTGAACTTGTCGTTGTTGAATCGCTCGGGTGGATACATGGCTTTCCAGTCTGGGAAGTCTTCGCCAGTGGAAGAGAGGTAGGCGTCGTTGCTGAAGGGGCTCGTGAAGAGTTCGGCGTTGAGGAGGTTAATCTCCTTGAAGCTAGATATACTCTCGCCGTAGACCTCGCTGGCTCGGTGTCCGCGATATCGGTTCTGTGTCTGAGGTTCCTGGGATGGGAAGAATTGTAGGTACATATCATACCCCGAGAGTACTTTGCCACCATTATTGGCACGTATATCAATAATGTGTTTCTCCACGCCACGGGATTGGGCTTGCGAGATGTACTCCTGAATTACGGCTTGGAATTCCTGTGCACCTGCAACGTCCTCGGTATTGAATGTCGTCGCTACAAGAACACCGATTTCGCCAGCATTGGTATTGATGAAGAATCCGGCCAAAGGCACCTGATCCGCCGAGTGAGCAACGACCGGATCTGGGTAAAGCAATGGCACTGAGCCGTGTTGTTGGGCAAATGTACCCCTGAATTCATAGTCGCGCGGGTTCTCCAAATGCATGGGTAGTTTAGTAGGATCCCTCTTCTTGACCCTAAATGAGCTCGTCTCAGGTCTAATGTATGTATCATAAAATGACTCAGGATCGCTGACATAGCTCCAAGTCTGAGGATCCACAACGATGGCACCATTGCTATACGTATCGGTTGTTCCGTTCTCGAAAGTAATGTTCGTCGTAGAACCAGGGTAAAACCTTGGACTGGTAAAGTACCCATAGTTTTCTGCGGCCTGTGAAAAGAACATGGCATTGAACCGAGTATCCGGATCGTGGTAAGAGTTCAAGTTCGCCTCGTCCGTCAAGAACTGTACAACGTCCCTTCCGTCGATTTGTGTGACCGGCGAAGGTTCATAATCAACAGTGCCATTGAAGTCCTCCAAAGCCCAGATTCGGGGCATCTCGCTCCCATCTCTTGACGCTGAGACCAAAGCAAAAGCGCTGCTTCTTCGCCATCTGAAGACTCCTGCATATGCCATACCGTTCCAGCCGAGATGCCCATCGTGCGCCTTCACCATCAAAGATGCAATGTCATTTTCAAAGTCGAATTCATTGCTGTATTGTCCGGATTCGACGTTGCTTTTGATGCTGTCTAAGCCGGCAACGATATCGACAGCGTCATTCGGCCATCCCTTCGGTGGGTCTTTGAGGTAGTTGAGCGTCGATTGAAACTCCACCATCTTCTTGATCTCATCCACTGTCGATGATGCGGAGGTTGAGTAGAAAGGCAGTGACTTGAGGCATGCGTACGCTAGTGCGGCATCCACGACTGGGAACTCTGAGAAGTCATCCGCCACTAGCTCGGCTATGTCTCCACAAGCCTGGCTCGTCTCTATCGGTCCAGAAACATTCTCTGTGGTTGTCGGGTCAAGGTCAATGTCGTCTATTGATGATGGTGTGGGTGTCGACGTTGGCACGATATCAAATGACTGTGAGGCGTCTGTGGCTGTGACCGATTGTGCTGTTGCAACTGCTAGGAGCGCTGAGAGCGCTATGAAGGACCTCATGGTCTAGGGGGCGTGCAGACTATACGTTGGATTGTCCAAAACCGTGGAACTAGATATAGAACGGTGCGGTACGAATGGCGTCACCCGTACGAGGGTTGTGGACGTGACTTGTTGAGTAGTAAAGAAGGTGTCTAGTTTTGTGTTTGATCCTTCTCTTTCTGAACACAACAATGTCTTCGAACGTCAATCCTAGTCGTAAATCTTCGTGCCCTCCGCTTGCGTTAGAGTTTTGTGGATTCGTCTTGGAATGAGCGCCTCTATAGGACGAAAATCGATCGAAGAGTGCCTCTCCGGTCTCGTGATACACGTTCCTCAGCCCAAATCTCTCAAACCAACTTCGATGGAACTAGAAAGTAGCTTCCACACATGGGCACCATTGCCATCTTAATCACAATGCACGTAGCTCAGCCTTGTTACCTGTCAAGGCCGTAACCCGCAGCAGCCGCTGCCTAAAAACGCCTCTCGACTCGTACACGTCTGCCGCGCTCTGTTTAGAGTCTTGGCTATAAGGGCCCTGCGTATCCCATGCCTGGTACATGTCGCTCAAAGTAGGCTGGCGTTGTGGCTGTTTTGGCATGGTAGGCAAATCGGATTGAAGAACATGTGATATAAGTGGAGATGCACGGGTACGCGGGACAAGCGTGCTCCTTCGTAGCGGCTAAATCCTGTAGCGTCGCTATTGTGCAGCGCTGCACTTCGAAATTAGAACCCCGATTTTGACGTTCCATGCTTCTCTGATTTGTACTTCCGTCGGTAACGGTCCGTGAGGCTGAACGTCAATGTCACAGCTTGTACTGCTTGACCGTTCTGGGTAGCGAACCTTTTCCTCCACTGTGCGCGCGCCTTCTGTGCCAAGCATTAGGGACGCCCACTGAAGACGCTTGATCCGGTGACGAAACGAGATTGGCTGGACGCCTCAATCGTTCCATCCACACAGCCTCATCATACCGGTGAGGTAATAGCCTGCCGTGGCGCGCCGAAAGATTTTGTGGAGTGAAGACGCGCCGAATTGTCCGGTCGGCTTGGATGCCTTGGATGTAACATGTAGGATCTATGGACGCCTTGTATGCCTAAGGCGCATCGCTCGTTGGTGTGCAGACGAGAAGCAGGCAGTAGTTGTTATGCATTGAGGTTTCGGCCAGGGCAGGGGGTATAACAATCGCAGGATACATGTCAATGGATGAGGTTAGCAATGAATTCATGATTGACTCAATATGATCAGGTTGTTCGAACCTTTCCATAGATCCTGCTATGCCATTGGCGAAAGCTGGATACACCGCTTTACTTCTTGATGCCCACGACAACAAGGTTGCGTGGACTATACTTGTACTCGAATACCGGCTCAACCCACGCGTGTTCGACTTCTTCCTGCTCCTTGAGCCACAGGTATCGGTCCGTGACCACAACAGCTTCCACTACGCCGGCACTGAAGGCCATCAAACTCCACATAACACTTAGTTCCTTTTTCCTCTCGGCATAGCTCACTTCGTAGTCTCTGATATCGTCATCTGTCAACCCATCCATCTTTTCTTTGATAAAGTTTGGATCAACCTCGCAGAAAGAGTTCTCAGCGGTGAGTTTTGCTAGTGCGGCGCGGACGTAGGAGACGAAATCGCTATAGGCAAATTTGCGCAGGGTACCGATGGTAAGTGGCGTAGTTTTACCGTCAGACGAGAGGCCAGGACCGCGGCCATTTGGTGGTGTCCAGTTCACCTGAGAGGTGTGACCGTTAGCTGAGACCGCCCCGCCAACGAGACCTTGTTCGTCTAAAGGTGCAGAGACCACGCCACGATCTAGGAAGATACGCTGAAGCAGGGCTCGATAGAAATGGCGGGTGAAGAACAGTTCTGAGTCGGTCACACCCCAGTTGAAAGGTGCTTGCACAGCCATCATGCGTGCTGTGATATTGAGCCGTACACCTGTTGGTTGTTTGACTTGTTCACCGTCTGCTTTCGAGTCATCATGAAAAGATTCCAGAGGCGTATGTGGTAGGGGGTAGTTTGCAAGTCTCTCGGACATGGGAAATCCCTGTGGATCGAAGGCTTTGGAAGTAGACTCCAGGCGTGGGTGATTAGGACGGAGCGTAGGTAGCTTGTAGGTAGGAGGGCCGAGGCGTTCTGTGAGCAGATTGTAGCAACATCCTACCATTGCTACTGCGGAGATATGTGAGTTGAGAAGCATGGAGCGTAGCCCATAATGAACGAGGTTGCCACATGAGTGCAGTGAGATTACCATCGCGTTTACGTCCTTCGGTTTCGGTACAGCGTTCAAGTTGGTAGCTTCAGCAACCACAGAAGTCTCCGAGCTCACAATCTCCTCGGGTACACGTGAGCTGTCCAGGACTTGGTCGATGACGGGTGTCAGATCGCCATCCTTGATCATGTGCTCGACATACTGTACGCTACCATGACCTTCATTGTATATCTGTAGCGTAGAAGTCTTCGTAGCCGGGGTTCGATCTGTAAACCCGCTGGCCTCGGCAGAAATTTCAGCAGGTGCAGGTTTTGGGACATTCTGAGAGACTTGGTGTAGTACACAGCCATCCTCATCGCAGCTCACACCGTTTTGAAGTGGTGACGCTAGATCAGTGTTCTGGGTGGCTGAACCAGATGGGGCTTCCTGGTTGTGTTTGTTTGTCCCCGATTCATCCTCCTTGGCATCGGATGGACTTGGCACATCAGGTTGTGCCGTGGACGCATCTTCCTTGGCCTCTTTGCCCTTTTTCACTTTGCCCATCTTCGCGCGATACTCCTTCTTGTTCCTCATGACCGTGGGTTTTGCTACCAATTTGGCCAAGATGTCCATGTTCTTTGCTCCTTCGATGTTGTGCTGTTTACTTTCTACAGCGACGATATGCTTAGAGTAAGGAGGTGCAGCGAGTGCGCGTCCAAGGTAGTTCTGACCTGAGCCGAAATCCACAAGATGGGTAATCGGTTTCTTATCAGACTGCGCTATCTCGGAGGTGAGTCTGTCAATATAGCGCGCAAAGTTATCAACTTCGTGCACTTTCTTGACCTTCATACCAGTTGCGATGTGACGAGATATAGCAGGTTTTTGAGGCTCAAGGCCGGAATTGGGTGGAGGGAAGTCACGAGCCAACAGATGTTTCCGTACAGTGCGGATGTACTGTAGCAGTTCTTCAGGCGGTGCAGGACCATTCCGCCAGGTTTTGTCGTTAACCTGTCCTTCCGGATTGAACTGACTGAGATCTTCCCTCATCAAGAGGTCCAAAATGTCCATGATATCTCGCGTTTTGAACCATTCTCGCCATGACTGTGGCAAGATGTGCGAATAGAGACTAGGTGACCTGGTGTAGAAGTCCAATATATGGACACCTCCACATAGTGTCTGGAGCAGCCATGAGGAAGTCGTCAAGTGCAGCAATGACTCGATGTATTCTTCAGTATTGGTGAAGTCGGGGGAAAGGGGAAGAGGCGTGTCCGGACCCATTGCGTCATCCAATCTCTCTTATGCGGAGGGCGGTATTGTTGCGTATCCGCGATCTTGGTGAGTGCGCCATCGAGAAAGTGTGGTGGAGTTGGGTGCTCATTGTGGGTGATTTTTTTGGGAAGGTGGGTCCGTGCCGAGGTGTTGAGGCGCGTCATCGCTTGTACGGGACAGCGTATCGACACGCTCCGACACCTTCACCCAGGCTTCATCGACCGCCATCTTGCTTCACGGCTATACTCTGGAGGGACAATCGGTGTCGCACAGTGCAAGATGATGTCATCACAGAACGACGAGGATCCTTTCCTCCAGGTGCAGGCGTAAGACGGCTCCATTCGCGGTTTGGGCATCTCCATTGACACGTGCTATAGAGACGTATTGTCTGCCCTCAACACGGCGCGACCGCTCTTCAAGTCGTATCTGCGTATCCGTTCCTCGGCCTCATCGGCAAACAGTCCCGAGCTTCGGGAAGCGCGCAGCGAACTTGAACAGACGCTCCAAGACCTTAGTCAGGACCTCGAGGACCTAGTCGAGAGCGTCAAGGCCGTGGAACACGACCCCTATCGCTTCGGCCTGGAGATTGATGAAGTCGAGCGACGGAGAACGCTGGTCAAAGATGTTGGCTATGAGATCGAGAACATGCGCGAGGAACTGCAGCAGACGGTCCAACACGCGAAGAACAAAGGCAAGGTCGCGGCCAATGGCGACGTCCTGCCCGACCCGGATTCCTTCGAGGATGAGGACAACTACGCGGCGTTCGAGCAGGAAAGACAAATGGAGATGATGCACGAGCAGGACGAGGCTCTTGACGGCGTCTTCCGTACTGTCGGCAACCTGCGACAGCAAGCCGATGACATGGGTCGCGAGCTTGAGGAGCAGGGCGAACTGCTCACCGATGTCGACAACGTGGCAGACAGAGTCGGCGGTAAACTTCAAACAGGTCTCAAAAAGGTCGGCTGGGTCATCAAACAAAACGAAGGTAAGATTCGTGCTATCCGTGTACCGGGCGTCGTTGACCGACTTTCCTAGATTCCTGGTCCAGTTGCTGTATCGGCGTCCTCATTTTCGTCCTGATCCTCCTCCTCGTTCTACTCTTGTTCCTTTGAGTGCGGAATTCTACCTCAACCTTAGGCATACACGGAACACGTCCTTCCGAGCCCCAAAACGCCGAAACACCAGCGCCGAGCACCATACGTCCTCTTGTTTGCACTAGCTCTATCATAGTATGATCGACAGTCACAGCCGACGGCACCGCATCGAATCTGCACACATCGTTGCCGATGCACATACAACAAGAAACCCGAGACTTTGTCGCAAAGTTGCCGGATCCCGTTTCTTGGCTTGCATTGCCGGTGCTATTATGCGGGCAATTTATCTGGGGGACCCATCCTTCATTAGCGCTTTTGCATGAATGCATTGCGTGTGCAGTGAAGGTGCCCTGTGACAACGAGCTGGTTCCCACCGCTTGATCACGTACATGAAGAATACTCCCATAGTATACGACTGGCAGACGTGCTGCCATTGAGCGGGACTGAAATGTTGCACATTTCTTCGATTGTCGCCTGTGCATGGATGAGTGTGAGAACCCTCACGCCAACGAAGGCACCCATATGTAACGTCTGTTCGCTACACAGAGTTTTCACATAATGTAACAAAGACAGTTAAAATCAGGAAAGAGCCGTACGTGCGAACAGACCACCCGCTCAAGGCAGGTAGCGTTGCCTCTGAGACGTCGCCTGTATGAGACGTTCAGGCTCTATCCAAGAACTTCTTGAAAACCACAATCGTCATTGCTTCTTATTAGGCCGTTCTATACCCGGCTATGCCCTAGCCACACTTTCCTCAATGTCCCGTTGTTGTGCTTGCGATAAGAATACCGCCTTTCTTCCGCTTGCGAGTCATCACTCACTGCATGGCTGCATCGCACTACAGCCACAGCGATGCTGAACAACCGCTCACCAGTTCAGAAACCAAAACGGTCAAAACCAGCCTCAGGATTCCGCGCCGAAAAGTCACTCTCATCTGCATTACCCTCCTTCTTAATGTGTTGCTCTGGAGTGCCATCATATGTCTTGTCACTTCACTCTACCAGATAATATCGGATCCGCAGGATATAACAAACGTTGCGCCCGTGGTCTTGACGTTAACTTCAGTATGTGCTTGGAGTCTTGCAGCAAAGAACAACACTCACTGGATCTCACAGGCTCTCACGACAATCGCATACACGTTCATACATACAGTTTTTTCCCTCAAACAAAAGACATGGGAGCAGCAACAGCGACACACTTCAGCTGTCAAGAAGACTTCCTACGTTGCCATTCGCCTAGTGATTTCGCTATGCGTCTTGTGGCTGCTGACGACGGGATGGAACATGATAATTGTCGCCAGAAGACCTGTTTGCTTACATGAGGCACCCGGACTTGAAGGTTGGGAATTCGGTTCTACTTGCTTGGGAAGCCGTATTGGCATCGCGTTTGCCGCCATATCGCTGTATGTCGAAAACTGTTCCTTAAGCTTGTGCAAGATTTAATTGTGTCACTAGAGTTACGTCATGTGTGCTTTTTGGAGTACTTGCCGTTGTCAATCGTCCCTTCGAGGCTCATCTATTTAGGCATGGCTATCAAAAGCCTGCAGATATATCGCGTTCGCCACATCCTTCCTTTGGGCAACCTCTAACTAGAAATCTAACATGGACATTGGAGAAACGTATTGATGACCGACCTAGGTCTGTATCGACACACAGGAGCAGGTCATTCGAAACGGTCAACCGAAGTAAAGGTCTGGCACAACCAATCGTTTCAGCTCCTTCTCGAGTTCGCTCATCGGACTCCAGGATTTTTACTTCGCCTTATGCGCCGCCACCCATACCTCCTGCTTACATAGCGGCACAGCGCAACTCGTCAGCCTATACTTCAGATCGCTCATCCCATTCGTCCATGAACCGTGGTTTCTTGACACGTCCGCCTCGGTTGTCTGGTAGTACGCGAATCCCTGAGTCTGTACCTTTGTCCGTACCAGCACAGTATCCAATGTCTACATGGCGCGCCATACATCCCGAAGGTCCTACTTCAGTTCCACTGTCGACACACTCGCGTCCTCGTTCTTACAGCACTGGGTTATCTTACCAAAGTGAATACTCGCGCTCCTCTGTATTTCTTACTCGTCCAGCTCGTCTAAGCAACTCAAGATCTAGTTCGCGACATGGATCTGAGGAGTTGAAAGGTCGAAACGACCGGTTTTCGAGCAGCATCGTTGAGAGCAAGAGCGCTAGCCCTAGAGGGGGTGCTTATGCCATCAAGCATGGTACACCTCTAGCTCATACGGAACATGTCAAACGTCAAATTGGGCACCATACGCGCACGGCCAGTGCCCCACAGGCTGCCTCACACAGAGAGTTTCAGAAAGAGGCTGATGTAAAGATCGTCACTCGTAAACCAGTGCCAGTTCGGCAATTGAGATCCGCTAATCGTGTGGGAATCTCAAGCGCTTTCATTTATGCTGAAGCAGCAGAAGATAGCGTCAACAGGATGTTGAGCGACTCCCGGAATAAATTGGGAAGCGCTGGGTCAGTGAAGGCAAGAACAATGACCTTCGAGCAAGTAAAGAACAAGCCGTTGCCGAAGATTGCTATCTTTAGCGTCGAGCTCGATGGACATATGGTACCAACTAGATGAACGAACATCCTGGTATACAAACAACGCCAAGCCCCTCATCCGCGGCTCTTAGAAACCATTCCATAAGCATGAAGATCGACACAGCGTCAACCAACAACGAAAGTAAGCGAGTATTGCTTTGGGAAACGCCGACCTGGAAACAAACGGTGGAACGGGCCGCTCATACGTCAATTTACTGTCGTTTCAGGCCCATCTCTGGTCGTTGCTGATGGGCTACTGTTGGTCGGCCATGGGGTCAGCAGCGCCATCCGTCAGCTTACAACGGATGGCGGGTGACTTACCAGGCCGCAACCCGGATGCTGGTCAGACCTATTACTCGCTAGATACAGCTACACGAGCCAGTAATCTCTGCGACGTCTCTCGGCCATAACTTACCACCACCAACGCTGACCATTTACAATCGCTTCGTACTGGCAGACCTTGCCGGTGAGCTCCGCTTCGGTTTGCACGGTCCATTTTCTTATGTGTCCTACGCTAGTCAATCGCGAGAAGATGGCCACTCATCAGACCTTATGGAGCACCAGATGAACTCACCTGCAGTACCTGAGTGCCAGCTGTAAATGATGAGTTATGTCTCCATGGCGGCTTTAAGCATCAGGTCGGGAAGCAAGTAGAGCGTTGGCTATTCACAGCCGATGTTTGCCGCTTTTCAAGCATAGACATAAGTCAGCAGAACAGGAGAGGAAAGAGCTCGTAAGCGTAGGAGTTTTACTAGCACGCGCTCATATACGAGCTATAACGTCATCTTTTATGTACCCGTGCGATAGCAAAAGCGGTTTCACGCTCGATCGGGTGAGCAATCAACAACATCACTTTCTCAACTCGACGAAGTCCTGTTGTTTGGCGGCTTATCTCACTTCCATAAAGACATTAGCAAGGTCTTCCACCATGGACTGACGTATATCATACCGCCAAAGAAAATACGCCACCGACTGGAAAGGTTGGAAATAATCCAAGCCCAGAACTTCTGTAGCATTTCATAGGGAAAAAGAGCCTTTGCTATGCATCACAAAATTTACGGTAACGGTGAAATGCTGAGTATATCCGAGGCATAGCCCTTCTGCTATAAAGCAGAGTTCAATTCCAAAGAAGAGATGCCAACCTTGCTACATTTATTCATACACTCGACCAACAATACTATTACGTTTCAATATCCCGATCGCCAAGATGCAGTTTGCAACCCTTGCCACCTTTCTTGCCTCCATGGCCCTGACCGCTACTGCCGCGCCTGCCAACAGCATTGAGGTTCGCCAGGAAATTCCGCATGTTCGCGCCACTTGTACGTGATACCTCTGCATGTGCGAAAGCCATTCAAGGACATGACTAACCTTCACATCAATCTCTAGTCTATCGCGACACTGGATGTGGCCGCGACGGAAGCTCGTACGGCGATGACTACGACCCACTCCAGAACACCACCGCCACCGGCCTCAGCACGTGCATGAACCTGCCTTCAAGCTTCAACTTCCCCAGCACTTACTTCAACGAGACTGGGAGCCTTACCAGAACAAGTATGTTCTTACAGTATGCCAACGAGATTCGGGTATGGGAAACTAACCAGTGACATTTAGTTCGTTTCTACGACCTCCCTTGCTCTCAACTTACCACTGTCGACAGCGGACATCATATCGATATCACGCCTGGTTCGGTTGGTTGCCAGACGCTGACACTCAAGTCTTATGTCACTTTGTAGAAAAGTTGGTATGATGAGGAATCAGTCAGCGAAGGGAATGAGAATAGCTTTGTTGGGTGGCAGTATGATGTGATTTGAGTCGGGACCAAAACTCCGACTCTCATTACGGTGGGGCTGGTGCGGGAAGTAACTTACATATCCTAGATTCTTCTAGTCACTCGTTTATAGCAGAATACAATTACGCGGGGCAACCCAGCATGCAAAACTACAACAATTTGGATGACATACTGGCCGAAATACGACATAAGTGCTTGACTTCTTCTGACTCTTGAAAGCTGGCCAATTCTTCGGAGTTCAATTTGTAACTCCTGTTAGGCAAACTCAAAAGACCTGTCAGCTTGCAGTGGGCGGATTACAACCTATCGATGCTGTCTCTCGGCACGTGAGGGAGTATGCATGCACAGCATTTCAGCTTACCTGCAAGATCGAGAGGCTTAGAAGGCCGTCTTTAAAACATGACATGAAGATTCAGTCCACGCAGGTGGATTTTTTTGTCGCTGCCTCGTATAGATCCACCAACCACCAGCCAACAGTGCACTCTCCTTCGTGTTGTATCGCCTCTCAGCTTATAGAATATTCCTAGAAGGCCCTAGTTGCTCAATAAGAACTTCTCACAAAGCATCATTCGTACCATATCAGACCAAGCTCATGTGAAAAGATGCAAGCCACCAACTGCGCGATCAGAATCGAGCTCGATAGCGGAATCGGTGTAGCAATGCAATACGTAACGTCAACGGTGCTTATACCTATGAATCGATAACTATGTGATAGCACAAGAACCCCAGCGAGACATATAAAGCAAGCATTGCACACCTACTCGTCTTCTCTCATCTTACCATCTCATCTCATCACCTTATCTCCCCATTCATCTGTATCAAAAATCCTCTACTTCCAAATTCCAGCCATGCAGCTCACCATCCTCACCACTCTTCTCGCCACTGCGCTCACAGTGAGCGCCACCCCCATCGAACTACAGGAGAAACGCCAACTTGAAGGTGCTGCTCGCGTCTACGCCCGCTTCTATCGGGACGGCGGCTGCGGTCCCTCTCCATGGGCCGAGGATACTGTCTTCCTTCAGTCCGATACTGTGGGACTTGCTGGATGCCAGGATCTGACGGTTGGGCCGTTCCCTAGCACCTTCTTCGATGTCAACAACTTCAGCAGAACCGGTACGTGATACATCATAGCACGCAGGAGTGATTCGCTAATATACACAAAGTGAGATTCTTCAACCTGCCTTGCTCTCAGCTTACTTCGACTACGAGCGGAAACTTTGTCGATATCAAGCCCGGACAGGCCCCAGGGTGCCAGAACTTGGCCATCCGCTCTTGGGTTACCATCTAGGTAGCCTCGTATCGTCGAATGTTAAATTCGCGATTGATGCGAAAGCGAAAAATAGAAGCGGCTTCAAATCATGGGACCGATGATAAAGGTAGAAGCATCGAGAGTCGCAGAGAATTTGTGAGATCAGTCGGGTCCAACACTCCGGTCTTGTCTTGCGGGTGTTATTTCCTACCTTCTAAGTCGCTCATTTGATAACAATACAAGATCTTGGGGTCGCCCCCGCTCATGAATGAACAAACACCTCTGATGCAACGTGGAAGTAACCTAACGTTTGTCTGCGGGAACATTACAGCAGAGAAATGACAAATTCAACACGATAGTCGTGAATGCTTGGAAGAATAGTCAATCTTTTTTGGTTTTTCGCTACTACTTCCTGTTTGACTTCCGGTTATTCGTTTACCTTGGACGGTGAAAGTACATGGCTCACATACAGTTAGAATTGTTCCCCGGCAAAGTTCGTACGATGAACACTTTCGAGGTCTCCTAGTGCACGTGGCAAGTGAAGGATCAAGTGTACAATGACTCCTCTTTGTTGGCTTCGCCTCATGTTGTGTCACGCCCCCTCACCAGCCTCGCCGCAACCGTCTCTGTGCTACTGACAAAGAGTCAAAAAAATTACTTCCTCCAGGCTCATCCTGCCACTTCTTACTCAGTCCACCTACTCAAAATTCTGAACAACTACTTCCCTTGCATACTCGCAATGGGTATCCTCAATCTAATCCTCTCCAGCGTCTTTGCCATCTATGTCGTAGCGGCTCCTACAGGCTCCGAGCTACGCTCTCCGCTCACCGTTCCCGTTCCCGGCTCTACGACATACGATGCTGATGTCGCAGTAGCCGTCGCCTACGCTCGCTCTCAGCCTTCCTTTGACACTGTCAAGGTGTCTGCTACCACCCCAAAACAGAGAATGTGTGGCGAGTACAAACCTGCAAACAGGCCTGGATCCGAATTTGTATATTCGACCGGAGGGTTACTCTGCGCCGAGACAGAGCATGGCGAGGAAATGGAACGGTTCACCAACTACCACTGTGGAGTTTGTATGGTCTTTGATGGTAAGTGTGGCGGTCATTTCCTGTTTCCCTAATACAACCGCTTTCGACGCGGTGTAGCCTTAAGAAAAATAGAATCACTAATGAGTTTTTTAGAATCTCAATGCCAAGGCAGCTTGATAGGATACTGGGGTCCGGCTACGCCCCCAATGGAACTCCCGGGCGACAAGTCCCATTGGGCCCATGGCGGCAAGAGCTACTGGTGCGTCTGAGGGAGACTACAGTTGCTACGACCTCTGCAAGGATGGGACTCGTTTAGCAGCTAAGGTGCAAACAGTGGCTAGCAGCGAAGAAAAGTGGTACATGGAGGATGAAGTTTTCCAAGTTGCGCAACAACGAGCTGATGAATATATATGTCAATCACACAAAAGCAGCGCTTCATTGCTTCTCGCAGAGGAAGCTGGAGAAGACAATCCGTGTCAATAATTGAATGCAAATGAGGATTGATAAAGGAACCGTGAAGAGTCGCTGGTGACACTGACTTATATGTCACAAGTTGTAGCCAACGCATAACATCCTAACATGTTTTCCTCTCAATCATCTTACGAACGGACAGGCATTTCCTCCTTGCCTTCTCCCTATCCCTTCTCAGTTTCCAATGTATCCCCAGCGCCGACCCATTAACAACACAAACATCACAGCAACTTGGACAAACATACCGTTACATGTCAAACTTGGCATTTCACAAGCAGAAATGGATGCCCATCTAGCTTTGCACGCGCACGTGCACGATTACGAAGAATGCGAGGGAGTGTGTGAACCAAACTTGAAATCCGAAGCGGATGAACAAGCATGTCTGGACACCGTGATAGAGACCAGGAAGTTGGCGGAGAGAGAAGCCGTAGAAGGGAATAGGAAGCAGCGTTCAGATGGACGTGACTACAATACGAAAATGGCGTCGAATGAGGATGTTATGGCTGTCATCAGTATCAGTGACGAAGCCACGGTGGTTATAACAGACAGATGTGCAGAGAAGATGGCCACCACAAGGGTTATACAGAACGCCAAAGCACGTGAAGATGAGGAACGAAAGAAAAGAGGACACACATCGAGTGAAGTATGGACAGAGAGTCCACACTTCCTTTGGGGACCTTGAAGATATAGTGATTCTTGGAAATGGTATAGCAACATTATCTCGTACTTCCTTCCCGTCTCGTAGGTCGTTATCCAACGGCGCTTTGCCCCATGACATCCTCTCAGTTGTTCTATTACTCCAAAACGCCTTGCTGGGTGACGGTGATACGTTGGTACATGGCGAGTGACATGCTTGTGGATATGCGCAAAGTCGGAATGAAACTCTCTACGTGTGAATGCGTGGGTAGTCCAGAATTGGTGTAGGAAGTTCGTGGAAGAGCAAAACATCTTTCGTGGATACCCAACGACCGGTAGATGTAGATAGTAGGGGCATTGCCTAGCGTATACGTCGACATGTATCCGCTCCGACTGAAAACGGGCCTAGAATGCTGTGTTACCTCAAGTCGCTTCTGTACTTGACTTTTCTGCTTCTGTTTCGATGTTCTGCGTCTTTTCCTCACTCTTCTTGGCTTCGGATTCTTGTTTTGGCTCCGCCTTGGATTCAGCTTTGGGCTGCGCCACTGTCTTGCTGACCACGAGGCCGATAAGATGAGAGCCAACGTTACCGGCGCCGTCAATAGGTCCAAGCTTTGCATCGAAC
>Ga0265797_10002431_pt1 | contig 31376 bp, 36 predicted proteins | sample P2T30metagenome_FD_192433 | JGI IMG/M metagenome (GOLD analysis project Ga0265797, IMG submission 192433) | Plant litter microbial communities from East Loma Ridge, Irvine, California - P2 T30 | ecosystem: Environmental > Terrestrial > Plant litter > Unclassified | place: USA: California... | reverse complement strand
ACCGTGTGTCGCCCTTGCATTAACTGCCGCACCACTCGAAGCGGTTCCTTCCGTGCTTGACGGTGGTACTAAGCTACTTGGAGTCGCGGGATCCGTGGTCGATAGTACCAAACTACTCGACGTCGCTACTCCCGTACTTGTAGAAGAAGAAGAAACTGCGGCGCTTTCCTCAACATTATCGGGGGCCTCATACAGCCTCACTCCGTCACTCGCCATTGTCCATCCCAATGTCTCTCCACTGTTCCCCACAGCCTTTCCCCTCACAAATTCCTGCAATTTCGCAACCGTCAAATCAACGGTTGACTCGAATCCCGTTCTGCGTGTCGTCGTAACATTCGTCCATATAGTCGCATCACTCGCATTAGCCGTCAGGACAACCCAACTTTCGACATCTGTAGCACCGTTCCACGAGAAAAATACATTGTTGCCGTCTCGGTCCCAGTGCATATCCGGATTCGTTGCCGGCTTTCCCTGCCACTGTTGGCGGAATGTACGATAAGCGTTTACGACGTTTGATTTCCCAAACTGCACATCAAGGAGTAAATTACCCTGATGGTCTAGTTCGGCGAAAAGGGGCTCGCTACCAAAGCCGAGCATGAAATTCGTGGTCAAGTTGACAGGGTCGATGGCTTGCAGGCTGCCTTCGTACATGGCAAATGTCTGTGCAGAGTTTGTGAATTCGGTGAGAAGCTTGACGGTTTTCGCGGTTTGATTCACGGATAAGAGGAGCCCGCGTGAGTACCCAATTGTATTAGTGGGCCCGTTGTCGAAGAGTGTTAGGCGTGTTTGCGAATCGTCTAGCCAGCGTGCGTCGTGCTGGAAGGCAAAATTGGCGGCAGGATCAACGTCAAAGTCTGACTGCTTTCCTTGGAGGCGCCAGACGATGTTTCCGTTCTGTCCGGAGATCTTGTAAAGGCAGTCCATTACGCGCGCTGAGATGAGATAGTCGCCTTTCTTGTCCTTTTCGACAGAGTTGATGTGGAAGAAGTCCCAGGGCGTATCCTCAGACTGGCCAACATCAGATGGTAGCGAGTTATACGACTCGTTGATTCCAACGTGCATGCTTGCGTTCCATTCGAAAATGAGTTCACCAGTCTCGATATTGATCTCCTGGAATGTGTTTTCGAAAAGCCAGCCGTTTCCAATACCTCCCGAAGCGGTCAGATCCCAGGGGATACCATGATAGATGATGACTAGCGCAGTGTCATCATCGGTAATGCCAAACTCATGGATATCACCCATGTTATCGCCAAAGCGGTTGACCTGAACATGCGCAATCTCATCATAGCTCTGATTGAGAATATGATATGACCCACGCCCGAACCCATTCAACAGCTCTCCCGACCACAGTGTCAAAACAGGCTCACCCTTGTACGTTTGGACCCTGAAATCAAAGGGCTCAGTGTAGTTGCCAGTCCAAACAAGCGAACCCATACGGTCGTTTGAGAATTCTAATATCCCCAAAAGTTAACACAGTACATGGACCGGAGCAAGCCAACAGCCGAGAAACAGCAACATACCGAATATCCCCGGCCAGTTCTGGCCACTAGACGGCAATCCATTGACTCCCAGGAACACATAGCCATCCTGCAACCCCGTTCCATTACGGTTGATCTGCATCCGTGGGGGTTTCACATTCGTATTCGACATGTACGTTTGGAACGGCGTTCCACTGGGATCATCACCTCCATAACTATCGATGTCATAGCTGACCGAGTCCTGGGCTACAACAAGAAGCAGAGGTAAATGTAGCTGTATCAACAGCAACAACAACAGGCTTGTGAGTAGTGAAAGTGGACACGAGAATCCACGCATCGTGAACCATGTGCAAGCAAACGCCCTCCAGCAAAGCCCAGACGTAAAAGAATACAACCAGGGCGACTGTTACAGTCGGCTGTAGAGCAGTAAGGTAGTAAAAGAAACAAGTAAGAAGAAAAGGGGATACTGGTAGATGACAACAAAAGCTGCATTTAAAAAAAGCGCGGGCAGAACGTGGGCGCACATACATATGTATATGATCTATTCAGCGCTAGGTCCGTTTAGTCCCTCCAAATGGAACCAATTCACTAATCCAAGATTACCAGAATCCGGTCATGCAAGTGCTCAGGTTGGTTTAGGCTAAGCCGCGCGTACAGAATTCACTCCATTTCATCAGGGTCTCGCGTAGGGAATGCAGCAAACATCTTACAGCTACAGGTAGTTGGGGTCACGGAAGGATGAATGACACCTGATAGAGACGCACACCTCACGCTACACCTCACATGTATTCATCCATCCATTCATAGTGATGCGATGAAGCTGGCCTTAAGCTCGCTGTAGCCGAGTCACCGATTTGCCAAAAAAGAAAAAAGCACATAACGCCGCCATTTCCGGCGATTTCTTTCGTCACACGACAGCAGGAACAGAGAGCTCAGGCATGGTGACGCTTACGTCGGATCGTGGGTTTGACGTGCCGTGCGCCACAAAACCTAACTAGCAAGTCCAAGGTATGAGATATGATTCGCACATCACCGCCATAGGTAGTCCTTCACTCGCGTGTCGCCCGCATCACTTAACCGATGATGACGGTTACGGCACAGTACAGTCTCCACTCAGCTGAACTCCTTTTGCGAGTTATCAATAATTTCACCCTTGCATTCCTTGGTCTATGGCTGATGTGGAATTTTTCGGCTCAGAATACCGTCTTGGGGTCTCAAACTATGCAGGCCGATCACTTGCTCATGAACTTGCTGGCCATGTTGAGCATAGTGCCGAGTCCGCCACCAGAACTACCATCGCCACTGCCGCCACTGCCTCCGCCCATCTGTGATTTCACGTAAAACTTGAGAGCCATCTGTGCAGCCTGTGCGATCGCATCTTGCTTCGTCGCTCCGGGATCCTACTCACGTTAGCCAATCAGATCTGAATGGACAAGGCTAGAAGTTGGTACTTACAGTCTTGCCCTGGCTTTGCTGCTTGTCGAAGAGCTGGGCGGCTTGTCCCATGGCCAATCCTATGAACTTGTTCTGTCCGCCCTTGGCGTCTTCCTGACTGCCGTTGTTGAACATCTTCATCGCTTGCATAGCAGCAGCCGCGCCAACGTTGTTTGAGCTAGCCTGTTCGTTGCCGCCTTGGCCTCCATTGCCGTAGAATTTCTCGTGCTGTTTGACCGCATCATCCTCATCCACGTCTTCGTGGCTGAGCTTGTCCTTGTTTCCGGAGAGCATGCCGAGGACATTAGTGAACAAGCTGGAATCTCCGCTGTTTCCAGCTTCGGATGTAGCGTGGTGAGCAGCGCCAGAGAAATCATCCGAAGCTCCTCCATATCCACCGCCGCCGCCATATGATGTACCAGAAGACTGCTGGCCTTGGTGGCCTGAGCCGATATTTCCGCTAGTGTTACCTCCATAGCCACCCTCTGATGGGCGGTCATTGTAGTTGCTGCCTCCCGACGGGCGATCGTTGTAGTTGCTACCACCTGATGGACGATCATTGTCCCCTCCGTATCCATGGGACTCCTGGCGCCTGTCGTCACTGCCTCCGCCATATGAGGAGCTCCCGCTAGGACGTTGGTCATATCCTCCGCCTCCCTGCTGTTGACCATACTCTTCCCTATGTTCTCCACCACCACTACCATATCCGCCAGACGGATTTCCGCCTCCTCGCCTCTCGTCATCGCCGAGTGCGGGGCCTCCATAACCACCTTCCTGGGGCCGACCGTATTCCTCGCGTCGCTCATTGCCTCCACCATAACCGCCCTCGTCGTTGCGACGGTCGTTTCCGCCGCCACCATACCCGGACTGCTGCCCATATCCGCTGCGATCGTCGTTGTAGGACATCTTGTGGTTCTAGTATCTTGATTAGTGTTAGTAGATAACAGAGTTAGAACGTTGGGCCCGTGAAGTTGATGTGACCGCAGCACGAAAGCCCAGTTCCCACACTCGCCCAATCTGCTATGAGATTCTCCTTAAACTTCTCCAGATGCCCCGAGTGCAGCTCTGTTTCGGTGAAGCGGGGCAAGTATCGCAATGACGGAAGCTATATTGTGCGAACACTAAAGTCTGAGAACGCTCAAAACCACTTACTGGGTACGAGAAAACGAAGAGTGTATCGATCAAAGGTTGAGTAAAGGTTGATACAGTTGATTGAGGTTAGAAGGAAAAGAGGATGACAGGTACCCAAAGTGGCAGCTGTAGCTTAAGATGCCCCTCCAACCAGGGTCCAAGGTCCAAGGCCACTTGCCCCTCACTAGTGACGTATACCTGCACAACACACGTCAAGCTACCCTGTCTTATTTCGCTTTGTATTCGCTTTTGCAACGATATTGACGCACCATATGTCGCACTGTCCGTAGAACTTGGGATTTGATTATCAGGTTTCTTACGCAGGTCTTATGTTTCTAAAGTTAGCATTACACGGGGACAGCAATTGAACATGGAGCAACTTCACGTGAGTGTTTATAGGTAGTAGGTGCCATGGTAAGGAAGAAAGCTGATTACTGCAGGCATATATGCTGCAGGCTATTTGCACAAGAAGACCGAGAAGTCATGACATATCTTGCTCCCAGCGGGCAGTTGTATCTGAGATGTGCCTATTACTCAGCATACTTGACGCTTCATCAAATCATCAACCAACGACCTTGATGATTGTCACATCCTAGTAATCATTGTCCCTCTTGTTCGAGCTTCCATAGCCTGAACTCTCACGATCATTAGAACCATAGCTATCGTTGTTGGAGCGGCCAGAGTTGCCATAGGAGGATGAGCTGTTGTCTCCACCAGAAGACTTGTTGCCTGACCCGTAAGAATTGTCATTGTCGTTGTCGTTGGAGCTGTAGTTGGACTGTTTGTTGCTGCTACCATAGCTGTCGTTGTTATCGTTGCTGTCTCCGTAGCCGGAGGACTTGTTGTCTGATCCATACGAGTCTTGCTTGTCTGATGAGCCGTAACCCGAGGACTTGTTGCTCGACCCATAAGAGTCATCCTTGTCGTTTGAGCCGTAACCGGAGGATTTGTTGCTTGAGCCGTAGGAATCATCCTTATCGTTCGAGCCGTACCCAGTAGACTGCTTGCTGGACCCGTAGGAGCCATCATTGGTGTTTGAAGAGCCATATGAGGACTGCTTCTTGCTGCCATAAGAGTCATCATCATCGTTGTTGCTGCTCCTGTTGTTGCGGTCCGAGGAACCGTAGCCAGAGGAAGTATTGCTGGAGCCATATGTGTCGTCATTGTCACTCTTGCGTGTAGAGGACCCGTAGGAAGAGTCCTGGTTGTCATTGTCTCCATAGCTGGACTTGTTGTTCGATCCGTAAGAGGAGGTCTGGTTGTCGTCGCCATAGCCCGACTTCTTGCTCGATCCGTACGAGTCGTCGTTGTCATTGTTGTTTTGACGGCTCGAAGAGTTGTATGAGTCTCCAGTATCATTGGAGCCATAGCTTGACTGTTTGTTCCCGTATGAGGAACTGTCCTGGTTGTTTCCGTATCCAGAGGTACGGTCGTTGTCGTTGTCGTTGTTGTAAGACATGGTGATGAGAGATCCTAACTTGGAAATGTCTTGTACGATGATAAGCTTTATGTGTATAGAAGATGTATTGTGTGGGTTTGATCGCTCAATGTTAGCAGTTCCAATTTACAACGACAGCCCGTCCACTTCTTATACCCAACCCCTGTAAATGTAACACCGAGCTACCCCTCCATCACCCCGCATCACCACAAAAGCAAGTTTGGTGGTACTTTTCCTTCCGTTCGTGTTGAATGGCGATCGCCCAGATCCCTGCGCAGCTGAGCCGTGTCACGCGGGTCGTTCTAGACCTTTGCGAGGCCCGAAGATGAGACGGCGCCAAACTCTTCCCATAGTGTACCAACACCTTCGATCGCCGCAAACGTGCAAACCCTCCGGTATGGCGTTATACTGCCACATCGAAGACGCCGGCGAGTGTGCAAGTGCAAAGCCTCGTAGAGTCTACCAAGACCCACTCTATGTTCAGTCGCAGCTGAGTACCTGCTGCAACTAGCAAGCGCGGTCCATGGGTCATGGAAGAATTGGGCTGCGATCGTGAAGTTGGAGGGGTAGTTATCACAGCGAGCGAATAGAGCAAACGCGATCCAACACGGGATAGTTGGGTTGCGATCGCACGTAGCGGCCCTAATGGAAAGTGTTGGATAAAACCCGCAGAGCGGTGATGTAGCCGCCGTATGAACTAGTCTTCCGTCCGTCGCCGGGAATCAGCAAATTCGACTCGCCCGCTGACCGAGACGCGGCGACTTATCCTGTTTACGAATAAGAACTGGGCCGCTCTCAGCTGGGCCGCCAGCGACAAGAGTACAGTAGACTGGTCAGCGAAGTAAACATGCAAGCTCGTTGTACTACTTGAGTGGAGCGAGTGGACGGTCATATCGGATCTGACTATGTCTTTTCGGTGATACCCTTAGAGACTTTGGTTGTATTCAGACCTTAATGCAAACATCAATTGGCCCTTACTCTTAATAACGGTAAGGGACAGTATGCATAAGACGGTAGTTCATTAAGCTGACAAGCAGTGTTATAGCTGTATGCGTCAAGCGGCGGAAAACAGGAATGAGGGTGAAGTGATCATGTAAACATTGGTTGACTCTTAAACAGATAAAACATGGATATGTACAATCAACCGCATAACGTATCCTCCTTCTACACTGTACTTCCCTCAGCTAACAAGACAGTGCTATAGCTGTAGGCATCAAGCGCCTAAGTATATTTTATTCTTGCTCTTATCAGCACAATGTGTAGTCGCCAAACGAGACTGTAGGAGAGAGAGCAACAAAAACAGGCACCCTGGATGACAAATGGCAAATGTGATATGAATATGAAGTAGGGAAGGTCTTGGCATCATTGGCTAGAGCTCTTGTCCACGCAAAAATCGCCTTTCTATCTCCAATCTTGGATCTCGCCTCCCAGTCGAAGCCAGCAACTAAATCATGCACAGTATATCAATTCAGTAGTGCACTACCTATCAACCTCACCAAACACTAGATCCATAGTTCCGATGATGGCTACAGCATCGGCAAGCAGATGGCCTCTTGATATCTGGTCCATGCAGGCGAGATGTGCGAACCCAGGTGCCCTGATCTTGCACCGGTACGGCCTCTCACTGCCATCTGAGACGAGGAAGACACCCATCTCCCCCTTGGGTGCTTCTATGGCACTGTAGGTCTCACCAGGAGGGACAGTGTAGCCCTTGCTGAAGAGCAAGAAGTGGTGGATGAGAGCCTCCATGTTCTCTTTCATGGCGGCACGTGGTGGGGGCGCGATCTTGTAGTCCTCAACCTTAACAGGTCCGGCAGGCATCTGGTTCAGGCACTGGTGGATGATGCGGAGGGACTGGCGGAACTCCTCCATACGGCAGAGGTAACGATCGTAGCAGTCACCGTTTACACCGACGGGGACATCAAACTCGACCTGGTCGTAGGCATCATATGGCTGTGACTTTCGAATGTCCCATGGAACACCGGATCCACGAAGCATGACGCCAGAGAAGGAATAGTTGATGGCATCGGCGGCTGAGACGACACCAACGCCCTTTGTACGGCCAATCCAGATACGGTTGTCTGTCAACATCTCCTCGGTCTCATCGATGCGGTCACCGAATTGAGTAGCCCATTGGTAGATGTCGTCAAGCAGACCGATGGGAAGATCCTGAGAAACGCCGCCGGGGCGAACGTAGGCTGCGTGGAGACGGGCACCTGAGACACGTTCGTAGAATTCCTAGATACCGTTAGCAAATGCAGTCTACCGATTGTGCATTATTAAACCCACCATAAGCTTCTCACGCTCTTCGAACCCCCACAAGAAAGGCGTAAGAGCACCAACGTCCATGGCGTGAGAGAGTACGGACATGAGATGGTTCAAAATGCGAGTGATTTCGCCAAACATGGTCCTGATGTACTTGGCACGAATAGGGATATCAATGTTAAGCAACTTCTCGACAGCCAGCGAGAAGCATTGCTCGTTGGTCATCATGGAGACATAGTCGAGACGGTCGAAGTAGGGCAGCGCCTGGAGGTATGTCCGGTACTCGATGAGCTTCTCTGTGCCTCGATGCAGCAGTCCTACATGGGGGTCGGCGCGCACAATCTCCTCTCCATTGAGCTCAAGAATCAGGCGCAACACGCCGTGGGCAGCGGGATGTTGGGGCCCAAAGTTGACAGTGTAATGCCGAATCTTCCGTGTATCTACATGCTCGTCGGCCTCGGCCTGGGCTTCCTGGGCGGTCTCAGCGGGTGCGACGCCCCCAAAGTTGGCGTCGGTCGCAACCAAGCGCGTTCGCTGGCTCTCTTCGACTTCGGCGTATCGGCGAGGGAATGAGGTTGACAAGCAGCGCGCAATGGGCCGTGAAGGAACTGCGGTTCGGAGTTGGGGTCGGGAGGCGTTCAGGCACAGCCGCTTCGCCGCGGGGCGGGCCAGGCGCGCAAAGGAGACGGGCATGGTGATTTTGGCTCTCCCTACAGCGAATATAGGGCCTCAATGGGCGTGTAGAGTGGAGAGTAGCGGCGTGGCGTTGGAGGGGAGCTTTCCATATCGATGATGCTACCAGATTGAAACCACCGCCATTGGCCGCGTGGGTCTTGGCACCCGCCGCGCCGGCCCTCGAACTTTTTGTGAACATGAAAGTTACTCCACACCGAACCTACCAATCTTGAATCCAAGGCCACAAAAATGTCCACACCAAGTGCAGCAGAGCTGATGAGGCGCAAGGTACTTACGCGACCCACGTTGTATGATCTATACCCAGCTAAAAGCATTATCAGACACTCGGCATCGGCCCAGAGACTGTCACCAACCAGCAGTCGACTGACTTTCCATTCCACTGGCCTGGTGAAAACCACGAATGGAACCTCGATTACTTCAGAGACGTATGTGCGCCCAGCATGGGAAAAAAATACAACCAATATACTAATTCGGTGCTAGAACTTCAACGTCGTCTTCCACAGCAACGATCCAAACGACGCCCAATTCTCTCTCACCGGCATTGATACCTCTGTCGCCAACGCCTTCCGCCGTATTCTGCTCTCTGAAATCCCCACCCTCGCCATAGAGGATGTATTCATCCACCAAAACACGTCCATCATCCAGGATGAGGTGCTCGCCCACCGCCTAGGCCTGATTCCTTTGTGCGGCGACCGCGATGGTCTTCGCTGGATGAAGTGGTACGCAAAGCCCACGGAGGAAGACCCGGGTTCCGGAACGCCGACTCACTACAACACGGTTGCGCTTACACTAAACGTAAAGTGTACATGGCAAGAGGGCGGACTCCAAAGAGCGGTTGCAGGCGAGACGGACCCAGACAAACTTTACGTGGGACACAACGTCTACGCCAAAGACATCTGCTTTGAGCCCAACGGCGACCAGGCCCAACGTTTCTCCAAAGCAGAAGGAAAGCACATTCGGTCCACGAACCCGAATATCCTCATTTGCAAGATGAGACCAGGGCAAGAAATCAAGCTTCGCATGCATGCCATAAAGGGCATTGGACAAGACCACGCCAAGTTCTCTCCTGTAGCCACCGCCTCGTACCGGCTCATGCCTACTATTGACATTACGAAACCGATTGTCGGTGCCGATGCCAAGAAGTTTTCCCGCTGCTTCCCTCGCGGCGTCATCCGTCTCGATACTGTCACTTCCGCGGACATTGAAAAAAACCCCGAGCTAGAAGGCCAGGAAGGCGAGGCCAAGGCCGTTGTTGAAAACCCAATGAACGACACCGTCAGCAGAGAGTGCTTACGACACCCAGAATTCAAGGACAAGGTCAAGTTAGGTCGGATACGAGACCACTTCATTTTCAGGGTGGAAAGCACGGGCCAGTGGGAGAGTGACGAGTTATTTTTGGAAAGTGTCAAGTTGTTGAAAATCAAGTGTCAAAGGATTAAAAGGGGGCTAGATGAGATGATGAAGTAAATGGGTTAGGGATATTGTCAGGGTTGGTGCAACACTGGACGATTTGCATTGTAATGGCGTTCAGGGCATTAAGGTGATGAGGTTTGAAAAAAGTTTACGATATCACGGAGCGCTTCTGCTTCTTCTTTTCTTGGGGTGGATCACATGTTTTGGCTCTCTCCCCGGCCTGCAAGCAACTAGATAGAAAATGATCATGTCATTGGTTCTTCTTCCGCCCCATTAGTATCATACTGTTTCCTTGATCATACATCCTTTGCTGTCGTACGTGGTAATAGTAATACAAATTGACAAGTCAAAACTCAAAAGCAAACATTGCACCCACCGTGACAAAAGAAAGACTGTTATACAGAGAGACGTAAGAGAATCAAGAGAGAAGAAAAGAAGGGTATATATCGTCCCCACCATAGGACATCTCAATAAACAAAAACAAAGAAAGCAGAACAGAGCATGATACTACTGTGAGGGGTGAGACCGTTACGATGTCAACGGTCATGATTAGCAGTTCATACGTACCGGTACGACCAGTTAATCCCGGAAACCTCCGGAATGACTCGGATCAAGGTTTCATGCGTCGTTCACACAATCTCTGCAAGGGCATCCCTGCATAGCTGTTGTATGCTCTCGGCATCGAATCGCTTAGCTCTGACAGGCAGCGCCTTCTTCCTACGTTGCCACAGCGTCTCGCGGTCAACGCTGCCGGAGGAGTCCCTAAACCGGAAGCTTGTAGTCTTAGGCGACAGTGTAGGGGTGTCAGAGGCGAACCTAACACCACGGATAACGGTATTTTCCTTGAGCCCTCGGACGCTAGCGAGATGACCTTCAACCATGACGATGAAGGAAGGCGTGCTAGGTGGGAGACGGGCAGGTGGCCATGTAGGCTTGGGGGGGAGTTGTGAAGGTGGAGCAGAAGAAGAAGAGGATGTGATATGGCCCTCTGTCTTCATGTAGCGGGAGTAGCGCTTGTAAACGGCGCCTAGGTCTCCGCGGCTGTCTCTCCGGCTATCTCTCCGGCTATCTCTTCGCAAGTCCCGCTCTTTCGGAGGAGGGGTGGGAAAGCTGTAGTGTTCGAGCGCCAAGTCCGGGTCCTGCTCGAGTTCCCAGGCATAAGAAGTGATGCTGGACATGGAGGTGCGATACGTGTTTGTCGAGTAGATGGACATGGTGTTGAAGTTGTACGACTGACGCTGCCACATCTGCTCGTCTGGAAGTGTTGCCGAGTCTGGGGTCAAGGGCTGCTCATCATCTGAACTTGGGGGTGAGGAGCAGGCTGAAGGTGGTGTGAGGGCTTCAATCGCGGCCATGTAGTGCTTCTCTGCTGCGTTGAGCTCCTTGTACCGGTTCTTCAGCGTAGCTTGCCTTGCCAGAGTGTCGTGGGACAGGGCAGCATAGAAGTTCAGGTACGCCAGATGTACGGGGTGGGTCTGCTTGTTGGTTAGCTACTGCTTCTTACAGTTAACACTTCAAAACATGGAAATGAATGCGCATGCATGTTTACGTACCTCGTCATCCGCCTCCTTTAGCAGCTGCTCTCCATACTGTACACACTGCGTGTACTGTCGACTCAGATACAGTTGCTTGAGAGCCCTCATGTTCTCCCTCAGCTCAACTTGCTTGGCGTGCCTCAACATGTCGCTCAAGTTTGCAAACGTCTCGTTTGCGCGGAAGCCACCCGGATTAGAGTTGAGAGAATTGTAGCGAGAGAAGAGTCGTCGTGAGTGTGAAGCCGGGCGCGAAGAAGTAGGGCGAATGCAAGTGATGCGTGGAGAGAGCAGGCCACTCCCGTGGAATTTGGCGTGTGAAGCCAGCTTCAAAGATGAACTCGTTTGATATGCGAAAGAGCTAATACAATCGCGCAATTATAGTAGGCGGTGCAAGCACAGGGACGTGGGTGGAATGAAAATGGGAGGGAGTTAATGCGCGCAGTAACTAGTCTTTCCTCTTTGATTGATGTTTTGCGTTTAGAAGATGCCAGCATTCGAGAAGACGGTAAATAACAATGCGGCTGCCAGAGCGCTCAACAGAACTATGGAAAACGTAACAAAGGCATCACGATTGCCGTAAGCTGGCCATTATATGGTTTCCAAGGCCAGCCCCGCTACTAACGGTCGTTCGAACAGGTGCAGGAGGCGTGCTTGGGGCGGTTGTTTCAGTATTCGTAATGGGATAGATGTGTTTCATAGTCCACCTATCCTAGCTTCTTGTCCACCTAGGTTTGCCTAAGATAGTCAGGCACCACACCATATAGGCTAGACCGTGCAGAAAGTTTATCAGGCCTTGCTTGATGTGCAGTGCGCGTCGCAAGTTTTTCGACCGTACCTGAGTCGTTATCCGGCCGTCACCCGGCGACGGATGGTGAGAGGATTCATCGCCGATCTTACCTGCATCCATGCAATTAATGGCTTGAATGGCTCCGAAGTCCGCACTACCTGCCCTCCAGATGTAATCACCATAACACGCGTATCCTCGAGCTATATAACTTGAAAACATACTAGCTACTAGCTATATGCATCTGGCGTCCTTAGCGGATTCAATATTCATCCGGTGAAGATGGTCGCGCAAGTAACGCCGTGCTATGAGATCGCCCTGAGTGAGACGTTGATCTTAGCCATGCTTCTGAGGCAGACGTAGCCAACCTGCGACAAGAACGACCGATTCGGAGCTTGGAACATAGCAGGCGAGACATATCAATCAGAACGAGAACGGCGGATAACAATGCCAGATCACATGATCATAATGGGCGGCGACATGGCTACCTAGTTAGCCGAATGGGGTTTCCTTGCGTCACCCTGAGGTATGTCAATACACAACAAGGGCTCGTCGTGAGAACGGTCTCGTGTGCGCGTGAAGGATAGCATTGCTCGAAAAATCGGATGTAGCTTCACGAAAACAAGACGAGGCGGCTGCGGGTAGTCTCCCAGAACTGGCTAATACAAAAGTGCTATGAACAGATGCTATTTTTACACAGCCCGTAAGGGAGATGGCACCAGGTGCTCGGGATATCAAGTCTAATGCTCCTAGAGCGCTTAACCCTCGGAAGCGGCCGCACCAGTGATAATCTCGACAAGTTCGCCAGTAATGACGGCTTGACGAGTTCGGTTGTAGAGAATCTGGAACTTGTTGATCATCTCTCCAGCGTTCTTGGAAGCGTTGTCCATGGCGTTTTGACGCGCAGACTGCTCGCAAGCGTGACCCTCGGCCAGCGCCCAGAAGAGTGAGTTGGCAAGAGCGTACTCGCGGAGGTTAGGGAGAACCTCGTCCTCGATCTCGAAAGCAGCAAAGTTTGCTATGTGCAGGGTTAGATATGGTCTCTCACACTGCAGGGATGCGACATACCGGACGCAGCAATGGCCTCCTCGGAGAATGCCTGCTGGATGGTTGCCTCGTAACTCGAAGCGTTGATGAACTTGTTGTAGACGATTTGGACGGAAGCGTAGTCGGTGGGCAGCATGGAGATCTGGTCGGCAATGTGGAGGGAGTCGGCAAAGGTAGGGACGTCCTTTCCGGCACCGGCGAAAGACAGAACCATGTTCTTTCCGTTAGAACGACCCAATTGCGCCTTGCACTTCTCGCCAATGACGGCCAGGTCCGTCTCGGGAGCCTGGGCAAGCATGGCCCTGACCTTCCTCGACATTCCAGAGTGGATACCACCGCAGAGGCCCTTGTCTGAGCTGCAGACGATGATCAGGCTCCTCTTGCCCTCGCCCTCGAGTGGCTTGGTCTCGGCGCTCTCGAACACGGTGTTGGACGTCTGGCCGTACTTGCGGGACTCGGTCATGGCTCTCTGGGCGCGGGTGAGCTTGGTGGAGGCGACAACCTTCATGGTCTTGGTGATCTTCTCGATGTTGCGAATCGACTTGAGGCGGCCCTCAATTTCACGCAGGGTGGCGTAGCCGGCGGCATTGGAAGCGGTAAGGGTGGCAGGCCTAGATACACAAGTTCCAGTCAGCACCTGATGCAGTTGGCGATGCAATTGACCCGGCAATGGGGGGGTTCAATGGCGCAAGAAAAGCTGCCAATTGAGGCGGGACCGTACCGGGCGGCAGCGGCGGCCATACCAGCCTTGAAGGCCGGGCGCGCAGCTCGTGACAGCATCATGGCTACGGGAATTGAGATGAGTGGAGATGGCGACAGCCGTGTGGTGGTGCTTCACTGCTGTCTTTGCTGAACGCAAGCTTGTGTCGGGCAGTCGGCATGCTGAATTGCTTTGCGTGCCAAGAGCCAAGAGTCACGTGAGGTCTCTCTCTCTCTCTTGTCAAATCACTTGACCACACAACGGCGCATCTCATGTTTGTAGCACCGCGTGATAGTGTGATTGCGGTCCTAGGCTAGCTACTGTCTTTGGATTAGGCAGCAGAGCAACAGATGCAATGTTGTGGGTGTGCTGAATTAGGCGGACATAGGCAGGAGACACCGAACGCCCTCACACACATGCGCACACTCACACCCACCCACCCCCACCATTCCCTTCCGGAATACATGTAAACGCCATGCATTGCCTTCTATACATGCACTGGTCTTGTCTTTTACCTGGTGGCCTTTGTGATGAGAAAGCCGGCGGTGAGATGTGGGTTATGCACTTGTTACGGACACTTAGTTGGCCTCGATTTGGTGAAGGCCGAAGACCGTGCGCCGGTGGACTTAGCAGCGAAGCACATGTGGTGGCTCCCTGGGGCTGCGCTTCACTTAAACTCAGCATTCCTCTTTTCCGCTCGTCCTCCTTTGTGTCCTCCCTCTCTCCGCCACCATCATCGCCTCAATCGCCTCAATCGCCCTGCGTCTTTGCCGGTGCCCGGGACGCGCCTCTTTACAACTACTGCTTTCCTCCGGCACCCGTACTTACGCTTCAGCCAGATCGACTGTGTCCGCGACCAACAACGCTGCACACATCCACTCGCTTCTTCGTTATCCGCGACTGCAGCGCGCGTCCTTCGCTAGCACCATGTCTTCTTCCGACGACGACACGCCTCTTGCGAGAGGAAAAGACAAAGGTAAGTCTATCTACCTGTCAACAAACTGTGCTTTCTGCACGCGCCACGCCCATCTCACCTTCCACGCGCCCATCTCCCTCGACAAAAATTCCACCCTTTCTTTTCCCACGTTTCATTCTTCCTCACCTCCTCCACTTCATTCTCTCTGTCGCAAGCTCTGAAAGTCTACCGAAAGATTCGACTTGGCTGATCACGAAGCTCGTACAGTAAAGTCAAACGAGCAGATTACCAAGGAGGAAGATAAGAAGATGGACGCTGAGACTCCTTCTAATGGCCACATCGAGCCTGGCATCTCCATTCGCATGGGCCCTGTTCACAACGACAAAATGGACATCGATGCGCCTGAGACCAACGGAAACGCTGGCGGAAAGCGCAAATCGCGCAGCAGTATCACAAACGGCAAATCGTACAAGGACGCAAGTAGCTCAGAGGAAGATGCCAAGCCATTGGTACGTTTCTCTATGCGACTAATCTGCATCTTGCGCCCAGCTAATCCTTGACTAGAACAAGCGGCGGCGAACATCACAGCAGGTCAAACCTGTCAAAGATGACTCTGACTCGGAACTCAGCGATGTGCCTCTTAGAGCCAGGGTACTACCTAAAGCAAGCGCCGAGCAAATTGGAGAATCTGCCGATTCAGATGTACCCCTGGCCACAAAACTCACAAAGAAGAAAGAGTCCATCGAAAAGGCGGCGGCAAAGGAGGCCAAGGCAATTCGCAACAAGGACAAGGCCGCTCCGAAGCGCAAGCAGAAGGTCGAGAGTGAAAGCGAAGAGGACGTTCCTCTTGTAAAGAAGAGGGCCCCAGCCAAGAAGACAAATGGCGTGAAGAAGGAAGATTCCGACTCTGATGCACCCATTGCAAAAAAGTCCGCAGTGAAGAAGGTTACCAAGGCGAAGCCTGCTGCTGCTGCTGCGGCACCCGCAAAAAAGGCCAAGGCCAAACCGAAGAAGGAAGAGACTGAGCAAGACAACGAGGCTGCAGACGAGGAGGACGAATACCGCTGGTGGGATGACCCAGGCAAGAACGACGGAACTAAGAAGTGGGATACTCTGGAACACGCCGGTGTCGTTTTTCCCCCCGAGTATGAACCGTTGCCCAAGCACGTCAAACTGGTCTACGATGGCGTACCGGTTACTTTGCACAAGGACGCTGAAGAAGTGGCCACTTTCTACGGAAGCATGTTGAACTCCACCCACAACGTCGAGAACCCTACTTTCAACAAGAACTTCTTTGAGGATTTCTCTGCCATCTTGGACAAAACCGGACACGGCAAGGACAAAACCGGCAACACGGTCAAGATCAAGAAATTCGAAAAGTGCGATTTCAAGCCCATCTTTGAATGGTTCGACGCAGAGCGCGCCAAGAAGAAGGCCCTTTCGGCAGCAGAGAAGAAAGCGCTCAAGGCAGAGAAAGAGGCTGCAGAGGCTGAGTACATGTACTGCTTGTGGGACGGTCGCAAGCAGAAGGTCGGTAACTTCCGCGTTGAACCTCCTGGCCTGTTCCGTGGTCGTGGTGAGCACCCCAAGACTGGTCGTGTAAAGAAGCGCGTCATGCCTGAGCAGATCACTATCAACATCGGCGAGAAGGCCAAGGTCCCAGAGCCTCCTGCCGGTCACCGTTGGAAAGAGATCAAGCACGATCATGAGGGCACCTGGCTTGCCATGTGGCAAGAGAACATCAACGGTGCCTACAAGTACGTCATGCTTGCTGCCAACTCCGACATCAAGGGCCAGAGCGATTTCAAAAAGTTTGAAAAGGCGCGAGAACTCAAGAAACACATTGACCGCATCCGTAAGGATTACAGGAAAGATCTCAACTCCAAGATGATGGCTGATCGCCAACGTGCTACCGCCATCTACCTCATCGATCAGTTCGCCCTCCGTGCCGGTAACGAAAAGGGAGAAGATGAGGCGGACACAGTTGGTTGCTGCTCACTCAAGTTCCAGCACATTACCTTGAGGCCTCCGGAGACGGTCATCTTCGACTTTCTGGGTAAAGACAGTATTCGTTTCTATGATGAAGTCAAGGTCGATCCACAAGTCTTCAAGAACTTGAAGCTTTTCAAGAAAGAGCCTAAGACCACCGGCGACGATATCTTCGACCGATTGACTACGTCGGCTCTTAACAAGCATCTCACAAGCTACATGCCTGGACTCACTGCCAAGGTCTTCCGTACCTACAACGCCTCCTACACCATGGCTAGGCTGCTCAAGGAAATGAAGGCTACCGGTAGTGTTCAAGAGAAGGTCAAGGCCTACAACGATGCGAACCGTGAAGTTGCCATTCTTTGTAACCACAAGCGAACCGTCGCTGCCAGTCACGCTACGTCCATCGAAAAGATGAATGAGAGGGTTAGTTGCTATGCCATCTTTGACAGTATCCAAGCTAACATGTGTAGATTAATGGTCTCCGTTATCAAGCCTGGAGAACCAAGATGATGATGATCGATGTCGATCCGAAGATCAAGAAGAAAAAGGGTGCCGAGTACTTTGAGCGGCCTGAGGATCTTGACAGCGAGTGGGTCAAGCAACACCAGGACGCCGAGGTCGAGGAGATGCGCCAGAAGATCATCAAGAAGTTTGAAAAAGACAACGAAAAACTCAAGGCCGATGGCGAGAAGGAGATGAAGCAGAAGGAGCTTGATGAGCGTCTGGAGAAGGCTGAGGAACTGGCCGCCAAGTACAAGAAGGAGAACAAGACTGGCAAGATCGAAGCCGAGGGCAAGGGCCCGACAGTGGAAAAGCTAGAGGCCAATGTCGAAAAGATTGTCCAGCGCATTGAAAACATGAAGATCCAGATGGAGGACAAGGAGGGCAACAAGGAAGTTGCTCTGGGCACGTCCAAGATTGTAAGTCGCGCCACCTGCGCGGTACATGATGTTTGTCTAACCACATGCAGAACTACATCGATCCTCGTCTCACCGTGGTCTTTTCCAAGAAGTTTGACGTCCCCATTGAGAAGTTCTTTTCCAAGACGCTCCGGGAGAAGTTTGACTGGGCCATCAAGTCGGTCGATGAGAACTGGGAGTTTTAAAAGGCGGATTGACAGTAGCAGGGCTATGCCTGTCCTCGGATATGATTTGCTAGGTTTTGTTGGTCTTCGGACATGTTCCTGTAGTTGCATTGAGTGCATATGGCATCACGGAGTGGGACTATGCGGAAAAGCATGATATTTCTTGTACGCTTTCCAAGGGCTGCGAGCGACACAGGTCAGCAATGATACTTTGCTACATGGGCGTCGGGCTCTTTGCAAGGCGACGAGGTACGCGTTCCTAGCAGCTCTGTAGGCTCTCCTTCACAGCACTAGACAAAATAAAGACCATGTATCTGAATTGGAGTTCTGCATATGCAAGTGCGGGACGATCATGATAGCCTGCAGCTTCCGTGCATGAACGGCTGTTCTCGTGCGAGGTGCCTCAGGATGAACTACGACCCGTCTAGAGGTAAAGCGAGCGTGCATCCGCGGAGCAGCATCGGTCGCCCAAGCACAACCACAATCTCCGTGTGGAAGGGACATGTGGCTTGTAGCGGTGAGAAGGGGACGTCCGGGCCAATGGGTAGTCTTGTGTACCTGCTTTTCCGTCGCCGATTGCTTGGGAGTACAGATCATGGTCCATCTCACGCTGTGCTACAGAGTACCGATTGATGTCGGGATTGCACGATACGACTGGCGCAGGGGACACAATGGTGAGGCTTGATGCTCTTGTTGGAAAATGGGCGAGGCTGGGCAGAATCAAGTCATATCTGCGGTACATGTGCACAATTTCCGCAGCGGTCCTTTACGTGGGTAGAGTTCACAGGGGCGGGCAGTAGCCCCGAGGGTGGTAGTATCTTGCAGCACCTAGTGTACTTGCTGGTCGCCGTCCTGAGTTATTCAGTGCCTCGGAGTGCCCCGAGGCTGGATAGGCGAGGCTGATGGTGGGCGCCACGGGTGCCATGGAGCGAAGTTGTCCGCGCGAGGACGGCGGTGGGAGAAGGATCACGTCGTCATGAGGCATGATCTTCATGCAGGTTAGACGTTAAGCTAGGCGATCAGCCCCAGAATTGCTAGCTCGTACAGGAAAGCGGAAAGGCAGGCAAAGGCAAAGCGTGACGACTCCGCACTTGATTGCTTTTGTCCAGGTCGGTTATCGGCTGTCGACAGATGACGATTGTCGTCCACCAGATGGGGGCAGACGAAGCCCAGTGAGGCCGCTCGACCACCGAGTCTGGTTATCATGGGCAGAGCCAGTGTGTAGAGGACGGATTGGCTTCCCCTGAATGCCACCCCACTTTGGGCTGTCACGACCCAAGTCTAAGAGTTCGAGGCCAGGTCCAGCACTGCGGGAGCGCGCCGTCGTCGACTGCCCGCTTCCCATGGTTCATCTCCCGCGACAACCGCTACATGTGCAGAGGGAACAGCAACGTCATAAGCGGAAGATGGTGTGACTGGGCCAAGCAGGCCGTGGGCCTGTATGTCTCTGCACCTGACCTCTGTAGGGCATTGCGGGAAGAAAGACCTGAGGTCTGGCTACATTGGGAGTGAATGCATGACATTCTCGGTCGACTTGCGGAGCGGACAGTGACGGTGTGGGAGTAAGCCGGAAGGGCCCAACTAGAGGTGCGGTGGGCGCCATGTTTCTTTTTCCAAGTAGGAAAATCCTCATACAACCTGCACGATAGACTTCTGAGCACAATTCTGCACTGTCTTGCGGGTGCTGCATATACAAATATCGGCCTGACCTACCTCCTCCCTCCTGCGGGTCAATGAATCGCACACATTGGGCCTGAGCTATATGACATCGTTGCCCGTACAGCCGCGGTATCCTACGTCGAGCATCCCAGGTTCCTCTTTCGCGCCTTGCAGCCTGCCACTCTGGTCCCAACCGCAACATTCGCGGCCGCGAGCACTCGCTTCACCGATAGTATCCGACCGATACCGTCATCTGTCCGCTGCATTCTCGCGAACCAAGGTCTGAGCGCTGAGCATTGAGCGCCTTCCGCAACGCTCAGGCTCCACCCCCAAATTTGGCATTACAAGACACCATCCGCCCACTGCGCCTCTGGATTCCCCTCCCCCTCCCCTTTAGCGACCTTCTTGCGCAAAACAAGAGACGTAGATCGGAACAAGTTGTGCGACGCCAAAACATGGCCGCTGAACAGGCCAACGGCGGAGAGAAGCCCGCGGTGCTCATAATAGGCGGATTGGGTAACGAGGCTCCTACCAAACCCCCAAGACGCGACAGCAGTACTGACTGTGCCTATTAGGCTACACTGGACGCCACCTGACCAAGTACATCTACGACAACAAGCTCGCATCGCAAATCCGCATCGTCGACAAGCATCTTCCAGAGCTCGCGTGGCTCGCCCCAGAGTTCAAGGAAGCATGTTCGAGAGAGCGCTTCATCCAGGCAGATGCTGCGCAGGAGAGTGCGTGCCCAACGCAACCCATGGCTGCAACGGGCAATTGGACGCTAATTTCCACCCACAGAATCACTCCCGCGAATATTCGACCGTGAAGGCGGCGCACAGTTCGACTACGTCTACAACTGCGGCGGCGAGACGCGCTTCTCGCAGGAGGAAAAGGTCTACGAACTCCGCTCATACGGCCTCTCCATGGCTCTCGGCCGCGAGGCTGCAAAACGCAAAGTAAAGGTTTTTGTCGAGGTGAGCACCGGCATGGTTTACAAGCCCGATAGCACACCCCGCAAGGAGACCGACAAGACGAAGCCATGGTCGAACCTGGCGAAATGGAAACTCAAGGCCGAGGAAGATTTGGCCAAGATTGATGGGCTGAATGTCATGGTCCTGAGGTTTGCACATGTCTACGGTCCTTACACAAGTAAATTCCTGAGCACGGCATTATGCATGGCGCGCGTCTACCAGAGCAAGGGCAAAGAAATGCGCTTCCTGTGGAAGGAGGATTTGCGCACAAACTTCGTACATGTCGAAGATTCTACACGGGCGCTTTGGCACGGCGCGCAGTGGTACGCCAAGGGTCCTCCCGGCCGCCGGCCGGTGCCTGTCTTCAACATTGTGGATCATGGCAACACTGGTACGTCATTCTAACCATCCATCCATCGGGGTTTTTCTCGGCGCTCGATGCTAACATGGTTCGCAGCACAAAAACAGACAGCCCAGATCATTGGGGAGATATTCAAGATGGAGACGGGCTTCCACGGCACCCTCATCTCCGCTTTTGCACGACTCAACCTTGACCACGTAGTCGACGACGTCAACGACGAGACTCTGGATCCATGGGCGGAACTGCAGCAGAAAGCCGGTATCAGCCAGTCCACGCCACTAACTCCGTACATCGAGAAGGAACTCCTTAAGGATGCAGACCTCAGTATGGACGGGAGCGCCTTTGAGCGTGAGACGGGATTCAAGTAAGTAAAGTATTTTTTGGACATGCTTAACGAAACACTAACTCACTGATAGATACAACATTGAGAGGATAACCAAGGAGAAAGTTGAAGAGGTCATCGAGAGTTACAAGCGGATGAACTGGTGGCCATAAGGGCCCCCTTTATCGACCACGTTGACCTCAACATCTCGCGAACAGCCATCCTCGCTTGCCACGACCATTCTCACGACCTCTTCGACCGACCTTTGTTATACCCCAACTCCCTTCCTTCCCCCTCTTCCAAATCGGATCAATCCGTTCCGTTCAGTATCGCATCCCGGTTTGCATCATTCGGAGCTTTGGCTGAGTGTCATCAACTCGTCTTGTCTGTATCGCCATCTTGCTCGGTGCTGTTTCCTCTCCTTTCTCAGTCATCGATGGGGTGGACTTGCTTTTCTCCTCTGTCGCCATTCTTTCTATATGTCTGACTTTTGACTTGGTGGAAAGTAAACTGTTCAAATCGGTACTGTAGGGCTGTTTCATTTGGCACTGTAAACGGAGCGTAAGATATTATTGGTGTTACATACCCCCTCAATCTAGCTTTTCATTCCTTCCATGTCTGAATTCTTACTGCCTCCAATCTATGTTGCTGACGTGACCTCACCTGAGTATCTCCGCAGTGAAGAAAGACTGGCTTCCCACCTCCTTGTACTCTTCATTTGGCGGAGTAGAATGGAATAGTATGGACAGCCCAGCCGCCTCCCCTCCCCGGTGGCTATCAACAACGACAACCAGCTCCTCACCACCACGACTACTCACATGCATATTTACCAAATTTCCTGGATAAAATCTGCAGAATTCGACCCGTCTTATAAGTGAAAAAGTGTATATAAGTGACCTGTCCTTGAACGTATTGATACACAAGCTACCTTCTCACGTCTTTCAACATCTTGTTTCGAATATGCGGAGGCAGAGAGAGGCGAGTGGTCAAAACATTGTATTGTGTTCTATATCCGCTAATGAAGAGCAGTGACAAGACTGCAATGATACTTACAGTGGCCGTATATTTCTAGTGCTGTACTACTGGTGGGATGACTTTGTAGGGAGGGATGTTGTACTTGGAACGTCAATCTCTCAATCGAGCGATTTATATAGTATGTGCGCACGAAGGGTGTTGACATTTATCGTTCTCTATATAGCTTTCACTGCTCTACTAGCAGATAACTTCAATAAAAAAAAATAACAGTATATGAAATGTCGAGTAAGTCGAAATTGTTGCACGATTGATCGGCCTCATTTATTGTGGGAAGAGCGAGTTCTCGGATTGAACATTTAGAGTATATCTGTTCTATCGTGTCCAATTTCCCACTTGCAAGGAAAGTATGTTTGTTGCCTTGGTGTAAGAGGTATACTGTCTATACAAGAGAAACTAGCTGTTTCGGAAGTGGGAAATAACTAGTTGAATTGATCACGTGCAAAGCTGGTGTTGCAATCGAAACCATGAAACTTCCGGCTGTACAAACTGCAGGCTTCTCTGTATGATTTCGTACCAAAGATTGCATCACCCAATTGGCGCACGCTTGCAGTGTACCACGCCAAACGCCGCATGTATGCTTTTTTAAAAACGCCGTGACTCCGTATACGCCGCGCTCAGCCAAGAATTAACAGATAGCCTATCATAGCAGTGTTGATGAACATCAACGGTACTGTATGTGTGTCAGCCTGCCTGTCCCGGTCATGGTCCGTCTTAACCCTGTCCGTTTGACGTATGCGGGGAAGACGGCCGCTCAGAGGGGTACACGTACTCCTCATCAATGTCCGTACCGACGAGACAAGGTTTATCAAGCGCGCTTTGATACTCGCATCGTCGCGTTGACCGTGGAAGCCGGGTTCTGCAGATGCCGTCCATCCGACTGTCGGTTGTCAGTCCAACTGTTCGTGTGTGTGTGTGTGTGTGTGTGGCTGTCTGGGAATGGCAGATATGCGCATGGAATTGCGGTCGAGGTGACAAGACGCGTGGAAATCTACGTACTACGTGCGAGGAAGCGATCTTCAGAGAGGATTGCTATGGCATTGGTGAGGAGTACGGCGACTGCGCGTGTTAGCGAACTGGTCTGTCAAATGCATCTTGACATTGATTACCGTAAAACAGTCCGCCGAGGCCGAAGAAAAACATTCTGGACGTCTGGATAGGCGTTGATTTTAGGGTTTCGTAGTTATGGGCGCGACGAGAAAGCTAGAGTTGACGGAGGTGCAGGCTACTAGAAAGACAGCTGTCGTTGGTGAATTCAACATTGGGAGCCTCGGGATTATGTAATCCTCCGCATCCATGTGGCATCCCTGCAAATTGCGCATCTCGTGTTCGTTAGCCAGCTGGATACCCAGGTACCAAAGAGACGATTATCTGGGCTTCACTTCTTAGATGCAAAATCTCTAGGCTTAGCAGCACGAGTTCCGCCAGGCTCATGTTTCGGACCTTTCCTTTTCAAACGTCTTGTCAATCGTAAACATTACCATGTCTTCCATGTCTTGGACGTGGATCGCTTGCCATGGCACTAGAGAGCGTACTGTACATACCTGGCGGCTCTTTGGTCCGCCCGCGCATAGCCCTATAGATAGTCAGTCATAGAGTCAGGTTCCATCCTGTCTGCAGGTGTTGACCATGTGGGAAATCCTTAGCCGAATAACATTCCCGGACCCCAAGATGATCGTCATGCCAAAGCGGGACGGGCAAAGGAACGAACGGCTGTCCTCACGCCAGATTATAATCAGGCCGTTCCCCCCGTCGAATGGCAGGGCGCGGAGAGGTAGCCTCAGCCGGGCACGGAGGTGCGCCGTCTCATGACCTGCCTTTCACTATCTGCGTCATTCGCATGCCAGTCCCCCGGGCCGAAAGCGTCGTTCTAGAACTCTCCAGCTCCAGTTCCAGCTTCAGGCAGAGACTGCAGTGCAGGCAAATCCTCCATCTTCTCCCCCGTGTCTTTGCTGTCTTACAGCATGTGAAGAGGGTTTGTATTACTCGCGCGCCAACTGGAGCCCACCATACATTCCACGCTCGCCCTGCACTCCATGCATGTCCTGTCTCCACTGCCTGCCGACCGTGCGCCTATCGATTGTCGGGCCTAGAACCGATCTGCCCGCCTATACGCTCTACTCGTCTTCCACTTTGTGAATCGGCAGATACCCTCTGTCGCCTTCTCTCTCTCTCTCTCTCTCTCTCTCTTTCGCCACGACGCCTGCGCGCAATATCCTACATGGTCTTACTAGAACTTCGACTCCGTCGCTCGACTGTTGTTGTTGTTGTTGTTGTGGCATGGTCGGACTGAGGCGCCGAAACCCATTTTCCGTCCCCATTCGGCGGTACGGCCATTCTTTCCGCGCCGAAGACCGATCGCGAATCGTGAATCGCATTACCATCCTGGGCCGACTACACATTCGCACCACCTCAACATCGCAATCATAATGGCCGAGGCCGGCAACGGCGATGGTGGGTACTTTGCCATGGGAGAGCGCTGCAGATCCGCCTCGCCAAGCTCCATGCACAGCGACAATATGAATATGCATCTTGCGGCGCCGTCAGCCACCATGGCCTCTCTGACTGCGCTGCAGTATCTGCCAGTACCTGTCCTTGTGCTGTCGGCGCAGAAGACTGTCATGTTGGCTAACGAGGCCATGGCTCGTTTGTTTGGCATCGGATTTGAATGCATCAACGACCTTTCCATATCCGACGTCTTGCAGGACAAAACCATGGGTGAACTTGGTGTAGATATACTCCAAAATGGCTCTCCAATTCTAATCACATGGGAGGTTCGTCTCAACTCCCACATCTGTGCTCGAGGTAGTCAGACTTGCTGACACCCAACCCATCCAGGACTTTTTAGATTGCGTGATCAAAGACTCGATTGCAAACAGTTTAGATGAAGACGGAGACTCCCACATGGGAAGTGGTCACACAACACCCACTGCCTCCCAAGCGCCCTACCAATCCAACGAACAAGCCACACAATCTCTACCGCCTCTGAGCACTACCAATCTTTCGCGAACTACAGTACACGATGTAGCAGTAGACGTCGTTATTGTACCACTTGTTTTCGGTCCCGAAGGCATACTGCAAAAGTCTGAGAGGAGGTCTGCGTACAAGGAAGCCATGCAGGCTTCCTGTATCATCTCCATATGGAGCATTGAAGACACGCAATATTATACCCTAACCTTCACGAGTGCAACACCGACTACCGCTACACAGGATACTCTCTCTTCCAGCCGCATGGTCAACCGGACCAACACCGGAGCGTATCTTGACAAATCGCGTAGCTCCGGTTCCAGCACCTCTTCAGGCCGCCGCGCAGGCAGTAATTCAAATGGCGCATCGAAAGTGGTCACGCCTACACTCCAACAACCAGAATTTCCTCCTCGTGGTCCTCCCACAAAGGGCAAGGGCGATATGGCTGCTTCCGCGTCCGTCTTCCAGAAGGCTACACAGCTCAAAGATGCCATCTTGAATTCCATCACCATGCCCGCATATGGTATGTTGATTTCTCACCCTTCAAACTTTGGCACCAGACTGACCCTTGCACAGCCATGTGGAAAGACGAGAATTTTGGTATACCAAACAAGGCTCTTCTTCGGCTCCTGTCCAAAGACGCCTCTTACATACCTGGCGATCAAAGGGACTTCCTTTCACAGTTCTCGTGTTGGACCGAGGACTTCCAGCGCCTTTTGCAGATCGATGAATTTCCTATCATTGAGGTCTGCCGCACAAGAGATAGGGTGGAGAAGCGACGAATTGGTATGCGACATCCCCAGACAGGAACCCGGATGGTATTTGAGATCAACGGAGAACCAGTGGTTCATGAGGAGACTGGAGATTTCCTCGGCGGTATAGTAATATTCAAGGACATCACCGAGTACACCAAACAGATCGCGGCACAGATTGAAGAAAACGAGAAGCAATTTGAGTACATTGCCAATTTCATGCCGGTCATGGTTTGGACGACGACTCCAGATGGAATGCACGACTGGTTCTCTCAACGCTGGTATGACTACACAGGCCTAACCGTTGATCAATCTCTTGGGGAAGGCTGGCGACTACCTTTCCATCCGGACGACATTGTGACAACTGGTCCGCGTTGGTTTCATTCGCTGAAGACTGGTGACGAATACAACACAGAATACCGGTGCCAACGCTACGATGGGGAGTGGCGATGGATGCTCGGGCGAGCTTTGCCATTTTACGATGACTCGGGACGGATAGTCAAGTGGTTTGGCACTTGCACCGATATCCATGACCTGGTAATGGCCCGACAAGAAGCCCGACAAACGAGAGAACAACTGCAACAGGTCATTCAATATGCAAAAATTGTTTTATGGGTCATCGATCGCAATAACGAAGTCAAGGTACTCGAGGGCGATGTTGCACCTCATGAACGCTTAAGGAAGGAGGAATTGCTTGGAAGAAACATTTTCGACGTATTTCAATTGACTGGCCACGATCGAAGGCGTTGGCAAGAACCAATCCAGGAGATTCTTAAAGGCAAACAATCAGATGAGATTGTGAACGGGAGATACTTATCAGAAGCTCGGTATTACCGGACTCGCCTAGTGCCACTCATGAGCGCCTCTCGAACAGCAGGCATCGAAGGAAACGCTTTTGTGGATGGTGTCATCGGCGTCTCGATGGACATTACAGAGCTACGTGAAAGAGAGGAACAGCTTAAGGAACAGGAGAAGGAGAATTCGAGGCTCTTGGCCAATGAAGCGGCAGCAAAGGAAGCGAGTCGCATGAAGTCCCAGTTCCTAGCCAATATGTCGCATGAGATTCGAACACCCATAGCCGGCGTGATCGGCATGAGCGAGCTTTTGTTTGACATGAACCTCAACGACGAGCAGAAAGATTGCGCCGAGAACATCCACCGATCTGCGAACAGCCTCTTGACTGTTATCAATGACATATTGGATTTCTCCAAGGTTGAATCAGGGCGACTGGATGTTGAAGAGGTGCAGTTCAGTCTCAGCGTAGTCCTCCGGGACGTGAACAAGATGATGTCGTTTGCCGCACAAAGAAAAGGCCTAGACTACCAGAGTTCCATCCAAGATGAGGTGCAAGCGGATCTGCGAGTGATGGGAGACCCAGGTAGATTACGGCAGATTCTCACCAACGTGCTTACAAACAGCATTAAATTTACCTCCGTGGGTACTGTCAAACTCTCCGTCACGATTAGTCAGGACTCAAAAGATATGGTCACTGTGAACTTCAGTGTGGTGGACACGGGCATTGGAATCGAAGAGGAAGTGCGCAAGAGACTCTTTCAACCCTTCAGCCAGGCGGACTCATCCACGGCCCGGCGGTTTGGCGGCACTGGTTTGGGGTTGACTATCAGTAAGAATCTGGTCGAACTTATGAAAGGTCAGATATGGTTGGACTCGAAACTTGGTCAAGGTACCACTGCCACATTCTGGATACCGTTCACGCGTGCCCCGTCACAAGACGGCGAATCGCCGTTGGTGCATCTCGAATCAATTCCCGATCGGCTCCAGAGCGATATGTCAGTCTCTTGCGGCAGCTCAGAAGGCCACACACCACCATTGACACCGCAGCTTTCTAACGGGAACTCGGCATATCCACTGATCAAACCAACTATTCCAGATCATCTCATCAATCTCTCCGAGAGCGAAAGGCAGCAAGTCCACATCCTGGTTGTCGAGGACAAGTAAGTAAAATGCACATGTGCTGTCGTTTGTAAGTTGGATTCTGACAAGTACGCAGTCATATCAATCAGCAAATTGCACTCAAGACGATCAAGAAGCTGCACTTTTCTGTGAATGCAGTATGGAATGGACAAGAAGCATTGGAGTATTTGGCTCAGGAGTTTAGTCCATCGCATCCACGCCCAGACATTATTCTTATGGATGTGCAGGTAAGGCGGGTTTTAAATTGCACATGTGTTAAATGCTGACTGCGCATACAGATGCCTATTAGAGACGGCTACTCTGCCACCCATGCCATCCGGACAGAAGCACCATGGCGGAACATGCCCGAGATTCGAGGCGTGCCCATTGTTGCCATGACGGCCAGTGCAATCCAAGGTGACAAAGAGAAATGTGTTTCCTGTGGAATGGATGTGAGTGCTTGCTGGTGGCGATTGCTTTGAGATGTGAAGGCTGCTAAGACATGATCACAGGACTATCTCGCTAAGCCGGTAAAAGGCAAGCTGCTGGAGAAGGTACGTTCGTTGCCCAAGCCAAATAGTGGGTTCTCTAATGGTTCGAAGATGCTTGTCAAGTGGGCGCTCGAAGGACGGCGAAAAACGGCCAAGGGCAAGCCACTCACAGCCGATAACGATCGACACAGCGTCGCAATCCCAAGCCCCAAAACGAACTTTAGCGAAAAGAATCAGTTGGGCAAGACTGGTATATCAGTGGAATCTGAAACAACGGCGCAGGCACTGACGGCGGAACTTGACCGCCTCCACTACCAAAGCGACACAGCATTCGCCCGGTCTACTGAAAACGAAGGTGAAAGGGCGATGCGGCGCATCTACGCGGAAGAGAGAGATCGGAAGCTGCGAGATGAGAAGCTGCTCTCCCTAGTAGGCCCACAACTCATCCGGCACAGCAGCTCCCAGGGACCGCAGAACGAACCGTCGATGCCGCTGACAGAGGCGAACATTGAGAAATTAGTTCACGAGCAAGACGGGGACACAGCCATCACGAGGAAGCCAGGCTCAGCAGACGAGGTAAACTCGAACGGGACCAACAAGGTGAGCGACAAGAGGCAATCGAGCTTGGCGCGGCCGGGACTGCAGCACTCCCGCCATCACGAGAGCGAACAGACCATCGTTGAGGAGCGCGTTGGTCGATGAATCGATCACTGGGCATGTGGCCGAGAGAGAGAGAGTATTACCGCCGGTTCAAGATGAATGGGCAGGCTCAACAGAGTGGGAAGGCAGCTGTCCTTCCCTTTCGAGGCGTCGGTGGTAGGATGGGCGGTTCCGACAGCGCCGCACTGACCGCAAGTGTGCTCAAAAGGTTCAAAGGGCAGGCCAGTGTGCAGGCGTGCAAGGACGAAAGTCGTGCAGGTGCGCTCAGACACTGGACCATGACGATGGAAATGCTGGATGGGACATGGACATTTCCAGCGCACAGACTCGAGGTTGGACATTTCGGATTGCTCGGCGACCACACCGCCTCACTTCATTCGCACGGCACGTCAGCGCGCCGGGTGGTAGCCATGGCCGGGCCTGGCATTCACAGCACACGAGCGTCAGCCGCCACGCGATGGCATGTCAGAAAGGGGAACTGCACCTGTCCTGTTGCAGCATGAACGTGCTCTGTGGACCGTCATGTGCCTCCAATCGAATCCCGGGCTGCCGAGAAATGTGGTGCAGGCCGGATGGGCAAAGATTGTGATTGCAAGATTAAAAGTCGAGTCAAGTTGTCGACGGGAACATGCTACAAGCATTGGCATTGCGCGTCTCTTGCTGCGCGTTCTGCATAAAGGAGAAAAAGCTTGGGTAGCATCTCACGTAGCTTTTTTGATGCTGGACCTTCGGATTGGGAAAGAAGAAAATTCTGATCTGCAAACTATATTACGCTTTTGCCACATAGATATAGCCACCCCTATCCAAAACGAAGCGTGCCCATGCTTGCACGACCCAATTTCTGGGGCTGACAGCGATGATCTTGCACCCATCGCCGTTAGACGGCGGGAGCTTTTGTGAAGATCATACTGTAGCATTTCCCGCAACTCGACATGGCAAGTTTGAACTCTTTTGACTTTTTTTGTGACTCTCTGCAATGGCACAGACCTCGAGGCCACGCAGCTAAATCAACCAACCAACCACGCACCCCAGGCCTGGCAACATGACAGCCCGCATTACTCCCGCAGTTTCAACAAACGTTACATCGGCCGGGTTCAGCTCTCGTAGGCTGCGGGTTGCCGACTTGTAGCGCGTGCTTGGCGTGCTGGCTACTGATTGGCTGGAGCTGCAAATGCAACGCTGCCCGTGGTGACTAGTTTCTCTGGCTAATGTACCAGAATGTCGGGCTGACTTGATTCGCTGCCTCGCCGACTATTTCCTTTTGCTGTCTTTTTTCTCTTTCTTTCCTTCTTCTCACCACTGCTGCTGCCTTTAGGGCTTGGGGTGGTAGCCTTTCGGGCCAGTTACTGTGATTCCCTAGTAGGAGTTTGTTTGGGCGCTACCAAGAGTAGGTGAAGCGATAGTGTGCTGAGTACTCTACCTGGGCAAAAGCCGCCCTGCGGGTTATGGTACCCGCACCCATGTTTTTTTTCCTTATTTTTTTTCTTCCTTCCTGCAGCAACAAGTGAGAGCAAAGGTGGTGGCGGTGGTGTCTTAACGATGCGTACCTGATCATCTCGCTGATCCATCTCGCAGAGCCGCAAATCCGGCTCTTGTTACAGATCGCGGGGAACGCTTGTTGATCATGTCCAAGGCAATGGGATCATGTTGCACTCTACTCAACCTACACCGGTCCACGGCCCATGTCCCTCGTACCTACTACGGCCTTGAGGGCGGAGTTTGCTTCTCCACATCCTTTTCGCACCATGCCTCGTGTTGCTGCGGCTAGGCTGCGATTTCGGAAATAAAAAAGTAACGCCTCCATGGCAAGACCTTATCGAGCAAGGCCTCGCTTTCTTTGGCTTGGCAAACCAGACCAAGGATTGAGTCCACACAGGCAACGGCTAATCAAATTTGATGATCTGGCATGGCTTGCGAATGCAGGGTCTGCTAGTAATGTGCAAATGCCGAGCTTGTTCAGACCGGCTCCCGACTCGTGTGGTTTGATGATGTTCCCCCCTCCCCAGCTGGTCGTTGTAGCGTTGTCAAGAACACGGTCACATTCAGCATTGTGCCCTCGTGCTTGTAGCTGCGTTTGGGCCCCATGGGAATCCGCCAGTTGCCGTGGCCGTCGAGGCAACAACGTCTTCTCACAAGGGTACGGCGTGCGGCCCACGCACGGGCAAGGACAGCGGGCTCGAGGTTAAGAGGCGCTGAACCAAGTGGATCCCGCGGCGCTCTTGTGACTTTGTTGTGGGCATGGCTGCGTGGCTTGCTTTGATGTTGAGCGGGATGGCGCTGTTCCAACAGATGTTGCCCTGCATGGCATGGCTCCGCGGGGAGGGGGTGAGGGAG
>Ga0265797_10002430_pt1 | contig 31376 bp, 38 predicted proteins | sample P2T30metagenome_FD_192433 | JGI IMG/M metagenome (GOLD analysis project Ga0265797, IMG submission 192433) | Plant litter microbial communities from East Loma Ridge, Irvine, California - P2 T30 | ecosystem: Environmental > Terrestrial > Plant litter > Unclassified | place: USA: California... | reverse complement strand
AGCCGCGTAACTATACACACTCAGGTCCACCTTCCCTACATTCCAGCGTTTCCCTAAGAAAGACATGCGTGCGTTATAAAAGGCCTTCAAGATCAATGAAGCGATGAAAAAGCCAGCGAATTCGTTAAACAACGCATAAAGTAGGGCGAGCATATTTGGACCACCGAAAACCAGGGGCATGATTTGAGAGGATGACATGCCGGTACGAGTCAGGTATTGGATGTGGAAGAGACCAATAGAGGTTATGAGGGCGGTGCTTGTACCAATTACCCTTAAGGTAGATGGAGAGATGGACCCTTGGAGTGAACGTCCAGAGCGATGTATGTAGATCCCAGTAGTGTAGTAGAGTACGTATTGTGATGCATAAGCCAGCTGGAGGGATATTGGCCAAAGGGGTCGACCTACGGGATAGTAGAGTCGAATGACGAAGGAGGATATTGATGTCAAGGTGACTGCAGCTAGCACGTGGGTCGTACGAAAGGTGTGTGGTTCCTTGGTTGAGTTGGTAGTGTTTGCCGTAGGTGAGGCTGCATTGATGTTGACAACATCGGACGGTGCTTTAAAGATCGCTTTCTGACTTGGCGACTTATCTGCAAAATGGCTCGGTAGTAGTCCAGCATACAACCCATCAAAGATAAGGAGTAACGCACAGTACCACACCGGCCCCGAAACACCCCGAACAATCTTCAAGCCCTCCAAGACCTCTCTACCAATGTTGACCCAGTCCTCATCTTTCAACCTCCACGCTAGAATCCCTCTAGCAGCCCCCTTCACGATCAGACTAAATACCAGCGTCGGAACACCTAGCCTCTTCCACTTTTCTTTAAGAAACTGATGCCTAGTCTTCTTTCTCGCTGCGATTGATGAGAAGTACGCTGAGATGAGAAAGAAAGTGGCCATGAAGAAAGTCTGGTTGATGACGTTGAAAGTGAGGAGAATGGGAGAGCTGTTCGGCATATATAGAGGCGAGGTATATGGCCATGGACCTGCGCCGCCATAGGGGGTCGAAGAATGGTGGAGGATAACCAGCGCTGTGAGGCATGTGCGGAGATTGTCTAGAGCGTGCGTACGTTGGTTGGCCATTCCGGAACAGGTTTCGGAAACAAGTAAAGCACTAATGTGATTATACCTGAGAACATGGCGAATGCTGCCTCTTATGTCTTGCTGTATTACGAGTGTATGGTTGTTGTTTTAGTGGCAGGTGTAAGCAGCGGAATATACACGCGTGTGAAAAGTGGGGCTGTTGCCTTGCCGTATGAGACGGAATAAACCAAACGGAATAATCTTGCGGATTGATGATAGACTCCTCGCATAAAGACGATTACTGGTTGTAAGCCTTCTGCAATCAAGCAAAATAACCATTCATCTCCATTGCGACTACTAACCGCTCCATGGAGTTCTCTTCAACGGTGCCTCTTCCTTTCCCGTAACCTTGCTTGCCTGTTAAGCCCCGGCACACACTCAAAAATACTCTTATCTTTCCCCTAAGCTTCGCGTAAAGAGCTTCGACGCTTTCCCCACCCTGTTGCGTATTTGAATTCTGCATCTTGGCGAAGAGGAGTATGTGGTCAAAAATCTCTTCCACGAGAGCCATGATCTTGCGTTGTCGTCTGCGGAGCAACAGCGCAAATAGTATACTGTCTAGGCATTTGTCATGGGTATCGCGCAGAGAAGCGACGCCTTCCGTGACACGAACCCCTAGTTCCCCCGCGAGGTCTTCCTCGTGTAATCGGGTCTCCACTGTTCGAACAAAATTGTCAAAGTCGTCCCACGGCTCTGTGATACCTGTCTGGAAGACGTAGTTTGTGAGCGTTATAACAAAATGATATGCCTCGGTCCTGAATTGACGAGCGTTGCTGTCTGCATACCTGCGTGGCAAATGTGAGACGACAAAGAGCATGCGCAGAAGTCGCAACAAGAATTTGAAGATGTAGTCGTACTTTTCCAGAGAAGTACTTGTGATCACCAAGTTCAGAGGAGCTGGTGCTACGTATTGCAAACGTAAAAAGTCAAGCGCGTGTAACGCGTCAGGGTCCATGACTTTCTCTTGTTCGGCTTCAGTGAGGTTGCGGATGGCAAAGTTGAGCTGCCCAGGAAGCTCATCGTTGTCCCTGTTATTGAGAAGCGTCGTAGGTGCGACGATCGCTTCAGCGCCTAGCGTTGACTGATAGAGCGTGGAAGAATAGTAACTTTCACTGAGGACGCCTCGTAATGCTAATCGGAGCTCTGAGCTCGCTGGTGGCCACGACGTTCGTGAACCTAGTTGTAATCCCATGTGTACTCCGCTACGCATCCTGCCTTTGTGGCGTTCGGCACTCTCACGGTCAGGGTCGAACAAGGCAGTTGCCAGTAGAGACGAGAATACACCATCGCCAAGAAGGTGATACTGTCGTTGAAGAGATAAGTGAAGCCGCAGCTGATGTGAACGGAAGAACAACCGGATAGTGGCTGCGTTAACGAGTTTTGCTTGCGCTGTGATGAGTGGACGAAATGATAGAGTAGACGCCAGAGACATGGGCGGCGAGAAGGTGTTGGTGGCAACTCCGCCATCTTCGTCTGCATTCTGAAGTGTCCTCTCCATAAGAAGTTGCAGCTCATCTGGTAGCGCTTGAGAGGACCACTTGGGAGCTTCATCCATACGTTGAATAGATTCCTCGAAGTATCGATCCAGGGACTGGGAGTTGTTTGGAGCTTCTGTCGCAGATTCTAGTGCAGATGGTGTCAAGAGAGAAGGTGCCATATCAGTCGAACCTGTACTAAAAGCGAGAAGTGCTTGTCTGAGCCTCTCTTCGTATGCTTTTGCTTTGGATGCCAGTATCTCAATGTCTTGCCATTGAAAGCACCACTCCATGTCCGGAGGCTGAACTGCCAGCCCATCCAGGCGAGCCAGCGGATGATCTGGATGTTGTGACTTCAAGAAACGAAGACTATGGCCTGTCTCAAATATTGTGTTGCCGTCTTCTGGAGAAATGAATCTTGGCATCATCTCAGATCTGTAAGTGTAGTCAAGTGTGAGAGCATCAACAGACGTGTCTTCAACAGTTACAAAGCTGCCGCGCTGCCAGATAGGTACAGACGCTTGCTCTTTCCTTATGCCCATCCATTCACTGAGAAGCTCCAAGCTTGGTCTAGCTACCTGGCTAAGCACCTGACACGATAGCTGACGAAGCTGTTCGTCTCCTTCTTCTAGCTCAAGTAGACGGTGGTGTAGTATGGATGACAGTTGCTCGTTGGTTTTGGCATGTTTGACCGCGTCTACCATGCGAGCGACGTGTATGAGAACGTTGCGAGGTCTAGCAAACTGGTGCTGAAGCTGCATGAGTGAGCGGATCTTGGTAAACTGCTTTCCTAGGGTGTCTTCTAGACTTGCTAGGATGCTCGAGACTGAAGTGGCAAGAGCAACCTTTGCAGGAATAGACGTGGCTGAGGCAAAGGTCCGTTCTGCGAAAGACCGCAGATAGAGGAACGTGTTGCCGGTATGTGTAAAGTGGGTGATCAAGCTCTGAGCTGCTTGCAGACTCAGTCCCGAGGCTCGTCCATGCAGTATGGCGGGTTGAAAGGTCTTCAGCTTTGCGTTGAACTGGAAGAGAATGGATGAGCGGCCCAGACCAAGATTCCAGAGTGACTGTAAGAGTACATCCCCCTTGAGTACGCGTCCAGCACTGGTTTTGCCCTCGTCGCGTATTAACGTTGCATCAAAAGCCTCAGGCCCCTGCTCGGTCATGTATGGTGTTCGGCTTTGGACATGACTTTTCTTCTCAAAAGACTCCCACGTGTAGAACAAAACATCTTTGTTCGCAGGCCCCAGGTCAAGTGCGATTTTCCAGACGTCTTCCTCGGGCTCTAACGGTGGTGTATCGATGGAAATGCTGGAGTCGTCAAAACTATCGAGCTCTGGCAGAGGTCCGAACTCGAACGTGTCGAGATCGGGTAGTCGAAGTTCGCGTTCGAGGTCATGTTTTGGTGCATACGGATGGTCGAATCTAATTGAGGAGACTGTGGCTGGTCAGCGACGCGTTCACATGTTCATGTTGAAAAGACGCGACAACCCACTGTCTAGCTCCAAGGGAGCAAAGAGTGACGATTCGTGCGAATCGGCATCGTCAAAAAAGGAGGGCTGCTGCCATAAGCGATCGGTACTGAAGACATTGTGAATCGAATCGCGCGCATCCATGGCAGTGGATGTTGAGTAGTGGACAGTGAGGGGTATGACGCGCCATAGTTTTGGCGATTCAGCCCTACGCGCGACCCTTGCAGCTTGCACCTTCCGTCACTGTACCCGCAACTTCGCGACTTCGCGTTTCTCTACCTCTAAATCCCTTTTTTCTCCCGCACCAACCATCAACATTCTCCCAAAATGCCGCCCCGGAAGAAAGCAAAAGCGAGTGCAGCTTCAACACCGCTGCGCGACACACAGCCCAGAACACCGCAAGATTCTGGCGTCGTGCAGTCGCAAGATGAGCTGCTTAGCGATCCTTGGGCTGATGAGCAGGAGACACAGCTGCTGAAGAGCATGATGAAGTGGAAGCCAACAGGTACAGCCCAATACACGCTATTCACCAATCACCCATTGACGTCACAGGCATGCACAAGCACTTCCGCATGATATCCATTCACACCGACATGCGCTCGCACGGTTTTGCTAGCGACGACGCACCTCATACGCGCATTCCCGGTGTGTGGAAGAAGCTATCGCAACTATACGACTTGGACGCCCTCGATACACGTGAAAACGAGTTCGCTTTCTCCGAAGACCCTGATCCCCTCGACCCCGAAGACGCGAGCAACATGCCCGAATTCGAATTGCCAGAAGACGAATACGGCGAGTTGATGTGGCAGCAGCGTTTCCATCGCGAGTCCTCTGCCACGGCCTCGTCGCCACCCATGATACCTACCCAAGAATACAGGGACCTCTACGCGCCAGGCATCGGTCTACTCAAAGACCTGCCCGATAGCGTACGTTCGCAAAAGGCCGAGAGCGTAGCTGAAGCCACGCCCGTACCCAAGAACGTAAAAGGCACAAGGGCAGGCAGGGCGGCAAAGAGTGCCAAGGGAACCAAGGCTGGAGCTAACGCTGCGAAGAACAGTAAGGCTCAGAGCACCGTGTCCGAGTCCGCAGAAGAAGAAGACGAGGACGAGGACGAAGAAGAATCTAGTGCCGAGTCTGAAGAAGACAGTGCGCCTACCACTCGCCGAACGAATCGCGCCAAACCAAAACCTGCGCCCAAGAGAACTAGGAAAAGGTAATCAACGGAAACCCCGACTCGACCACAGCCAGCCATGGATGGACCACGACAGGAAATGCTCGACCAAGTCTTCCACTACATATGGGGGGAAGAGAAACCTCTCACAGAGCGACCCGAGAACCTTTCGGATACCTCCGTCCGTACGGTACTCAGTTGCCGGCTCGTCGCGCGTCGCTGATCTAGGTCTCGTTGCCCTTGGAACGTATGGTAGCTAGGGTCCTGGCCGGGACGAGCTCGACAGGAAGAATCCAGTAACACAATATTTTGTGCACTTGCTGCACAAATCCAATTAGACAAAGCACTCTCAGGTTTATCCTATTCAACCAAAGTGCCTTGATGGTACCTGGTTTGAATGGGAACTATCAGACTTGGGCCGCGCCTCACTTGAGACTTTCTTCCAAGGAGGGCTAGAACACCAAAGATGCGGATATCCAGCGCTCGATGAAGGCGAGTATTCTTGGCAGTGTGTTCAGATGGAGAGCGAATGGACTTTCCCCAAGATCACGGAGCCATTTGCGGAATCTCATGTCTGGTTGGAGAGTTTTGGAAGTCTGTTGCTTAGTAACAGCGCGTCGTATTGCGCGATCTCAGGCGAGAGGATAGTCGCGATACCAACTGGCGCCTTCCGCGTGATTTGTTTAAGTGCTTCCTTCCATTACATCTAAAGCGGGTCGCTATCACCAATACCTGCCACCCAGGCGGACTGTTCTTGAACTCTACCAGCCTTAAAGCAGTGATAAATCTCCAATATATGGATGATAGACTCTCGAAGAGCCCAGAAGAAACGAGCTACGGACACGGTCACCCTGGTTTTGCTATTCTCGAGCAAACGGAAGAAGATGATTCATTGGGGGTATGCCCTACCAAGCATGCGGAGAAGCTCGTATCTGCTCATTTGCACACTCAACACGACGGAATTAGTGTTTTCGGGAGCATGAGCTGTTCACTTTTCTTCACAAGTGGCTAGCTGGTACAAGTTCAAAGAGACGGGCGCATCTGTCCATCTACTAGATAGACATAGTTCCTTGAGATCTCGAGAACTATGTAGCCAGTATAATTGTGTATTGTTCAATGATGTTCGATGTCCCCAATCATGATGGTCCAAATCCATATTCATTACAAGAGTGAAAGAATCGCTGGCCGCGGCGACAACACCGTTGGAGTATCTCCAGTAGCGGCTAGTTTCGCAGCTGCAGTCCCTGCCCTCCTTCCAAAAACTGCTCCAGAGGTCAATCCACTGCCTCCAGGGTAGTTGCCATAGAACAATCCGCCAAGCATCTCACCAACACAAAACAACCCCGCAACCTCCTTACCAGAGTTTGAAACGACGGCAGTGGTCTTCGGGTTCACAGCCAGTCCACCAAAGGTAAAGGTGACACCACAGCATACTTTGACTGCCATGAATGGGCCTTGGTCGAGTGGTAATGCCCAGTTCGACTTCGCTAGTACCAGCTTCTTTTCGGATGACTGCGTAGTGAGACCGTCCTTTATCGCTGGATCCCATTTCCTGTCAGGATTTTCGATCTGCGATGCATACACGGCTTCGTTGTATTGCTTCACTGTCTCAACGAACTGATCTGGAGCGTTCAACCCCGAGTCTTTAGCTAGATTCTTTGCCAGTTCTTCGAGTGTGGCACCCCAAACCTTTTGCACCCGCTCATCCCTGTACTCTTCATCGCGTAACCACGGGATCGTGCGCTGATCCCAGACTTGGTATGCCACACTGGCTGGTTGCTCATGTATAGCGCGTCCAAATTTGGCATACGTGTAATTACGCATGTCGATACCTTCATCGACAAAGCGCACTCCATTCGTGTTGACCATTAGACCGAGAGGGTAGCCGGATTTTGTGAACTCGTTCGACACTTCACGGTCGCCACTGTTGGCAGGAGCATTGGCGTCCCAACAAGTAGAATGGCATCCTGACCAATTACCCGCTTGCCTGGCATTGACGTCACGAATAGCAAATTCAAGAGCCTCGCCAGTGTTGAACGGGGTACCACGAACGCGTGCAAGATCCCAATTTGGCCCGAGATATTGTGAACGCATACGTGGGTTTGCTTCGAAGCCTCCTGCAGCGAGAACGACAGCCTTCGCACTGACAAGTGTGTCTCCGCCCAGATGTTCTACTATCACACCCGTAACAGCACCAGTTGATGAAGTGACGATGCTTTTAACGGGCGTAGAATAATAGACTTCAACCCCGTGTCTTCGAGCTGAAGCCTGATGGTCCGCAATTAGACCCTTTCCTCCATCCTGAGTCATAAGTGCCATGCCACCCCAGAACTTGTACCTCCCATCGACCTTGTAAGCCTGACGATTGAACGACAGTTGGTATCTGATCCCATTCATCGCAAGCCATTTTACAGCTCCGTTAGACTCTTCGATCAGCACCTTACTCAAGTCTGGATCTGAACGCCCTAAACACACACGCTCCATATCTTTCTGGAAGTCTTCTTTTGTATAAGGCTCCATATCGATGAGTTTTGCTGTTTCTGCATCTACGTTGTTGACGATGGGCAGGAGGTCGCTTGTACCGTCGTGCACAGTCCGGAACGCGCCCGCCGTGAAGTAGCTGTTGCCTCCTGCCCATTCTTCAGGAGCCTTTTCGATGAGGACAACTCGACGGGCTCCTGACTCTGCAGCGGCAGTGGCGGCAGAGAAACCTGCATTGCCACCACCAATCACCAAGACGTCGATGTTCGGGGATGATGTGAGTTTAGACATTATCGCCGTTGTTGAGGTGTGAAGCGGTGTAGGGCGATGTGACTGTTCCCCCAAATCTATCTGGGTTTATATCTTTGCACAGGTTGAGACTAAGCGGAACTGAATGTGGTGAGGACCGATGTGCAGCCGATATGCGCGGTCCCCATCTTGCTATTCATCAACGGTTGTAGGGCGGGAATAAGAGCGGGTTGATCACTATCACTTTTATTATCTAGGTACCTGATACTTCCTGAACTCTACATATACCAGTCATTATAGACATAATCGCACTTTTCTATGTTGAGATAGCACCAAAACAAAAGATGGTGTACCTCGAAGCAAGTATTTAGGGCTTCCAGTGTAGTGTACCTAAGACTTAGAATACTGCTTATATTTCGCGACAAGCTCTCTAACTTCTGGGACCTTTCGATTGGAACACAGAAGCATGGAATAAAGAATTGAAGTTTGAAACCCGGGGATGTTGAATGACGCGTTTTTGGTAAAGGTGCAACCCAGCAATCTTGATGCTGTGCTTCTAAGGTTGACCACGTCAGACCCACAAAAACATCCGCTTCTATCCGCCAGCAGCTCCGATTGGTCAATCGCTCGTCGCCGACGCTACACTACGCCCTACAAGCCCAGTATGGATATATGCGCCGAGCCATTCCAGAGAAACAGTCACCGTTCAGCATTGAGTCACGTCTCAGATGTGTATATAGTCGTGGATGTCTCACGCAGCTTTTCATGTTCCAGATAACATCATCTACACAGTCTGAGTCATGACGTCAAGCTCAAAGAACGGCGCATCTGCCGCCCTGGAAATCAAGACAAAAGATGGTGTCAAGTTTGGAAAGGAGTTGAGGGAGAAGGAGTTCTTATTTGGGAACGGATTCTTGAATTTGAACCATGGTACGTTAACATGTCTCATTTGATTCTATAGTAAGAGGTATCCATTCGCTGAATCAGCGTTCATGGATGTTCCCTTATCATGATGTCGATACCTTTACTCCAAGACAATCTCCCCCCAGGTCTGGTGTACACGAGGACTGACGACTATTAGGCTCTTTTGGAACATTCCCTCGCATAGTTCGCGATGCCATGCGCACTTTTCAAGACGAATGTGAAGCTCAACCAGATCCTTTCATCATCTACAAGTATCCCCAATACCTTGATCTGGCTCGAGAAGGTATGGCTAAGGTAAGCCGATTCGCTCTACTTTGGAAACGTATTACTTTGTCTCAGGCGGTCGCCTAAGACACCTTTAGTACATACGCATCACTGAACCAACCGATCTTACTAAATACTGTAGCTGCTTAACACACCTTCTTCAACGCTGGTATTTGTTCCCAATGCCACGACCGGTATTAATACAGTTCTTCGCAACATCGAATTTCAACCCGGCGATCATATTCTTATCTTCAGCACCATTTATGGAGCTTGCGAGAAGACTGTGTCACTCATCACGGAAACTACTCCTGCAGAGAGCGTCAAAATCGGGTACACGTTCCCCGTTGAAGACGACTGGCTTCTTGAGGAATTCGAAAAGAAGGTCAAAGAAGTGGAGAACAAGGGCGGAAAGGTGAAAATTGCAGTTTTCGATACAGTAGTCAGTATGCCTGGGGTCAGGATGCCATTCGAGCGCTTGACGCAGAAGTGTAAAGAGCTTGGAGTCATGAGCTGCATCGACGGGGCTCACGGAGTTGGGCATGTCGAGATCGATCTAGGAACGTTGGACCCAGACTTCTTCGTGAGCAATTGCCACAAGTCCGTCTCGCCTCTCTTCTTCATCTTTGAAAACCCACTGACCGTACGTAGGTGGCTACACGTTCCCCGCGGCTGTGCAATCTTCCACGTCGCAGACCGGAACCAAGGTATTATACGCAGTACCCTTCCGACTTCTCACGGCTTCATACCGAAGGGCGAAAAGCCTATCTCTCCCTTCCCAAAGCGGACTTTCGCCCAGTCTCACGCCCAGCCGGGCATCGAACAAAACTCCTCTGAACAATCAGCTTTCACCAAGTCAGCGTTCGTTGATATGGAGAAGCCCGCCTTTGTTGCCAACTTCGAGTTTGTGGGCACCATTGACAACAGCCCGTACTTGTGTGTACCCACAGCCCTAAAGTGGCGAGAGAGTATCGGAGGTGAAGACGCTATCAGGAACTACTGTCAAACTCTCGTTCGCCAAGCTGCCCAACATGTTGCGCAGGTCCTCGGCACCGAGGTCATGGAAAATAGCACTGGTACACTCGGACGGTGCTGCTTGTCCAACGTGCGCCTACCGATTTCGCTCCCTAAAGTTCAAGATGTCGCGACCAAGCATGGAATTGATAAAGAAGATGTTGGCATCATGGTGAGGGACTGGATGAAAAAGCTAAGTTGCGAAGAGTACAGCACTTTCATCATGATCTACTGGTACGGTGGTGTTTGGTGGACGAGGTTGAGCGGCCAAGTGTATCTGGAGATGAAGGACTTTGAGTGGGCTGCCGAAACGCTCAAGGACATGTGTGCGAGGGCTGAAAAGGGAGAGTGGGCTGTTCCAAAGACCAAACTTTAGGCCGTAAGATGGTGTTCCGTGAAGAAAAATAGATGTAGTTTTGAGGGAAGATCATATTGCTACGGCGAACAATTTACCAGTATCCGATAAGTATTCGGCAGATAAAACGCCATCAATAATCCCAATTCGCTTCCTGGTATCATAATTCTCTGAATTGCACGACTTTCTAGCTCTCACAGATAAAAATGGCGCGCACCGAGAGAGCCGAAATATCATGTTCGAGTCCGTTACTTACAAGGCGTAACGCGAGTTCTCACGGCATTTGTCGAACACACCGCCGCAGTCCTTGCACTGATTATACCAAGTCAGTCAAATTCAATCTAGTAACTCGTAATGCTATTCGGAGACTTACCTCATGGCCTTGGGAGCGGTACACATGGCAAACATGCTCAACACAGGTCTGCTTGCAACCAGTCTGTCCTTCAGTATGACCGTTCTGCACGCTCGTCAGTATGCATCACACCCCATCTTCAAGCTCTTTGTCCTCTTACCTTGATACAGAAGTCGAAACGTTCGAAGCAGAAGTCGCAGTTCGCATCACGAGCTACGAGTTTTTCGCCTTCATTCGTAGTGGACACAGTAGATGCTGTGATGGCGGCGGCAAGTGCAAAGAGTACGGTGATGGCCTTCATGATATCCAAGTTTTTGATATTGTTGAGAGCGCTTCGGAGGTGTGCAAAAACGAGTGTTTGTCGAGAGTATATTTCTGATGGAGTAGCGATGTGAGAGGGCGCTGGCGATCAAGGTGCTTGATCCAGTAAGTAGAGTGTAAGAGAAAAGAAATATTGTTGCGCACGAAGAGTGTTAGAGAAGTGTCAAAGGCGGTTGCGGCGATTGACGAGTGGGTTTGGGAGATTGAAGAGTCGAAGAGGCACTCGTTCGCCTGGTGAGGGCGCTTTACCTGGGTACGCCGGATCTGAGTGTGTGCGCGTGTTCACTATGCAAACGCTACTGTTGGCTGCCTTGAAGAGAGACTTGCATCGATTTCCCGTCTTAATTGGATGTGGCTCTGATCCTCATACCCAATGTATGGAATGCGTATGGTTGTAACGGACGCAAATAGCAAAGTGTAAAGACTGGGGTCGGATGTCTGTGGACAAAATGATTCGATGGCAACAAATATCAGAGTACAGCCACTTCACTACAGCAAGTCAGCCCTTTTCGAGTTCCATATAATTCATACAAGAGAAAATTCTCGCGGCCACCAAGCGTCGTATCCCAAGACACTTACAGCGTTGTTAAAAGCCACTGCTGTCTCGAGCCAGTCAGCTGTCTAAGCATGATGGGACCTGCCAAAATCGAAAGAGTTCTCAATTAGGCTGGGTTGCAAGACTGGGAGTAAGGAGAAGAAAGTCTTCAATCCGGTGTGAGCTAGTGGCAAGCTCTGCTGATTCAGACGGAAGCGCGTGCGTATTCTGTATCACCCGACTAACGGTTGCAACCGTGAGATCGATGGTGATTGGAAGGAAGAGAATTGGAGAATACGGGCAGAGCGAGAGACAAAAAGCTCCTTTGATAATACTGAGTTTTCCATTGTTTTACTTGCTAGATATGCTTTTCTATCGCACCGCCGAGAACAGATATGACTTCATCACCGGGATGTTGCAGGAAAGATTGTGGAAGGAGCTGGCTCCATCACCACCAGAATTATGTACAAGATGTAAAAGGGAAGGGGTATAGCAGCGAACGTAATCTTCGTAGTAGTTCAAACCTTTGATGCTAGCTCTTGGTAATAGTAGGACGAATGAAAGCACCAAAAATAGGTATTAGATGGTGCGAACACCACGTGCCTGTTCAGCTCGCACACGCCTCCTGTACTGGTCACGGTACTGAATGCGACCGTATGTTCCAAACCCGACGGCTAGGAAGAAGAAGAGGGCCCATACTGATGTGACGACAAGACCGATCGGGAAGAAAGCCAATGCGGTTCCAGGGATGACAAACGGTGCAGCCGAAGAAACGGCAGCGGATGCGGATGCTGCTGCTTGGGGGTCTGCATTGGTGGGAGCGGTGCCTGCCTTAGAGAAGATGCCATTAACGAAGGATGCCTCCTGGGAAGAGAGGGTGGTTTCGACGTCTTGACCAGTAGCGGGGTTTCGCGCAGCGAGGTCGATTTGTGGGATGAGAAGGGGCTGTAGGGATTCTCTGCAAATATGTTAGTTCCGAAGCATGTTGAGAGAAGACGACTACTTACTGGGTCATGGCTGAGCCCATCAAGTTCTCATTGATCCGCCCAACATACATGAGGACCTTCAACTCCGTCATAGTGTTGATGTCCTGCCTCTCGACTAGCATACCATCACTGACCGGCCAGCTGAGGTCGCGCTTCGTGAAGTTGCCTTGCATGTTCTGCACAGTCGCGCCAAGGTACGAGAGTGTCATACTGACATCGGCCGCGGTTACGCCAACCCACGGGTTGATGGGAGCTGATACATTATACATTCGGAGCTCCGCCTGAAAGACACCCGTCTTGTTGTCGAGGAAGGGTAGGTTGTAGCATACAGCAATTCCGCTCGGGTTCGATGCTTGGCCGTTGAGGTTGCTCAGCGTACTCATACATGCTTGCTTTGTCTGTTCCTCCCACTTCGCCTGATCCACACCCGACGCATCGCCAGTCGCGGGTGTGAGCGATGCTAGTGGCGCTGTGTCTGCCGCGTTGGCGTCTTGTCTTTGTGTAAGGGTTGCCATGAGTTCTGCATCCCGTCGAAGTACCTCCTCCACGTCCTGGCCTGGTTGAAGAAGGGCGTTCACTTGAGGGCCCTTGAAAGCAGTTGCGTGTCCAGCAGCAAGCAGAGCGCCTACGAGAGCGTTCTTGAAAAACATGGTCGAAGTAGTATTAGTCGACACCGTGATATTAAAGTCGATAGTGCGAAGGTGGCCGTGCTGCCCAGCAGCTTACTAGAAAAAGAGTGGCGAACGAAGAAAGAACGACGATGGAAAAGTCAATCACTGCTCAAAAGAAACGGGCATTAGAAGTGTCATTAGCAGAAGCGAATTAGAAAAGTCGGACACGAGAGCATGAAGAAACGCGGTGTGCGAATCACGGCTATGGGTGGATCGGACGAGGCAAGCTCGCAAATGGCGTGACTCAGGTCGGGCACCAGACTCGAAAAGCAGCACCAAGACTGGCTTGAAGCTCCATAACAGAGTTGAGACGGGTTCTGCTTGAGGCTGTGACGGGTGGCACCAGACATTTCTATGCGTTGATCCTGGGGCGACTAAGGACAAGCTTAATTTAGCATAGTTGAGCCGCATTCAGTGGGAGCCAACCAAGCTCTGGCCTGGAGATCGAACCGTTCGGGAGTGGAGACGCACTGGGCATGACGATGCTCGGCCCCTTGAGACAATTGGTGTTGAGGTCTGGAGTCAAGCAACCATGCTAAAACTAGGGGCGCTTCACATGTGCGCTAGTCTCGCACGTGACACTGATCTCCGAGCCAATGAGCGCTGCTCGTGCCGTCTTTCCCGGCTTTTTGGTTTCACCCTCAAGCCGCCTAGAAGTCGATGTCCTTAGTTTTCCATTGCACCAGCCTCTACTGCGATATGTGCGTATATGGGGTTTCTCTCCGGTGTGGCTTCCGGCGCTTGCCTCCTCAGAAACAAGCCATGTTGACACAAGTAGCGGCCGCTGTCACCCCCTAATGGGCATGTCCGCCCATTAGAGTTATCGTGATATGCTCACTGGAGGGGTACCTGCAGCAATTCATCGCAATACACATTCGTAGCTCGCCTCGGCCAGCCAAAAGCTAAGAGCTAATCGTTCTAAGTTGTCTCGCTGTGACTGTCCCGTCTTCTGGGAGCACATGCTTCTGCCCACCGATACAGGACTTTGACCTTTGCATCTGGCTTGTATGTGCAATGTAAATGTGGTGCGCAAAATCTCCGTAGCTGTAAGGAGGGATAAGTACATGGCCTGCTACCAGCAGTCAACAGCGCTATGAATTTAATTTAGTAGAGGACATATGTTAGAAGTTACTGGTAGTTAAGGTGTAGGCGTTTAGATATGCGCATCATAGTTATGTTCTTAGGGATAATGCGACTAGGAAGTTGGTAGAATTAAATTGGAAGAGGTATAGTGGTATTGCGGGTGGTGGGGAGGAGGAGGTATGAAACCGTAGTTCCAAAGGAGCAAGACACTCGCGCTGATGCAGGCGTGTCGCCTGGTCACACAACATCTGAACAACTGTACAACATCGACCGCATTTTCAATACCGCCTGATGGACCCAGCCGCTTACGGCTGTGGAGGCACGTCACTGCCGAAGCCACACGGAGATAAATTATTCCCTGTCCCGATGCCGAGAAGAGACGGTGAGCTGCCGAACCTCGTGTCCTTCTGGCCCTCCCGGCAGAGACCTCAGCGAGAAGCTCCTCGGTATCGCCTTCTGCGCCAATAGTTGTTCTTCGTGTATCAGAGCACGGAGGTTCTGTGTCCTGCTCTCGTCACTTCTCGTGTGCTCTTGGTCCTGCAGCAACCTAGCGGCTTTGTCGCGCAACGCTGCGCATAGTCAGGCACACTGCAGACCACACTTACTGGGTACGGGACGGATCGCGCGCTTCATATCAGACTGCTCGATGATCTGGCACCATACGGGAAAGTATGGGCTGCGAACATATGCATACGCTACGCCTTTGACGACGAAGGCGACTCTGAGGTGGCCACGTTCGCCTGCATACAACTAATCCACATAGGTGCGCTCGTGCCCAGCGTGCATTCGCCCAACACATACACCCACTGTCTAAGGCCATATATTGTCATCCTCCACTAATGTTTGGCGAAATGCGGGCGAGTAATTGCCAGCACATCAAAAGCCTCTAGGCCTTTACTGGGAGCAGCCTTATTTGGGCTCGCTGGAGTGTAAGCGGTTGACTCTGCCCGAAGAGTGCCGCTGTACTTCTTCTGCAGACCAGGGCACCTGGACCCAAGTCGTCCTTCAAGGCTTTCACGTTCCTCGCTCTGTTACGCTGATACTTCTTGTTTCTTTTTCTGCATATTGTCACGAGCCCATACGAGGCAAACCTTCAGTCGCTGCAAACATCTTTCTCTGATCTACGGCTCTCTTCGTTGGTCACGCTTTTCGCCTGACTTGGGCTCCATCCGCTCTACGCCATGCAACACGCATCGAACTCCCCGTGGCGGACGCCTGCGATGCAATACCCCAAACCCCAATACAGTCTACAGCATACCATATCCATGGTCAATCTCCGCGATGATGATCAGTCGTGGTACAAAGGCCGTGAGACTGAATCCCCTACTACCTCGTCGGTCTCGTCTGCCACCAGTCGAAGCACAACACCAACAACCACAAACAACAACCCATGGTCAAACGTGATGGTTAGCCCAGCTTCCACATATTCCAACAAGTCGACCGACTCCTCGTCCCCAAAAGGTAGCCCAAAACATACCCCGCCTTATACCAGCCGATCGACAACACCTATTGCTCCCCAGCCAATAAGGGTGATCAATCCGGTAGCAGGATTCGCGCCCATGTCTCCACCTCCTCAAACTCCTGGGGAGTCGTTCAGAAATGGTGACTACCCAGGCTCACCAATGAATCCATATCGACAACCTGTCGCTCCATTAGTACCATTGGTGAATGGATACATCAACACCTCTATTCTATCATCTCAGGGTCAGTCTCTTTCTGGATGGTTCTACGAGCTCGTACGAAAGCAGGGATGGGATGCTGGTCTCGTAAAGAAGATATGGCAGTGGACATTGTCTAACCCTAGGCTCGCAATTCTGTTGTTTGTCTGCGACGATGTTGCGTCATGGCGTCAAGCCTCTTTCTTTGATCTTCGAGATGAGAGCTTGCCGTTCCCGGAGGATCGTCTCCAAGGCATTGTGGGAAATGCACGCAAAGTCGTTGAGGAGCAATGGCGGGCCACATCCAAGGAACTACCACTGACGGGCGCACATGTCGACTTCACTGCACGAGAAACAGTACCCCTACAGCATATCAGTCTTGTTCGATCATCGCGCAATTCTGAAAAGAGCGTTGACTGGGTTCGGATGCAAGGTAACAGCGATGATCGCGTGCTAGTGCGAAAGCGCTTTGTTACTGCGCGTGCCTCTCAAAAGACTGCGCTCTTGGACCAGATAAACAAGTTCAAGCAACATGAGCATAAGAACATTGCAAAACTGCTTTGCTCATACTCTCAGCCAAGCCATGTTGGAATCGTGACGGAGAAAGCGCAATACACTCTGGACGACTACCTTGCGCTACCTGGGAGCGACCCGAACCGCTCCAAGTTGTTAGTGGACTGGATGTATGATCTGTCCTCTGCCCTTGAATATCTTCATTCGCAATCTATTTGCCACCGGAGCATTCGACCTCGCAAGATCCTAATAGACGGTGCTCGCATTATTCTCGCTCCTTTCGACATTGGACAGAGTATCGACACATTCAGTCCGACTATGGCGAACTCTCAACGCCTAGACCAGCTTCATATGTACTTCCAGGATCAGTCTTACGTCTATGCAGCGCCCGAAGCAATTGTCTCACGTGGCAAAAGAATGGCGGACGTGTTCTCGCTCGGCTGCGTGTTTCTATCGATGATGACGGTAGCACAAGGCCAGTCACTATCTGTGTTTGCGCAATATCGGGCAGCATCCACCCAGGATGCCTCATACCATGCACACCTCGACCGAGTCGCAAGCTGGCGAAACAGACTGCATGCAGCGACCACTTCGAACCTTAGAAATGGACTGGTCGGATCTGGCCGGAAGCTAAGACAGCTGAAGGCGGAATCCGAGTGGCTGACCATTATTGAGAAGATGCTCTTACCAGGACCAAAGGATAGAATAAAGATGAGATTTGTTCTGGCGAGTCTGGGTAGCGGTAAAGCTACTGGAGGAAGACGACGTAGCTTGGATGGTGGTGGTTACAGTGGGCAAGCAGCAGCATCTCTCGGCGTAAATGGTGCATCAACTGCGACGTTGGTCGATATTTCGGAGCACCACGCGCCGCGCAAACCAGAACTAAGCGTCTTCGATGGGTACTTCCAAACCCAGACCCGCAGGTTAGAACCGGCAGGTGGCTGGTAAAGAAGACGTCGAACCTCGAACAGTATGTCAAACAAGAGCTTACGCCAAGGTGATACTTGGCGAAACATGTTAGACATCGACTTTTCAAGTTCTCGGTCAATCGGCACGCCGAAGCCGGATGGTTGGTATATGAAACTTGACAGCTCGGAGAGAGACGGAAACGAATCTCAACGAGGACGAGTCGGAAACGTATCCCATAACGATGGGCCAGGTACCCTTTTTTACCTTCTTCTTATCTTGTCCGTTCTGAATTTGGGTCGGACCTTTGATACCCCTTCTTGCGACCCCGCTCTTGGAAGACTTTCTTGTTCGTTGCTTCTTTCTTTGTGTTTTCACCTCGCTTGGTAACATGCTTGTCAGTGGATGTACCCAGCGTGCATTTTAGAAGAATGATTTTGAGCTGCGACCACATCAAGAGGAGGATGTTCCAAAGACTATAATGATGAGTTACATGTATAGCACCGTGCTAGTCCCTGATTCCATTGCACGCGTTTATATCCCAGATATCTTCAATGGAATAGTCTCATTAGCAATGACTTTGAGAGCGCGCCCAGTTACAGGGAACAACAACAGTTTCGCCAGCATAGTCTTGTTCTGAGAATGTTATGCTAGTGTACAAATATTGTTCCATGTTCAATTATCACCCAAACGCTATGATGCATCCTGAAGATTATAGCCATATTTTACAGGTATCTACCGAGAAAGCTCCAGATCGCGAACATCTTTCGAGGAAGACTATCATCAGCGATGCAGACGGGAGCTTGTTTCTCATATGGAGATGTTGGTATTGTACTGCTCCCTTCACCGTCCCTCCTGCTTTCTTATCCTCTCATCGTGCCCCCTGCTCTCGTCTTTTCGTTCTTCCTCAAGTAATCGACGGAAAGGACTCAAATACGCAGCATTTGCGGTAGCATCTTCATCTCCTTCATCAGTCTCTTCATCCTTCTCCTCCTCTTCAGCAAGTTTCCTGTCCCACTGCTCTGTCTCTCTCTCTCCCTCTCTCTGACGATAGTGCCAAATTGTAAGGCCGTTCATACATCGGCACCGCGAAAGAAAGAATCTGACTACTTTCTCAAGATTGAATCTAAGCTACAGTGTCACGCACATGGGTCAGTTCAGCTTGCACCTTGTTTGCAAAGAGTCTCACTGTCGTCAATATGAAATAGTGCATCAAGAAAGGCGCGGATTGACAGGTACTGGGTATTGTGATGCAACATTTCGTCTTATATTGTACACATTGCGGATCATCATGGTATCCTCATGTCACATATGATACATGCGCACTGCTGCTGGGTGCGTCGGCCTTGAACCCTCGACGTGGCATAACGTGGCGTAAATCTTCCCCTCCTCTCCAGCCTTCTTCCGACACAGTTCTTTTTCTCCCCTCCCTCGACTATTCTTAATTTGTACAAGCGAAGAGTATGCTGTGCGTCCATGCCATCCATGTCCAAAGTAGATGCTCTACAACTCCAAAGTGTGGTTAATGCCGTATATCTTACACAATAACCTCTCCGTGGTCGATGTGGTTCGGCCGCCACTTGCTCGTATCCAACTCGCCCTCCATGCTGCTTGGGACGGTGACTTCGACTGGCTTGTAGAGGTACCATGCCTTTAATGCTGCTGCCGCTGCCCGTGTCCGGGCCTCGTCTAATGAGCTGCCTGACCCCTCTCCTAGCTTATCCTTTCCACTGTATACGCCAACCACGAAGACGGGATGTCTGCTCAAACGACCGGTTTCTGAAATTAATCGGGCGACGGGTGCTTCGAAGCCTTCCCGCGCACATAATCGTGAAAGGTCGCGAGTGGGCATCCGGAAGTCGAAGATTGTGCTGATATCGAGATGTCGGCTGAGGAAGTGGTCACGGAAAAACCGCTTGACGAGCGGAGAGCCAATGTGTACGTGCATGGCACCGATGAGTGCTCGAACAAAGGATGAAGCGGCCTCTTCCAGTGGCACCGGTGTGCTCTGTAGCGCGTGTGGGCTCGGTGCGGCATTGTTGGAGCCAAATTCGTCGGTTTTCATGATCTTGTGGGTGGTGGTGACATTCCACTTCCAGGGTGCCTGTCGTCTCAACTCGGGTGGCAGATCATCACCCGACGGTATTCTTTTGAATTGTAGTAGGCCGGGATCGACCTCACCACCCGGTTCGTCGGCGGCCTCAATGCCCCATTCGCTTGCAATTGTGGTGAGGGCTCTCGGGCCAATGTAGGCCTCTACTGCAGCGAAGACGACGTCTGTTGGCAGACGGGGATAGTTGCACAGAAGCCACTCGGAGGTGTAGTAGCCAAGCAGCTGGCGTCCGAGTATGGATAGTGAGGCATTATTGAAGGCGGGGTTGGGGTCGGCGGAGGGGTGTACGAGGGTTCGTGCGAGGGTTTGGAGGGGGAAGCGAGGCGGGAGGGACAGTCGACTTCGCAGGGCGTGTAGTTTGGTCGAACGCTCGGCGGCTTTGGGATGTGGGGAGGGCAGGCTCTCAAGCTGCCGTGACTGCTTTCTTGACTTGTGTGTCGATGGTGTGCCAGCGTTTGCTGCAATCTCGAGTTCCAACGCCCCATCGTCTGGAACTGCTGCTGTGCTCTGGAGCCTAGCCTGTATCCGGTGGCTATGAGGTATGACGCTTCTCCGTACATTCTTCGCCGCAGTATATGGACACGAGGGCCGGCGTGGCGAGGGCGCACCCAGCAGTTGCGAGGCGCATCTTTGTATGGGTATCCGCTTCATTAAGGCAAAATCGGAGAGAGGACGGCAGAAGAATCAGGACGGCGGAGTCGGCAGCAGCATCAATTAGCCCGGTCGTGTGTTCACACAGGTCATGATCGCGACTGCCAAAGAATTTCCGCCAAGCTCGGGGCCCGTGCTAGCCCTACCATGCGACTGCGACCTCACGGCAGCTCCGCAGACAGCATACCCCACGAACCCGCACAACCACTTTCACCATGGGCGGAGGAGGAAAGATCCCGTACGAGCCGACTGCCAATTGCGTGCCAGTGCAGAATTGACGCCCAGCAGATACCCTAAGCACGTCTGGTCGCCGGCTGGTGGTTGGTACGCCCAGCCAGCCAACTGGAAAGCCAACACGGCCGTTGTAGGCCTCGCCCTCGGCAGCATCGTCGGCATGGCCTGGATGCTCAGCGCAAACCGCGAATACCGCGACAAGATGCCCGAACGCCACCGATTCTTCCCCAGCCGATAGTACGACCTGCACTTGCACCCTTAGCCTACGCATGCATGCTAACCATGGGCACAGCTGGAGCAAACAGATCAGGGAGCATGAGCGGAAACAAGACCAGAACATCATCGAGAGGACAATTGAGGGTTAGATTGGAGATGAAGGGGGGTATAGGGAGCAGCCAACGCGACTAAGGCTGTACATAACTAGCCAGCCGCTGCTTGAAATCTGAAAGCCTGTCTTGGACACCAACACCGTTCCACGTTTCCCCGTCCCTTGACTGTGAGAGAACGGGCATGCCTATCTGCTCAATGGCAAAGCTCGCCGAGATGGTCCCCCAGATCGCGGCTTCCTCGAGATTGTCTGGTGCGCACAAGGAGCCACCGCGGAGTAGGCCAACCGCCAGACCTCCCAGAAAACTGTTGCCTCCTCCGGTCGGATCGGCTACTTTTTCTGCTGACTGATGGTATGCAGGCATCCATTTACGCAGTCCTCTGCGCATTATCAGGCAGCCATCTTTCCCACAACGTACGACAACCCCGCCATTGCCGTCACCAACTCCACTGTCCAGCCACTGACTACACAGCTTCTCAATTGTTCGGAAGTCCACAAACTCCTTTCCGTCCGTGTTCCTGCCGAAGAAGCCGCCAAGCTCTCCGTGGTTCGGACTGACCACATCAACATACTTGAGCGCCTTTAGGCAATTCTCGTACTCCGCGGGTGTGCATAAATCGGGAACAGGTTCCCAGATAAACACGGGGCGCCGAACATCAGTCGAACTGGAACCCTGTTTGCGTAGTGCAATGATGTTCTCAATCAGATCGATGCAGCGTAACGGCGAACAGATCAGATGAAATGACTTGGACCATAGTAGATCGGTACCAATCAGACTTTCGTGGTCCACGCGCAGCTTCGGCGTCAAGTATCGAAATGCTTCATGAGATTAATCAGACTTTGAATTACTCATAGGCGACACATGGACGTTTACCTCGATGCTCATTTTCGCCAGTGTAACCATTCCAGCCTCGCGTAGTCAACCGTTCAGGCGTTTCGCGTACTAGCACACCAGTTCTCCATTGCGCGATAAAGTCGCGCAACTCAGGCGGAAAATCAGATCCGCAATCTACAATCCAGCCCACGGATTCCGACTGTGGTGGAGGGGAGAAGATACGCGCGCCCAAAGCCGAGTACGACCCTGCTCCTCCGACGATGTCCTTGACTGTAGGCTTTGGCGGGGGAAATTCGATCTCATCTTGGTGGTTTCAGCGGCTTGAACGCGTTGAAAATTATTACATGCCTACCTATGATGAACATTCCCAGAGTGCAGAAATCAATCTTGTCATGGTTTTCAGCATGTTGATTAGCCATGTTGGATGCTTGCACACTGCCGTGTGTAGATCGCAAGGTTGATAGCATGCCGCTGACGTGCATGTCTCGAACGGACCAGGCTTGGCTGCAGACGGCTAGCGCCATGTGGGCAGCCGTGGCCATGCGTCTGGAGAGCTGACCCTTTGAAGTTCTGCCTGCCATTGTGCTTTTTAAACCGAAAGATATCCTGCTGTGTTCACAATCTAGACAGGGCGAATTCCCGTTGTCTGCTTGTAGCCTTCCCTCTCCACAGTACGAATCAGAGGCGCCGAACAAGCTGCAGCGTGCCGCGGCTGCCCCTTCCCCGAGCATTCAAGATACCTGTCCGCATACAGGTGCCTTCCCTACAAACGCTGAGACGCGCCTTCTCCACATGGCGAACAACATGAATAACCTCACGACGCTGATCAAGCGGTAAGTGTCTTTCCTTTGTAATCACGACCTACCAGCACCCAAACCTACCACCCTATAACACTCTGCGCATCCCGCTACTCTGCAAGAGCGCCCCACGATGGCCCCCGAGCCCGAACAAGCACACATCCTCGGTCGACATGGCCAGATTCGCGTCACAACGGATAATGTACTAACGTCTATGGTCCGTAGACTCGAAGCTGCTACCTCGCGCCTTGAAGACATCGCTAGCACCGCTCTGCCCAACAACGGAGATGGAGCCGCAAGCCTCAATGGAGCCTCCGCTGATGCTACTCCAGGCGTCACAGCGGCAAACACGAGCGCCAACACCCCAAAACTCGTCGCGGAAAGCGCACCGCCCGCAATTGAAGCTTTCGATGAGCTGGTCAACTCAGACTTGAAGAACTGGCTAGACCTGAGCGGAAAGTTGGGAAGCGTCATCGAAGGCCAGTCAAAAGCAGTCGAGGGAGCCTTCGCCGCCCAGCGCCAATTCCTCTTCATTGCGAACAAGGCTAAGAAGCCTGACGACCGCACCCTGATGGAGCTTCTCAAGGATCTCCAGGCGAGCATGGAGAAGACAGACGAATTCCGACAGAGCAACCGAGACCCCGCGCTCAAAGACTCCGTCTCCATGGTTGCCGATGGTGTTGGCTCCCTTGGATGGGTTACAATTGGCCAAGGCGGAGGTATGAAGCCTCACGAGCACATCAACGAGCTGTTTGGTGGAGCTCAGATGTACGGCAACAAGGTCCTTAAGGAGTACCGCGACAAGTATGGTTATCCACCCCCCTACTTGAGGCAGCGCTGACAGATTCAGGCCCGACGGTGACGCGCATGTCAAGTGGGTTCAGGCTTACTATAAACTGTTCAAAGCTCTCGCCGAGTACGCAAAGAAACACCACGCTACAGGCGTAGCCTGGAACAGCAACGGAATCGACGCCAAAGACGCTGCAAAGGAGATCTCCTCTGCACCCCTCTCAGGCGCGTCGAGCGTTCCTCCTCCACCAGCTCCTCCAGCAGGAGGTGTCCCACCGCCACCCGGTCCCCCACCACCGCCAGGCCCTCCACCGCCACCAGGTGCCGCGCCCGTTGCTAAGAAGGCCGCGCCCGATATGAATGCCGTCTTTGGCGATCTCAACAAGGGCTCAGACGTCACAAAGGGGCTCAAGAAGGTCGACCCAAGCCAAATGACACATAAGAACCCGTCGTTGCGAGCGAATGCCACAGTCCCCACGCGAAGTGATAGCACCGGCAGCCTAAGGAGTAAGAGTCCTGCGCCGCCCAAGGCTAAGAAGCCGGAGAGTATGCGGACGAAGAAGCCACCGAAGAAGGAACTGGACGGAAACAAATGGATAATAGTATGTGTAGCTCAGATGATATGTAGTAAGACTTGTCGCTAACTCGTGCCCAGGACAACTTCGACTCACCATCCGAGACAATCGAGATCGACGCCGAAATCAACCACTCCATCCTCATCTCCCGCTGCAAGAACACAACCATTCGCATCAATGGCAAGGCAAATGCGCTTTCGCTTGATAACTCCTCCCGCACATCGCTCATCATCGACTCACTGGTGAGCTCCGTGGACGTGATCAAGTGTCCCAACTTTGCGCTACAAGTTCTCGGCACTCTCCCCACCATCCTGCTCGACCAAGTTGACGGCGCTACCGTATACCTCTCCAAGGATTCGCTAGCAACTGAAGTTTTCACAAGCAAGTGCAGTAGCATAAACATCAATCTGCCCACCGAAGACGACTACGCCGAGAACCCGTTGCCTGAGCAGATCAGGAGCTATATCAAGGACGGCAAGCTTGTTAGCGAGATTGTAGAACACGCTGGTTAGACGGTGTTTTCCGGCGTGCGTTCTTGAAGAGGAACCTTGAATAGTCACCACATTGTCTGCAGTCGGTTGCAGCTTGAACATGTTGAATTGCATAGCTAGCACGACCGATGTCGACGAGATAGGCAGTCTTGTGTCTGTAGGATAGATCTGTATAGACCATCTTTGCTATACGCGGAAATCAACCTTCCTCATGACGCTTTTGGTGACCGGTACCCTTCGTTTGGTGCTGCTCAGTGAGATCCTTGAGTTCTTGTCATGCTTAGGTAGCGTGAATTCCGTACCCGTGCCAATTATTTACCGACGATCATGGCCTTACTTTCTGGCTGCGGCGCACCCTCGGCATCTACTGCGACGATGTGCCATTGGAACGAACCGAGCACGGGTTGTATCAAGTCCCATGACACAACCTTAGAAAGTACGAATCTGGCGCGCAATCGATATCATAGACAAACAGGAAATAGATCCTGCTGCCTTCAAGGTGAGAGACGCAAGTGGGGCCACGGCGACACAAACACCAGCCTGCCCGCTCTCGGCTTCAGGTAAAGGTGTCAGTAGCAGGCAGTGGCATATATTGACTTCGCTATCTAATAACCTCCCGGCTTCCTACCTCAACATCTACCAACCCATCAAAACCCAACAATATCACAACAGAATGGCCAACATCCAGATCAAGTGCCTCCCAGAGTTGGCGTGTGAGATCCCTCCATCCTCGCTCTACTCCGAGCTCCCAATTCAGGAACAGAGAGGTAAGATCCACCCAAGAGGATGTGAATCTTGCCAGTGCTAACCTCATATCTACCACAGTCACCGCGGGCATGAACACCAGTGGCCTGTCGGTCAATGGACCGGCAGATGTGCCCAACTCAACACAGGCCATGAAAATCAGCAGGGTTCTCGCCGCCTATCACGGTGTAGTACCTCAGAACATGTCACCCATTGTTGTCGGGATACACGCAAATCCGGATGATCAAACCAGAGCTACCAACGTGTTCCGGACTGCAAGGGAGACAGTCCAAACCGAAAAATATGGTACGAGTTCATTCATCATGCAGTACGTCCCCGGCAAGGTGAGTAGCGAGAACTTCCTCGTTCAACAGACCAACCTTAGTATCGAAGCAAGGGCGAGAGAGTTTCAACCACCGAACGAGACACAGGCAGAGACCAATATCCGCACGGCGGAACGTCAGGCATTCCTTGATGCAATGGCATCGGGGGAACGGCTCTGGCGGAACACGTACGAATTGGAATACCGACAAACAGTCGAAGCGCTCCCAGCTGCCAAAGGTCTTGAGAGGGAACGCCTGACCCGAAAGGCCGAATTTTACCATAGAATGAAAGATAACCCTCCACAATGCGCCGTCGATCTGGCTACATTACTCACACGACAGGCTTGCGACCAAGCTAAGATGATCCCGCTCGGCCTGCGGAATTGGGATCTATGCCTTGAATTCTGGGCAGCAAACACCAATGTTGACATACTCACATCACATCTCGAGAAATCTTCTAACGTGGTTGATGTCCGGTAAGTACTCTACTCTGTGACCCATACATGCGAACTTCTTCCACATCACTAACTGCTGACAGAAAAATGCTTGTGAGGGGCAACGTACCAGATCATCTTAATATGGAAGGCAATCTCTGGGTCAACGCTTGTGCGTTGATTCACATGCATATCGTCGGACCGAATCAGTCGAAGAGGGTGGAAATGCTCCTTGACGACCGATCGCGCCGCATGGCGGCCTATGATCTCTGGTCAGACATGAAGTCCACCTGTCTGACCAGGATCCGCGCACTGCACATCGACTTGAAGTTCCACGAGGATCCAGAATTTGGTACTTGGACAGAAACCCCAGTGCTTATTCCGGGATCGAAGGGCCGTAAGCGCCCGATGGAAGAACAGGGCCTGGGCAGCACTTGAGGCCGGAAGAGATGGCGTTCTTCTGGGTATATAGCGCTAATCCAAATGTGGGTTAGCACTCATGGGAATCAGAACGCTGGGAGCAGAAGCTTTTGGACGACTGTACAGTCATGAATCAAAGACATGCAGTGAAAGAACTCGAGCTATGCGATCAACTGGAGTACCCTCTAGTATCTAGGACTATACCGTCCCGGTCGTCGAATCGATTCGTACCCTCAACTTTCCACTACATTTTCCACAATGTCATAGTGCAACGAGCCAGATACAATTGATGCACTGGTACAAAATAATTAAGTTCTTAAAGCCATCGAATGCCTCCATGAACATCCAAGCTTAGGGAAAGCACATCACTCACACTATTAATACAAACAGGCAGAGGTTTGGTCTTGATCATTGATCAGTTTTTCGTCATCTATATCTACATTACAGGTCCTCCGCATCAACAAAGGAACACGTCAACGAAAGCCAAAACATGTACCAAGTGAATCATCCAGTCCATCTGCTGCACAAACTCTTCTTTCTCCAACACTGTTCATGATCTTGCCAGAGCTTGCTGACGTTTAGTTGTCGCCAGTGTGAAGGTCGGCCCAGTGGGCATCGTCTTCGGCTTGGGTCAACTCCTGGGGGTTACGGCCGGATAGCTTGCCACGTCCACCAGCACCGGCAGCGTTGCCTCCCTTGCCCTTGTGGTGTGCCTCTGGGTCACGTCCGAACAGTTTGGCGAGTCCGCCGGCACCGCCAGCACCAGCAGCATTTCCGCCCTTACCCTTGTGGTGCGCTTCGGGGTCACGTCCGAACAACTTGGCCAAGCCTCCAGCTCCTCCGGCACCAGCAGCATTGCCTCCCTTGCCCTTGTGGTGTGCTTCAGGGTCGCGTCCGAACAGTTTAGCGAGGCCTCCAGCTCCTCCGGCACCGGCAGCATTGCCTCCCTTGCCCTTGTGGTGTGCCTCAGGCTCACGTCCGAACAATTTGGCGAGGCCGCCGGCACCGCCAGCGCCAGCAGCGTTTCCGCCTTTGCCCTTGTGGTGTGCTTCAGGCTCACGTCCGGACAGTTTGCCGCGGCCACCAGCTCCGCCAGCGTTGCCTCCCTTGCCCTTATGGTGAGGAGAGCGAGTGTGAAGATCAGCCCAATGAGCGTCGTCCTCTTCTTGGGTCAACTCTTGAGCATCACGGCCGGACAGTTTGCCGCGGCCACCAGCTCCGCCAGCGTTGCCTCCCTTGCCCTTATGGTGAGGAGAGCGAGTGTGAAGATCAGCCCAATGAGCGTCGTCCTCTTCTTGGGTCAACTCTTGAGCATCACGGCCGAAGAGCTTGGCTAGACCACCAGCGCCTCCGGCACCACCAGCGGCGCCCGCTCCGCCTTTACCCTTATGGTGGCGAGCTTCAACTCCACGATCTGCGAGTGCAGCTACGAGGTTGGCCGCGTGCACAGGTCCGCTTCCCTGAAAGATTGTAAGTATAAATCATCCAAAGCAATATCAGCCAACTTACTGGCATGCGTGCTTTGACGGCATTATCGACGGCTTGCTTGTTGTTTGGCACAACATAGGCTGAGGTTGAGGCACCCAGGGCCAAAAGAGTAAGTGCGGTAAATCTCATTATGAAGAAAGTTTAGATGAGTCTTGAATTGGATGAAAGAATGGATCTGCCAGCAGAGAAGAATAGATGAAACAGGTCTGAGCAGGTTGTGAGAAGGAATGAGCACGTTCAACGCTTGATGCCTTTTCTTCTGGAACTTCGAGATGCTTTATAACTGAAGTATGCTCCGGGGAAGCACAGCGGGTACATGCTTGCTCTCTCCTCCAGCTCCTGAGACATGTTGCATTGCTCACGGCACAGAAGCGGAGTTGACACCCCAGTAGGTTATCGAGTCTACCGCGATGTGACAGCAGTGGAAGGCGTTTGTACGGGAAGCCAAACACGGAAGGTCTTGACGGGCTTCCGTCTCCACCAACGACACCGCCAGCAGTGGACAAGGCCTGTCAGTGTTTGAAGAATACGGTCGTGTCCAAACCGAGCCGCCGCGCAACTGCGTCTAGCCTCAGGTTCCGCGACATTTTACCGATGATTCTTCTGGCTATTGGCAATGCGATCTGTATAGCTTGCTTTGACCAGATGATGATGGGGTTCTGTGGCTCGCATCTCATTGGATAGACTGTAACCGACGAGTTTACCCATGGAACTAGTGCCTCGAAGCCGCGGTTCGCCTCTAGCACAGGCAACTCTTTGACGTTATTTCCGTTGTTCTGTCATCATGCTGCTGGGACGTTTGTTCCATGTGCGTGTCATGTCAGTAAAGGAACCCCGTTTTGGCTGGCGCGCCAAGCTGAAACGATGGTGCCGAAGTATGAACATCCAGTCTTGGCTAAGTGTCCACTTCGAAACCCAAGCAGCGGCTGAACCAACGGAAATGCTGAGACGTCCCCACTTCCTGCGTCTCAGAAGGCTTGGTAAAAGCTTGTTGCCTTAAAGCCTTGTCGCAGACGGGTGCACAAGGCTATTGTTGCCTGGCGTCACCGGAAAGAGATGCCTTACAGGGAGCGACATGCACGGCATGGCGGCATCGTTTGAGATGTTCCGTGTTTCGGTAACCTGCCTCTGGCGATACCCAAAACGTATCGGAGGATGGTGTTGCAAGACTAATCTTCATTCCTTGGGCTATCAATTCTCACTTACTCACTACGCTTTTGTCCATCGTTGTTTTCTTTCATCTTACTCGAACGTTGAGCGGTCGTCATTCTATTCTACATCGCGGGTCGACTAATAATTCTTCTTCCAACGTCGTAAAGACAAATTTTACATCACATCTATTGCATAGCTCCCGCTGTAAGAGTCACGATGGAGAAGTACACCGATTCCAGCTCTTCGCAAGGCGACTCCGAAAACACCGCCTTTATCACCACACAATACCAGAGAGACGACAGGCAAAGAAGGAAGAGCTATATCTATCTTACACTCTTCAACCTCTTCCTCTTCACACTATCAATGCTTTCATTGATCTGTTCGGTCATGTCGCAAAAAGACTTCTCAGGTCATTCAGCAGCGAAGTTGATGGATCAGTTCGACGTCTTTTGTATGTTCACAGGTCTCGATCACTCAGGATCGTTAGCTAACACAGTCTAGCACCTGCGAAGCATGTTGTCGAGTACAGTCAAACAAAGTTCGAGTTAGCGAACCCATTGAACTCCTCCAAGTACGTTGGCATTACCGACGATGTAGAGAATGCATGGATGGACATTGCATACCGTAAGTTACTGCTTCTCTTCCTTAGACACGCATACTATACTCACCCAAGGTTCCGTCACTAACAATACGTAGTTCCCGATCAGATGGTTTCCATGGAAGACTTCCCTAAGCTGCAAAAGCCCGTCGATGCCCTTCAAGTCGTAGACCCGAAAACAGGCGAAACAGGATACCGGGTTGGCCTGGAAGTCTTCCACCAACTTCACTGCCTCAACCTGCTCCGCATGTCGACGTACCCAGATTACTACCCCAAACTCTGGTGGAGCGACACGAACGACAAGCCTGAAAAGGTCAGGGCGCACCTCGGTAAGCTCGCGTTCGAACTCGTTCACTCCCGATCACGACTAACTATTGAATCTAGATCATTGTATCGAGATCCTTCGTATGAACCTCATGTGCCTCTCGGACGTTAACGTCTTCACCTTCCACCCGCAAGAGGGTAAGAAGGGGTACTGGCCTGACTACGAGAGCAACCATGTGTGCAGAAACTTTGAGAAGATCAAAGATTGGGCTAACGATAACGCGATGCCTGATCTCGATGTATGATCTTGTCGTCGTACATAGTCCGGGTCGCGATGTATATAGTGTAATGATATTCGCGATATAATTCCACTGAACAAACGGAAGAGGCTCCCTGGCATCTTTCTTCTCGCAAACTACAATATGTTCCTTTTTTTTCAATCGTTTCTTGCATGCAATCGATTCGAGTTTCTCGTCCGCACATGAAACAAGCCGTTTCAGTTTCGCAACACGAACCATGCGTTGGGCTCCACTCATTGATCTTGGTCACGCACTGCATCATCACGCTGTGCTTTTTCGACTGCTTGGGCAGATTTCAAGATTGTAGGGCGCAGCAACGCTGGTGGATGTGAAACTACTCAGGGCTTACATTTTATATCCTGGCACGCTTTATAAGACTGTGAGATAGAGGCTATTGTCGTTCCAAAGTGCTATGTATTGATTTTTGAAGTGATACAAGAGAGTGCTGGATAGTCAAAGTGTTCCAGTGAAGGATGATGATGATATGGCAGCTAGGATAGGGCATCTAATAATGCCAAGAGTAGGGTATATTCCAACGACAAGCAAATGTACAGCTAGTGATATCTATTATTTTCCAAACGCCAAGAGTGAAGCTTGTATTTGTGCCCTTGTCTATTACATGTCGAGATCTGGCATTTGCAAATCGTCGCCCGGTTCCATCATATTCAATAGATAGCGTGATCCCGAAAACCAATCCTGCATAGGATTTTGATTTCCCTGTGATGTTCCCAAGGCGACACCAGATTCGTTCGCGTTGTGAATTGCCTGAGCTTCTCCGAAAGGATTCATGTTCGCCGAAGCAGGAGTGGTGGAGTATGTAGTCGTGGGCCATGCGGTGTCAGGCATTAGGCCGAGCGCGCTGAGATAAGGATCGAACTGAGACATAGTACTAAGATCAAGTTGTGTGCCATCCACAGTTGTATAGTATCCAGAATGTTTGTTCTGTGAAATTCCCCTCACTCGCGAAGCGGCATCTTGTCTTTTAGCCGCTACGTAAAGCTTGGTAACCCGCAGGAAAAGATGGCACATCTTATAAAGCTTATCTGCACCTTCAGAAATTGTGCGACAAGATTCAAGGCTGGTGACAAATTCTGAAAGGGAGTGTATATCAGAATCAACGTCGGATGTGTATGCCTTCTGGATAGCATTGCAAAATAATACGATGAAGCTATTGTTTTAGATTAGCTGAGCAGCGTGCAGATTGCTGGGGCAACTTACGGCGTGAAGGGCGCCTGGAGAACCGACCAGTGCACATATCCCGACCATAGATCTTCTTGGCCCTTCTTATTGAATTGCGCACTTGCTCTCATGTGCGCTACAAGAGCCGCTCG
>Ga0265797_10002429_pt1 | contig 31389 bp, 28 predicted proteins | sample P2T30metagenome_FD_192433 | JGI IMG/M metagenome (GOLD analysis project Ga0265797, IMG submission 192433) | Plant litter microbial communities from East Loma Ridge, Irvine, California - P2 T30 | ecosystem: Environmental > Terrestrial > Plant litter > Unclassified | place: USA: California... | reverse complement strand
GTCACGTCCTTGCCATCGACCAGCACGCGGCCTTCGGTCGGGCGATCCAGCCCGGCGATGACACGCATCAGCGTGGTCTTTCCCGCTTGCGTGGGCCCGAGCAGGACGTTGATCGTCCCCGGGACCAGCTCCAGGTCGAGGGGGTACAGATGCGTCTCTGCCCCGACCCGCAAGCTGATATCTTTCAGCTGCAGTTTCACTGCTGTCTCCTGTTCTTGTTGCTGCTTTTTTCTTTATTCTACTGCTCAGTGGCTGACGGACTGCCGCGCGGCGCAGTCCTCGCTGCCTTGCGCGCCGGACGACTGCTGCGTCATCCATTGCTGCAACCGTTCCACGTCCGCCGGCTTGCTGTGCAGGCCGCACTTGGTGCGGCGCCACAGCACGTCTTCCGCACTGCGCGCCCATTCTACCTGCATGAGGTATTGAACTTCCCGGCTATACACGCCCGGCGCCAGCTCGATGCCCAGATCGGCGACGCTGATGGCATCGCCCAGCATCTTTTCGGCACGGCTGCCGTAATTGCGCGCGTAACGGTGTGCGAGCTTTGGCGGCAGCCACGGATGTCGGCCCTGGAAGCGCCGCAGGAAACCGGCGAAATCATAACGCTCGATCAGCATGCCGGGGAACTGCAGGTCGCCGCCGGGCAAGGGAGCCTTGGCCGTCCAGTCGGGCGCATCGCTGCCGAGGCGGCGCTGCAGCATGGCGACGCCCTCCTCGGCCAGCTTGCGGTACGTGGTGATCTTGCCGCCCCAGATGTTCAGGAACGGCGGTGCGTCGTCCGGGCATTCGAGCAGGTAGTCGCGCGTGATGGCCGACGCCTGGCTGGAGTTGTCGTCCAGCAGAGGGCGCACGCCGGAGTATGTGCCGACGACGTCCGCGGGCAAAATCTGCCGACTGAAATAGCGGTTGGCCATCTCGCACAGGTACGCCGTTTCCTCCGAGCTGATCGTGACGCGGCCTGGCTCGCCCGTGTATTCGAGGTCCGTGGTGCCGATCAGCGTGAATTCGTCCTGGTACGGAATGGCGAAGATGATGCGCTTGTCCGGGTTCTGAAAGATGTAGGCGTATTCGTGCTCGAACAGCCGCGGCACGATGATGTGGCTGCCCTTGATCAGCCGCAGGCCGTAGCTGCGTCCGGCGCTCAGCGCGGCGGCAGCGAACTGGCCTGTCCACGGACCGGCCGCATTGACGACGGCGCGTGCCTGCACTTCGATGCGGCCGCGCTCGGCGCTGTCCAACGTGGCGCGCCAGCCGTCGCCTTCGCGCCGCACCGACGTGCACGGCGTGCGCGTCAGGATCGTGGCGCCGCGTTCGCTGGCGTCCAGCGCGTTGAGCACGACAAGGCGGGCGTCGTCGACCCAGCCGTCCGAATACACGAAGCCCTTGCTGAAGCTGCCCTTCAGCGGCGCCCCGGCAGGATGGCCGCGCAGCGCGATGCCTTCGGAGCCGGGCAGGAACTCGCGCCGCGCCAGATGGTCATACAGGAACAGGCCCGCGCGGATCATCCACGACGGACGCTGCGCCGCATCGTGCGGCATGACGAAACGCAGCGGCCACATGATGTGCGGCGCCGTGCGCAGCAGCACCTCGCGCTCCTGCAGCGCCTTGCGCACCAGCTTGAATTCGTAATATTCCAGATAGCGCAGGCCGCCGTGAATCAGCTTGGTGCTGGCCGACGACGTGTGCTGCGCCAGGTCGTGCTGCTCGCACAGCACGACACGCAAGCCGCGGCCCACGGCATCGCGCGCAATGCCGACGCCGTTGATGCCGCCGCCGACGATCAGCAGGTCGCAGTCGATGGGCGATGCGGGAGCGTGTGCCATCACTGCACCGATCCGCGCGCGTCGCCCGGCATGCAGCTCGCGCGGGCGGAATCCGTGGAATATGTGGAGCTTATGGCGCGAATATGGTCGTTTTTGTTCATATCCTGTCTCTTGTCGTTTTATTTTTTGCTGGCGCTTGGCGTCGGCCTTGCTGGCGCAGTTGCTTCGGCGGCCCCGGCTCCGCTGGGGACTGGCACCATTCTCTGGGGCTCCGTCCCTGAGAATGGTGCCTGTCCCCGACGTGACTGCCGCCGAGGGTCGCTACCAGTCACCAATCCGAGACGCTTATCCCCGACCAAGCCCCGCCAGTTGTCGCCACCAGACGCCCGTTCAGAAGTTGCCCCAACGAGAGTTCATTGTACATATTTCCACATTGCGAACAACAGAATTTTTGCGTTTTAGTTCGTTTATGTTCGCTTATAGTGGACGAGATGTTCACTTTTCCCAACATGTACCGCTTCCATGGGCTTGCGGGCCGCCAGCATTGTCGAGCACACCACGAGGTGAACTATAATGAACACGTCCGGCAGCCAGCGCGGTGCCAGAGTGCCCTTCACGCTTCCAGCTCACCATTAGAAGATGACACCACGCCACCGCAGACTGCTCGACCACATCCGCCAGCACGGCGACACCTCCGTAGAAGACCTGGCCCGCATCCTGGGCGTCACGACACAGACGATCCGCCGCGACATCCGCGAACTGGAAGACGCGCGCCTGCTGGCGCGCTACCACGGCGGCGTCAGCATTCCATCGACGGTGGAAAACATCGACTACGACCAGCGCCGCGTGATGGACAGCGACGCCAAGCGCCGCATCGGCCAGCTGGCCGCGGCGCAGGTGGAAAACGGCCGCTCGCTGATCATCAACATCGGCACGACAACGGAGGAAGTGTCGAAAGCGCTGCTGCACCACCGCGGCATCCGCGTGGTGACGAACAACCTGAACGTGGCATCGATCCTGTCCGGCTGCGACGACGCGGAAGTCATCGTCGCCGGCGGCCTGGTACGCAAGCGCGACCGCGGCATCGTCGGCGAAGCGACCATCGACTTCATGCGCCAGTTCAAGGTAGACATCGGCATTATCGGCGTCTCCGGCATCGAAGCCGACGGCACGCTGCTCGACTACGACTACCGCGAAGTGCGCGTCACGCAGGCGATCATGGAGCAGTCACGGCAGGTGTGGCTGGTGGCCGACCACACCAAGTTCGGGCGGCATGCCCTCGTCCGGCTTGGCAGCATTGCGCAGGTGAATAAATTCTTTACGGATTTGCCAGTGCCGGCGGAGGCGGCGGAGGCTTTTGAGAAGGCTGGGGTGGAGGTGATTGTGGCTGGGGCGGGATAGAGTGAACCTGCGAGAGACGCTGCGTTGCCGCCAGACAGCGCCCAGTCGATTTCATCATATCAGCGCCGCACACGAACAGCATCGAAGAACCAGCCCTTCCAGAAGATCGTCAATTTGTCGGGGCCCTTGACGAACGCGACAGTGCACCCAAGGTCAACAACAGCCACTGGGTTTGGCAGCTTCAGATTCTCCGAACTCGCATGAGCCTGCTCACGAAGGTACAAGGTCGGCTCAACCAGCATGACATCCAGTGAAGGAGCACCACAGTCGCGACGACCGAACGCCACCCGGTCTTTGGTGATCGTAAAAATACGGCCTACCAAGGCGGCCGCCTCACCGTCATCGAGCGCAGTTATCTCCGCGGAATCCAACGGGACGGTAAAGCGCCACCGCCCCAATACGCTATCGGCCTCGCTGGCCGCATACGCAGGCGTTGCCAACCACAACGCTGGCACCGCGGCATGAACGATCGCGACTACGATCACAAGTACGTGTTTCGACGCGCGGTACACTGGGGAATATCGCATGGCTACTCCGGCTCAGCTTATCGATGGGCTCTCACAGCGTCGAAGAAATAGCCACCCCACGTCACAACCATGTGGTCCCTGTTTCTCACAAAAACGGTCGCACAGCTTATATCGAAAACAGTGACCGGATTCGGAAGCTTTAGTTTCGTGTTATCGATTCCAGCCTCGCTGGCAAGATAGAGATTCGGTTCAACATCTACAGCCTCCAGGTCAGCTGGCTGGCACTTTTCTTTCTCGAATATGGCGCCATTCGGGCGGATCCTGATCGTTTTACCGAGAAGCGCTCTTGCGCCTTTATCGTCCAGCGCTGTAATAGCGACTGAGTCCAGCACCTTTACCAGCCGCCATTCGCCGACAAGGATACTGGTTTTATCGACAGCCTGGCAAGTCGATGAGTAGGACGCCAGCATTACCGTGGCTGCGGAAATGAGCGTGGAATAACGCTTATACGGATATTTATTGAACGCCATGAACTTGCTCCTGTTTGCTCGACGCCGCGGCATTCAACTTAACCGCATGGAATGGTGCACTTTCCTCCGCACGCCGCGCAACGAGCCCGGAAGCCAGCTTTTTCTTTCCTTTGAGCCTGACGTAGACAGAATCCGACATGATCTGGGCAGCGCGGGCAAAATTCTGGCCATTGAGAGCATCATAAACGGGCTGGTTTGCCACGTTGGTTGTGTTGTACGTGAAGCTCACCAGCCCGTCAAATTGATCTTGGCTCAGCGCGACACGGACCTTCAGCTTGATGCGTCGTTCCGCCTCGGCTATACGCTTCGCGTATTCAATATCCACCGATGCAGCATCAACCATTCGCGCCATCTCGTCCTCGCTGCAAATGCCTTTGTGGGCATAAAACCCGATGCCCCAAGTACAATTGCCTTTTCGCTTTCCCATGTCGTTGTAGTATCTGAGCATAACCTTTTCGGTGGCGCGCATTCTGGCGCGCGCCAAGCTGCTCATGGTCATGCCCGCGTTTGGCGAAGTTAGCGAAGTCCGGTTTATCGATGCCATCATTCCCTCCAAGAAAGAATAACAAGCTATCACAACAACGTCGCTAACTAATGACATCCCTCAAGAACCTGACAGATCGATCAGGCATCGTATGGCACTCTCGAAAGCTAAAGCCTTGTTTTGATAGCCAAGAGCAACCTCATCGGAACTGAGAATATATGCCGACTTTTATTCAATCGATATGCCGTCGACATGAGACCGCATAGTCGCTGGCAGTGACTATGCTCTCAACCTGGCCTGTGCAGGCTGTGCATGCCGAGAACAGTCAAGCGCAACATGAAGTCGTCGGGCGCTGGCGGTTGGCCGCAGCAATTGACGGTGCGGAAATGGTTTCTCTCGATGAGCAAGAAGCCCGACAGCTGGTTGGGAAGACTTTCGTTATCGAGAGGGACAGGGTTCAGTTCAGAGGCAGCATTGCCCATCGCCGGATTTCTCGACAGAACTGGTCGAACCCAGGCTTTATCTGGCTGAGTATTACCACGCGAGTGCCGAAAAACTGGGCTTTCCCCACTCCGGTCACAGTGGTCCACCTCGACTGCACGTCAGTGTTCGTGAAAAGTCAGAACCGGCTTGTTATTGCCTTGAAGGGCTGGTTTTTTGACGCCATCCGCATCAGGCGCTAGCGATACAGCAAACGACAGTATCTTCAAGACCTGAGCCAGCCGAGCTGTATATTGCGCATTTCCCGGACGAGGAACTGCAATGACGAGATGGAATGGTAGGCCTCCCCGGAGTCGAACCGGGCACCAACGGATTATGAGTCCGCTGCTCTAACCAGGCATGAGCTAGAGGCCCTGAGGTCGTGCGGAAAACGTGCAGAGTAACGCGGAGAAGCACCGCACGAGTTCGTTGCCAGACTGCTACAACGAACTCGGCAGCTTAGTGCCTGGGACCGCTCCAGTCAAGCCCCACCGGCGCCCGACTGGAACGCCAAAAGGTCAGTTCCCTTCCAGGAAGCTCTTCAGCTTGTCCGAGCGGGACGGGTGGCGCAGCTTGCGCAGTGCCTTGGCTTCGATCTGACGGATGCGCTCACGGGTGACGTCGAATTGCTTGCCGACTTCTTCCAGCGTGTGGTCCGTGGACATTTCGATGCCGAAGCGCATGCGCAGCACTTTGGCTTCGCGGGGCGTCAGCGAGTCGAGCACGTCCTTCACGACGCCGCGCATCGAGGCGTGCAGCGCTGCGTCCGATGGGGCGAGCGTGTTGTTGTCCTCGATGAAGTCGCCCAGATGGGAATCGTCGTCGTCGCCGATCGGCGTTTCCATCGAGATCGGCTCTTTCGCGATCTTCATGATCTTGCGGATTTTGTCTTCCGGCATCTCCATCTTGATCGCCAGGGTCGCCGGATCGGGCTCGGCGCCCGTTTCCTGCAGGATCTGGCGGCTGATCCGGTTCATCTTGTTGATCGTCTCGATCATGTGGACCGGAATACGGATCGTGCGTGCCTGGTCGGCGATCGAGCGCGTGATGGCCTGACGGATCCACCACGTGGCGTACGTCGAGAACTTGTAGCCGCGGCGGTACTCGAACTTGTCCACGGCCTTCATCAGGCCGATATTGCCTTCCTGGATCAGGTCGAGGAACTGCAGGCCGCGGTTCGTGTATTTCTTGGCGATCGAAATCACCAGACGCAAGTTCGCTTCCGTCATTTCGCGCTTGGCCTTGCGCGCCTTCATTTCGCCGGCCGCCATCTGGCGGTTGATGTTGCGCAGGTCCGGCAGCGGCAGCACGACCCTAGCCTGCAGGTCGATCAGGCGCTGCTGCAGCTCCTTGATCGTCGGAATGTTGCGGCCGAGGATGGCGCTGTAGGCGTGGTTGGCGGCCACTTCGCCGTCCACCCATTCCAGGTTCGTTTCGTTGCCCGGGAAAACCTTGATGAAGTGGGCGCGCGGCATGCCGCATTTGTTGACGGCCACGTCGAGAATCTGCTTCTCGATGTGACGCACTTCGTCGACCTGGCCGCGCAACGTGTCGCACAGCTTTTCGACGACTTTCGCCGTGAAGCGGATGCCCAGCAGTTCGTTCGAGATCGATTCCTGCGCCTTCACGTACGACTTCGCGTTATAGCCTTCGCGCTCGAACGCCTTGCGCATCTTGTCGAACTGGTTGGCAATTTCGTCGAACTTCGCCAAGGCGTTGTTCTTCAGCGCCTCCAGCTGTTCGGCCGAGTAGCCGGCGGCGGCGCCCGACGGGCTTGCTTCTTCCTCTTCCGCTTCTTCCTCTTCTTCCTCTTCCTCGTCGTCTTCGTCGTCCTCGGTGGCGGGCGGCGCGGCGGCAGCGGCGGGCTGGTCTTCGTTTTCGTCGACGAGGCCGTCGACGATTTCGTCGATCTTGATCTCGTCGTTACGGATGCGGTCGGACGTGGCGATGATCTCGGCGATCGTCACCGGGCAGGCGGAGATCGCCTGGATCATGTCCTTCAGGCCATCCTCGATGCGTTTGGCGATCTCGATCTCGCCCTCACGCGTCAGCAGCTCGACCGAACCCATTTCGCGCATGTACATGCGCACGGGGTCTGTCGTGCGGCCGAAATCGGAGTCGACGGTGGACAGTGCCGCCTCGGCGGCGGCCTCGGCTTCGTCGTCGCTGGTGACGGTGGCAACGTTGTCGGACAGCAGCAGCGTTTCGGCATCCGGGGCGTGCTCGTAGACGGCGATGCCCATATCGTTGAACGTGCCGATAATGCCTTCGATCGCTTCAGGATCGACGATATTGTCAGGCAGATGGTCGTTGATCTCGGCATACGTGAGGAAGCCGCGTTCCTTGCCGAACTTGATCAGCGTTTTCAGCTTCTGGCGGCGGCGTTCGAGCTCTTCCTCGGTCGCTTCCGTGTCCGACGAGAACGCGTCTTTCAGCAGCGCCTTTTCCTTGGCCTTGCGGTCCTTGGCCTTGGCCTTGTCCACGGCCTTCAGCTCGGCGCGCTCGACCGCGTTGAGTGCGGCGACCTCGTCGTTCTCGGGCTGGAATTCCTTCGGCTTGCGACCGCGCCGGCCCGGTACCTTGACGGACGGGAGCACGTAGCCGGACGTGTCGATCGCGGCAAGCGTGGCCGCATCGGTGGTCTGACTCACCGCCGGCGGGGCGGCAGCCGCGCGCGTATCCACGGCCTCCGCGCTCGTCTCCGACTTGTCGGCCGTCTTGGCTGCTCGGGCGGTCACTTTGCTGGGCTTTGCAGCCGCTTGGGTTTCAGGTTTCTTTGCTGGCACAGGCGCTTTCGATGTCACAACGACTTGCTTACGGGACCTCGAAATCCGGCGCATGCGCGACAGTTTTTCGAGATACCTTACGGTTAGGACGATGCCGATATCCCGCGAACTCCACCAACCAAAACCTGCTGCACTTTCAGCTTCTCACTTCCGGCCTGCCGCCAGGTGTCTCCATCGACGGCATTTCCCGGCCGGACCTGATACCGCTTGCAACGGCTTTCCGGGGTCCTCCACGGGTCCTTCCACGGTCTTTCCATGCTACGACACTGCTACAACGGACTTCGCTACAACCACTCCTGCAATCTCTCCCAACATTCAAGATGCCATCGCATCAAACTTGGCACATCGACCATTGGTGGCGGAAATTCTACTGTATGACGGTACGTGGGGGCTAGAGCGGACGAAGAGGACACGGCACGGATGCCGCCCGGGACTCCGGAGCGTGATGCGGGCGACCTGTCGCTGGTGTTGCGATCACGCCGCCGATGCAAGAAAACTCGCGCCGTCTCATCGATGTCCGGCCCACCCGCCGACACAGTTTCATCCTGCCGTTCGAGAGCCTAACCTACTGAAAACAAACACAAATTCTGAATTGAAAACCTTGCCAATGTAATCAAATACTTAGCGTTTTATTATAGCACGCCACTTTTCGAATACCAGATTGGCCCGGGCATCGCCAAAGCGTCAGCGGAAACTCTTATCCGCTTCCTGTTCGCGCAGCAGCTGGTCTTCCAGCGCTTTTAATTCGCGATATCCCGTCGTCAGCACGTCCGTCGGTTCTTTCGCCGTGATGGCGGCATTTATTGCTTCCATCACGATATTAATCTCGTCCCTGACCTGCTGCAGTTTCAGCTCGCGCACCGTGGCCGCGAGGAACAAACGCTCCGTATCAATTTCCGGCTCCGGCGTGGCCGCGATTTCACCAATGATGGCGTCATAACCCTCGCCCTGCTCTTTCAACTGCTGCGCCAACGCCGCAAAAGTGCCGTTCGGTCCCAGCGACTGCGCCAGTTGCACCAGGTGCAGCAGGTGGTCATATTGCTCCTGGCCGAACTGGCGGCACGCCTCCAGCGCCTCCGCGTCCATCTGCAAGGCCAGCGACGGGTGCGTCACCAGCATGCGGATCATTTTTCGCTCGAGCCCCACGGGCTCCTGCCGCTTGCTGCGGGCCGGTGCCTTGCGGCTGACGGCGACGGGCTTGCTCAGCTCGAACAGTCCTTCGATCTCGCCCGGCGTGCTCTGCGTCATCGACGCCAGCCCCCGCACGATCTGCAACCGCAACGCGGACGGCGCCATCGCCTGCAACATCGGCTTCGCGTCGAACTGGGCGCGGGCGCGGCCTTCCGGCTCGTCCAGGTCGTGTTCGCCTGCCGCCTCGCGCAGCAGGAACTGCGACAACGGCATCGCCTCGCTCACCTGCTGTTCGAACCCGTCGGCACCGAACTCGCGGATGTAGCTGTCCGGGTCGTGCTCCGACGGCAGGAACAGGAACTTGATCGTCTTGTCGTCCGACACGTGCGGCAGGCACGCTTCCAGCGCCCTGCGTGCCGCGCGACGACCGGCCTTGTCGCCATCGAAGCTGAAGATGACGGTGTCCGTTTGACGCAACAGTTTCTGTACGTGGATCGTCGTGCATGCCGTGCCCAGCGTGGCCACCGCATGCGGGAAGCCCATCTGTGCCAGCGCCACCACGTCCATATACCCTTCCGTCACCAGCACGTAGCCCGCATCGCGGATCGCCTGGCGCGCCTCGAACAGGCCATACAGCTCGGAACCCTTTGAAAATAAAGGCGTCTCCGGGGAATTCAAGTACTTTGGTTCGCCCTGTTCCATGATTCGTCCGCCAAAGGCGATGACCTGCCCTTTGGTGTTGCGGATCGGGAACATGACGCGCTCGCGGAAGCGGTCATAGCGTTTGATGTGACGGCCTTCCTCGTCCACCTTGTCGATAACGAGGCCGGCTTCGACCAGTGCGACGGCGCTGTAGTCGGGAAAGACGCTGCGCAGGTTGTCCCAGCCGTCCGGCGCGTAGCCCAGCGCGAAGCGGGCCGCCACTTCGCCCGTCAGCCCCCGCCCTTTCAGATAGGCGATGGCGTTCGGCGCCGAGCGCAATTGCGTCTTGTAATACTCCATCGCCAGGTTCATCGCCTCGGACAGCGCCATGCTCTGCGCCTGCATCTGGGCGCGCTGGGCCGGCGGGATCTTGTCGTCCTGCTCGGGCACGACCATGCCGACGCCCTGCGCCAGGTCCTTGACCGCGTCGACAAAGCCCATGCCCGAGTATTCCATCAGGAAACCGATCGACGTGCCGTGCGCGCTGCAGCCGAAGCAGTGGTAGAACTGCTTTGTCGGGCTGACGGTAAAGCTGGGCGACTTCTCGTTGTGGAACGGGCACAGGCCCTGGAAGTTGGCGCCCGTCTTTTTCAGCTGCACGTAACGACCCACGACGTCGACGATGTCGACGCGGTTGAGCAGGTCGGAGATGAACGATTCTGGAATCACTGGATGGCTGCGTTGTTTCAGATCAGACTAAACTGCCGCGCCCGCCCGCTATTGAGGCGACGCAAGACGCGGCAATGCAGGAGGGCATTATGCCGGTGCCAGCGCCTTCTTGACGAGACCGGAGACGGCCGTCATGTCGGCACGGCCCGCGAGCTTCGGCTTCAGGATCGCCATGACCTTGCCCATGTCCTGCGGACCGGCAGCACCGGACTCGGCGACAGCGGCTTTGACTTCAGCCTGGATTTCGTCGTCCGACAGGCCGGCCGGCATGTAGGCAGCCAGCACGACGAGCTCGGCTTTCTCGATATCGGCCAGGTCGGCACGGCCGCCCGCTTCGAACTGCGTGATCGAATCCTTACGCTGCTTGATCATCTTCTCGACGATGGCGACGGTCTGGTCATCGTTGACTTCGATCTGCTCGTCCACTTCCTTGCGCTTGATCTCGGCCAGCAGCAGGCGGATCGTGTTCAGCTTGCCGGCTTCCTTGGCACGCATGGCGGCTTTCATGTCATCGGTGATCTGGGCTTTCAGGCTCATGGCTACCTCTAAAAAGTAAGGGACAAAACGAAAAACCCGCTGCGGCCGAACCGGAGCGGGTGAGCGCTGACGCAGACAGGCCTGGAGGCGAAGTGCGCCGTCGGCAGGCCCGTTGCGAGAGCTGGAATTAGTACAGCTTCTTCGGCAGTTGCTGGCTGCGGATGCGCTTGTAGTGACGCTTCACGGCAGCTGCCAGCTTGCGCTTGCGCTCTGCGGTTGGCTTCTCGTAGAACTCGCGTGCGCGCAGTTCGGTCAGCAGACCGGTTTTTTCGATGGTGCGCTTGAAGCGGCGCATGGCGACTTCGAACGGCTCGTTTTCTTTAAGGCGAATAGTGGTCATGTAAAAATTCAAACCGTTAGAGGGTTTTTAGGAAGACAGCGATATTAGCAGCATTTGTCCAGATATACAATAGGCGCGATCGCTAAACCGGCCCGGCAGGCGGGTCCTGGGCTTACCCCGGGAAACCTCATCTGAAACTCGGGCTTTGTCTTGCCCCGCTAACATCAGGAACCGCCGCGATATGATGAAACTCTCGCAACGGGACCGGAATGATATCAGATTGCCAGCCCGGCCGCCATCCCTGATGCCCAGGCCCACTGGAAGTTGTAGCCTCCCAGCCACCCCGTCACGTCGACCGCCTCACCGATGAAGTACAGGCCGGGCACCTTGTTGGCCATCATCGTCTGCTGCGACAGCTCCTTCGTGTCGACGCCGCCGCGCGTCACCTCGGCCTTGCGGTAGCCTTCCGAGCCGTTTGGCGTGATGGTCCAGCCGTTCAGCGCCTGGCCCAGCTTGCGCAGCTGCGCGTCCTGCATGTCGGCCAGGCGGGCATCCAGCGCGAAGCCGTGCGCCGTCAGCAGGCCTTCGGCCAGACGTGCTGGCAGCCACTGCGCCAGCGCGTTGCCCAGCTGCTTCTTGATGGTGCCCTTGCCTTCGATCAGCGTCTCGGCAACGTCCATCTCCGGCAACAGGTTGATCGTGATGGGCTCGCCCGGCTGCCAGAAGCTGGAAATCTGCAGGATGGCCGGACCGGACAGGCCGCGGTGTGTAAATAGCAGATCCTCGCGGAAGCGGGCACCTGTCGCCTTGCGGCCTTTCAGCGAGCCCGTCGTCACGTCGACTTCCAGCGAAATGCCGGCCAGCGGCACGAACGGCTGCCACTGGGCTTCGTCGAACGTCAGCGGCACGAGGGCGGGACGGGGCTCGACGATCGCCAGGTCGAACTGCTTCGCAATGCGGTAGCCGAAGTCGGTCGCGCCGATCTTCGGGATCGACAGGCCGCCCGTGGCGATGACGACGTTGGCGGCTTCGATGTCACCGCTGTCCGTGTGCAGCAGGAAGCCGGCGTCGGTCTTCTCGAACGTCTCGACCTTGGCGGGCATGCGCCAGTGGACGTCGCCGGCGGCGCACTCGGCCTTCAGCATCTCGATGATCTGCTCGGCGGAATCGTCGCAGAACAGCTGGCCGCGGTGCTTCTCGTGGTAGGCGATACGATATTTTTTGACCAGCGCAAGGAAGTCCTGCGGCGTGTAGCGCGACAGCGCGCTCTTGGCGAAGTGCGGGTTCTCGGACAGGAAATTGGCCGGCCCGGCATTGATATTGGTGAAGTTGCAGCGCCCGCCGCCGGAGATGCGGATCTTTTCGGCCAGTTTCGACGCGTGATCGATCAGCACGACCCGCTTGCCGCGCTGGCCGGCCGCGGCCGCGCACATCATCCCGGCCGCGCCCGCGCCGATCACTGCCACATCAAACTGTTTCGCCATCATCCGCCCCGGTCAAACCGGCCATTTTACGCGAGCCGGCCGCGCTTGGCTGCAGTCAATTTATTTCTGGCCCGACCATGCGCGCCCGATTGCGGGGTTGCGGTATGCTCAACTGTTTTCGTTACAACAACTTACTGGAGCCACACATGCAGACCCGCACCCGCCTTGCCGTCGCCCTTGCCGCACTGGGCTTTTCCGCCCTCGCCCACGCGCAGATCACCGTGCCCATCCATTCCGTCGGCAGCGCCGATGGCGACCGCAACCTGGGCAGCGTGACGATCACGGAAACCCCCGGCGGCCTGCAATTCACGCCGGCGCTGCAGGGCCTGCCTCCGGGCCAACGTGGCTTCCACGTCCACATGAACGGCAACTGCGGCGAAGGCCCCGTCAACGGCAAGCCGGCCCCGGCGGGTGCCGCGGGCGGCCATCTGGATCCAAAAGGGACCAACGCGCACAAGGGACCGAACAACGGCGGTCACTTGGGCGACCTGCCAAGCCTGGAAGTGGACAGCAGTGGCGCGGCCCTGAAAGCCGTCGTGGCGCCGCAGCTGAAGACGCTGGCGGACGTGCGCGGTCGCGCGCTGATGATCCATGCCGGCGGCGACAACTACGCCGATACGCCGGCGCCGCTGGGTGGTGGCGCTGGGCGGATTGCTTGCGGTGTTATTGGCGAGGGCGTGAAGTAAGTGACTGCGGAGCTCGTGTCGACCATGGGGGCGTAGCAGGGGTTTCGAGGAGCTTGCTCCTCGCCTGCGCAGCGGCAATAGCATGCATGCCATTGTTCCTCTCACACCCCGCAGTGGACACAAGCTCATCGTGGAAAAAATGTAATGTATTGCTCGGCTTGTGTCCATGTCGGGGTGTGACCCCGACATGGACACGGGCTCGTCATTTGAAGCGCTTGCGTATGGCCGGGCTCGTGTCTCAACACGATGTCTGGCCCCTTGATTGACAGTTTTTGTGCCTGACCCCGATGTTGACACGGGCTGAGCTGTCGTCAGGCGGGATGCCGCTGGCGGATCGCGCGGGACGTGGCGACGATGTGCTCGACTTGCTGGGCGATCGGGTCCGGCACGGGCACATCGCCCGCCAGCGCCGATCTGATCCACGCGGCTGTCGCGGCCGCGCTCTTGTCTTCCGGCAGCTCTGGCAGGTGTTCGGCGATCATCTGCCGTTCGACCAGCACTGTCCGTTCGCCCTCGTGGAACCAGTCGATCTTCTGTGCCTTGGTGGCGTTGGCCACCGTCTCCCCTTCCGTGCCGCGCATCAGGAAGGCGTCGCCCCGTTCGTGCGGCGCCGCCGTCGTGAAATACTCTCCCAGCGTTTCCAGGTACTCCGGGTGCGTGTACGACACCAGACGCAGCGCGGGACCGGCGAACGGCTGCATGATTTTCACCAGCGTGTGTGTGGAATTGCGCACGCCCAGCACGCGGCGCAGCGACAGCATGTAGGCCAGCTTCGGCGCCAGCGTGTCGATGGTAATAAAACTGACGTGGCCGGCGGCCAGCGCCGCCTCGGCCGCTTCGACCGACGTTGCGGCGTGCACGTCCAGCTCGTCGAACACTTCGGCCGTTGCCACGCGGCCCACGTCGTGCGGCACGCCGTGCACGAGCACCGGCACGCCGGCTCGGGCCAGCAGCAGCGCCAGCAGTGCCGTCAGGTTCGCCATCTTGCGGGCGCCGTTGTAGCTGGGAATCAGCACGGGCGCAAATTCGCCGGCGGGAGCGCGCAGCGGCGTGAACGACGCTTCGGCCGCTTCCAGGAACCCGGCCAGCTCGTCGACGCTTTCGCCCTTGATGCGCATGGCCAGCAGGATGGCGCCCAGTTCGAGGTCGGAGACGCGGCCATCGAGCATGGCCTGGTACAGCGCGCGGGCATCGATGCGGCTCATGCCGCGGGCGCCCTTTTGTCCGCGGCCGATTTCCTTGATGAACGGCGCGGCGTGGAATGGGGTGGAGGTCGTTTCGGTCGTCATGTCAAACAGCTTACATTATTTCGGCTACACTATTCGATCCCCTGAAGAAAACACACGCTAGAAGCAGACACAACCATGATTGCACCCGATCTCGAAAATATTAACGTCACCTCGTTCGCGCCGATGCCCACGCCGGCTGAACTGCACGCGAAACTGCCGCTGACGGACGCCGCGTCCGCCACCGTCACGCAGGGCCGCGAAGACCTGCGCGCCATCCTGGACCGCAAGGACAAGCGCCTGTTCGTCGTCGTCGGCCCGTGCTCGATCCACGATCCTGTCGCCGGCCTGGACTATGCACGCCGCCTGAAAGCGCTGCAGGAAGAGGTCAAGGACACGATGCTGCTGGTGATGCGGGTGTATTTCGAGAAGCCGCGCACGACGACAGGCTGGAAGGGCTATATCAACGACCCGTTCATGGACGACTCGTTCCGCGTCGACATCGGCATGGAAAAGGCGCGCCAGTTCCTGCTGGACGTCTGCGAACTGGGCCTGCCGACGGCCACCGAGGCACTCGACCCCATTTCGCCGCAATACCTGGGCGACCTGATCGCCTGGACGGCCATCGGCGCCCGCACGACGGAATCGCAGACACACCGCGAGATGTCATCGGGCCTGTCGACGCCGGTCGGCTTCAAGAACGGCACGGACGGCGACATCAGCATCGCCATCAACGCCATCCTGTCAGCCGCCAATCCGCACGCCTTCCTCGGCATCAATGGCGAGGGCAACGTTGCCGTCGTGCGTACGCGCGGCAATGCCTACGGCCACGTCGTGCTGCGCGGTGGCGATGGCCGCCCGAACTACGATTCCGTCTCCGTGACGATCGCCGAGCAGGCGCTGGCGAAGGCCAAGCTGCCGGCCAACATCGTGGTCGACTGCTCGCACGCCAACAGCTATAAAAAGCCGGAACTGCAACCGCTGGTGATGACGGACGTGATCAACCAGCTCGTGCACGGCAACAAGTCGCTGGTGGGCGTGATGATCGAGTCGAATATCGAGGCGGGCAACCAGAAGATCCCGAGCGACCTGTCGCAACTGAAATACGGCTGCTCCGTCACCGACGGCTGCATCGACTGGGACACGACGGCGCAAATGCTGCGCGCCGCCGACGCCGAGCTGCGCCGCCGGCCGTGAAAACCGAGGAAACCCGGGACAGTCCCCTGTTTTGAAAAAACTTTCCTCAAAACCCGGGTCTGTCCCGGGTTTTTCGTTCCGGGACGCGTCGGCGGCTTTCCTTTACAATGGCGGATTGCCCATTTACTTTGCAGCATCCCCATGATCGTTCTCGGCGTCGAATCTTCCTGTGACGAAACCGGCCTGGCCCTGTATGACACAGAGCGCGGCCTGCTTTCCCATGCCCTGTATTCGCAGGTGGCGATGCATGAGGAATACGGTGGCGTCGTGCCGGAACTGGCGTCGCGCGACCACATCCGCCGCGCCATCCCGCTGCTGGAGCAGACGCTGCAAGGCGCCAACCTGGCGCCGCGGGACATCGACGCCATCGCCTACACGCAAGGACCCGGCCTGGCCGGCGCGCTGCTGGTGGGCTCGTCGATCGCGTGCAGCCTGGGGCTGGCGCTGGACAAGCCCGTGCTGGGCGTCCATCACCTGGAGGGTCACCTGCTGTCGCCGCTGCTGGCGTCCGATCCGCCGGAGTTTCCGTTCGTTGCCCTGCTGGTATCGGGCGGTCATACGCAGCTGATGCGCGTGGACGGTGTCGGCCAGTACGAACTGCTGGGAGAAACGGTGGACGATGCGGCCGGCGAGGCATTCGACAAATCGGCCAAACTGCTGGGACTCGGTTATCCGGGCGGCCCGGCCATTTCGCGCCTGGCCGAATTCGGCGATCCGCTGGCGTATAAACTGCCGCGGCCGATGCTGCATTCGAAGGACCTGAACTTCAGTTTCTCCGGCCTGAAAACGGCGGTGCTGACGGTCGTGAAAAAGAGCGCCGTGAATGTCTGCGAACAGGACAAGGCGAATATCGCGCGCGGTTTTGTCGATGCGATCGTGGACGTGCTGACGGCCAAATGCGTCGCGGCGCTGAAACAGACCGGCCTGAAACGCCTCGTCATTGCCGGCGGCGTGGGCGCGAACAGCCAGCTGCGCGCCGCATTGAATGCGGCGGCAGCCAAAAAGCGCTTCCGCGTGTTTTATCCGGAGCTGGAGTTTTGTACCGACAACGGCGCGATGATCGCGTTTGCCGGTGCCATGCGCCTGTCCATCAATCCCGCGGCGGCGCAACGCGATTATGCCTTCAATGTGCGGCCACGCTGGCCGCTGGACGAACTGAAAGTCGTCTGACCGCCCTGCGGGCGACAATGATCTTGCCTGCGAATTAACTGCCCAGCAACACGGCCGCCAGGCCGACCAGTGCCAGCAGTCCGCCGGCAGCCACGGCGCCCGTGCGCACGTGTTTCTTTTTCAGGTCGACGCCCCGCGCGGCCATGCGCTCGCTGCGCAGCGGCTTGGCAGGCGGCCGCGCGTCTGGTTTATGTTCGTTGGTAACGGACTGGTTCATGCTTGTCTCCTCGATTTGTCTATACAGAAGAATGTACCAGCAATATGCATGCCATTGCCACTCCATTGAAAACAAAATTGCTGTCGAGATAGGAAGCGTTGATCTAATTCTGGTGGATGAGATTAGTTCCGAAAAAAGTGGCCGGCAAGGCGTAAATCGTCGTCATACCGAGGTATGGCGGCGATTTGCAACGCAGCAGGGCGCTTTTTCTCGGTGCTAAGATCGCCGCCATGAATAGATCAGCGCTTCCACGATCAGCGCAGCGCAGGGTCATCGCGCAGGCGTACCGCCAGCAGGTCGATGAACGCCCGGACACGAGGCGTCCCGTGTCGGCCCTCGCGGTGGACGATGTTGACGGGCACCGGCGGCAGTTCGAACGCCTCCAGCAAGGGCACCAGTGCACCGGAAGCGAGCAGCGGCGCCGCCTGGTACGACAGCAGCCGCGCCACGCCGAAGCCCTGCCGCACCGCCTCGATGGCGCTGTCGTTGGTGGTGACCGTCAGGCGCTGGCGCATCCGGTAGGCGCGCACGCCGCCGTCTTCGATGAAACGCCATTCCGGCTGCGTGCTGGCGCCCACGCTGGTGACGATCGTGTGCCGCGCCAGCTCGCCCGGCGTGCGCGGCGTGCCATACGTGGCGAGATATTCCGGCGCGGCGCAGATCATCCGCCGCACCTGCCCCACGCGCAGCGCGCGCAGGCTGGAATCGGGCAGGTCGCCGATGCGCACGGCCACGTCGAACCCCTCTTCCAGCAGGTTGACGACGCGGTCGACGAACACCGCCGACACCTCGGTCTCTGGATAGCGGCGCAGATAGTCGACAATGCCGGGCATGACGTGCATGCGGCCGAACAGCACGGGTGCTGTGACGGCCAGTGCGCCGCGCGGCGCCGCATTCAGGCCGGCGGCCGCTTCGTCCGCCTCATCCAGTTCGGCCAGCAGGCGGCGGCAGTCGTCCAGGTAGCGCTGCCCCGCCTCCGTTACGCGCACGTGCCGCGTGCTGCGCTCCAGCAGCCGCACGCCCAGCCGCTCTTCCAGCGCCGCGATGGCGCGGGTGACGGCGGCCGGCGACATCTCCAGCCGCCGCGCGCCCGCCGCGAAGCCCTGCGTTTCCGCGACGGCGACGAACACCGTCATCAGGTGCAGCCGGTCCATCAGGGCTGTTCGGACGGCAGCGCCTTGCCGCACTGCTTGCAGTAGCGCGCCGTGGCCTCGTGGCCGCGCGTCATGCAGCGCGTGCAGGAGCGTCCCGCCAGCAGCCGCACGCCGCGCTGGTGCGAGATCTCGGAGCTGATGATGCCCGTCGGGACCGCGAGAATGCCCCAGCCCAGCAGCATCATGAACGACGCGATGGCGCGGCCGATGTCGGTCTTCGGCACGAGGTCGCCGAAGCCTACCGTCGTCACCGTCGAAATGGCCCAGTAGACGCCAGTGGGAATGCTGGTGAACCCGTGTTGCGGACCTTCGACAACGTACATCACGGTCCCCAGCAGGAACACGATCAGGAACACAGTGGACAGAAAGACGAGGATCTTGCGGCGGCTGGCCATCAGCGCGTCGCCCAGCATGCTGTATTCCTGGATGTACAAGGTCAGCTTCAGGATGCGGAAAATGCGCAGCAGCCGCAGGATGCGCACGTCCAGCAGCACGTGCGCACCCGGCACGAACAGCGACACGTAGCTGGGCAGGATCGACAGCAGGTCGATGATGCCGAAGAAGCTGCGCGCATACACCAGCGGGCGGCGCACGCACAGGATACGGGCGACGTATTCGATCGAGAACAGGATCGTGAAGAACCACTCGGCGGCATGCAGCCAGGACGCATGCTGGCGCGCGACCGGCTCCACGGATGTCAGCACGGCCGCCAGGACGCTCAGCAGGATCGCCGCGATCAGCCCCAGGTCGAATGCCCTGCCCTTGCGCGTTTCGGACTCGAAGATGATCTCGTACAGCTCCGCGCGCCAGCCGCCATCGGGCTTGCCGAGCTTCTGCTGCGGATCGGTCGTGCGCAGCTCGTGAGGCGGCTGGGGCGGCGGTTGCATCTGGGCGGACATGGGCGTCATCTTAGCGCGAGGCCCAGCAGGTCGGCGCGCGGATAACCCCAGCGTGGCACGTCGGCACACGGCTCACGTTCGGCGCCGGCCACGCCTAAGGTCGTGAAATTGCCACGCGGCGTGCCGGCGTAACGCAGGTCGCTGGCCGCGTCTTGCGTCACCGCCGGCATGCGCGCGAAGCGCAGCCACGCGTTGACGTGGCAATCGCTGCGCGACAGGTTGCGCAGCATGGCCAGGTCGCCCTGCCATGGCGCGGCCAGCACGATGCCCTCCGCCGCGACGTCCGTCGCGGCACTATCGCGGAACGCCGCCGGGCAGGCGTCCACCGGCAGCAGCCCAGGTGCGAGGCTCAGCATCCCGCGCCGCAGCCGGTAACTGCCGGCGCCTTCGTTCGACTCGATGCTGACAAACGACCAGCACAACGGCTGCGCGGGATAACCCGTCATGGCCACGTCCAGCACCTTCGACGCGGGATAGATGGCCTGCAGCGCCGCTTCGATGCGCTGCCGCCCCGCCGTCGATGCCCCGCCCTGCACCGCGATGAAGCCGATGGAGATTGCCGCGGCCAGCGCCAGCGCCCGCCGGCTGTGCTGCCGCGTGACCCGCAACGTGGCGATGGCCGCGCCGATCAGCGCCAGCGCCAGCAGCGAATGCCAGCCGAGGTAACCGCGCCACGTCGCGCCCAGCACGAACAGCGAGAGCCCTGCCAGCGCCAGCGCGCGCAACGGCCGGTTCGGTATCGCCAGCGCCAGCGGCACGCCGAACGCCACCCAGAACACGGGCTCCACGATGAACACCGCGTCGCCATAGAACCAGCGCGGATCGAACGGATAGAACGGGTGGATGCCGTACGAGTTCAGGAAGTCCATCGACAGGTGCAGCCCGAAACCGAGCACGATCGCGACGCCCAGGCCCGCCCGCGCTGTCGCGCTGTCGCGCAACAGGCGCCGTGCGTTCGGCCACAGCGCCCATAGCATTATCAACAGCAGCAATGCCTGCGGCAGCGCGTACAGCAGCGTGTGCGTGTGGCCGCGGTGATGCAGCAGGTAGCCGAGCGGCGCCGGCAGCAGCTTGGTCAGGAAGAGATCGAGGTCGGGGAAATTACTGGCCGCCGCGCAGGCCGTCAGCAGCAGGCGGTGACGGGTGCGCTGGCGCGCGTCGTCGGGTTCGGCGGGCAGCGAGCGTTGCAGCAGTTCGCCGACGCCGAGGCCGACAAAAGAGTGGGTGATGTTGTCCATTGCGGCATGGTAACCGAAAGGCAGGGTTCCTTCCGGCCACCGCCGCTGATGTCACAGAGGTTTGAGTTCCCCATCGCGCAAGCCGACTAGTAGGATCTCACCATTGGGTAAAACCCGAAATTCGCCGAACGCCGCATTCTCCCACCGCTCAGCCTGCCCTTCCTGGAAAAACCACGCGTTCGAGCCAATGATGATTTGTGAATCACGCCAGCTCACCTTGATAAGTTGTTCCCCAGGTGTACTAGGCACCGCGTCCACCCATCTGGCGGAACTCGGAATGCCACGTTCATCCAGCACCACTGCAACTGGGGGCAACTTGTTACGATCAAGGTCCCCGCTTTCACCCTCGCGTCGGAACGGTAGCGAAAAATCGACGGCCAGATAATCTCCTTGCATCAGCGATCTTGGATCATACTGCGCGACTTGCAAAAAAATAGTGCGTCCGTAAGTGATAATCGCCTGCTTCTGCCAGATCGCTACATTGAACGAGGTGAGCATCAACACAGCTAGGGCCGTCATCGGGCGCCAATCGACAGGGGGTTCGTATTTGCGGGCAGTCGACTTGCGTGCACGCCAGTGAAGGCTGGCGCAGTACAGACCGATAGCTAGCAGAGTAATTGTCTTCAGGCTGAACGGCAGTGCCGGCTCAAAGTAGGAACTCCATAGTACCCAGACAGCTGCGACTGTAGCGACCAGCAGTACATTCCGGGAACTCGTCGTTATCGCTACCGTCGAGACCAACGCGAGCACCCCAAAATGGACATTAATCAGCGCGAGGCCTGCCAATGCGACTGCGGCAGACATAGCGGCGTAATTGTGCCGCCATTGTTGCCGGGAGGCGAGCCATCCGACGCCTAGCAAGGCCTCCCCGAAGGAAATCATCCGCATCGTTGGCGTGGATTCTGCTATCTCGCCCGTCTTCAAATCGGCAAAATCATTAAGCAGCGAGTCAAGCCATCCCAGCGTCGTGATATCTTTAAAAAAAATTGCGGCAGCTGTTGTAGCCATCCCGAACGCAAGAAAAATGCCGACGCCAAGCCAAATACTGTGACAGCGCGTGGCCACATATTTCTCAACGCTATCCTTATGCCACCCGGCAACGGTCATGAGAAACCAGAGAGCTGCAACAATTTGCCAGCTTTCCCAATACTGCACACCTTTGTTCAGATGAATTGTCAACACTTCGGCCCCCACATACGCCTGGCCAAAACACAGCGTCGCGAGCATCGCTAGCGTACAACGGAGCCACTGAACAGGACTGCAGACGCTCAGGAGCAGCGAGACCGCAACCATAATGGTCCAGCCATAGCGCTGCTCCCTGAACAGAACTTCGAAAGAGACCATGAGAAAGCCGAGGAAAAGTACCCCGATCCAAGCCTGGCTAACATATATGCGATGATGGAAGCGCACTAACGCAACAAGCGAGAGCACAATTCCGCTTGCGCCGAAGATCAGGTACCCATGCCATTTCACTGTGTCGATCAGGTAAAGCGCCAACAAGAAACTCAGCGGCAACATGACAAACCAGATCCCCATCGACATGACTTTCGCTACAGTGGTCGCTGGATACTTCAGAACGCGAATGCCAGTCCACGTACAAATGACAAGCAGAACAGCCGCAACCAAGCTTCCTGGACCATAACCACTCCATTCGCCAAAAAATCCGCCCGAATGATATGACCGCATGGTCGTCAACTCGACCAGCACGATAAGGGCTAACAGCGTGATGCAGGTTGCCACGGGTTCGCGTGCACAGATGCAGCAAACCAGGGCTAAAGCCACCGTGGCGATAGCGCACCAGTACAGGATTGGAACCTCGCCACGGAAGCTGTGGTGCGCGGTCGAAGTAATGACGAGCGCAAGGTACAACACGACCAGTATCCGTCGAGTCGTTGCCTGAATACTAAGGCCGAGCGCCCAAGGACCCGAAGCTGCGACGAGAATGGTCAAGCCCAAGCCCCAGGCGATCAGATAATCAAACAGATCTTCAGGAGGCCACCAGCTGCCGGCGACACTTAGCTGCGATGCGAGCCACCACCCGATAGCAGACATCGCGAGGATTGCCCAGATGTTCCAGACTACGACATGGCGAACAACGAGACAGAGCGGCAGACCAAGCAGAGCCCAGGCTCCAAGCAGACGCCATTCGCTTACACCCGTTTGGTACGTTTGCCCAAAGTATCCCAGCATAACGCCGATGCCAACAAAGGCAAGCAGACCAGCGGATATGCGAGCGCCTGGCAAACAACAGGCAGCTATGCAAGCCACTCCAAAGGCGCCTTGAAGCAATGAGAACAAAAGAAACCGCGGCGCCTGGTGCCAGTTCCACGCCAGCATGAATAGCAGGCTAAGTGCCACCAGCACGACGGCGGGGAGGCGCAGATCGACGGTATTTGGCGTTGGTATTGCAAGCGTATCGGACATTGGCATCTCCTTGTGGAAACGCCGATGTTCCGCGAAGGAGAACCCGGCAGCGTTGACAGTACGCAAGCGCAGGCCCCTAAATCGGAAATGTTCAAGACCTCATACGGGCGGTTACGCCAGTCAAAACAGGCGCGATATGCGGATTGCATTCCCGTCGTAAGAACTGGAAACAGGTCGCGGGCCTGCTTCGGACAACGCTCAGTGGCTCAGTGGCTGACTTCGACCCCGTGCCAGAACGCCACGCGCCCCTTGATCGCCTTGGCCGCCTCCGACGGCGTCGGGTAGTACCAGGCGGCGTTCTTGTTCACCTTGCCGTCCACTTCCACGTCGTAGTAGCTGGCCACGCCCTTCCACGGACACATGGTCGTGTGGCTGCTCTCTTTCAGGTACTCGCGCTTGATGCGCTCGATGGGGAAGTAGATATTGTGCTCGACGATTTCCACTTCGGTATCAGGCGCTTCGGCGATGACGGCGCCGTTCCAGACTGCTTTGGGCATGCTGTTCTCCTTGGGGTCAATTGATGCGATTGCGGCCGTTCGCCTTGGCCGCGTACAGCGCCGCCTCGGCGGCGCGCAGCAGGGTGTCGGCGTCGTCGATGGCCATGTGGTCGAAGGCGCCCACGCCGAAGCTGGCCGTGACGGGCACGCGCCGCGCGCCGTCCATGTGCAGCTGCGCCTCGATGCGGCCGCGCAGCGCTTCCGCCATCTTGCGCGCGCCGTCCAGCGGGGTGTTCGGCAGCAGCAGGCACAGTTCCTCGCCCCCGTAGCGCCCCGCCACGTCGATCATCCGCACGTTTTCGCGCACCAGTTTGCCGACGGCGGCCAGCACGCGGTCGCCCGTCGCGTGGCCATGCTCGTCGTTGATGCGGCGGAAGTGGTCCAGGTCAATCATGACGGCGGCCAGCGGCGCACGGAAGCGCCGGGCCCGCGCCACCTCGAATTTCAGGCGGTGCAACAGCGAGCGGCGGTTGTGCAGCCCCGTCAGCTCATCGGTCGTGGCCAGTTGTTCCAGCCGCTGCTCCGACTGGCGCAGCGCCCGTTCGGCGGCGCGCGCCTCGATCAACGCCATCGCCTGGCGCGCCAGGCCCGCCAGCGTATCGCGCTGCTCCGGCGTCAACGTGCCGGGACGGCTGTCCATCACGCACAGCGTGCCGATGGGATGCCCGTCCGTCGTCCACAGCGGCGCACCGGCGTAGCGGCGCACGTGCGGTGCGCCCACCGTCAGCGCCAGGCCGGCAGTGCGCGCATCGAGCGTCGTATCCGGGATTTCCGTCAGCGCGTCGCCCAGCACGGCCCAGGCGCAATACGCCTGGCTGCGCGGCAGCGAGTCCAGCTCCAGCCCGACGCCGGCGCGCACCCAGGCGCGGTCACCGTCGACCAGCGTCAGGTGCGCGTACGGCACGCCGCACAGCCGCGCCGCCAGCGCCGTCAGAAACGCGAAGTCGGGGCCGGACGCATGGTCCGCTGCACCGCTGCGGTGCAGCGCGGCGAGTCTGGCCTGCTCGTCCGCCGGCTGGGGAAAGGTGGGGAACAACTGTTCTGCTGCGGCCATGCGCGCTCCGGGTCGATACTTGCGGGCAGTGTAGCCGAAATGACTACCCGTTGTATCTCCGATAAGACGGGTAGTCCCGCCTTAATTCTGCTCTTGCTGGCTGGCGATCTGGCGCAGCGCCTGTTCGAACAGCTCGGGCGGCTGGCCGCCGGAGATCAGGTGGCGCTGGTTGATGATCACGGCCGGCACGGAATTGATGCCGTGCTGGTGCCAGAAACTCTCCAGCGTACGCACCTCTTCCGCAAAGCGGTCCGACTCCAGCACGTCCTGCGCGGCGGCCAGGTCGAGGCCGACCTTGTCCACGGCGCGCAGCAGCGTGTCGTGTGAGCTCGGGTCTTCGCCATTGGTGAAATACGCCTCGAACAGCGCGTGCTTGAGCTCCTTCTGGCGGCCCGTTTCCTCGGCCCAGTGCAGCAGGCGGTGCGCATCGAACGTGTTATAGATGCGGCTGCGTTTGTCCATCGCGAACGTGAAGCCCACGTCGGCGCCGCGTTCGCGGATCATCGCGCGCGACTGCTCCTGCTGTTCCGGCGTGCTGCCGTATTTTTCGGTGATGTGTTCCGTGATGTCCTGCCCTTCGCGCCCCATGTCGGGGTTCAGTTCGAAAGGCTGGAAGTGGAATTCGGGGGCGAGCTCGGGACCGATGCGCTCCAGTGCCGTCTCCAGCGAGCGCAGGCCGATGACGCACCACGGGCAGGAGACGTCGGAAACGAAATCGATGCGGACGGGAGTAACCATGGCGGCCTTTCAGTAGTGGCGGCCACCGGCGGCGGCCATCCCCTCATGATGAGGGCTGCCGCCCGATTTGCAAGCGTGGTTACTTTTCGCGGTTACCTTTTCTTCGCGGCCGCCGGCTTGGCCTTGCTGCCGATGCGGCTTTCCTTGCCCGCCAGCAGATTGCCGATGTTCTTCGCGTGGCGCCAGATCAGCAGGCCGCACATGACGATGACGGCGATGAACTGCGGGTCGACGCCGAACAGCAGGCCGTAATAAAACGGCGCGAACAGCGAGGCGATCAGCGCGGCCAGCGACGAGTAGCGGAACGCATACGCGACGACGGCCCACGTGACGAGCGTCGCGAGACCCAGCCAGACGTTCAGCGCCAGCAGCACGCCGGCCGCCGTCGCCACGCCCTTGCCGCCGGCGAAGCGGAAGAACACGGGCCACAGGTGGCCCAGGAAGACGGCCAGCGCCACCAGCGCCACGGTGGTGTCGTCCGCACCCAGCCGGTCGGCAAAGTGGATGGTCAGCCAGACGGCCAGCCAGCCCTTGAAGGCGTCGCCGACAAGCGTCCAGATGGCCGCCTTCTTGCTGCCGCTGCGCAGCACGTTGGTGGCGCCCGGATTGCCGGAGCCGTAGGTGCGCGGGTCGTCCAGGCCGTAGATCTTGCTGACCACGACAGCGAACGAGATCGAGCCGATCAGATAGGCGGCAATCGTCAACAGAACAGTATTCATTTCCCCGAAATCCTCTGGTTATTGTTTTTGGCCGCAGCCGGCGCCGACTATACAGTACGGCTATTCAATCGGCCAGCGCGCAGTGGACCGGCTTTGCGTCCAGCACGTCGACCAGCACACGCGGGGCGATGCCGACCAGGAAGCCGCGCCGCCCGCCATTGATATAAATCGTTTCCAGCGCGAGGATGGATTCCTCCACATAGACCGGCATCGCCTTTTTCGTGCCGAACGGCGACGTGCCGCCGATCATGTAGCCCGAATGGCGCTGCGCCACCTCCGGCTTGCACGGCTCCACCGACTTGCAGCCGATATTTCGCGCCAGGTTCTTCGTCGAGACCTTGCAATCGCCGTGCATCAGCACAATCAATGGTTTGGCGGCTTCGTCCTGCATCACGAGCGTCTTGACGACGTGGTGCTCGGCGACGCCCAGTGCCTGCGAAGAGACGGCGGTGCCGCCATGCTCCTCGTACTCATAAGGATGCTCGGAAAATGCCACCTTCTGCTTGCGCAGCAGTGCAGTCGCCGGCGTTTCTGAAATGTGCTCTTTCTTTGCCATGCCGTGATACGCTAACCAATAATGAAAAGGGACCTGCCGTGGCGGGGTCCCTCATGGGAGTTTCTAATTATGCAGCAAGAAATTCGCTTTGCCACCTTCAATGTCTGCAATCTGGCGCCACCGGGCGCGAAATTGTACGACAACCTTGCGCCTCTCAGCCCGGAGGAATACGAGGCGAAAGCCCAGTGGATCGCCCGCCAGCTCGATGAACTCGATGCGGACGTCATCGGCTTCCAGGAGATTTTCTCGCAGGCGGCACTGCGCGACGTGCTGGCGCGCACGCGCAAATATCGCGACGCCATCCACGCCGGCTTCGATCCCGATCCGCTTGCCACGCGCCTGACGCCGAACGTGGCGCTGGTCTCGCGCCTGCCGCTGGCGGCGCCGGCCACGATGTACACCAGCTTTCCGTCGGACGTGCCATGCGACTCGGGCAGTCCCGACTCGGACCGTTTCGCCCGCGCGCCGCTGCACGCGCAGGTGATGCTGCCGGGCGAACGCATTGTCGACGTCATCGTCGTTCACCTGAAATCGCGCCGGCCTGATTACCGCAATGGCGACAGCGGCGAAGACCCGCTGCAGTATGCGATGGCCAGCCTGCGTTCGCTCGTGTGGCGCGGCACGGAAGCGGTGGCGCTGCGCGTGCTGCTGTCGAAAATGATGCGCGACACGCGCCGCCCTTGCGTCGTGCTGGGCGACTTCAACGACACGGCGGACGCGGTGACGACGACGATCGTGCTGGGCAACGGCGGCACCTACGGCGGCGGGGCGACCGCCGAGGAGCGGCGCGGCCGGCTGTACGACAGCCACCGCATCCAGCGCAGCCAGGATCCGCTGCGCCACGTGGCCTACACCAGCATCCACGAGGGCCGCTATTCGACGATCGATCACGTGCTGGTATCGGAGGAATTCAACGGCGAGTCGTCGCGTGCCATCGGCGAGGTGGTGGACGTCAGCTACTTCAACGACCACTTGCGGCTGGGGCGCCCGGAAGCATCGGATCACGGCCAGGTGCTGGTGCGGCTGCGCCTCTACTGAAGCGTCAGTGCAGCACGCCGCCAAGGCCGCTGGCCAGGGCGGCGGCCGCGTAGTATCCCTGATACTGGTCGCAGCCCTGCCCGCGCAGGAACTCCAGCTGCTCGGCCGTTTCGACGCCTTCGGCGATCACCGTCATCTCCATGCTGCGCGCCATCGCGATAATGGTGCGGATCGCCGTGGCATCGCCACCGTCGCACATGAACGCCTGGGCGATCTTCAGCTTGTCGATCGGGTAGTCCTTCAGCTGGCCGAGGCGCGACCAGCCCGTGCCGAAATCGTCCAGCGACAGCCGCACGCCCAGCGCGCGCAGCGCGCGCAAGGTCTCCGCCACCTGCGCGTCGCCCTTCATGATGATCGCCTCCGTCAGTTCCAGCTCCAGGAAGCACGCTTCCAGCCCGGCATCCTGCAACGCCGCGCGCACATGCTCCAGCAGGTCGCGCTGCGTGAACTGGGCCGGCGACAGGTTCACGGCCACCAGCACCCGGTGCCCCGCGTCGTGCCACTGGCGCGCGTGACGGCACGCCTCGCGTATCACCCAGTTCCCGATCGGGACCATCAGGCCCGTCTCCTCGGCCACGCCGATGAAGCGCTCCGGCTTCAACAGGCCCAGGTCCGGATGGCGCCAGCGGATCAGCGCCTCGGCGCCCACCAGCGCGCCGCTGCGGATATCCAGTTCCGGCTCGAACGCCAGCTCGAACTGGTCTTCGTCCAGCGCGCGCCGCAGGCCGTTCTCGAACTGCGTGCGCTCGACGGTGCGCGCGTTCATCGCCTCGCTGAAGAACTGGAAGGTGTTGCGGCCGCCCTGCTTGGCGTGATACATGGCGATGTCCGCGTTCTTGATCAGCGTGTCGATATCGTCGCCGTCGCTGGGATACATGCTGACGCCGATCGACGCCGAAATGTCCAGCACGTGCTCGCCGATGCGGTACGGCTGGCACAGCGCCTGGCGCACGGCTTCGGCCACGTGGGCCGCATGATCGATGTCGCCGATATCGGCCAGGATGATGACGAATTCGTCGCCGCCCTGGCGGCTGACCGTGTCGACCTTGCGCACGCAGCGCAGCAGCCGCGCGGCCACTTCCTGCAGCAGCGCGTCGCCGACCTGGTGGCCCAGCGTATCGTTGATGCCCTTGAAGCGGTCCAGGTCGAGGAACAGGATCGCCAGCATGCTGTCCTTGCGCCGCGCCGAGGACAGCGCCAGCGACAGGCGGTCCAGCAGCAGAACGCGGTTGGGCAGATCCGTCAGGAAGTCGTGTTCGGCCAGGTGGCGCGTGTGCTCCTCGCTGCGCTTGCGTTCCGTGATGTCCGACAGGATCGCCATGTAATTGCTGATCTGGTCATGGCTGTCGCGGATCGCCGTCAGTGCCAGCCAGGCCGGGAACGCCTCGCCACTCTTGCGGCGCGAGCAGATCTCGCCCTGCCAGTGGCCGGTGGCATCGATCTGGCTCCACACCTCGCGGAAGAACGTCTCGTCCTCGACGGCGGCGCGATACACCGACAGCGGATTGCCCAGCATATCGTCGCTGGAGTAGCCGGTGATCTCCGAGTAGGCGCGGTTGATGGAGATGGTGCGGCGCGCGCTGTCCGTCAGCAGGATCGCATCGCGGCTGTTCTCGAACACCTGCGCCGCCAGGTACAGCGTACGTTCGGCGTTCTTGCGTGCCGAGATGTCGCGCACGACCACGTAGAACAGGTGTTCGTGATCCAGCGTGATGGACGTCATCAGCACTTCGGCCCAGAACGGATGGCCGCGGCAATCGAGATAGCGCCAGTCGTAGCGGCAGTTGCCCTGCTCGTACGCCTGCTGTTCCAGCTGGCGCGCACCAAAGACCGACAGCGTGCCGCCCGGCTGCAGCTGCGGCGAAAAATCGGCCAGGCGCCGGCCGACAAACGCGTCCGGGTCCATGCAGTGGAACAGCTGCAGCGCAGCAGGGTTAGCCTGTTCGATGACGCCGTCCCGCAGCAGCAGGATCGCATCGCCGGACTTGACGAACATCTGGCGGAAATTGCTGCCGGCCGCCAGCAGCGCGTTTTCCTCTTGCTTGCGCACCGTGATATCGACGTCCATGCAGAAGATCTGGCCCGGCTCGCCGTTGTGCGGGATCGGCACCTTGGTCGAATAGATCCACCGTTCGCGCCCGTCCGCCGTGCGCACCTTCCAGTCGCCGGAAGGCCCGTTGCGGCCCGTGTCCCAGACCGCATCGAGCAGCGCATCGTGTTCGGCCTCCCGTTCGCCGCGCGACAGCAGCTCGCGCAGCGGGCGGCCGATCGCCTGATCCGGCGCCACGCCGCACAACTCGGCGCACGCCCGGTTGCAGAAGCGGACGATGCCTTCGCGGTCGATGCTGCACACGGCCACCAGCGGCGTCAGGTCAAGCGCGGCCACCAGGCGCGTGATCCAGCCCAACGCCTCGTTTGCCGGTTGGCCCGCCAGCGCGGGAGGATAAATGTGATCGTGTTCGCTCATCCACACATCTTGCCGCGCCACACCGGCATACGCTTGTGCGACCTCAACAGTACGGAGCGTCCGGAAGAAACTTTCTTACCGCTCGCCAACGTGACTCCATCGGAGGCCGGCGCCGATCCGGGACTGGCCCATTGCTATAATGAAAACATGAGCACTTCCCCTCTTCCGTCCCCACGGGACGAATATGCGCGACGCATGACGCGCGTCCTGAACTACATCGACGAGCACCTGGATCAACCGCTGGAACTGGCCCAGCTGGCCGACGTGGCGAACTTTTCGCGCTTCCATTTTCATCGCATTTTCCACGCCTGGATGGGCGAGACGCTGGGCGACTACGCCCGGCGGCGCCGGCTCGAACAGGCAGCGTTCCGGCTCAGCTGCGGACCGGTGGAGAGCGTACTGGAAACCGCGCTGGCGACCGGCTTCGGGTCCGGCGAGGCCTTTGCGCGGGCCTTCAAGACCAGGTTCGGCTGCACGCCGACCGAATGGCGGCGCGAGACGCCCCGGCGCCGGGCCGCGCAGGCCCTCGGCCACCACAGCAATCCTGATCAGTTACTCGGCAATCCGGATCAGGCGTGGCAAGCGCCGATGAGCGACGATGACGTTTCCAACAACACTACAGGAAACCTCACCATGGAAGTCGTCATCAAAGACCTGCCGGCCGTACGCGTCGCTTACTTTCGCCATATCGGTCCATATGGGCCAGGCATCAGCACCTTCTGGCGCACCGTCGTCGCGCCGTGGATGCAGTCCCGCGGCCTGCAGGCAGCGACCTGCTACGGCATCGGCTACGATGACCCGAGCATGACTCCCGCCGACAAGTGCCGCTACGACGCCTGTGTCGCCCTGCCCGAAGGCTTCAGCGACACCGGGGCGGCAGACATCACGACGCTGCCCGGCGGCCGGTATGCATGCGCCACATTCACGGGACAGCCGGCCGCCATCGCCGACGCGTGGATCTGGATGACCCGCAACTGGCTGCCGTCGAGCGGCCTGCAATGCGACGATCGTCCGTGCCTGGAAATCTTCCAGGCCGACACGGCCGTCGATCCGCAAACCGGCGCGATGCGCTGCGATCTCTGCATCCCGGTGCGCCCGCTCTGACGAGCGCGAAGTCATCCTGGCGGGAACATGGGCGCCGGCCCCGCCGCCTGTGTTCACCGCTTTATCCGCTCCCGCCGCAATTCAGGCGCGCAAATGTGCGCTTTGTCGCATCCCGGTAGCCGCCGCCCTTGTCAAATCGTACAGTGCCACCATCGCGCAGTATCTTTGCCGGCAGCGGCCAACCATTCCGATAAAAACCATGACCACCGACGCACTGCCCATCATTTCCCGCCGGCGCTGGCGCAAGCCGGCCATCGCCATCGCCGCACTGATCGTCGCCTGTGGGGCGTA
>Ga0265797_10002428_pt1 | contig 31390 bp, 30 predicted proteins | sample P2T30metagenome_FD_192433 | JGI IMG/M metagenome (GOLD analysis project Ga0265797, IMG submission 192433) | Plant litter microbial communities from East Loma Ridge, Irvine, California - P2 T30 | ecosystem: Environmental > Terrestrial > Plant litter > Unclassified | place: USA: California... | reverse complement strand
TTATGCCGATCTCCAACCTGCCGTGGCCGCAATTATATGTTACCCAGGGGGATGACATGCAAGGTCTCTCCACGCCAAGGGTCCGACGCCCTCGACGCCGTAAAATGATGGCCAGGGGCAGCGCGGGGCAGCGAATATCCGCCACCAAATGTCACCGGACTCCAGCTGTCACTGCCGCAAAATAGGCTTTTGCAGCAAGGCGAAGTATTATCCGCAGTTTCATAGGCGAGAATTTGTGTTCTTTCGTGTTGGATGTCGCGGCTCTCATCCAACCGCAACAGTCGCGTCGCGCATAACACCAACAGCGCGCTGCAAAGCGGCGTCTGGCGTACAGGCGCAGCTGGCGCGCATGAAGTTCTGAAACCGTGCCGTCTTCATGCGGTAAGGCTAGACCCAACGTTGCTATAGATCTGAGGTCCGAGCACGAAAAGAGTCAGCGAACGTGTTCCTTGGAAACGAGGCCAGCAAGGCTGTTTGTTGGGCGTGGCTCGTTTGTTTTTCCTGACCCATGTCCACTCCTTGAAACGGCTTCTATGTCGCACGTCTGTTGGAAACAAACGACGGCTCGCTCGTCAACAGACCGCGCCGCGTCTGTTGTTAATAGTGGTGCATTTCCCATGTTCATGCAAAAGATGGGAGGAGTCGTTCCGTTACATGTCATCCCGCGAATGCGCCGATGAGAGTCCACCGGTTGAAGTCGTGTGCTGACAACATCGGACCGTACAGTGTTGGATGGTGAGTGCCGGCGTGGACAGTGACATGATTGTGTTGTATGCAGTTGGAGGTAGGCTGCCATGCTGATTATCTTGCATGGAGATCTACTGACGGACAGCTGACGACATTTGGCTATATCTACGCGAGCTGGTCACTTCGTGCATGATAATTGTTGGTATGTTGCCGGCATCGCCGTGTGCGGCACAGTACCATCCCTGGGATCATTTAAACCTTCGCAAAGCTTATCTTGCTCGTGCCCAGCCGCGTTTCACAAGACACAGTGAAAACCTTCAAGCTCTTGTTGAGAGAGATGCCACGAGAATACGTAGGTACGGTTCAGATGGACTGGCATCGCTGAGCGCATCGATGTGCAGCTGTCGCAGGCCAAGTCATCATGTGCGAAAGCAAAATCGTGCGTGCGCAGCATGTCGAAACTGCCTTGCCAGGTATGTGCACTGCACGCCTTGATAGCGAGTGCGGCGTGGTCGCTCTGCCGTACAGTAGGCGTTGGGTGGCACGGTTGGACAACGCAAAGCCTTATCTAGTGCCCAATCTGATGTGCACCATGCATGCAGCCGAGATAGAGAAACATGCGCTATGGAATGGCAAATTGAACCGAGGGTAGGAAAGACAAAACCACCTCAATCGTGAAGCGCAAATGACGATGTAATCGCTATACGGACAGATACGCTAACCCCAAACGGACGAGATGTGCCCGGATCCAGACACCTTCACAACAACTGACAATCTTTCCTTTTGCCCCTCAAAAGCTAACACGAGACGCCAACATAGGTTTTCGGCTTCATTACACGACAACAGGAACGAGAATCTATTTCGGGCTCATCTGTTATGAATACGAACTATGATCATGAAAGATATGGGTATAGAACTCCGAGGCACATATTATACCTAACCAGAATCTTTGTCAGCCTGCCAGCCAAGTGATCAGCCAGACCTTAGACGCCTCGCTTGCGAATACAAACTCGAATTAAGATCTCTTTCGTGAACACATCCACACCAAGTGGTGGCTTCTATGACCTGACTGGCCGTTACGTCTCCGTCGTAAACAAACATCTATGCCGTACATCGCATAATCAGTGATCTCAGCTTGCCCTATATAATGGGCGTGGAGTCCAAGAATGCGCATGTGCAGAGCTCGTGGGATGTTCTTAGTGAGATGTCGCCTCATAGATGCTCTCGAAATCCTTGATAGCCAGCTTGTCGGCGTCCGCAGTGAGTCTCTTAGGTACTTTCAGCTTGAAGTGTTCAATATACCGTTCGACCTCGCTTAGCATGACACCCCAATGGCCACAGGTATGTGCATGTTCGATGGCGATGGTGAGACGACCACGATGCTGACCTTGAGGAGGGCGAGTTACCCCGTGCCGAAGTCGCAAGAGGGATGTGTCCGCAGTCAAGTTTGACATGGCTCTGGTGGTCACCATATTTGTAGGGGCCCAAGAGGAGGCAGTCTTGTCGGCGCTGTTGGACGTTCCATAATTCTTCAGTTTGTGTTGCATTGTACTGCGAAGATTTCCGAGCTTGTTTGTTAACTCGGTACCATTGTCAAGGGCCCTCGCCCAGAGCTATCAGAATTAGCACCATGATTCTGTGTTCAGAACTCCTGGGTTTGCTCACCATCATTTGTGCAACAACCGTGCATCCCCCTTTGGCTGCTTTGACGCGCGAGAGGAAGCCACCTAGCCACAAGAATGACAACGGAATATACTACATGGTGGCAAATTAGTAGGTGTAGAGAGTGGACGGGACGAACGAGCATATGAGCTTACAGTGGCCATCTCAAGCAGAGTCATCTCAAAATTGAGTAGTGTCTTGTAGTCCAGATTGACTGGTGATGCTTTGCAGTAGAGGGCCCGGTTGAGACCTCTCAGGGCGAGTGTACTGCCTGCTTCTAGTATTCCGTTATCGGCGATATGTGGAGGGTTCATGCGGTTGAGGTTGAGGGATAGTGGTAAAATATGGCGTAAGTACAAGAGCCTGGGATGAGCCTGCATGGAAAGGGGTAGCAGAACGCTCAGTCGGGAGACGGACAGCGCCACGAGGAGCGCGTCGAGGTTCCGGACCGTCAATTGCCTCTAGGCATGCTATAGTGTCAGGATCAAGCTGGCTAATGTCTACCTCACCACGCCGAAGGTGATCATCGATTTCTTTTTGGACGCGTGCTGCCTCTTTCCTGTCCTTGTTCTTGAGATGCATGGACAGCTCGACCTTGAGCTTTCTGCCTTCGTTGTTATACGCCAGCCATGATCCGGGGTCTATCGATCCTGCGTTAGTGACCCGTGAAGCTTACGCTTTCGTGTACTTACTGTGGCTGCCAACGCTTAGATCTCGGACGTGCTCGTCGCCGTCACCGTCACTGTCGCTTTCTTCGTCTGCCTGGTCGTTCTTCGCAGCCTCGGAGTTGTTACTATCGCTACCATAGTAGTAGCCCGTGTTGATGTGTGAAGTGGCAGGCTTGGGCTTGAGATTATCGCTGTTGTTGGCGGCCATCGTGGCAGATTGCAGGCGAATATCTGCGAAGGGAGGAGCACCCATTTGATATCACAGTTCCAGTAGCTGAGATTCGAGAAGCGGAGAGGCAGACCCTTAAGTTGGTGGGGTACTTACACGTAGGCGGGAGTCGTGGGAGCTTTCGCTTAGCGTCTGTGTGAAGCTATGCTCACTTTCACGACAAAGGGAGGAACAGGGAGGCCACAAGCAAGGCAATGAGGATCCACGAACCACACGAGAATAGCTGTACGGCGGTATGTCCATCGTATGGCCATGGTTAGGTAAAGCTGATAGCATTGCAGCGTCTCGACGCTGACTTCCTTGACGATCCTCTCCTCCACCGCCACCTCGATCGCCAACAGGGTCTGATACCGACGAACTTGCGCACGCCTCGTACCCTCAGGGGCGAGATTACCTAGAGCTCTCTATCATGCTGCTGACATAGTGGTTAGACATTGATCTGTTGTTGAGCTTGCGAGTCAAAGATGTTTGGTCCTATCAACCCTATGTGGACGCACACTAGCTGGCGACGAGACCCAAATGCTGGTAGTCCAGGGAAGCGATTATTGCAGACCGACGATGAGCTATGGCATAGATCGAATGTCCTTCGAAGGATGCGGATTCCGGATACCTGCGCGGCCTCTTCCGCACCATAGCGACACAGGTATGCGAACGATCAACGTGTCAACGACAATATCGAAATAGGGCTGGCAAGGTGAATGCTCCCAAGTAGAGGCGCAGTAGTGCACACCTATCGCTGGAACGCCTGACGAGCAGTCTACAAAGCATCAAAGGAGACAAAGGACGCATATCCTATCAGACATCCTATAGGAAGAGAAATCATGCTGTAACATGGCCGGAAGACACCAAGTGCAACCTGCATCAAGCCATGGAAGCATTCAGTACAAGAGCGCTTCTGAGATCCGGTTACAAAGGTAATGGTGCGATCAGGACATGTCGCCCTGCCTTTGCGGCCGAGAGACAAGACTCGTGGACAAGGAGCGACTGTCAAGAAACGAAGAGTTCTTTCGCACATATTGGAGTATGCGAGGACTTTCCGGGCGTTGCAGACAGATAGCATTTGCGAAGTTCAACTTGGCTCTCAAAGATACACAAGATGGCAAATCTGAGCATCGCTGAGAAGAAAGTATCGGAGATGCTTAGAGTGCGTATACTGATTCGTGGGCAGTCGCACGTTTTGAGCTGTCGTAACCTGGCTTTTTTCGGAGACATGAGATCAGCTTTGTGCTTGCCAGGATTTGCATGTGGCAACCCGGGGAGCGTAAAGACGTTCATAGCATGCCATACGGTCGCAAGGAAATCATGTCTATGATATCCATTCGCGTGGATGTTGAACGACAGCGAACTATAGTGATCACCAAGAGAGTTGGCTCCAGATGGTATGATCGTCTTGAGTCTGATGAGATGGGGTATTTCAGGTTTTTGACCATTTCGATGGAAGCTTGAACAACCCCACGTGCGTGTAAACCAGTGGCCGTGACAGCCGTCGTATGCATTCGCCGGTAGACTACCACAGCAGTAGTTTTGGGACGCTTCAAGAGTGGTACTCTCACTTCTCCAGTTTAAGGACGAGATGCTGCCATGGGTATGACTTCTTTTGCGACGGTAGAACGAGATGTCCTGACAGGATGAAGAGGATAGCATTGCAGCCTGTTTATCTTCATGGTACGGCATCAACATGCGAGAGAAGCCGTTCTGAGTATGCGATGCTCTGCTTGATGCCGATCAAGATCCCCACAGTCTTAAGGAAGAGCGTATAGGCTATGTGTTGAGGGTCCGTGCAACGAGACGTATCCCTGGAATTAGACGGATCTGCGCCGCATACAGTTAGGCAAACCAATCAGAATGGGCTATGGTAATGGTGAAGAGGTTTCGCGACAGTTGACTGAGCTGCATGTGGATGTATCGTGTATGGTGCAACATGAGTAGCGTTCAAGATGGCAGAGGAGCCGCCTTGCGTAGCAGCCACTGCACGCGAATGAAACATTATGTTCCCGAGCTCTTTCTAGGCATATGAGAGTATGGATACCAAGGAGTAGCAATCAGCGGCAAGGTGCTTTGCCGTTACTGCAGGACCTGTAGAGTGGGAGCCGTTCTTCTTCAAGCGACGAAAACCAGGATTGAGAACCATTCTGTTTCTTGGACATGGTCAGGAACATAGGGATCCAGATGGCTATTTAGTAGCCATGTCATCTATACCAGATCTCGTACAGTACTGAAGAACGAAAATCGTGAGCGGATATAGTGATGTCGCGTAGTGCGAAGCAGTCACTCGGCAAGCATGGGCGCCATGTGCAGTCGAATGCGTACGGCTGGTCCGGTGCGGAGTCATTACTGCCGAGTTGTTGCATCAAGTCGCTTTGGTCAGCAGGGGCTTATGTGCTTTTCAATCAGTGCTCGCGTTGAGTGTAGTCGATGAATGGCTGCAACGGTGTTGCTGATAGGTGTGTGCGTGTGTAACGATTCGGTCGAGACAAGCGGCTCCACTGGCGCCGAGGATACCTGCGGAGATGGCTCGGCTTCGGCTGTCGCGACAGCGTCATCATTTCTTTGTTCTTCCCTCATCATCATCTCCCTATGAACCATCGCAATTCCGCCTCTTCAACCAGCGTGCGATATTCGACTGTCTTGTGGTGACTTCGCAACTGAGCGTCTCATAGTAACCAGTCGAGGTTTTGACGTTGTGGCTGTCTCGCGTGGCCGCGAATCGAGTTCTGGGCAGCCTTCGAGGTTCGAGGACTTAGAACATGAAGCATCGTGGATACTCAGCTCAAGGTGCGACAGAGACATCGTCTCGCGCATGCGGAAGTATAGGAACAGAGGCGCAGGAAGAGCTAGCAATGGAGTGCATCTTGAACGATCTCCTATGAGCTTCGACTGGGTCTGAGGCAGGATCGCTGCGTCACATACAAAGACAAGAGGCCGACAATGAATTGCTTTGGTAGTTGACCCTACTGGAAGTAAATAATTCACCTGGTCAGGATGTGGTCATGTAACAAGGTCAGTGCTCATCAGAGAGTCGTCAGGAGCGGAGGGTCCGCACGCAATATCCGCCACGCCAACAGACGCCACATTTGGTGCACGATGGGATGAGCTGGCTATCTTGATTTCTGGCAGATATTTGAGAAACTCCATGTTTGAATCTCTCTTCGAACCCAATTTATGGTGCAGCAAACTATCTCCCGACGTCGAAGGCTAGCGCAAGAGAAAACACAGTTGGTCTCACATCCAAGTTGGATTGTGCGAGACATGCGTATGCACTGTGTAGACTACTAATTCTACCATTGCTACACTGCTTGGTACGATGTCTCTTGTAGCCGATACCCTTCTCTGTACCTCGCACGTGTCTGAAGCTGCTGTCGTACCATCCTCAAAGCCTCCGTCACCACAGATAGCAATTTATCTCGCGACGTTCTCCAGCGGTCTTTCTTGAGTTCATATGACCCCGTTCCAATTTTCGTCGTCTTCCGGCTGTCGACGACAAGGGCCCTTCGTCGGTCGAGTTGAAGTTTGGGGTGGCTGCGCAGTCGGCTGACCTAGTTGTTGCGAGATGGAAGACTGGCCCAAGGCATGGTTATGAGCAGGATATAAGCCACGGGGACTTTGGGCAGGTCGGGGGATATCCGGCGAAGGTGTCCTTTCCTGACGCTCATTCTGCTCAGTGTGCCCTCAATGGATAAACAGCATGCATGATGCATTGTGGCTTGAGCGGTTACACCCAAAAGGATTTTTACACTCGATTACTATGGATTACTATCGATCGCTATGCTCGCGCGCCACATTCCTACGCCAACATTAGGAAGTGTCTGAGAACTCATTCCCAAGGTCTCGTCCATTTACATACGTCCAAGTGCTACCTGAATTCTTTTTGGTCCTCGCGACTGAGGGCGCCACGGCGGTGCATAAGGAAGCTCTTCGTCCCCGCTTAGCTTCCGTTTTCGAGGCTCGGGCATGTCTTCGAGAGCCTTGAAGTATGCGTCATGCCTCACACGCTTCCATGAACTACCACCCCTTCCATTCTTAAATCTGAACTTCCAGAAATGCCTAGTCTCTTTTAAGTTCAAAGAGTTTGAAAGTGCTGAAGACGTACAGGCAATCGCTTCGAGATCTTTCATGGAGATATAGCGGACTAGGACTTCCTGGATGGGATAGAGACGTAGTGCTGAAACGAGGCCGTTGCTATCGTTGTTTTCACCCCGAATACGCGTTGTAAGAAAGCTTGGAGATGGCACCTTGACGTCCTCCATCTCACTGAGCAGCCGCGCAATGCATTCGTCAAGCCGGGGAGCATGTTCGAGTTCTTTCACTCCGGTCGGACGGACGGTGCGAGATGATGACGATGTTGATGCGGAGAGCGAAGCCTCTTTGGCTCCGAGCACGACGAAGATTTCGGGAGGATTAGCTTGGGTATGGTGTTTTCCCTCGATCTGCGTTCGCCCTGCGTGTTGTCAGAAACGATTGAAAAGACAGGCATGTATTGTTCGCATCATACCGGCTGTGTTTGTTGTTCCACGAGCTCGCACTCCGTATATTCTGATGCTTTGCCCTGAGAAGCTGTCAGAGGTTGGGGTGACCCGAGACATCCCGTTCGAGTGATCCGAGTAGGTGAGCTGGTTGAAACCGTCGTCGCGGAGTATTGCGATTACGCCTTATCGGTGTAGTCCTGGCCTTCGCAGTGTTGCAGAAACAGCAGTAGTTTGAGTGGACTCGCAGCGGCTTTGTTCTTACTAGCAACGATCTAGGGTCCGTTCGATCCAGTCGCGTCGTCTGTGCTCTGGAGTCGCCTCTAGATCTCAAACTGCCCAGGCGCGCCAGACCGCGCGTCCAACCTGATTAGGGAAACATTCTAATCATATTCACCTCAAACGATGAAAGAGCGACCCTGTGGATTCAACTTGCCGCCTTTTGCGCGAGAACCTATGGGTATCAAGAGCTGGGTGAAGAAATGGCAATACAGAACGGTATGGAAATTGAGTCATCACACGCGCAAATGTATAACAATTGTCGTGAAAACAACGCACAAGCAAACTTGATAAGTCACTTATCAGAAGTTCAGAAGGTCAGCGCAGTGAATGTGAAGGTTTCATCCTAGTGGTCATACCTGCTACCCTCAGGGAGGTTGTCAAGCATTGTCGATCGACGATGTACTGGTTCACTCTGATTCCTTCGCACAGAGTAATGTGCCATCGACCTGAGTACCGGCTGCGGATGGAATTCACCATGAGATCCTTGTCTCGAGCATACGCTCCTCTGGTATTTCTTTCCTGGTTGGAGTTATATAGCTCACCTTCAACCCACCGCACCTATACTATCTCGGTCGAAAGTTACGTAGCGTTGAGTTGGCAACTGTAATACGAAGGAACACTAGCCATTGCCGATTCAACTCGATCAATCGACCAGTCGCCGTCTGATACCATGGCATCCAACCTCGATTCCTGGAACAGCTTCATCGGTGAACCCCATGTCCCGACAGCTCAGCCTATCCTCACTAAAGCCTTCATCGAGGCCGACTATACATGTATGACAAGCCAACAGATCACCTACTACTTGGAGCGTATCTGGGAATATAGTTCCATAACCACCTTCGTACTCCCCACACCCATGGAGGTAGCTGCTGGCCACCGTTACTGGCTGCCAAACGGTCTTCTAGCTGAAGAGTGGATTATGCTCTTCATATTCGTCCCTCGTCTGTTTGACCTCGCGCCACTCGAGGTAAGGACGGCGTTTGAGGAACAGGTCTACAACGTTGCCGGACATTGGCCTAGCTTTGCAGAGATCATAGAAAGAGGAAACCAAGCTTCTATGCCTCTTGATATGCTTCCGGCTACGCAGATGGCAGGAAATTCTTTCCAATATGGCTATTCCCAGCCTGGAGGGGCACGCTTTGCGGGTCCAGAGACAGCCAAGCCGATCACAGGTCCGCTCCCAATTCCACCCTCAGGGTTTGGACCTTTTCCATTTTCTCAGTCGTTTACAGCTCCTGCAAATTTGGGTGTCCAGCAATCCTCATCCCTGACCGTCACACCCCAGCCGTTACAGCCCATCCAGCCCATCCAGCCCAGCCAGCAGATACCTCAAGGAAATTTACAGTTACCAGTGGCCTCAACCACAGGCCCTCAACCAGGTACATCGACTGCGCATAGCGTATCGATTTTCCCTTTGCAGTCTGTTCCCGATGGTACAGCTGCATCTGAGCAGAATCCGGCGGCTCCGCCAATATTCACCCAACTACTCCAGGCAAGGGGTATAACTGTCCCTGGGTTTCGACCGGGAAGTAGAACTCCAACCGACAACGGGAACAAAGCCTGGAGTGCTGAGCGTATTCGGGCCTTTGTCGAGATCCAGAATAAAAGCATCCAGGAGCTGCCAAGTAGTGCATTCTCTGAACTCGGCACTGAAATGTCTAACTTCCGCACGCCTGAATCAATCGACGTGACCTGCTGTCCTTTCGAAACGTCGCTCGAGGAGAACTTCACAGTGAGTATAATTCCCCATTGTTTATATCTATCGTCGAGGGACTAACAGCTAACCAGTACTTTTCAAACATATGCACGCTCAACCGACAGATGTGTTTGCGGGCAATTGAGCATTGGCAGCCAATGCACATAGCTCGCTACATTGTGAGTGTTACTTATATCTGAGAGATCGAAGAAACAATAAGCTGATTGAGACTATTTGTAGAACTATGCACACGATCTCCAAACACCAGGGATCTTTGGTCGATCGAAAATCGGGCATCACTTCGCAAAGGCCAAGAAATGGGGTGAAAGCTACCCTGGCCATGTTCCCACTGCCTCTTTGCGCCATACTAGCACAGACAGCGGGGCGCGTGGCTCTAACAAGGACCTACATGACTACTTCCTCTATAGTATGGGTGATGGAGTGGTCCGACCACCTCGCGGACGTAAGGCGCAGATATTAACGCTAGTCATCGAACACGTTCGAGGCGTCACACACGATCGAAACGTTCGGCTGAGCCAGGCTGCTACGTACGCGCAGAGATATAATATCACCGTGCCGGCACATCATCAGATGAACTTCCAAAACCTGGCATTCGAGGACCAGCTGCCGTCAGAAGCGTTCCTTGACACGATCAGGGACGATTACCGCACCAAGTTCAATGGTCAAGACCCATAAGATGGATATCGTTGTTCGCAAAAGATGTCAGTCATGGTTTGCTAGTGAGAAAGACATACGAATTGAGCTGCGACCGTTATGCTGACGAATATGCAGTCTTTGTGTACTTTGAGGTCCATCATTGTTACTTGCTGCTTACTGACGTTGTATTTGCTATAGTATAACGTGGTGACAATGCTTGCGACGTCTCGTAGCGCATACGAAAATGACTTGGATATCATGTCTCTAACACCCGTCTAGAGATTCCTTATTTCTCTGACTTCTGACCGATTCAATACCTCACGAATATTGCATTTCAGTTGTATATATCACTCAAATGTCTCTCTCTCTCCTGTTGCAGACAGTGCTATTTACTCCGCTTATTCTACGCAAGGTCTGCGTGAAAGCTCCGCCTACACAGTAAATTGCTGATCAGAGTCACGATGTTAGCACAAGGCATCATCGTTGATTCTCCACTTGATGCAAATTCACTCCTGAGAGTGGTTAGTGCCATTATACCCTGCACGCGCCGCTCTCCCCTATCCTCAAAAGCATACGATTTCTGTGGTTCGAGCGAACAGTGAACGCACGATCAACTCAAACTTGTTGAAAGCTCCCTACATCCACTCATCCTCCGCACAGTGTAGATTGACCGCGATTCACGCTCTTCCTGTCGCTTGTCCTAAACGTCACTTGAAAGACTTCTACACACTTCCTATCCGAACTATACACCGATTGGCTTTAATACCATCGACATTCAGTTTAAAATATCGAGTGCAATGGAATGTAAGTTTCAAGCCTACTTTCTTTCTAAGATTGCTAACATCCATATAAGCTTACCAAAACAGTAACGTTATGCCTGCTCTGCACTTTGGTCCTCGCATGGGGCCTATGCAAAACTTCGTCAATTCAACTTCGCAGATGACGAGCGGATTCTATCATGACAGTACGCTCCAGCACCCACCGGCCCTTCCGACCCTCCTCTGGAACGATCCAAGGGTGACGTACACGCCAGGACACTACACTCCGAGAAACCTTCGCGAAGACCACCTATTGCAGAGCAACGAGTACCACCGTCGTCGAGTTGAAGATGTCATCAAGTATTCTGCAAGATTTCAGTGGTTTCATTTCAGAAATGTGCAGGAAGATGACGACTTGATGTATTGCTTCACACCTGGACCACACTTTCGACTTATCGATGCGTGGGTGGAGATCTTCCTCACTACTCCGAACTGCTATCTGATGATAGCTCTAGAAGAAGTTCGAGTCGCGTTCTTCGAGCAGACCGCGCGTGTCCCGAATCCTGTCCATATGCACAGAGGACCAACAGTTACCTCCACAGCGCATTCATTCAAGCGCAAAGCAGCCATAGCCGAGGACGGCCTCCAGATAGAGTGGAAATATGGAGTAGACAACAACGTGGAGGAGCGCCCAACTGAATCCCGCAAACGGTTCCGCAACGATGATACAGCACCAAGGATTGAGCAATTTCTCTCATCCCGCTCATCGTCAGACCTGGGACGTGTTCTTGAGACAGTTGTATCAGATACAACTACGCAGCACCCCACTGCCTCCCAGGCCGCCACACCCCATACACCTGTGGCATCGACAACGACAGTGGTAGCGGCACCTGCAGTGGCGGCAGCATCTCAAGTTCAGCCAACGGTACCCGTAACTGTCACTCCAGCAACGGTAGCTGTCCAGGCTCCCTTGGCGGATCCCATCGCTGCAATGATGGCCCGCTTTTCAACTAGAAATACAGTGAATGTTTCTGGTAGGGGATGTAAGGGTGTTGCGATGTCGCGTGGTCAAATTCGTGCTCATCTTGAGATCGAAGGAAGGACATTAGCAACACTTCCATCTTCAGCTAATTCCGATGATCGCCACGAGATGAGAGGGGTAGCACCACCAAGAACGGTTGGTCCTACTCTGATCAACTGTGTTACTACTGCACAGGAGATGTTGACTGTACGCACATCACTCTTAGTTTGAGGTATTTGCTGACTTTGAAGCAGTTCCTTCCTTACCAGACCGTAAATTACGAGCTGTGGGATCGTATAAGAAAGTCATGGTCACCGAAAGAAGTCGCTGACTTCATGGTAAGTGTCTTGAAATCTCTCTACAAGCCCGCTTGGCTCATCTTAGCAGTCTTACGTTCGACAACTGCAAAGTCCTCGTAGCTACCACCGTACCGCATTCCACCACAATCATGACGGCCGGCCGGCCGATGTGCCGACACACACTTTCACAACGAATGTTCCTTCGAACATGTCAACGAGAGGGAAAACGGACAAGAAGGCAGCCGATCGACCTCTACACGACTACTTTCTTTATCATCTAGGTGATGGAGTAGTCCATTATCCCACTGGTCGCGACGCCCAGCTCCTCACGCGTTGCGTTCAGCATGCCCGAAACGTGTCTCATGACATGAACGTCAGGATGTCAGAGATCGTTCAGTATGCGACAAGGCACGGAATCACCGTTCCTGCTGCCGATCTGATCCAACCTGATACGAATGTTGTCGTTGAGGATACACCCTTCGCAGGCCTTCCTTGACATGATAGATAGGGATTTCGTAAATCGACACGGAATGAGATCGGGTACAGTGTAGATCTACAAACGTCAATCGTACTATGATTCTTGATTGGAAATTGTCGCTGTGTGAACCTCAGTGGCAAAAGCAGGCAGACGGAAGTCTCAGCTAATTGCTACGTCTCTTAGTATCACAGGCCAAGAACACGCTCATGACCTGCAGGTTTTCGTTCAGACAGTGACCAGTGCAAGTAACAGCACCTCAATAAGCTGTCTTTAGCGTCCTGGTGACTATGCATAAATTGACGAACCGCAAATTATAGGTCAAACGCACTGCCGATCACCTTCCGAAGCACGTGAGTACGGTGGACCGATGATTCTCACGACAGCTCCGTGGTACACGCGGTCTAAGCCAGAACGCGTACTCACGTGCCTATGTCCTCAATGATAAGCGACTGTATGGTCTGTGAGTCGCGCTTTCTTGCGGGTTTCATCTACATAACGAATCAATTTCGATTCAACCACCAGAGCTCTGATATCAAGACCAATCAATCGACTTCGCTGACTGCGCACAAAGCATCATGGACCCGTATCTTGGTATGTTATATCGCAATGTTCTCTCTCTGGCATCTTTGGGTCCGACAGTACTGACTACAAAAGTTCCAACCACCCAAGGTTTCTACTACCAGTCAGCGCCCAGTGAAATAACTCGCGATGAGCTCCGCGCTACAGCAACCACCCGCACACCAATTGTACGGAAGGTCATCGAGGACTTTTGCAACTCGAGTGAGCGCCTAGAACAGATCGGTACAATGATACCTACACCGAGCGGTCTGCAGTATTGGGTCAAGGACTCGGTGACGATGGAGTCTATCCTTGTCGCTGAGTGTTACTGGCTCTTACAATTAGTGCCTGATTATAGGTCGCGCGTTCCTACAGAAGTGCGAGTGGCCTTCGAGGCCCTCAGTACGCCTGAGCTCAGGAGCCGAGCTCTACTCCACAGTCTCTCACACTACCTGCAGTACATCAATTGGCGAGCGATCCAGACCCTCCAAGCGCAAGGCCAAGCACTGCAGATACAAGGAAGTAGTCCCCAACCCTCTTTCAGGGCGCCCACGATAGTACACCAACCAGCGGCTCAGCCCATACGGACCATTGTCCTCACCCGAGTAGGTCATGTCTTTATCCCTCGAGGTCCCCGTACATCTGGTATCCGTCCCGGAGGCGTAAGCGGCACCTATCAATACGAGTGGCCCGAGTCTCGTAAGCTGGCTTGGATTTTCATCGCTCCCCGATCTGCAACCTTACCTTCTCGCGCTCTGTCTGACTCGTATTGCCGCTTCAACAGTGTTGCACTGTGGGACCATGTCGACATCCGTCGTCTTGGGCCGAACATTCAGGTGAACTTGGTGGAAGTTGTCGCAGTCAGTTGTTGATCACCTAATCCGCAACATACGCAAAATGAACTGACAAAAGAGCAGTTCTTTCCTCGAGCGGCCTCATCCTGGAGAGCTCTGTGGAAGCGCTTCGACGAAGCAGGCTGGACTCTCTCCATGCTGCGCATGCTCATTGTAAGTGTTCATGAAATACAAATAAAAGTTCCTTGCTCATCTATACAAAGTTCTGGCAGCGATCGCTCGGTACGGTAGACCTACGGGCCCACAGCTTTGGCAGTATGAAGAAGCATGGAAGAGACGCTCAGAACCACCAATGCAGTGCTGCTAGCTTCACGCTCGACAGCATTAGCACTGATCGTGTCAGTTCAAACGTCGACTTCAACGATCTTCGCGACTGTTTTCTCGTCAGCTTGGGCGATGGTCTAGCACACTTCCCTCAAGGTGCGGATCAAGGGAGATTGACCATCGCCGTGCTTCATGCTCGCCGCCACAATCATAACAATGTACGACTATCTCAAGTTGAGCAGTACATTACCCAAGCGGGCTTGGACAGACAGTATAATCTTCCAGGCCCAAGTCTTGTTTCCGTCGTCCAGGCTGATCAAGCGGCTCGCGATCGTCTCTTCCCAGATCATCACTCTGATCCGGCTCGCAGACATGATCCAAACTACGATCTGATCAGGATGTGGTGGAGAACAGGAGGATATTCCCACGATGTCTAGTAATGACAAGTCCGAGGCACTTGAAAGGAGGTAGATAGTCCATGAACACGACTTTAAGAAGCAAATGGTACTTTCTACATTTGTTTCCTCATACACTTGTAGGACTATTTCATCTCTGCAGAAACCCTTCCGGGTGTAGACAATGTGCTGTAAAAGATCTCCGACTATCGACTGACTATGTTCAAGGCCTTACTAGCGGTGTCGCCCTGAATCTCAGTGATCAAATCGAATATTATTCTCCCTCGCGCTCGCTTGCAAAAGGTCCTGATACTCTTTTACCATCACCCTGTGTCTTCTCTGAAAATCTGCATCAGTATATCCATCCACTAGCTTCCGACTAATGCCCATCCTCGCAATGACAAAATTGAGCTGAGACAACATCAGTGTCGTGTTGCCAATAAGCTGGATTTCGATGAGGGCTTTCGTGAAGGGACCGCTATCAGGGCCCATGGGAAAGTTGCTCGGATGAACGTAAAAGCCACAATCGATGACTGGGTAGAATATCCTGACGTTATCGAATCCGTTTGCGTCACCAGGTAGGAAAGTGTAATGACTGGTGGTAAAGGTAGTAGGTTTGGTGGTGAACTCTCCTCCTAACTTTGCTCTCGCTTTTTTGAGATACGCACGACAATCCATGGGTATGACGATATCTAGGCCTTGGAGACGGTACTGATGATTCTTCGTGATCATGTCAGCTCTTTCGACTACGAACGCTCAAACAGTCCTCGAGACCACTTACAATGAAGTTGGCTTGGAACGAGCCTTTGATGTCACTGTGATAGAGCCTGTGTTGTAATTCAGGTATGTTAACGTGGTTGGGGAAGAACTGAATCCATTAGACAAGTATCATATACCAAGAGAAGAAGCTTTACCGTCAAGATTTCCTTCGCGGTTAACGGGATAGTGAGGCTGGAGAGATCGAACTGCGAGGGCGTCGCATAGCTCTTTAGTGGATGGATGGGCCTATACAACATGTCTGGTAGTAGCTGCCCAAAGTTCATTATGTAGAATAGTTGATGCGCCGTTGACGGTCGGAAAGGCCTTCTAGGCCTCGCTTCGTGTACCTCGACCAGAGTGTTCGCAGTCGAGTTGCTGGACTGTTCCTCGTCTTCGCCCTCGATGTCTGAATCAGAACCTCTGACATCCTGTTCGTTGGTAGAAAGTTCTGCTGTAGTACGCGAGCGCCTGCGAGACTTCAACGAAGAAGAAGCGCCGCTAGCAGATGGCGGATGTTCTCTACCAGGAGTACTGTCAGCGCCTTTTCGAGCTGCTTGTCTGGGGGCTCTGAATGGAGCGCCGCGTTGGGAACCCTTGTTAGAAGTGTTCATTGTTGCAGTCGCAAGGATGTTGGCCAAGCTGCGTGTTCTTCGCAAGATCGAGTTGCTCCAATGCAGAGAGTTGGCTTGGTTTGACGAAAGGACAAAGGAGTCGAGTGAGCAACACTAGTACTGTGGTTCAAGGGACTGTTGTGCAAGCTAATGTATTTGCTGCCTAATAGTGAAGTCGAGGATTCTCAAGTCAGTGATCTCATACTCCACACATCCGAGTTGGTAAATAACTAGGTCAGGCCTTGTCTTTCTCGCGCTGGACACAGACAAACGCCTAAACTCGTCAGCTTGCGACGACATTCGTATTAACTTCGTGTGATAGTAGTGTCAGTTGCCGTGACCGCATGGTCCAAAGAAGTTGGTAGTGGAGATCGTGGTACGGAGCTATGTTGGGTGTCCATGAGTTTGTCTACACGAGGCGACGCTATTTGAGTACATAAAATTATACAAGGCAAAAGGGTATCATTATCGTAGCGGAAGCGAACGATTTCGCGTGAACTGAAAACAGGCGCGCTTAACCTTGAGCGTCCTCACTATGCAGAACTAGCGACCGACCACCGCCGTCTCATCGTGGAGACCTCAACTCCGGTTGTGGTTGGAACAATCCATTCGAACTGGCTGCGGTCATCTGTGCAGGCCCAGTGCTCGTACCACTCGTTGCAACAAACTCCGGTAACGCATCATGCTCTCCTGCCGGACTAGCCTTTGGAATTGGCGCATGGTGATGCTTTTGTTGGCGGCGACGCCAGAAGAAGAATGCACCGACCAGGAGTAGCGCGCCGACCACTCCCACGACGATTCCCGCGATAGCTCCTGCACCAAGACCAGATTTATCATCCGGTTGAGGTATTGGTTGCGCGGAACCTCCCTCGGGGCTGTCGGTAGAAGTTGGCTCGCTGAGCCCGTTGACGCGTCCGTCGCTTGCAGAGGTAGTGGGATAAGCAACGAGGATTTTTTGTGCCCAGACGATAGTGTATGTAGAATACGTGTAGGTCGACGTGAAACTATCGTAGGTTGTAGTGGAAGTAGAATAAGTGAGAGGATCGGATACCGAAGTTCCGCCACTTTTGCAAGACATGGCAGGAGCAGTACCATCAGGGTAGGAGATAAGACTAGTACAGCTCGCATAATCGGAATCGTAATGCACTTCATAGCCACTGACAGATGTTGTGAGTATTCGCCGAGGAACTTGTCCGGGACGTACTTACGACGGGCAGCACACTGCAGTGGTTTTGCTGGACAATATAACCTCACTCTTCATCTCCCACTCACCAGGACAGGCTGTCCCAGGAGAGAATAGTAACGTGCCGCTACCATCACCACCGTTGTTGTCTGGGAAACATGCACTGTCACGAGTGGCCCGTCCATCGGAACCGCATGAGAGATCGCGCTCCACATAGGGACAAGACCAGACGGGATCGCCATAAGAGTATGACCCGGAAGTTCCTATACTGATATAACTGGAAGGCGTGGTAAGGGTACATGACGACTTGACAACGTTGGTGCAATGGTCTGGCGGAGTGAAAGCGGTCATCAACGGTCCTGCAATCGACGTTGTCGATGCGGACGTGTAGGAAGTTGTAAAAGCTGCGGCCATGGTTGAAATTGGGAGAAATGAGAAGAACGCGTGCCACCTCAATCACGACGAGGCCTAGGACGAGCATTTGTAGTATTGGGAAGGATAGGGAGGGAGGATGAGGTCAAAGCGCAGCCTTGCTCCGCCGCCCCCATGCTCCCGGTGCGTGGAACCATGCAAGTTCTGCCAGTGGCAGTTTTCTCTCCAATCAGAAGTTGAATCTATTCGTGGGTGCTTGCAGGCAGCATGCATTTCGCGGTATGCCTTAAGCCACCTCTTCATTCATTGGCCTTTATAGGGACCTGGTTGAGATGTGGATAAGAGCAGGGCGTATGTCTATTAGCCTAGATCCCGCTCGCTTCCCGTTTCGTACAAAAGGAAATTCGAGAACCTCTGACGGCATGGTGGTTGACCTTCGCGATATCATGGGTCAAAGGAAACACTACTGAGAAACTTCAGGCGCCGCAAATGCTAGGCCTGCCTTCTCTCGCACCTCTGCCTTATGACATTGTGGTATTCGTGCAGATATCCTGCGTGGAGTACGGTGTGGGTGTGATGGTGTTTGGGGGCCAAATTTCCCTTGCTGGCATAACAAACTGGCGGCACAGCTCGCCAATATTGGGTCGTGTTGTCGGCCATGAGGCTGTGTCATTCATGCACTAGCTCTTACCCACACGCAGACTACAATGTCGCCTTTGATAGGTAGAGATGGAAACATCGGTATGTTATAGGCAATGCAATGTAGGGGGATGGGGAATTCTTGCGCCTCATGCTGTTGCCAAGAAGACGTGACGCGACAGGACAATGGGGCCGAATCGCGTCGCAGAGATTGGTGGCGTTGGCGAGAAAGAGAAGGGCCTAACCCCTCGCATTTGCCGGTGAGACTGTGGATCAAAGGTGAAGGGCATTGGATGAAGGCGTGAGGAGCGATGTTTCGCAGCAGCCAAGTCGAGATGAGATGGACGAGGTCGGAGGTATAGCGCAAGGCTAAGAGGCTCAGTCGCGTGGCGGCGAATTGCGGGGAAGGCGGAATTGGCGATGCATCAATTTTGTGGATAAGTAAACAGCAGCTACCTGGCTCTGATGGTAGTCGTACGTCTTACGAAAGCATATGCTGATTAGTATGCTCCTTCTTTCTGTGTTGATAGCACGATAAGGTCCGACGATTCTCCCGGGCAGTTGCCGAAGAACGCGTGATTTGTGGCTCCGAGATCCTCGGCCCAGAAGCTGCGGTTATGTGCCCCACAACTTATGTTAAGAGCTCCGCCTCCGCATTCTGTCCCTATCTCTTTGAACTTCATCGTCGCCTCTCACAAACCTCAATCTCATCCATCTTCACCTATTCACAATGACAGACCGCCTCAAGTCCATCGTCTCCCACATGACGCCCTCGGCGAGCGGCATCTCGGCCCTGTAAGCTCTACCCAGACAAAGACAACACGTGAAGCAGACGGCGTGTTAGACAATCAAGGGATGATTCAGTCGCTGACAGTAAACAACAGCACCACCAAGAACCCTGATGATGTTGTCATCACCCTCGCCCTCCGCACTCCCCTCACCAAGGCGCACAAGGGCGGACTCAAGGACACAACGCTCGACGGCATAATGGTCAAGACACTCAAGCAGGTCGTCGCAAAGTCGAACCTCGATCCCGCCATTGTAGAAGACATCTGCGTCGGCAACGTCTCTGACGCAAAAGCCGCCTACTACATCCGCGCTGCCATGCTCGCCGCTGGCTTCCCCAACACCACAGCCGGATCGTCCCTGAACCGCTTCTGCTCTTCCGGACTCAAGGCCGTACAAGACATTGCCAACCAGATCGCCGTCGGCAGCATCGAGGTTGGTCTTGCCATGGGCGCCGAGAGCATGACAGCAGGTGGCGACAGGCTCGAGAGGCCCTTCGTAGACGAGGTGCTCGAGAACCAGGAGGCATGTGACTGCATGCAGCCCATGGGTCAGACTTCAGAGAACGTCGGCAACGACTTCAACATCTCGCGCGAGCGCCAGGACAAGTTCGCTGCTGAGTCATACCGGAGAGCCGAGGTCGCGCAGAAGGCTGGCTGGTTCGACGATGAGATTGCGCCCATTACAACCCAGCTCAAGGACCCCAAGACTGGCGAGGTCAAGACCGTCACCCTGACCAAGGACGAGGGCATCCGATACGGCACCACATTCGAGAGCCTCCAGAAGGTCAAGCCTGCCTTCCTTCCCCACGGCGACAAGTCACACGCTGGAAACTCGTCGCAACTCACAGACGGTGCCGCTGCCATCCTCATGATGAAGCGCTCCACCGCCGAGAAGCTCGGCCAACCCATCCTCGCAAAGTACGTCGGTGCCACCGTCGCCGGTCTCCCACCAAGGATCATGGGTATCGGCCCATCCATCGCCATCCCCAAGCTTCTCTCCAAGTTCAACATCACCCTCGACGACATCGACCTCATCGAAATCAACGAGGCTTTCGCGTCAATGGCCGTATACTGTCTCGAGACACTCAAGATCGACCACAACAAGCTCAACGTAAGGGGAGGTGCTATTGCGCTAGGTCACCCGCTTGGATGCACTGGCGCCCGACAAATCGTTACTGGTTTGAGCGAGTGCAGGAGGCAAAAGAAGAAGGTGCTACTCACCAGTATGTGCATTGGTACTGGTATGGGTATGGCCGGTCTTTTCATCAACGAGCAGAACGTTTAAAATGTATTGTATATAGCGTTTTACATGAAATCATTTTATTCTCTTCAACATTCTTCGCCATCTTCCGATCAAAGCCTAGTACTGCACAACATCATGCCCCGTAAGGTTAGGTTTTACCTCCCCTCCCTCCAACCAAGTCTTACACTTGGCATACAGGATATCTCTTTCTGGTCCATGCGCATTCAAGTCCATCTTCGGTGGCCTTCCCGCCTTACTCTCTGCCCACGCCAGATACCGGTATCCACTCGGATACTGCTTGGCTTCGTTCTCCGGTATCTCAAACGCCTTGCCAGGAACAACAGGTACCATCTTGTCCTTGTCGAAAAGCAGAGTCATGAAATCCACCCCCCATCTCCCCTGCCCTTTCTTGGACAAGAAGAAAAAGAAGCGGGTGTCAGCTTCATTGTCCATCTCAATGTCATCCAGCATGATACGACACGTAATCGTAACCTTCATCTTACTGATCGCGCGATCACCCTGGATATCGACCGTCTGCCCACAGATCCTATGCAGGATATAAGGGAAAGGGCCATGTGGTGTCTGCTTCTCGAATCCCTCTTTCGAAGAAGCGATGAAGTCGTCGAGACGGCCTTGGGTCCATGACGTTGTGATGTACGCGCCAGGGTGGAACATGGAGGAGTAATTCTGCCATTCGGCTGCGTCGCGGTACATGCCCCATCCTTCGCAGATCTCACGGATCTTCAGTCTTTCGAGCACATCTGTGTCTGTGCCGTTGGCGTTGTTGCGCGTTGCATTTTTGGGGTACGTGTCTAGTGCAGGTTGCACGGTGGTGTATTCGAGGCTTGGATGTGGCATCTTGGCGGCGGATTGGAGTGTCAAGATATGCTCCAAGAACCTTAGGGGTGAATTGAAGTACTCAGTGGACTTTCTATCTGCATACCTATTCAGAGTGGCTAGGTATGATACGATGGATGCAGTGGTAACCGTTACGTCATTGCCCGACTGCCGAACATCAGTATCGCAACGATCATCAGTAAATCCAGACAAATGCATTCAAGATGGGTCGGGTGGAGATATCATCATGTATTCAAATGCTGTGAATGGCAGGTCTGCAATTGAACTATGACACATAAGCCAAGTGAAGTTGTAATATTGAGCGATGCATGGTTTTGGGAGAATGACTTGCGACGCAGATGGCAGTCTAGTGAGAGAAAAAGAGGGCTAAACGAAAGAACTAGATAGTGTCAATATCTCATATGCATGAAAGAATAGTCGTTAAACTCCCATATGAGGATCGTGTACTGTGTTCTCGCTGTCTAGGTGAGACTAATGACAGACTGACATCTAAGTGGAACTCTTAAGCTTGACAGTCTTCTTCTTTCTCGCTGGTTCCTTTGACGCGCTCTCAACTTCGTGACCGTCTGTGTCATGCGGTGTCTCAGCACACTTTCGCTTCCTGTTCTTCGCTATGGGCGTCCCTGGAAGCGGGCGATTCATGAAGGCTGCACCTGCTGCTCCGAAGATAGGGATGTCAAACTTACCAGTCGCCATGGCTTGCAGGATAGCCTCGTAGTCTTGAGTTTGCCGCGGAACAAAACGAAGTGACGAACCGGAGGATTTTGTAGGAGGTGATCCCGAATGCTGAAGAGGATTGGTAGGCGGAGGAGAAGATCGATACACCTCCTGGGAAGACTGATCGAGCGCTGCAGGTGGGCATGCATCCTCTTCAAAGGCCGCACTGGCAATATTGAGTGACCTGGTCTTCTGCGATGTATCCAATACTTCATGTGAAGATGGCGGAGTAGGCGTTGTGAGAGTGATAGCAGGGGCGATGGGTTCAATGTGTTCCGCGACAGCGGGGATAGGGTGACGTTTGTAGTTCGGAAGACCAGGTGTTTCTCCATATCCCATCGTTCTCCACATATGCAGCATGGCTGCTTCTTCCGTTTCTTGCATCGCAAGGTTCTGCGTATTATCCGTCAAGTGTGATTGGTCTTTGCTCATATCTAGATAGACTCTGGTTGAGATTTGGTGTAACGCAACCAAAACTTTTCAGCAAGTAAATCGAGCCGCGTATAAGATGACGAGCTGGACACTTTCACTTCATTGCCAATCACGTTGTGGACGATTTGGGTTTGCGCCTTCACTATGATTAGTCGTTGGATGTTTCGAGCACGGTTCTAGATCGTCAAAATTCACACACGAACAGAGTGGGAGCATTTCGAAAACACAAGGAACTGCTTGAACATTTGGTGCATGTCCAAGCTTGTTGCGTAGCCCAAGAGATGTCTCATGCACGGCTGCTGGACCTGGGAGATGCGCGCATTGTCAGAGTTTTTTCTCCTTTAGAAGAGTAGCTGGCCAAAGCAACTTCGTTAGTACCGGATCCATGAGTGAAAGCAATCGTTCGAGGACGATGTTGATGCATGCTGGGCCTATGTTCTGGACGAGTCGCTCGATGCGGAGGGAAAATGCTGCATCGTGGTGGTGCGAGCTTTGCGCCATCACGGACCAGTCGACCCGATGGCTTCCATGCGAGACGGCAGACTGTGCAATGTCTCTAGTACATGCGATGACTGCATGCTGCGAAAGCAAGGAGATGATGAAAGCCGCTGCAGTGTTATGAGATGGCTTGCGATGAAACAATGTTGAGGTACGTCCACTGTGCGGCGATCGATGATGCGGCTAGATTTTGACCGACCAATCAGCAGCGACTTCGCTCAAAACGACCCGATCAACGACTTTGGGGGACCATGTTTCTATCACGTCTTCAGTGAACTCAGTGCAACAACCTACCATTCGAGATCAACCACCGGCTCTCGTCTACTCCAGGCAGACTGTGAATTCACTTTCTCTCACTTGAGCCCGGAATGCATAGAGCAACACCTTTGGCTTCGTGACACACAGCCCAGCCCCTTCATCTCGGTGTTCAGTGACTTCGGTAGCCGCTCCATCTCATAGCATAATATGCGGTTGCGCTAACTAGCATCAGCGGAGGCTCTGCAAGAGGCATACGACCTCCATGTTCGAGGCCATGAGGCTATCCAGGTGGTCCAGATTCAAGCCTCAGACCTTGTCACCACACTTGTAGGCGCGTCGGGAATTCACTGTGCTCTGGTCCCGCTCTGGCACGGTAGAAGGGGTGGCGAAGACCAGTGGCTCTGCATGGCTGACATTGGACCTCTCCTTGATATCGATCCAAGATGCATACGCCCGTCAGAATGGCTGGCTTGTGGCTCAATACCCAGGTCTCGATACTCGGCTGCGTGGCCGATTATTGGCGGACGCATTTACTTCGACGAAGGCAGCGACAAGGATCTGGTTGATCTCTTCATGGACGTATGTGGATACGCGCCCGACCGTTTCCGCGAACATAACGATTTTCAACGATATGAATATGACTGGGACGAGGAATGCTTCGTTGGAACTGAGAGTTGGCGTATGTCGAGTGCGTCAATCCAAGAGACGGGTGTGGCAGGCGCAGGGCTGGGGCTTGGGCTTGCCGTATCGCAGTTTGCGCGGCCGACGCCATTTGGGTACGCTGGCTATCTTCGCGGGATGGTTGTGATGGACTGATGTATCCTTCAACTTGTAATAGTATTGTACGATAGACGCTTTGAAGTGAGAGAGACCGTAGGGGCACTAAGCCCGGACAGGGCAAGCGGTTCATGGAGCACTTACCTGAATCACACTCACCAACTGACAACAACTACATGGTGCACGTCTGCAGGATCTTCAAAGAACACTTTTTTCGCTGAACAACGCCGTCTTCAGAATCATTCACCGATATCATGGAAACGATGTAAGCTCAATCCATCTTTGAGGCTGCATTGAATGGAACTAACCGTGTTGTAGTGCACTACGCAACCAGGCTGAATCACCACTCTTGCGCCTGCCTGGAGAAATTCGCAACAGGATATACGACTACGTCTTCCGCGCGGAATGTATCGTGGTCCTGGAGCCTGGTACACACACAAAGTACATCTGTCGGCTCTACAACAGAGGCGCGGCTCGTTCTTACCAACCTCTCTGTACGCTTCTCCAGTCTCGATTGGTGTGTCGGCAATACTATGCAGAGACAAGGCTGCTGGTTTTCCAAAATAACAGACTATGCGTGGACATCTGGAACTTAAGAGGTCTGCTCGAGATGATACCCAAAGATGTGCAAAACGCCATTTCTACTCTTTGCATATATGGGTGTTCCTATTGCGACCTCGATGAGTCTCTCTTTCTTCCCGGTTTCCTAGTGAACTTCCGGAAGGTTGAGCCCTCTCCTTGGGTATCTTCGCCGTACAATAACTGTCATGAGTTCTTTCGACGGATCACAAGATAGATAGAAGAGCATATTGAGAGGAACTTTGAAAGCGTCTTGGCTAACAAGCGGCTGCTGTAGCTTCATCGATGCTAAGAAGAATACAAATCGAAACATATGAACTTGTCTTCTCACAGTTTGCTTATACTTTGTTTTGAAACTCACTTCTGTAGCTTGAAAGCGCCTCCCTTAACATGACATTTACCATTGTGTGATTGCTCACAATCAGAGTTTCCGTAGAATTAATACACGTCCGCCTCCAGCATCCTTCCGATATTGGTGTAGATCTTGCTCTACAACTTCGACCTTCTCCAGCCTCTGGACCTCCCTCTCAAAGCCCTTCTCAACCCAGAAGCTGTCCAGAACAGTCGCAACAACAACCCCGCCGTCCTTAACGACTCTCACAAACTCTTCCAACGGCCCCGGCCCCAAATGGCCATGCGTGAATGTGCCACAGCATGTCAGTGCATCGAATTTCCCATCTTCAAACTCCAATCGCTTCGTCAAGTCCGTAGTTTTCAGGTCATCGTACACAGCGGTGTTCTTAGCGACCGCTAGCATCCCTTCGCTGATGTCGAGACCCAGGATATCTGTAGCGCCAAGTTTAGAGAGCTCGATACCAACAAGGCCGGTACCACATCCTGCATCCGCAATCTTTAGCCCGTTCAGAGGCTTGTCTGGTGAGATGTGGTTCAGCTTCAGGCCTCGGGCTACGGCTTGGGCGACTAGGCGTGGGGCGGTGAAGTCGTGGAGGGTCATGTCTGAGTCGTAAGTCTTTGCCCATTCATCGTATAGTCCTCGTGATTCTTCCGTTGTTTTCGCGGCGAATACGCGATCTAAGAGTGACTTTCGATCTGCTGCTGTCATGTTGCAGGTACGAGCTGGCTCGGAATGTTCCCGTGGAGGCGAATACTGGTGCGGTGACGAATTTTCATATAATCCTTATGGGATTATTAGAGGCGGTTCAACTAGTGTAGAGGCTTTGGTGCTTCGGTCGCGTCGAAGGGATGAGAAAGCTCCAGGCTTCTGTAAGCAGTCCAGACGTAGGTACTGACATGACGTCATACCTGGCAATAATTGGCCCCACGGAACACTGCCATGTCCACATAATGTCATTGTTCCCACAGCAATGGAGCTGCATCTGCAAGTGTCACTTATCATGACTTGTGCTAGATGATTAACACGATGACATCGGACCCCGATTCCATGGGCGTGACTGTCACGTTCAAGTCGCTAGCGCAGTCTCGGCCGACAGAGCTCATTGGAGTCATCGCATCAGATACAACTCATGCGGCAGTTGTGACATCCTCGACGTCGATAGACAGCGGATTTGACAAGGAAAATCAGGAGGGTAGTCTCAGCGTGTATCGGTCGGCAAGTCATGGTTGCGGCGAGAATCCAACTGGATAAAACGGAGATCATGGGATGCTTGTGATCCGGAATCGAAACTAATACCTATAGGTGATCATCGCATGCGTATTTGACATCGACTGACTGATAGGCAGATATATGCTCTTGACGAAGAAGTAAAGCGGATAGCGATTCCCCCAAATTGGTTGAAGGATGAGAATCTGCAGGAAGTATGTCGCACTCTTTATCTCCGCTTTCTCTTGGCCTTCAAGGTTACTAACAAACGAGCAGCATCACACTTCATCACACAAGTCAGCACAGTCAACACGAACACTTGGCCAGTCGGCCGACTCTTCAATTGTATATCAACAGTAGACTACACCAAGACCACAAAATTGCCATCCGGTTCACCGAGTACGGCTCAAAGTCGTCTCTCCTGAAAGCACGCATCATAAAAAGTTTAATCATGTCCTACGGGCATAGGCGAGAAGTCGGCAGAGTTACTGAGGTTCTGAGGCTAGTATTGATCAGATGAGCTGGGCTGGTCTCAAGATCTTGGAGTTTTTATGGACATTGAACAATGGCGGCGTACTGCATACACTACCGAACGCTTCGTGCTAATGCCTCCTCGAGGGGATATTAGAAGGGGGCGAACAGTATGCTAAGCGTTGGTGGTGTTTGTTATTTGTAGTATTTGAAATTGATGTAGGACATGTGGCTAGTGAAGTGTGAATCTTCCCAGCAAAGTCTATATGGTGGCGAGGTTGAAGGCACTTGTAGATTTTATGAGTATGACATTGTTTAAACTATGTAGATGGGTGTGAATGAATCTTCTCATCGCATAATCTGAATCTCGTGTTTTGAGTGATCTTGTCACATCTGTTGTTCTGTGGGGATGAAAGGCTGGACAACGTGCTTCTCTTTCTGTAGTACTCAGCCGTATGAAGACACTACAGTGACAACTGTACTAGGAGGGGACAGATTTCCCCATATGGACTAGATGTTGGATGATCGATGGGAAACAGCTCACTGATGAACTTATGGCTATTGGTGGACGGTATCTGAGCGAGAGCACTGATTGGTGAGATCTTCTTCGGCAGTTGTTCGGCTATCGAGGAGCACACCTGCCCCTAGAGACTAGGATCGGTGTTCACTGGTTATCTGGGGAAGGAGCCGAGGCATATACAGCAGGAGATCTACAAGTAAGGGTTGCGGACGCAGGGGTTTGTGATGCTAACGCAAACTTCAGGTCGAACCACTTGGCGGACAACTATTGCTGCGACTACCAGCCAATAGCACGATTTACGTATGTAAGGCGTGTCAGTCGCCGATCATCGCAAACACTATCTGGGCAACTAACGGACGATCTAGACCATCGGAGTGTAAGATATCCGGGGTAGTGTCCGCTAGCGTCACGCTAAGCCTATATTTTTGTCGAGCTTAAATCGACATTTGCGCTGGACGTCACCTCACTTCCTCATCCTGATCTGATTTACACGGTACCTACCGTCTATAGCGAGGTTTGTCAGCAGTTCGGACAGATTGTCGCATAAGAGTCTATCCACACCTTGGCAGACAGTTCGTGGGGCTCCAACGAGGCTGCCTGTCAGGTGCTACTTCGGGTGTACCAATGATGAGCGCTATTGTTATCAGACAAGAGTTGAGGAAGTTTGCAGGCTCCGGACGAGCGGGCGGTAAGAAAAGACAAGGGTTGGACTGGGGGCGTTTTGCAAACGGCATCTATCACCGCTCAGTTGTATTGTGCGATAACAGATGCAACAAACTGAACCGATTTTCACCGGGCGATGCTCCCTCCAGGTTCAAATCATGGGAGGACGACTTCTGCGATCTCTGTTAGGAGTACCCAGCTATAGGAGACTGTCGGACGCCTTCGCAACTTTTCTGTACACTTTCCGCATATACACGTTTAGTGATGGTGCTGTTGTAACTGGTGTTTATCCCCAATCATTTCCCAAAAGAACAACGCAGATGCACAACAACATCTTGCCTAAGACCTCACGTCTACTACATCGGGGTAACTAGGCATATAAGGGGGCTTAGAGAGCACTCTATCATTCCTGGACTTCTTTCGTAGCCAACTCAGGGTCTGACTATACTGCAGATCGCGGAATGGCATCCGTTGTCCTTCAATAGCGCACTGTCGCTCATAGCCCCAGTCTTGGCAGCTATACTGCCTAGCCATGTGAGCCTTGCAGATCGACGCAGGCGATTACTGCTTCGGGACGATCCTACAACTGCCCAAGACAACGCACTATGGTGTCACCGAGACGGTTAGCTACACCCTGACAAAGTAGCCCATGTACTAGTGGAGCAACCACGAGAAGACACAGGAACTTGTTCAGGGCCGAACAGATCGGCTATGAGCAGCTTTATGGGTGATCCTTATCTCCGCACTGGGAAGCTTACACTAATCTGCAGCGGTGGTTGCGAAGACATATAAGATACACGAGGCCTGCTCCAAGACATCCTTCTCAGCATCTCCTCGCCCTTCACTCTTGCGATACACAATGCTTGCAAAGACATCTCTCGTGCTCCTCGGCGGGCCAGCTCTGCTGGTCTCAGCTTTCCCTGAGATAGCTCGCATGGTCGCTGAGAAGCGTATCCAAGAGCGTCAAACGACGCCCCAAATTATCGAATTCCCAGAATACCCAGGCACTCCCAACCACGCCCTCTTCAACCAATTCGACCCCGCCCTACAACTCGTCAACACATCGGGCGAGCACGAATGGCGCGCCCCAGGCCCAGGAGACATCCGCGGTCCCTGTGCCGGCCTCAACGCCGCCGCAAATCACGGCTACATTCAGCGCGATGGTGTCGTCGACGCACAGAGCATCAACACCGGTCTATGGCAAGCCTTCGGCCTCGACAAGACAGCCACTATTTTCCTTGAGACTGCGACTGCTTTCTTCAATGGCGACCCCATCTCCGGCCGCTGGAGCATCGGTCCCCATTCCGACAAGACCAGCTCCCTTCCCCCACTCATTGGCGACGCACTCGGCAATGAAACGGGAATCTGCGCATACGGCCATCTCAGAAGTGAGGGCGATGCCAGCATAACTCGCGGTGACTGGTTGGCACCTGAAATGAACTCCAACTGTCGCTCCTACCCGCAATACATGCAGGAGCTTTTCGACCTCGCGAACGCACGTACGGGGGGTAACATTACACCCCGCGTCCTCGCCGAGCACTCCAACAACCGCAAGAAACACAGCATCGCTACGAATCCTTTCTACTTCAGTCCGGCGTACGCTGGTGTTGCGTTTACTTTTGGCGCGCACATGTTCGCGTACGCCTTGCTTGCAAACCACAGCGCCGAAGCACCGCGCGGTTTCTTGACGCAGGACGTATTCATGGATTTCTTCAGTTACAAGCGCGATGCCAGCGGTACACTGACGTACAAGTACGGCTACGAGCGCATCCCAGACAACTGGTACAAGCGCCACCCGCTCGACCCATGGACGCTCGCAGACATTGGCATCTCGACCGCACAACAGTGCGCGGCGTACCCATTGAACTGTCAGGTTGGCGGTAACACAGGCACGGTGAACAGTTTCTCGGGCGTTAACTTGGGTGATATTACCGGCGGGTTCATCAACTTCGCAGAGGATCTTAATGACCCGAAGAAAATGGGTTGCTTTATTGCGCAGGCTGTGCAAGCGGATACCCCTTCTTTCTTGAGCAAGCTTCTTGGAGGAGCTGTCCTGAATGCTGCTTTAGATGCGGTCAACACTCGTCTTGTACCGGCGTTGCAGCCGCTTAAGGATCTGGGCGGTGGCTGTCAGGGCGTGCCGGCGGGCAGGAGTATGTTTGACTATGGAATCAACTTTCCTGGTGCTACTCTTGAAACTGAAGGCCCGAGGTCTGGACTGTAAGATCAGTCTTTAGTGTTTGGTATCCGTAGTTGATAGATGAGGGTATCATTTGATGATAATGAAAATTCTTTAGCTTCAGACCACCTCTTCATTCGTTCCTGTTCATACATCGAGCACTGTTCGATCCCATCAGACTTCTAATAAATCTCTTTGAACATATCGGAAGTGTACTGAAAGTACTAGGCTATTTGAACAATCTGAACTGCTGCGACCACCAACACGACCAGGACGGGTGAGGTATGACCAGATTGTGGTGTAAATCCGCCAACCCGCTATCGCTATCAGAACAGTTGGCTTGCGAGTTTGAAAGAGCTTACACTCTGCATAGAACGTGATATGTCGACGAAGACTGTGTGGTACACGGAAGAAATGACATTAGGTCTTATTGTACAAATGGTATTTGTGAAAAGAGGAAAAGATCCGACATGGAGACTGGGTTCTCAAAGACGAATGTCAGGTAAGCAGAAGGCCGAAATGGCGATGGTTAGCTGATCAAGCCTTTGTTGCACGCTTCAGCAAGCCTTTAAAGGGTATGCAATCTGTTTAAAGCATAGCCAAGATGGCTGCCATCATCGCCACACCACCGCCAACCTCCATCTTACCGGCGCTACCGGTGAAGTTGCCCATAGCAGCCTGAGCACTGCCTGTGGCCATGACCATACCGTTAGACATAGTCATGCCGCTCTCCATCTGCATACTCATTGACATGGAAGACATTGCCGACTCCATGGCAGAGTTCATGGACGAAGCTTTTGATGCAAGAGCCGATTTATCCGTTGCGCTCGGCTCGTTGTTCCAAGCCATTGTGACGGGAGGCGCCGAGGGAGACATCATCGGGACCATTGATGTGATGGTGGCCGACGAGCTTTGTGCGAGTGCCGCCGGGGCGAAAGCGACCGCGACGCTGATGATGGTAGAGTAACGCATGGTGGGAGTATTTGGGATTCGCAAAAGTGCCTTAGATTTAAGGTGTACAAGAGCGTTGCTGGTGCGAGGTCGTCGGATGCGTTCGTGTCGGTTCGTAAAGAGTGTATTAGGTGAGACCGGCTCGTATAGTGTTTTCTGATGGTTTGTATAGAGCAAGAGCTTTGAAAGGCGAACCGCGAGAGAACCTTTCGCATCTAAATACCTTTCCACATCTCACGTATTCGTTCGAAAAGCTTCCGCTGTTTCGCAATCTACTACCTGTCATTGTGTCTACTTCATCTTCTGCGACGGTGTACGCGTCGGGAACTTCAGCCTCCGATCCACTGTGGCGCCGTGCAA
>Ga0265797_10002427_pt1 | contig 31393 bp, 33 predicted proteins | sample P2T30metagenome_FD_192433 | JGI IMG/M metagenome (GOLD analysis project Ga0265797, IMG submission 192433) | Plant litter microbial communities from East Loma Ridge, Irvine, California - P2 T30 | ecosystem: Environmental > Terrestrial > Plant litter > Unclassified | place: USA: California... | reverse complement strand
CCGACGACGAGCGACTGACCGAGGCCGGCCTGGGTGGTCTGGTTGACGGCCTCGTAGGTGAGGGTGCCGGAACGGGAGACGATACCGATGCGACCGCGCTTGTGAATGAAACCGGGCATGATGCCGATCTTGCATTGACCCTGGAAATGTGCGTTAGAATGGATGCACACGAACAATCATCGTTCAAAATGGTTTGAGAGTATGCTTTGGTATCAGAGTCAATTTGAAATGAGTAATCACAGCTGATATGCGGCTCATACTCTTCCTATCATATGTTTTTGTATATTTCTCATCTTTTGTAGCCTTTGTTCTTGGAATTTGTGTAGATGTTGCAATTGTGGATATTCTTACCGGAGCGATGATACCGGGGCAGTTGGGGCCAACCAGTCTGGTCTTGCTCTGTGTCTTCAGGATGTCGGTGATGCGGACCATGTCGTGCTGGGGAATACCCTCAGTAATGCAGACAACGAGACCGATCTCAGCAGCGATGGCCTCCTCAATACCGGCGGCGGCAACAGGAGGAGGAACGAAGATGGCGGAGGCGTTGGCACCAGTCTCCTTCACAGCATCGGCGACGCTGGCGAAGACGGGCTTGCCCAGGTGCTCCTGGCCGGCCTTCTTGGGGTTGGTTCCACCGACAACATTGGTGCCGTACTCGATAGCCTGCTGGGCGTGGAAAGAACCCTGCTTGCCGGTGAAGCCCTGGAAGACAACCTTGGTCTGGTCGCTAATGCGCAGGTTGGCGTTGGTCGAGGCGTAGCCGGTGGAGGGTGCGACTGAAGAGTATGCGGAGCGGGTGAGGCCTGAGGAGCGCACGGCGCGGGTCAAGGGCTGGCGGATGGACTGCATGGTGGCGATATGGCTCCAACAACACCGGGGCGCGGCGGAGAGGAGTGGTGTGAGGGGGAGGGGTGGAGGGTGTTTCGAGGGTATCTCTTGCGAGTATGTGAAGTCGCAGCGCGCAAGTAAAGCAGAGCTTGAGCTCCCTTTCCCTTTCTGTCTGGCCGACAACTTTCCTCCGATGATACCCGACCCTCGCCGCACCACCACGAGCGAGAGCCGCGGCGGACTAGCTTCCGTCGCGCTGCTGAACTTCTTGCCCGCAGTCGCCATATCGATACGAGATATCTGATCATACCGAGAAATTGACTCTTGCTGCTGGACGGCGAGATTGGACGAACAACACCGCCACCACCAACCTCACTTCTTCCCGATACAGGCGTCGGCCACATAATTTCTCTCACCCGCCACGATGGCGACCGCCACCATGACCCAGACCCAGACAGAGGGCACTCACAAGGTCAAGGGCAAGCGCATGCCCGCAGCACAGCTCAAGAAATTGGCACCCGAGAACGAGCGATACATGCGTGCGTGCGCCGATATTGCCAACGCCCTGGTCGAGGACTTCGAGCAAACTCAACAGACTGGCGTCAAGAAAGATATCAACCTGAACGCCCTACGGGGTCAGGTTGCGAAAAAGCACTACCTGTCGATATTGCCTCCACTTGTTGCAATCATTGCTGCCGTGCCGGAGCACTACAAGAAGTACATCTTGCCCAAGTTGATCGCCAAGCCGATTCGAAGTGCTTCTGGTATTGCTGTCGTGGCTGTCATGTGCAAGCCGCACAGGTGCCCTCACATCGCCTACACTGGAAACATTTGCGTTTACTGCCCTGGTGGACCCGACAGTGACTTCGAATATTCCACTCAGTCTTATACCGGATATGAGCCCACAAGCATGCGCGCCATCCGCGCACGTTACGATCCCTTCGAGCAGGCAAGAGGCAGAGTCGACCAGATCAGGAACATGGGACACAGTGTGGACAAGGTGGAGTACATCATCATGGGTGGCACTTTCATGAGTCTCAGCCCGAAGTACAGGGAGGAATTCATTTCACAATTGCACAATGCGTTGTCAGGATACCAGACAAACAATGTCGACGAAGCAGTCATGGCTGGAGAGATGAGCAACACGAAATGTGTGGGCATCACCATCGAGACAAGGCCTGATTACTGTTTGCCACCTCATCTTACCGATATGCTTCGTTACGGTTGCACACGTCTGGAGGTGGGCGTTCAAAGTTTGTATGAGGATGTGGCAAGAGACACCAACCGTGGCCACACTGTCAAAGCTGTCATGGAGACATTCGCCATGTCAAAGGACGCCGGTTTCAAGGTCGTATCGCACATGATGCCTGATTTGCCCAACGTCGGTCTCGAGCGTGACCTTTTCCAATTCCAGGAGTACTTTGAGAACCCTGGCTTCCGCACAGATGGTTTGAAGATTTACCCTACACTCGTCATCCGTGGCACTGGTCTTTACGAACTCTGGCGAACTGGACGATACAAGAACTACACTCCCAACGTGCTCATCGATCTGGTTGCTCGCATTCTTGCCCTCATCCCGCCTTGGACTCGTATCTACCGTGTCCAGCGTGACATTCCCATGCCTCTGGTCACTTCTGGTGTGGAAAACGGCAACCTCCGAGAACTGGCTTTGGCTCGCATGAAGGACTTTGGTACCAGCTGTCGCGACGTGCGTACCCGTGAAGTCGGCATCAACGAAGTCAAGAACAAGATTGTGCCAAACCAGGTCGAGCTGGTGCGCCGCGACTACATTGCCAACGGTGGATGGGAGACATTCCTTGCATACGAGGACCCGAAGCAAGATATTCTCATTGGACTGCTTCGCCTGAGGAAGTGTACAAAGAAGTACACTTATCGCGAGGAGTTGACTGGACAGCAAAGCAGTCTGGTGCGCGAGCTTCACGTGTACGGTTCCGCTGTGCCGATTCACGAGCGTGTCAAGGGCAAGAGCCAGCACCAAGGCTACGGTACCCTTTTGATGCAGGAGGCTGAGAGGATCGCGAGGGATGAGCACGGTTCTTCCAAGATCGCTATCATTTCTGGTGTTGGTGTCCGCGGCTACTACAAGCGTCTTGGATACTGGCTCGATGGCCCGTACATGAGCAAGTGGCTCAAGGATGAGGATTCCGACAGCGACGATGAATGATCGGCTTTCCCGACGAGACCTTCAACCCATGAGATATGAATTAACGCTCTGCAACGTTGCGCGACTGGGCGCTGCATCTGGCTTCGAAACAATAATCCAGCTCAACCGCTTCTTGATCTCAGCTTTATTCGTGGTAGGCTGACGATTGTTGCAATTGAGTTTGCCGTTCTCATCGACAAAGGAGCATACGATGGCGAGTGCAGCTCCAACTGCCATGTCTTTGCCATCCTGACCTGCGACGAGGATGGTAGGGTTTGCTTTCTCGATCTTCTCCAAGGCCTCTAGGTTCTGCAATGACGTCCGGAGTTGACGGCTGCCGTTCTTACCGCTTGTACACGATAGATGAACAACTTTGCCGCCGCTCTTTTCGATACGCTCCCGGATTTCTGGTTTGACAGCTAGTCCACAGTACACAAGGACGTCGATAGTGGGGTTTGCCTGCTCGATCGTGCTTTCATCTCCAACAAATACACACGTTGTAGGCTTGATCAGAGCAGGAAGAGCGGCATCCTTCACACTGGCGGACTCATTGACCAACTCGGCGATCTTCGCTGGTAGATCGTCCTCAGCTGTGGAGAGAAGCACATCACTATTCTTCCAAAACACCGGGGCTGTCAACCCACACGACCATGCTTCATGATCGTCAGCGGCTCCTTGGACGTAATCTGGATCGTTTCGAACTTCGAATGATGGTTTGCTCGATGCGGTGCATAATACCACCGTGGCAAATGTATCGTCGTCCGATGCGTTCGACAGTGAGTCCAGGCTCGTTGCGGGTGTCACCCAATAAGGCCGCATCGGTTTCTTAACCCTTTCTCGAAGCTCGTCGAGATTTAGGTCCAGGCGACGCACTTCTTCGACGAATCGATCAAGTCGTTCTTCGATTTGTGTATGTTCAGAGTCGGAGACTACCTCGCTGGGCGTCATGAGCTCATGCGAATCTGGCCTTTGGTCGAATAGGAGTCGATTGAGAACAACGATCCAGATTCCGATTGTCTTCGAGAGGGCGTCTGGCATGCTTTTGCCGCGTCTTGTGCTGTCGACGATGATGCATCTGCGGAATCATCGATCAATGTCAATCAATCACGTACCCACACATGAGAAAATAGACATAGACCAATTCATAAAAGCATCAATCGTGAAGAAAAGTCAAAACTCACCCTCCCTCCCCACCCACAATCTCCAAAACCCCCAAGTTCAACCTCCTCAAACTAAAGCTCCACTCCCCAAAATGCCCATCCGTAGACTTGAAATACGCACTCCCACCTTTGACGGTGGGGTCAATGTACCAGCTCCCGCAGCGCTCGTTGGCGACTAAAGGGAGTTGGAAGGCGGCTGCGACTTTTGACACGAAGGCTCCGTCGGCGGCGATCGAGTGCAGGCGGTTACTGATGCTGAGGTTGCTGCGTTTGAGGTCGAGAAGGGTGGATTTGATGGAGGTGGAGGCGGAGGGGAAGAGGATGTCGCGCTCGCGGAGGGGGGTGGACATTTTTTGGTTGGTTGTTTGGGTTGGGTTTGTTTCGATATTCGAGGTTGTTGTGCATGTTGGTGTGGCGTGAAGTTTTGTGTGGCGGGATGGGCCGTGCGTGGTGTTGAAGATGGCTCGGATGGATCAAGACGACGTTGTTCGCATCTTCGCCGATGTTTCTACTGTACATGTATGCTTCACATGCCTTCAATTACAATCCAACTAGTTATCAACACGTCATCTTACGGTCTTCAAGCTGGTACTTACCATTGGGTCTTCGAATCTCTGCAACCAACAATGATAGGCGCCTGTGAAATGTCGCAGCGATGGCGGCTGTTTGACCCTACATGTAGTCTAGACCCCACGGCATTGCAGCCTTCTGCAGATGTTGAGGGTAAATTTGAGGACGATATCTCATGGGCCTATCATAGTTTCAACGTGAAGGCACTACTGTGCCTAATATAGATCTCCAGCCGCGAGGCAGATGCGCCACAACCGGGACGTGTTACCGGAGGCTCAGCCTGATCCCATTGCAAGAAGCAGAGTGCCCACCCGCTCGCACGACAGTTGAACAGAACACAAACCTCAACTTCTGCGTATCACTTGGAATACATGCAGAGATGACATCAACTCTGAACGCAATTCTGCACGGCGAGAACAGTACGGCGGAACCCATGTGGTACCCGAACCCTACCGTACGTGGGACGTGGAGCATATACCAAACATGTGTAATTGGTGAGTTTTGGAACGAGGATAAACGCACGACTACATGTGAAAGGCTGACAGACTCAGTATGTCATGTCCCCCTTTCTCGTCTCTCTTCCGGTATATACTGTAGCTGGCTGAGCCATATCTCGAACTGTGTCTCGTATCAAGCACATACGCGCTCCGCAGTCATTCAATTGGGACTATCAGTGGTAGCAAGCACGGTGCATAGTCGAAAGCTAGCAACTTCTCTTTCGTCTCATGTCGCCCCAAGAAAGACAATGGTGGCCTTTCTAGCCCACTTGCTTTCGCTGTCCCGGTAATATCGTCCAAATGTGACAGCCATGCAATTCCCTACATTCTCTGACGGATCAGGAAGATGAGATTGACGTGGACTACCACAGCATCGCGTATACTGGGGTGTGGCTATACCGTGTCGAAGCTTACTGGTTTTTTGTGTCACATGGCCACTTGCTGACTCTTAGCCGCTGGTGCAGACCATATTCCTATGCGTATGGCAAGCTATACATTTGAATATACCACCTCCCGGAGAAGCTCCTTACAAGCAGATATTACGAAGAATCGGCTGGTCGATACTTGCTATCATTGCTCCGGAAGTCGTCGCACTAAACGCATGGTTTCAGTACCGCGATGCTAAGATGTTGACAGACACTGTCAATGAACTCCGTCAATTACGCCAAGTACGAGTCCCTCAAACTTGGTTTCAGCAACTGCTTGGATATTTGCGCGATTTGATGGGCGGACTGGGCATGCTATGCCTATGGCCAGTCCTTGTTGTTGACCAAATTCGGATGCTTTTCTGCCACACGCGCGATTCGCGTGCATTCAAATCGGAGCAGCGCCGACTCAGAATTAATGATGTCGTATCTCGATTGGAAAATGATCGGCTTCTCTGGACCATGGACACAGCATTCTACGCGCTGTGTGGCGGAGGCGTCGTGCTGGTTGATCACCACGTCAAGACCCTGGAGTTCTTTGCATACCAAGAGTTGGCAGAAAAGGATCCTAAAAGCCTACTGCCTCTCCAACGAGCAGTGCTGCAAGACCCGAGCAAGGCCAGCGGGCTTGCTAAGTTCATCACTTGCGCCCAGGCTCTTTGGTTCTGCTCACAATGCATCGCACGCCTCAGCCAAGACCTGGCGATATCCTTACTCGAACTAAACACCTTTGCTCACTGCATCAGTGCCTTCTTCATCTACGTCTTTTGGTGGCACAAGCCCTATGACGTTGCGACACACGTCTACATTGAGTCGGCCGAACTAGCCAAGCAACCAGATCCAGTTGGTTACCTTCATGTTCTATCCTTCGTTCAAGATCGGAGCCCGAACATGTCTACAGAAATGTTCAGTTCCGATGACTGGGCATGGGCAGGAGTTTTCAGGCCACTGATCATGTTCCTCGCCTTCTTGGTGTACGGGGCGATACACTCGCTCGCATGGGGATATAACTTCCCAACAAATGCCGAGGGGATTGTCTGGAGATGTGCTTCTGTTGCTACTGCTTCGTCGGGATTGATTATATTGTTGATCATCGTGAGAGAGCGAACCTCCTACTCCGGCACTTCACGCAAGCTCTTGCATGGCATGATGTACTTTCTCTGCTTTGTCGCCATCGCCGCGCGTTCATTCCTGGTCGTCGAGAGTTTCAGAGCACTCCCGAACTCTCCGGCCTCGATCTACGAGGTTCCCAGATGGACAGCATATATTCCGCATATCTAAAGGGACAGGTCGAGAGCGAATTCTGGGAGAGCAGGCCGGAGTTAGCTACCGCGATGCTCGGTGGTGGCTTGTCGGTGCTCTGCCACTTCACCTCGCCATTAGCGAACATCACAGCATGCTAAGTTGAAAAATAATGGAAGCTTCAGGATTAGTCGTTCGTGACGTTTCCTGAATGGTAGAAGTTGTGCGAAAATAACAATTGCATCCATTGATAATGGTCTCGGGCCGGTGGCAATACAAAAGAGGAACCAACGCTTTAAGTGGGATATCATCTATTCCAATACTCATCTTCTTTGACCCTCTATTGTAATTGTTTCTTCCTCTTCCTACTCCTTACATAGTATCTTCAGGGGGTTTACCAACCTTGGTTAATGTTAGTAGCTTCGACAAAGCTATAACTACCACTCGAACGTACACTTTAGCTTTGGCGAAGCCGCAAAAACTATGTTCTCGGCCACTCATCAATCGACGACTATGTAGAGCTACATTAATCCAAGACGCTGGCTTCGATGTGCTTTGTCGGCTGCCTGGTGACTTGCTTTCTGGTCAACGATATCAGAGTACTAGATGGGTTCAATTCTGGGGTGGCAAGGCTCCGTGACATATTCACTGTTCCATAATGGTCTGTCTACTTAGTCGGACGAGGCTGATTTGGACAATTGTGCAGAAGAAAGGGTTCACACAGAGCGTATGCCATGTCAAATGTTCTAGGCCTCGTGGATTTACTTGAGCAGTCACAGTATGAATCATGTTAGTGTGTCAAAAACCATGCCTTCCATGTCAATCTCATCTCCTACAAGAAGCAAACCAGCCAAAAGCCGCTTGGGCAGTAATTCCAACGTGTGCCTGTCATGTGAGCATCACAGACCGACACTCCCGAGTCTCGCGACACAACAGAATGATTACGACCAACATAGCAACTCCCAGAGCTAAGCCGCGGAAGAGACATCCCCGCGCCGCCAGAGAGACCATCGAGACGGAGAGGCCCAAAACCACGGTTTGACATTAATAGTCGGTAAGAGAAAGAGAGCGGCAAAGTCAAGCTAAACCACATGGCAGTCCAGCATCAACGATGAAAGCCAAAAGCCGCGGAGAGCGGCGGCAGAAGAAATTCCAGCAACCGGCACAGGGAAAGGCACCCCCGGTATGACTCGATTGATTTTGATTGTGTGCTCAGGCACCACGCACGTTTGTTATCAAGGAGACTGGAGTCGTCGCCGCCGCGCTGGTGGGCGGCTTTACCGCCAGTCTTAGTCCTGGGTCGCCTGCATTCTGCACAGCTGCAGCCGACTGACGAGTAATGAATGATTGCCAGCGAGCCAGCGAGCGAGCCCTCGGCGGAAAGGGCTTCCCTCGAGTCCGAGATTTGCTTTTCGAGCGGCAATGAAACCGTTATTAGCAGATCAATTTGGGCGAAATTGATTGAAGGGAAGGGGAAGGAGTCGGTGTGTTACCGCCATTGTCCGTGTGGCTTCCAGGAGAAGGTCTGTCGAACGACTCGAAAGGCGCCAGAAGGGTGGTCGTTGGTCCGTCAGCAGAAGCCATGGCCATAGAGTCGAATCAAACAAATCCTCGCTCCGATCTAGAAAACGGTTTCCGCGCGCTCCCCGTCCGACCGACCGCGACCGTCGCTCCGGGCCAGCAGCGGTCTTGCCCGTGCTATAGTAGAGAATAATCGCTAGAGATCGAGTCATCTACGGCCTTGCAGGATGGGAGAACGCGCGGATCGGGCATGTCAGCAGTAGCGCGGCAGGGCAGGGCAAGCAGCGTGGCAGCCACAGTAGTCAGTCAGTCGGAAGGTCGTGGCGCGCGCCAACGGCAACAGTCAGCCATGCCAGCAACAACACACTCTCCGCCTTTTCTGAGACCGCAGTGCTGCCCACTCGAGCCGAGGGGGAAAACAGGTATTGTTGTATGTATGTACGCACTACGTGTAGCAACTTGAAGCAAGCAGGAAACAGGTCTCTCCAGCGATCGGATCATGTCACCTCGCGTGCCGTGGCACGCTCGTCACGCACCTCACCCTTGCCCAACCGTTGCTTGCTGCCGGCGTCCGCCTCGTCGTCATCGTTGTTATTGTGGCCGCGGAAGGCCAGAGACAGATTAGCCGCGTCGAGTGCAAGTGCGACCATACTTTCGCGTACAAATGATGCGACGGTGATGTGGTAATTGCTGCAGCATCGAGATGAGGATGCTCAGGATGGTGCCCCCTCTCGATGCGCGCGGCCGTCAGCAGGCATCAAGAATAATGAAGAGAGCCATAGCAGAGGGCGAGCGGCCCTCCACCTTGAGCGCCAGACGGGCAATGCGAGAACGTGTATGCTGATGATAATGCATGCGTGTGCACATGACAACAACCGAGCGGCCAGCAGCACGAAATAGCAACAGCGCCAGCACGCAAGACACGAGGCGTGCAGTGCAGGCAGCGACGCAGCGTCGGTGTCTCTGTCTGCACTCTGCTGCACCTCAGATCTCGCGGTGCAGCGCTCATCAATCAAGCCAAAGCAATCAATCAATAATAATCAGCCAAGCAGCGTCAGCCTGCGCCCGTGGTCCGCTAATCCACCAGTCGCCCAGCAGTTCACCGAGCGCCTGCTAGCGAACCTTAGCTCCCTGCCCTCACGAGGTGGACAGCCGGCCCGCCGCTGGTCTCCCAGTTCTAGATCGTGGCTTGCGGACAGCGCATCCACAGCCTGAGCCCGACCAGAGGGAGCTGCCCGCGCCTGATTCGCCGGGCAGCGGCAACCCGCCGGGACGCGTAGGATGCGCTGCAGTAGTCGTTGCATGTAGTCAGGTCACGGATGAGGGCGTGAGCGAGGGGTGGAGCCTTGCGTTTGTTGTCGTGAGGAGACGAGACGAGACGAGCGGAGAGCGTCGAGCCTGGATGAGGTGTGTGTGTGAGTGTGTGTGTATGTATGTATAGCTACCCGCGCGGTACCTTGAGACTCCTTCTTCGTACTCATCACTGTTACTGTTACCGATCGAATACTTGCTTTGTCTCCTGGTCTATCCCGCTGTCACACTGTGCCTCCGCCTACAACACTACAAAGTGACTTGGACTCCCCAACATCCACACCCGACCCAACAATCTGGTCATTGCCACCTGCTATCTACTGCTCCTCGCAAGCTATAGCCACAACACAACATCTCCCAACAACACCTCTCAATTCTCTCCGGATCGATCAATGACCACATTAGCCCTCGACACCGTCTCACCATACCCAAACTACCACGCCACCACCACCACAACCGCAACAATGAAGAAATCCCCTCTCACCCCATCAACCATCACCCCGCCCTCAATCAACCGCCAACACTCCTACAACTCCACCGCAACCGCCACCCGCCCATCCCTCTCGCCCTTCAGCCTGCGATCAGCAAGCACCGACGCTCGCAACATCCTCTCCCAAGTCGCCTCCCGCGCAGCTTCGCCTCGCCGCTCAAACACAACGCCCAGCGGCAGCCCGCTCAACACCCCGGCGCCAGAGTCCCCGACGTCGACTATGGAGCGTAGACGTAGTTGGGAAGACTGCGTGCACCAGCGAGACGGCTACATCTCGTTCCCGGACTTTGACGAGATCAATGCTGATGCTTCTGGGCGTTGATTGTTGTTCGACTTTTACTTGAGTGTCATACGTGGGAGTGGCAATTTGTCATCGAATTTTACCAGAGCGAGAAACCCGAGAGCTCAACAAGAGCTCTTACTCAGCTGTGCTACATCAACAAGCACAGTGGCGATTCTATTATCATACGTGGACGTCGCACGAGATCACCCAAGGCCGCTGCTACAAGCGACCGGCCCATGATCACTCGCAGCAGAGGGTTTCTTCAAGGCATGGCCATGCTTGAAGCTCCCGTACTGCCAAACTCGGTCTCTACCGGATCGAAGCCGTACGCATCATGCGTCGAAAGTGGCGCACGGACAGGAACTATCAGGACCAGGACGGCGTGGCGAGGTGTGGCAATGAGAAATTCCAGGCAGCCTCGCCACTGCCAAGCCAGCCTCGCAAGCCAGTAGAATAAGCTGCAAGCAGAGGACGGGCTCGACTACGTCGGTCTTTATTCTAGGAGAGGAATGGATGAGGAACAGGGGATAGTAAATAGATGGTGATTAGTAGGTAGTAGTCGGGCTTGAGAAAATGCCACCACCAAGAGAAATCAAACAATCTCAATCCAAACATTATTCATGATCAAATTCTCACTCAATCAAGCCTGCGCGTCTTTCTTCAAAAACACCTCCAAAGCCTCAATCTTCTTCTTCTCCTGCTGTGCCCGCGACTTATCGCTAGACGGCTGCCCAGCTTTGAAGACTACAGGCGCGAAGATCTTCGCGAGCGCTTGCGCAGCCTGCTCGCGCTCTGGAGCAGCAGGGACTCTGCCCAAGCCCGTCATGCGTCGGAAAGGCATCGCCATCCGTCCTGGGCTCAAGGGCGGTTCTGGTTTTGGTTTCGATGAGTGGTGGATGTCTTGGACCAGCCTGTCGAGCATGGAGATTATCAGCACGAAGCTGATGCTGTGTCCTGAGGAGTGGGAGAGCGCTTCTTGCAGGGCTGTGCGCTGTTCGTCTAGCGCGGCTTTGCGCTTCGAGCGCTCGAGCTCGGAGAGGTAGGACTCGATCGCTGGCCACTGGTCTTCGGTGACGATGCCATCGGTCAGGCCGTCCAGGAAAATGAGGAGGAAGCTTGCGAGGACGTATAGGCGCTGCAGCTTGGGCAATCCGGCTGGCATGCTGCTTTCCAGCGGCGAGTCTTCGTCAAGCGCATTGCATACTTCCGACAAGGCCTCGTCCCACTGCTCCGTGCCTCTTTCCGCCCAACACGCTTCATCGAACGGCCACGCTGGGTAGTCCTGCCACTGCGGTGCGGGCGAGTCCTCGGAAGCCGTCATCTCATGCTCTGCGACGATGCGCGCGCTCAGCTCTTCTATCGCCTCAGTCAGTCGGAACAGCTCACGAGGCGCTGAGAACCTTACAGGGGCATCGTCCAGCGAGACACGAGAGGAGCTGGCTGATTTCATCGAAGAGCTAACGGATCCAGAGCCGGCGCGGACGTGGGAAGCGGATTGGACGCCTTTGTTGCTGTCGGGGCGCTGGCGTTGCAACTTGCGGATGCCGCCTTCGGGGACGCGGATTAGCTTGTCTATTGATCGGCCGAGAGATGAGGCTTGCCAGTCGGCGCGGATGGGGACGAAGTGGTCACGACCGCCTTCGACGCGGAGTACGAGGATGTCTTCCAGGCATTTGATGCCTTCGTTCAAGGCTTGCACATTGTGCGTGTCAAAAACGCGGAGCTCCAGTTCGATGTTGGCGGTCTCGCCGGGCTCCAGATGCACGGGATCTGTGCCGCTGACAGTGCTGGAGATTGTAGAGTCGTTGATTTTCAAATTCAGCCAACGCGGTGCAACACCAGGAGCTTGCCCTGGTCCTACTGGCCGTTCGATCAGTGTGAAGCTGGCTGACACGCGTCCGGTGTTGGCCACTGTAAGGCTGCGATGCTTTGCCTGAGCCCATCGGACAGCACCAAACCAGACGCCTTCAAAGCTCGCCGGGTCTTCATCTGAGTGTTCGTTGTCGTCTGGGCGATGCTTGTCAACCACAACTGTTACGCCAGGCCTGCTGTCGTTTTCAACCTTATCGAGCTCTTTGGCGACTTCCGCGTGCACTTTCGCCTTGAGTGCTGCATCCACTGCGTCATACTTAAGCATGAAGACAGCATCTAGAGGCTTGTGATCTGACGACAGGATTCGCTGATGCGCAGCATAGTATTCCAAGTGGATTTCGTCTTCAAAGCCTTCTCTCGTGATGACCACGCCTTCCGGGGCATCCAGTGTTTCGTCGTACTCATCGTAATCATCATTGACCTCTTCGCCGTCAGCGTCCGGATCGTAGTCGTACAGTATCTCATCATCCAGGGCAGCCTCGTCAGTTCCGTTAGATTTCATTTCCTCGTCTTTCTTTTTTGCAAGTTCTTCCTCCTTGACCTCCGCCTCGTAAGCGAGCTTGTCGCGACGTGAGCGATATAGGATTCGGTCGCACCAGGACGGCGCACGTTTCTTCTCGCTGGAGTCGAACACGCCGACACTGCCGACGTCGTACTTGTAAGTCGGAAGGAAGTTGATAGGGCCCTCTTGCCAGCCATCGTGGAATGCCTTGCGTAGTTTCATCTGCTGGTGGAGCTCATCATGCGGCAACAAAGAAGCAAGAGTGGTCTGTAATGACGTGGGATCCTGGCTCGCGTCGATTTCATCTTCTAGATTCCCATCTGCGCCGGTATTGTCCATGCTTGATCTGGCACTTGCTTGGGAGGCGGCTTCTTCTGATGTCGAATCCGTGCTGGTCCGGGTCCGGTCTTCGACTCGTCTTTTCACGGCATCGGTAGCGTTTTCGATTTCTTTCTCGATCTTCCGCGCTGAACGTTGGCTCAGATCGTACTCGTTACGTGTGTGGAGCATGAGCAAGCGCCTGACATCGTCGCCAGGAATGCCCTCCAATCGGTAATTCAGATCTCCGACCCAGAAGGCAAAGTCTTCGTCGCCAATTTGCTCTCCAGTGGTCTGCGACAGATCCATAGCGTCCTGAATCGCTCCAAAGCGGGTCCGGCTGATGATCTGAGAGGCGTCCCAATTGCGACGCTCAAGAGAAGTCTTGTCAGCGCCAGCTGCCAAGTGGCTGTTGACGAATACGATGCGCGTGGTGTCACCCAGTACGATCCTTGCCGTCACGGCGCCCTTGTTGCCCATGTAACCACCCAAACCGGTGCCAACGCTGGTCGTGCTCACAGAGCGCACTTCGCTGGCGATGTCTGGTGCAGCGTAGATAAGGAGAAGCAAGCCCAACAGCTGCTGTTCCGCGACCAATGTGTAGCCTTTCGGTAAGGATTTCTCCAGCTCAATCTTCCACTTCTTTGCAATCGATGGATCGGTGAACGGCCTCAGAGCCTCGGATACGGAGTTGATATCGACGACTTCCTGCAATCCGAGAACGTACAGCCCTATGTCGTCGCCGCCGGGTATCGATCCAGGGTCGTGCTTTGGCACAGTCGACTTCTTGCGCTCATACCTAGCTTCTTGATCGGCAACATCTTCCCTCGCCTCCAGTCCAGACTGATCCGGTATTTCGTCACCACCGTGCACCTGCGACGGATCGCCAACCTTTAGTCCAGCCAGAGCTTCTGTAACTCCCTTGCCATCCACGAACCATCCTCCAACATCCTTCTCTGCGCCTTTGTATGCGGCTGTGTTCCATGTGCCGATTTTAATGCGCATGCGCTTGGGCTTCACGTATTCGGCTCTCCGTGCGTAAATCGCCTGTGTAAGACTCTGATAGCTCGACTCGTCTTCATTTGTATCATCTCGAGTTGGGAAGCCGCCAGGCACATCTTGCATCAAGCTGCTGGTGGTGCTCGTGCTGCCTGGTCTGCGTCGTGTGCCCGGCATTGCGCTAGATGTGATCACACGAGGTGCTATGATTTTGTTTTCGCTATGGGATAGAAGTAGTCATGGTTACGAACTGCAAGGGATATTATATCGATGTGCGGGCTGGGCCTAGGGCAGATCTATGGTCGACGGTATGCGTTCATCGCCGGGTCTTAGAAGCATTGCACAGCCGCAGTAGTGGGTCGCGTGGGCGTGGAAGATTGGAAGAAGCAGTTTGGGATGACGCGCGACTTCTATTCGGCTCTGTTGATCACCCGTGGCTCAAACGTTAATCGCACACGAAACAACAACCTTGCATGAGCATCCTCAAAGCATACCACTGACACCACTACCAAAACCAATCACACCTACCAAATACCGCAGCAATGCCACCCAAAAAGCGAGCCACGCGCGCAGCACAGCTCCAACCCCAACCAGCAATCTCCGACTACGACGAGACCGACACAGCAACCTTCACAGACAACGCCGCCGCCCTCATTGCGCCTCCGCCCTCGCGCACAAACACCGAGCTAAACCTCCTGGTCCTGCGCCGCTACTGTCCCGATGTCGAGCGCATCGTCCAAATCGCGCCTTTCGCCGTCGTCTACTCTTTCTCGCCCGAGACCCAAGGATGGGAGAAGATTGGCACCGAAGGCACGCTCTTCGTGTGCCAGCTGGCGGGCGCAAACTACTCGCGCTACAGCGTGATCATCCTCAACCGCAAGAGCCTCGACAACTTCATAGTAGAATTGGTGAGCGCTGAGAGCGTGGAGATCACCGACAGCTACGTGATCTTGCAGGATACCGGCGCGGACGGCGTGGAGCAAATCTATGGCTTGTGGATCTTTTCCGAGGAGAATACCAAGCCGACTACGCAGGAAGTTGTGGCTATGGCTATTGAGGAGTGCGCGCTGAGAGCTGAGGAGGGCAGGAAGATTGCCGAGGAATCATATGAGAGTGAGGCGACTGCTCATTACGGTCACGATGGTGTTCAGCAGACAGACCTGCCTTATCAGACTCAACACCCGGCCGAGCCAGTACAATTGGCGCAAGCAATGCCTCCATCTGGGCAACAGATTGATCTGATGCATTTGTTTGGCAAGCCGCAAGCCCAACCTCAACAACAGCAGCAGCAGCAGCAGCAGCAGCAGCCGCAGCACATGCCTCAACTCGCACCTCAGATGAACCAAGAACACTTCTATCAACAACAGCAGCAGCAACCGATCCAGCAACCCAAATTCGCTTCCAACCCAGACACAGACTTCTTCCGAAGCTCCCCCTCACCAGCTGTCCAGGCACAAGCCCAGCAACCGCCACCCCAAGCTCCGTCTCAACAAAACATGCTACTGGACATGCTCAACAGTGCTCGACGCGGTTGAATATACCTATATCTCTCGGAATAAACCATCATTGGGAATAAGGGCGTCGCCCGTCACAAGCATACCGCGGAGGCGTGTAATCATACTCAAACCCCATACTTCATGAGTTGTTGGCGCTCACTGAGTAACATCCATTGGTGTACAACAGTACACCACATCCCCAATGGTCTAGTGGCTATGATTTCCGCTTGTCATTCACACCGACAAGCCGCGGGAGACCAGGGTTCGATTCCCTGTTGAGGAGCATCTCAGAATCTGACAGTTCTTCAAACGTCAAGTCTTCCGGCGCTGGCTCACCAGCGTCGTTCATCTTTTTTTTGCGGCTCGACCAGTATCACAACTATTGTCGACTTCTGAACGTGGAGCCACAAGCGCTGGCTGGATTGTCACCAATTTGCGATAGATTGATCACTAGGACATACAGAAATTCTTCTGCTTCCCTGCTCAAGCGGCACCCGCCTTACGCATAGCAGTAAGCTCATTAACAACCTTGTCCTTACTCCATTTCTCGCCGAGACCCCGCCTCAGGAGATCCTGCTCGCTCTCTGGTGCCATTCCACCTGGTGCAGGTGGCCTGCGGTCCAAGTTTGTTGGGAATGGGTATCCTTCAGCAATAGCACCAACAAGAGCCTCAAGCTCACGGCTCATTCCTTCTTTTGCATACTTCTCGGCAAGCGAATCCCACGATTTCTCCACCAGCGGCAACGAATCCACACTCTCCATAGGCTTTCCGAACGCTGACGAGACCTGGATGAGATTCGCACTGCGCTCGAAGTCTTTCGTCTTGTTCTCGCCCGCAGCATGGAATAGCGCCGGAGAGAAGAACACAGCATCACCTTTCTTCAACGGCAGCGCGATGTAGTTTTCCAAGAAATAAGCATTAAACTCTTCTTGCCTGTACGCCATAAAGCCCGCCTCAAAGCCCTGGCTGAAAGGCAGCAACCTCGTGGGGCCACTCTCTAGCGGCATGTCTGAATGCGCGACGGCGCCTTGCAGTGTGAGCAATCGACTCGCATCGTGCATCGGTTTCGGCCAGCGCGCAACATCCTCTTTCGTCTGAAACCCAAGGTGATAATCTCGGTGCGAAACCTGCGCTTTGCCACCCGGCTTGACGACATTGAGCTGTGTGGTGATTCTGTACGCGGGCCCGAGGTATGCTTCGCTGACGAGGCGAAAGAGCGGATTAGAATAGTACTTGACGAACGAGGCAGGGTCCTGAATGCAGTGTTTCGAAAACGAGTTCCAGATTCTGCTGTTGGCTGACGCAGGCGCGAAGTGATCCCCTTTGGCACCGTTGGTTTCTTGCAATTCTCGGTCGATGATCGCCGCGAAAGCCTCGTTCGCCGCGTCCAGAGTGCCCATGTCTGTGAAGAAGTTCTTCATAACGTACACGCCCGGTCCATCGTAAAGAACATGGAACAACTCATCCTTGAGCGCTTCCACGGCTTTAGCATCTTCGATATCGATCCGTAGGCAATCGTAGATGGGCACGTTCTTCTGCACGTCTACGGCTAGAGGGTACGTTTCCGGCAACGTGAGCTGCGAAGTCAAGGTCTGAAAGGCAGCGAGCGAGTAGCGCTCTTCGGTATTGTAGCGGCTTTTGGAGACTTTGCGGGCTTTCTTGCGTTGGGATAGGAGAGAGGGGATTTCGAGGTAGTGGATTGCGCCGACGATTGTGGCGAGGGTTGCGAAGGCGGCGAGGGCGGTGGGGACGCCTGGGCGGGTTGCGGGGGGTGGCATTGTTGACTGATTGATGGATGGGATGAGAGGAGGAGGAGATCGACTGATGAATACGGTGTGGACTATTGCTATATAGAGTGCGAGGTGAGGGTACTTATGCTGCTGATGGACTCGTCGTGTCGTGGCCCTTGGACGTGATGCTCGGAGTTGGTTTCCCGATGGTTGCTTGCCGCGTTTGGAAGAACTCGGCTTTTGGTTTCCGAGAATCGTCGTTTCCTAATCTGGATTGACAACGATCTTTAGGCTATTTGTATCTGTATTTGGTATGGACATAGCAGTATGATTCCTCAATGTTTGTCATCGTCGATGATCTCCTGGGTCAATGCAAGGATGCGTTAGCACGTAAATATTGTATTCCGTTCATCATTTGAAATTACGAACAATCAAAGACAACACTTGCTCGAATCAAGGCTTGCGGCACGCTTCCACAACCTACGATACCCATGGAATTACCAAATCGTACTGCCAGACGACCGGGATCGATAAGAGATGCTCAATTTGCCTCAATCATCGATTTTGAAGGAATGGAAACAGGACAGAGTTACTGACAGGGTTAGGGTATTGAGGTAAAATCTGGATGCATGTGTTTGAGCGCAGTCGCTGATTCCAGCTGATACATGTACATGTAACTACATGTATACATGCACGCGTGTATAAGCCAAATGGCACGCCGGTGAGGGGATACTGATGTGGTGTTCGCGCCGATAGATTAATCTTACCTGCAGTAACCTTGCATGTCGACCACCCGCTGGGAGCACTATGATATGACATACAACAGAATGAAGTAGCGGGGGTGAATGAGTTCATCGAGCGTTGATACGATACAGAGACACGGAGGGGAAACAAACAGGACAGCCACAGGCTTACATGTACACCGCACACGAGGCTCTGCTATACGCAACGACACTACCCCAACGAACCGATCGTTGAGTGGCACAACAGTACATGTAATGGCTGAGAGTCCCTCCTTTCTGCTATACACAAAGATTGTCGCCTAACGGACGATCACCAGACACTGATCTGCGGTTCTGGTGGTCTCAGACCCAGTACGTATTTCTGTTCCTCTGCGGGGTTCGCAGGAATGCTGTGGTTGTTGATCGGCTCTACCAGCGCATGTCTGCCGAAGTATCGTTCAGGTAGCTGTACTTGATGTAGGTGTCGTGTGCCGCGTGTGTGGCTGTAGGGCTGTTTGAGGTCTTTTAGGCGCCTCGAGATGATCTCGATCTGCGCTGTGCATTGCGCGAAAGTTACATGCACATTTAAAGGGTGTAGAACCTGTCGCCGAAGTCGCCAAGGCCGGGAACGATGTAGCTGTTGACTTTGTCAGCGGTGTTGCAGGACGTTTCGGCATTCTCCAATACTCACTTCTTCTCATCCAGACCCTCGTCCACGAATGCGGTCACGACGCGCAGCTTGGGGAATCGCTTGGCGAAGTTGGCAGCACCTTCGGGCGAAGCAATCAGGTTGAGGAACAAGATACGCTCTTCTGGTACACCCTTGCTGAGGAGAACATCGACTGCCATGAGTGCAGAGCCACCTGTCGATTGTTAGAGATGTTGACTCCTCCTTCCAGTATTCAAGTTTCACTTACCAGTGGCAAGCATAGGATCGAGCAACAACACCCATCTGTCGGCGATATCCTCAGGTAGCTTGTCGTAGAACAATCTCGGCTGGGATGTCTCCTCGTCTCTTTGGATCAGGATCTTGCCAATTCGCACACTCCTGCAGCACTCGCGCAGAGCCTGCTCCATCGACTCGCCGGCACGCATGATTGACACGCCGCAAATCTTGCCCTCGAACTTGACGCCATTGTATGTTCTACCTACGGGCGTAGTGACCATGTGCTGCTGCACGGGCAAGTGGTTGAGGCCCTCCTCGACGAGCAGGCGAATAATGCGGTTGGAGTGGAAGATGAAGTCGGAGCGGTTTGTGTGCTTGTCGCGGATGATGCTGTGGAGAGAAAAGACAAGTCAGTCGATGTTCGATTGGAATGGTTTAGCCAAAACGCCATGCTTGCGACATACGTGAGAAGAGAGATCAATTGAGGTGTCTGCGGGAGGATGTGCACATTGGCGTGATGAATCTCGGTGGACACGGTTGCAGTGGGTAGGTCCTTGGAGTCCTTGTATTCAGGGCCAACGCATTTGCTAGGCGCGCGGCCGAGTTTCTGGAGGTCGTTCTGGGAGTTGCTTGCCATGGTTGATCGATGCTACTGGAGGAGGATGCAGCTTTTGAAGAGAAGATCTTGTGTTTCCTGGAAGCAATGTTTTATGGGATTGTGGTATACGGCCAGTGAATGCAAGATAGGCAGGTCTTATACAATGAGCCGGTGGATCTGGTGGTATGCAGAGGAGTGGGTAATGGGTTGTGCAGATAAGAGCAAAGGCCTTTCGTTATCTGCCGGCCGCTTTGACTCGGCGGCGTGGTCGGTCGCGTGCGCCAGGCCTCGAAGCAGACCGAGCTTGAACCCTGAGCCATGTTATCCTGCTGCGGGGTACTTTGCAGCGGTTATCGCCCCGAACCTTCTTAATCTTCCGCCGCCGTGAGGTCGGTGTCGGTGTTTGTGAGTGAAGTGTGAGCCGTGACGCGCGCCTTCCAACTTGTTTCATGCCGTTTGTACTTTCTTCCACGCTTCAATCAAACCTCACTTGTTCACTTGCTTACTGTTGTCGCCTCACCTTCACACTCTCTCGCCTATACCGCCTCATCGCAATCAACTTCAGATAACGCGCCGTACCACTCACGAACCTCATTTCGCACAACACCAACTTTCCAGCTCACCGGGTTCAATGTTTACTTAGTACACCTCTTGCGCGCAACACGCTCTCGCCTCCAACAGACATCACTCGACCGTCTTCTCCAGGTCTACTCCTACTCGATGATTGCATGCGCTTGCAGATAAACCTACGCGATGGCCTCCATGTCGTCGACGCCTCTGGCGCGTCGCAAGAAACAAACGGTGTACGGCAAGAGCAGCAGCAAGCCGTTTAGCCCATCTGGCACTGGCATCTTTGAGGACGACGAGCCTGCATGGATCTCTGTAGCTCGCGATCCTAAGAAATACAGCACCACAATACCGGCGCGTCCTGCAAAGACTGTAGCCCCGATACCACCCGTGCAACCAGAACCGCCAGCAAAGAGACCAGGAGCACTGCCCAAAACAAAGAAGTCGCCTCCTCGCGTCAAGGACACATATGACGTTCCATCCGACGACGAAGATACAGAAGTTTATACTCAGGTCCGCCTACCCTCGAAGCAGCGCATTCAAAGCCGTCTGCTCGATGAACCGAAAGAAGAGGCTGTGCAATTGGCACCTTGGGAAAAGAAAGCTGTTAAGAAGAGCAATGCATCAGACAGTACTGCCGCAAGGCCTAGCAGAAGTAAGGCTGCCGCGCAGTCAGTTGAGGACAGGCCGAACGGAATTCAGCGCGAAGGAAGTGGATCAGGAAAGGTTCTTTCCAGTGAGACACAGGATACGCCGAAAGAACACGTCGCGCAGGAAGGACCGCGGATGACAGCAATGCAGAGACTCGCTGCGCGTAGGCGGCAGGCAGAGGCAAAAAATCCAGCCAGCATTACTACAAAAGAGGACGCTGTCAAAGATCCTCCTAAACGCTCTGCTGTCAAAGAAAACACAATTGAGAACACGCAGAACAAGCGCCGACGCATGACACCACAACCTTCGTCTCCGCCTGTAAACACGCTTGGTGTGGACAATGCGCCTGTTGGTACACACGACGACACGATTTCTCAACCAGCTATGATCAAAGATGGTGGCGATATCTTCGATGTGCCGTCCGAAGACGAGCCAATCAAGTCTATGAAGCCTACTGCAAGGAACACGACAAGAACACGCCAGCGAAGACCTGGGGCTGGTCTGCTACGAAAGGTGACTCCTCAAAAGGGTCTGTCTGCACCGTCACGGTTGGAGGACATGGTGGAAAGCGAAGAAGCCCTTGTTTTTGCGGCTGATTCCAATTCTCCAATGAGATCAGAAACGCCAAGGACTGCGCTACGAGATAGTGTCAAGGAGGCGCCCTCTACACCAATGTCGGAACGCAGCAGTAGCTCTCACGGCCGAAAAGCCGGCACCTTGACTCCGAAGCAGACGCAACTATGGGCAGACCTACTTGAGCCAACTGTCACTCCGCACACTGGTATGAAGAAGCTGAGTCTTACAGAAGACACGGCGATAAGAAAGCCAACGAGAGGTGCTCCTGTAATGCTGCAGCGATCAAGCTCTGATGTACCCGTGAAACGAACGAGAATTACCGATCGCCTGAAGGCCTCTGCTCCGAATTCAAGCGACGACGAAAGTCAAGATGAAGAAGATGTGCCAAGTCGTAGCGTGCCTAATTTGAAGCCTGCGGTGTCTAGCACTTCGACGAGCCAGGAAAGTAACAGTTTCTCCCACGTGGACAGAAGTCAAGATCGTCCAGCGAAACCCACCGCGAGTGGATCTTTGATCACATACTCACAACAACGCTCGCACCTTGCAGACGACGACATTGAAAGCGCCTTGATGCTGGACATATCTATGGAGACGCCTGAGCGTCCTGCGGCAAGCTCCCGGCGAGTTGGCAAGCCTGCCTCAATCTCCAGATCTACTTCTTACGTAGACGAAGAGCTCGAAGACGCACCTGCTGCAGGTCTTCGCACGATTCATGAGCTTCGTGCAGGTGGACGTAACGCACGAATCAGGGGAGAAATCGAAGACCTGATTGGCGAAGTTGCAGACCACGCGAGTACTGCGCGAAGCAGGCGACGGGGTGCGTTGCTAGACCTGACCACAAAGCTTTTGGACAAGACGTTTGCGGAGCAAATCATCAGCCATGGCTTCGACAATGCGCTTCTGAAGCAGTGTAGAACACCCACGGATCCAGCGGCCGACTTCCTCCTCGCCACTTCTTTACTACTCCTGCTGCAGTCTGAGCCGCCCAAACATACCCTTGTCTCCTTTGGAGAAGTTCTTCCTTATATTTGCAAATTGCTGGCCGAATCGACAGACATTGCCAAAGTCATCAAGGAGCGTCGAAGCAATATGTCAAGGTCAGCGCAAGGGGATGTCGTTGCGCTCTCCGACAAGCTGAAGAACTTCCAAGGTCTATGGAGCGATACTCAGCCGACACACATGTCAAGTCGCTTGATAGCACTCAAGATCCTCGAGATTGTAGTTGGCAAACTTCGGGAGACAGGCGACAAGTCGGAGCTGGTGCCAAGTGAAGCTCTCACTTTACTAGTGCCGAAAGATATTCTCTCAGCGCTGCAGACCGACGCTATCAAGGCTTTCGAAGCCAGTCTCATCATATCCATACTGGAAGCTCTCAAGACATTGTCTCCAGCTAGCAGCTGGCCAGAAAGTTGCATATCACTGGTGGCCGCCTTACCAGCTACCTTTGCAATGCATTGGCAGGTTCCTGCTGGTACAAAGTGGTTGGCTTACCGTCTGTGCGCCAATATCACCAACGAGTCGTCCGTCATGCGTACTGCTTTCATTGAGCAAGACGCTGTGCGCCATCTCATGGCTGAGATTGTCACTGGCCTCGAACACATGCAAAACCCGCCGGTCACTACAGAGGTTTCTGACGCAAACCCGGCGCGCGACTTTGACATCTTGGTCCTCGCAATTGGCACTTTGATCAACCTTACCGAACATAGCGCTGTCGCCCAGCAGCACGCGATTGATACGACTGCCTTGCCATCATTGACTTCTATCGTGAACGCTTTCCTTGAAGGTCAGAAGCGCGCGGAGGAAGCTGAGTCGGTCGAGCAGTCCGCCGCGAACGTGGCATACGGCTACCTGGCCATCATGCTCGCGAACCTTTGCCAAGATAGCGGTGCAAGGCAGATGATACGCAGCCTGCTGCCAGGCGGAAGACTAGACGTCTTGGTCGCTGCGGTGGATGAATTCGTGCAGCACCACCAGAGAGTCGATGGCATGGAGTCCGATGGACTGGAGTCTGAACGAAACAATCTCACTGAGAGGCTGTTGGGCGTTCTCGTGAAATTGAAGGCTGGCGAAGGAGAAGGAATGGAAGGTGTACAAACGTGAACGATGGTGGTGCTGATGAATGGGCTTCTAATTTGGGGAGCCTGTGGAACGAGAGCTGTGTTTTTGCGAAATGATACCCATACCTTTTTGTCGTCGGCTGGAGAGCGTGAACCCGGCTTGCAGGGTGCGAGTTTGTATAGGAGGACTGCCGACTACTAAAACTACATATGCTCTCGCCTGGAGCAGCTGTCCAAGTATGTGATGATCTCGATTTGGCTCCGAAGAGACTTGTATCTTGTGAACAACATGGCTCACTACCTACTACACATGCAGCATACTGCATACCTAACACCAAGGCTGTCACATGCCAGAAGCGGCAAGCGGCAGCTGCAATAAAAACGTGCTTCTGCATGGCAAGGCTTGCCTTCCTTTGAACACCACATGCAGGCGATTATTTCCTTGTCCTGCACGCTGTCATCTCATGCAAGTCCCTACGTTTGCTACTACCCTGCCTTTAAAATTGTAATCCTGCAAGCCATGATCATGTCACAGTCAGCCAGAATGATCTCAGATCAGGCTGCAACAACGGTTGGTGCTTTCTCGGTCGTTGACACAGAGGCGGGAAGGGCTGCCAGTTTCGCGGTGTCACTGGATCGAGTGGTAGGGCTCGCAAGTGGTCTTTGCTTGTGGACAGTCGAGTCCAGCCGCGGGGCATGCTGACCGCAACTCTTCCTTGAAGTGGTATTGGTTTATACTTTGGCCTGGGGGTTGTACGTACTTCAACGTCTTGCTAAGCATGTGGCCTGCATGCAGAAGTCAAGATCAGCTCAAGTCTATCACTTCGTTTGGGGAGTTCAGGCTAAGTACATGACAATCAATCTGTTAATCAAAAAACCATCAGTTCAAGCGACCAGTCGCAACGTCGATGGTGCCGTCTCCGGAGAGAGGTCTGGATTGAGTTTGAGGGATTAACAAGGCAATTAACCCTTTCGCTCCCTCCACTACCCATCGGCCCGTGAGCCAGAGTTCGTGTCTCAGAGTGAGTGAGCCTGGGAAAGGGTTCTCTGACGTGCACTCTACTTCGTTCAGATCTGATCCCCCTCTGCTGCCAATCGCTGCGTCTGCATGTGATCGCATCTGCCTCTCTGCCTTAGTCTTTCTTGGACTGCTCTCTGTCTCTCTCAAACTATACAGCACTCTCACCCTGTACCGCCGCCGAAAACGCTATATTTACTACACGATATCCGCAAGGCGTGTTCGCGATTCGGAAGCATACACTCGCTGCGACGCCCCTCCGCTGTCGCTGTCTTCTCACGGTTAGAAAACCTGCATACCGCGGCTCAAAACGTACCGACCTGTCCATTGGAAACTCTGTGCTACACCTTAAAGGAGCGCAAACAGTAATACCTTCCACCACCACTATCACACAAAGCGGCCAAGCTCGCCGTCCACCAACACCATGCCTCCCCAGCAGAAGCAGCGCAAGATGGCCATCGTCGGCAGTAGATCAGTCGGTACGCCTCCCTCCCCTCTCTCCCTCTCTCGTCTGGTCTTGTCTCCAGCCAGCAGCAAAAAGCACCCATCCTCTTAACTAACAACACAACCCTCGCCCAGGCAAATCCTCTCTCACAGTGCAATACGTCGACGGGCACTTCGTCGACTCGTACTACCCGACCATCGAAAACACTTTCAGCAAAGTCATCCGCTACCGCAACCATGACTTTGCCGTCGAGATGATCGACACCGCCGGCCAGGACGAGTACAGCATCCTCAACTCTAAGCACTTTATCGGTATTCATGGATATATGATTGTGTATTCGGTCGGCAGCAAGCAGAGCTTCGAGATGGTGCGCATTATTAGGGATAAGATCCTGAACCACTTGGTACGTTCATGTTTGTCGCGCATTTCTATTCTACTACAAGATGCGCTGTTCTGTTCTATTCCATGCGCGCGCGCTCGTCGCGCCGCTGTACCACCACCAGTCGCAACAACACACATCCACACACTCCTCCAACCCTCCCTCCCATCAACCTCCAATCCATGCAATCCCAACCGCTAACAAACCCTCCCCTCTCCACAGGGCGCCGACACCGTCCCCCTCACAATCGTCGGCAACAAGTCCGATCTGCGCCCCGAGCAACGCCAAGTCACCCTCGCCGACGGCAAGAAACTCGCCGAAGAGCTGGGCTGCGGCTTCACCGAAGCGAGCGCGCGCTACAACGAGAACGTGGGTAAAGCTTTCGAGGGCATGATCGCGGAGATTGAGAAGGGCCAGGAGGCGGGGCAGCCGAAGGAGGGGAATGCTAAGTGTGCGGTCATGTAAGAGGATAAGATGCGATATGAGCTTGAGCTATGTGTGAGGGTGGATTGTGGATTAGAGGGCGCTGCTGCTACGCTGGGAGGTGGGCGGTGGGAAGAATGAAAGAATTATGTGGGATGGGATACAAGCGAGCGACGGGTGCCAGAGTGCCTAGTCTGGCTCTAGGACTGACTGGACGGACGGAGAAGCTTGCGAGGAACGAGCAGACCAAACTCACAACACAACGAAGACCGAGAGACGTGAAGAGGATACCAATATACGACAAGGGCGAGGCTTGCGCAGCGTTCCCAGCGACGGCGGCAGGTGATTTGATGGCGGGATTTAGGGACGTTTGGTCTTTTCTGGGAGACACATGCGAGGCGTCTTTGCAGGCCATTTTGCTTTTTTGCATTTCGCATCCCATGTTGTGCTGAGGCGACTCAGCATTGGATGCTGCTCCTGTGTTATTTCCTACCGCGACTGCACTGATTGAAAGGGAGGCGAGACTGTCGCATGGGAGCTGGCTGGCATTATGATTGATTGTGGTACACTGGAGAGGGGTTTCATGTTTTTTTTTTTGGTTGCTGGGTAATGCTCATAGAAGGAATATCACGTGCGAATACTAATGCTTTCGAAATGAAACTATGAAGGTGCAGGGAGTGTCGATTGCGATGTGGTACAGTGGCAGACGAAACCTTGAGATGATTATGTGTAATAATTTAACTGGTCTGCCTGCCCTCCTAATCGATCTATATTACGAACGTCCTGTCGTTGCTTTCCTTAGATCAACCTAAAGAAGTGCTAAATCTTGGGTACGCGGAAGAAAATTAAGCAGCACGCATGCTCATAGCTCATGGATAAACGTACGTGACCCCAAGACATGCTAATGCTTCTCGCCTGCATGCCATCTCATACGCATCAACAACGACTCGTGCGTCCCCAAAGTGAAGCTCAACCTCCAAGCATCACAGCGTCTCACCCATCGGTCCCACCTCTTCAGGCAGCGCACCACGACCCCCTTTCTCCCCAAACATCCCACCCTCAGCACACCACTCCTTACGAAAAACACTCTCCTGCAACGCCCGGTACCACCCAACATCCTTCGCCCTCTTCCCCATCACCTCGTAATCCGGGCGTCGGCGCAGAACCTCCACTCCAGAATCATTTCTCAGGCCTTCAATATCCTCCCGCGCCGCTTTCTCGATGCGATCGTCCGACAGCATGCGCGTGAAATTCGCTTGTTGCTCCTCGTCCGTGGCCCAGAGCTCGTCGGGGTGCTCGTAGAGCCAGTTGGCTGCTTTGTTGATGTTGTGGCAGCCGCGCAACGAGTAGAGGTATGCACGGCGCTGGGAGCGTGTGGCGGGGGTTGGGTTTTCGAAGAGGGCGAGGGTTTGGGCCATTGCGGCTTCTTCCTCAGAGTCGTACTCGGAGTCGAGGGATTCGTCGCTTCTTGCTGAGGCATGGCGGTTGTTTTCGGGGTTGGAGCTTGGGGTGTTGAGAGATGACTGGATCGATCCATGCGAGATGGTAGAGACGGTGCTGAGTGCACGAGGGCGTTGGTTCGATGGCGATGGCCCACTGTGACCGGTGACTGAGTCCGTGGGCGTTTGTGAGACTTGAGAGTCTATTTCGCCATGATCGTCCGCGGCAGATGTCTTGTCGGTAGAATCTTTGCTTCCTTTGGTGTTGGCATTGCTTGCTTGTGGTTGCCTGATGAGAGCAATTCTAGCCAGTCGCGAGAAGGACAGGCTAAGTGTAGGTTTCATTTTAGGTGGTGTTCTGTCGACATACGCTTCGTCGTCGTAATCGCTGCTTTTGCGTGTGACTGGGTTCCTGAATAGATTCATGATGCTGGAAAACAGAGACATGCTTGTGTTATGCTACTTGTGAATCGGAGTTTGTCCTGTATTGAATATTGCTCTCCGGTGTAGTATTGATTAGAATCGAGATTGATGGGTATACTCTCCCAGGAGAAAATCGTCGCAGGAAGCATGGCTATATTAGATTGTGGCAACCGGCCACGGCCACGAAGAAATCGCTGCTTTTGACTTTGGGCCTGTGCCAGTAGTTAGAGGACAAACCTATTAGGAAGACGAGGATGTCAGGCGAATAATGCCAGTTGTTGGACTTAGTCAGCACACGTTGAGATAGCTTTCCAAAAGTCTGAAGTTCGAGGTCAAGTTATATGCGAAGCCAGATAGGTCGGAGTCGTAGTTGCTGACCTGCTGACGATATCGGCTTTTGAATGGTGATTCTTGGAGTCGGAAGACACTCCACCACATCTCGCCTTTTGGACCTCATTTGCTGCACTCGCCATGTGCATGAAACTTCTTTCTCACCAGCATGCTCAACGCAACTCATCCTGTTGTTCTGTCAAATTTATTTCATACTCTTTCACCTGCGGAAATACCGAGCCCGAACGCCGTGCTAATAATCCCCATCTGTCGCCTTGGTCGTGTCCAGCCCTAATAATTTTGCTTGCGCCTGTACGCCGTGATTTTTTCATAGACAGTCGGTGCCTTTATCATCCACAAAACTCCATCACCACCGTATGCAGTTTCCACTTCAACATCATTACTCTTCATCCCGGAAGTCCTCCTCATCCTCCACGCCCTCGTCGTCGATGAAGCCGTCATCCTCGGCGGTGACTTTCTCTCCGGGAGCGAGGCCTGCACGCGACTTGGGCTGGTTGACTCTAGGCATAGCGGGTTGGGAGGATGCGGGCTGTGGGTTCTGTTCCTGCGCAACGGCGTCGCAGGCGTCGATCCAGTCGAAGTATACGTCTACGGGTTGTGTGAGGTCTAGAAAAGGAAGTTAGTCGTTTGTGCGGCGCAAGAGGCGTGGCAATCGTCGTGGTCGCAGCATACAGTTTGCAGACATCTGATAGCTCTGAACGCAGTTCTTGCAGGAAAGACTGGCAACACCGGCCTTCTTGTCGATCTTGGTGGAGATAGAGTCCTCTGAGTTGCAGAAGACGCACTTGAACTTGGTGTCAAGACCATCGCGCTATTGTGGTGTAAGTGGTTTGTTCAGTATTGCGCATGCGACCGTCGCATACCTTCTTCGGGCCTTGTGGCTTGGAGGAACTCTTGCGTTTGCCCTAGTATTTGTAAGTTTGCGGCCTCGTTATAGACGCAATTTGCGACCTAGCATACCATATTTGCGAGTGTGGTGGTGTTTGCGACGATGATGTTCGGAATAACGAGAACAAGGATGCTTCCAGACAATTGTTGCACGTATATGCACCGCGCGCGCAACAAACCAACGCCGGAAGCGTCATTCACGACGGGTCGGCACGCGGCAGGCGGCTCAACCCTAATCATTTGGCGGGGCTCCTGCTATTGCCCATGCTTCATCAGGCATGCGCGAGATGCGATAGCCCGGCGAGCTCCACGCGTGTTATCGACCAGGGAGGGGTCGGTCACTGGGTCAGCCACTGCAGCCGTTGTTAACAAGGCCAAGTCGCCTTACTTCATCACAACCCGCGTATCTGCATTATCGATAGCCGAAAGATATCGCTTTGCTTATATTCCTGACCGCCGACCGGCATCGTAGATCTCTTGGACACCCGACCTCGTCTTGTGACAACGCATTCAAGCTCCCGACCACGCAAACAAGCAAACCGTCCTGTCGTTTGCCTCGTACCAAATCATCCTGTTCTGATTCCCCTTCTTGTCCTCGTCTATATATTCCCCTACGTCTCGACACACTCGACACTTGAAACCTACAAGCTACAATGGCTACCAATGGTGATTCGGCGCCTGACACGGCAGCAATGCTGAAGGAGATCCTCTTGTCTGTTAGATCGCTCAAGCAGGAAAACGCCCAGCTCTCTGCTTCGGTAGATGCTATCAATGGTCGCGTGAACACCCTTGCAGGCATCAAACAAATCCAAGACGGCGTTGCCCACGATGCTACCTTACCGAGTCCGAAGATCACTGCTCAATCCAAGGACACCTTGGAAGGCAAAGAGGCCAACCCAGACGAGTCTGAAACCGCTTCACCGCCTACTGAAAGGAGACCCAGTACTACTTCCACATCGAAAATCATCTTGACTTCTTACCCTGGACAAGCTGGCGTAGATCCCATTCCTCTCAAGTGGGGTACGTAAAGCAAGATATCTAACCATATACAATCGTCAGCTAACAAACAACAGGCGCCAAAGATCCCCATGAGAGAGGTCCGGTCGTTGTCACTCGTAGTCCCTCCACAATTCGCCGACGCAACGCCATTGGCGCTCACGGCGGCTCGTACAGCATCTACTACGCTCTCGCCGTCGGCTCTCAACAGCTCAACACTGACCACAAGCCTGACTTCACCAACACCGAACCTGCTGCTAACATTGGACCATTCCCAGCATGGTCAGATCCCAAGAAAATCGTCGCCATGGATCCTCTTGGACATCTCGCCCCGTGGTTGTTCAAGGACATGATGCACAAGGAAGACATCGAGATCAGACCTACCATCGCAGTTACTCGAGCTCACATGAAGTTGCCCGAACTTGAAGACAGTGTCAGGAAAGGCAGACTTGTGCCAGACGGCAAGATTTGTCTTAACGAGACAGGCGAGCTGAATGTTACGAAGTTCGCTGTGGAGCCTGTGTGGAACCTGCCTGGTGTGGCTGAGCGATTTGGCATGGACGAAGGTGTGCTGAGACGCGCTCTGTTCGAGCACACTGGTGGCAGCTATCCAGAACTCATTACCCGTGGCGATATCAAGACCTTCCTCCCACCCATTGGTGGCCTCACTGTCTACTGCTTCGGTGACCCAGCCAAGATGAGCGACCCGAACGTCAAGCTTGCTCTTCGAGTCCACGATGAGTGCAATGGCTCAGACGTCTTCGGTTCAGATATCTGCACTTGCAGGCCTTACCTCATCTTCGGTATCGAGGAGGCCGTCAAGGAAGCGCAGAAGGGTGGTTCGGGTGTCGTCATTTACTTCAGAAAAGAAGGTCGCGCTCTCGGCGAGGTCACCAAGTACCTTGTGTACAATGCTCGCAAGCGTGGTTCCGACAAAGCATCCGAGTACTTCAAGCGCACCGAGAACATCGCTGGTGTCAAGGACTCGCGCTTCCAAGTTCTGATGCCTGATATTCTGCACTGGCTCGGCATCACTAAGATCGACCGCATGCTGAGCATGTCAGACATGAAGCACGACGCCATTGTCAGCCAGGGCATTCCGATTCACGAGCGTGTGCCCATTCCGGATGAGATGATTCCTGAGGATGGACGTGTTGAGATTGATGCGAAGATTCATGCTGGTTACTGTAAGTCTAGGTCTGAAGACCCGATGGTTGCGTTCGAAAGCTGACAATATTATAGTCACAACCGGCAAGATCATGACGATGGAGGAGCTGTCCAATGTGCAAGGTCGCGCTTGGGAAGATGTTGATGTAAGTGCTTATCATACTGATCCGATGCTGAACATTCCTTACTGACCTTCGACAGCATTGAGTGCGGTTCCTCGACCGTCGCTGCCGCTTTGATGAGGCAACAGTGCTGGATTGTAAGAATCGTTCAACAAGCACTGCGGGTGTTGTGGTGAGAAATGCGCGATCAGCGCATGATATTCAACCAAGTTCTGCGATTGATGAAGTGCGACATCGGCCTCGTCGGCATCCGGCCTACAGCGAATGTGCCCGTTG
>Ga0265797_10002426_pt1 | contig 31401 bp, 24 predicted proteins | sample P2T30metagenome_FD_192433 | JGI IMG/M metagenome (GOLD analysis project Ga0265797, IMG submission 192433) | Plant litter microbial communities from East Loma Ridge, Irvine, California - P2 T30 | ecosystem: Environmental > Terrestrial > Plant litter > Unclassified | place: USA: California... | reverse complement strand
AATTATATGTATTATCAAAAATTCTTTTCTAAGTTGTCTGACTTGTTGTGCATAGATTGCGTGCTGATATAGTTGAGGAATGGTGTGAAGTATAGACCAAGGCGCAGCGTGCGAATTCACTATTTACGGTAAGCAGCAGTCTTGGACCTATCACTATGCAGAACATTCTGCCATCTCATAATTTCTTGGATTATTAGGGATTGCCATGGCAAGGCGCCGCCATATGAGGAAGGAGGTGAACGGAGATAACACGAGGACACGAAGTGCTGCTGACGTCAAGGTGCGGGGTCCTTCTAATCTGATCACTAAATTGTAAGTGAACGATTGCTTCTAATCAAGCATTGTGCTTTGTCATATGCCGCGACTCGACGTTGGTAGCTCGTGATCAGGGCGGGAAAGGTATATGAAGCCGGTGTCTTGTGTTTGTGATGGCGATTTGCGACAAAACTCATTTACACTTACACTCACACTCACCACAACGTTCCTGAACATTGGAGTCAAGCCGATCGGGATATTCCATCAATCATGGCGCAGAGAGCAACGGCGACTTGTTATTGTGGCACTGTGCAGCTTGAGGTTGTGAGTATTGCCTTTCTGGGATTTGCAAACTTGCTGTCTTTCTGACTGGATCGACTGACCGGATGACAGCCTGTTGAGGGTGACGGCCTCGTCAACACGCACGTCTGCCACTGCAAGGACTGCCGCAAAGTCACCGCCACGATGTTCGCGTCAAACGTACGTCCCACCCAGAAACCTTCCGACCTCACTACAGAGCTCCACAATTGACAACGATATCCCATAGCTCTCCGTCAAAGACTCAGCTCTCGTCCACATCCGCGGCAAAGACAAGTTGACATCCTACTCCACCAGCGCAACTATCGGCACAGGCAACACGATGACCAGTTCTTTCTGCTCCGTCTGCGGCACGCTGATGTATCGCCGCAGTAGCGGTTTTCCGGGCCTGAGTTTCTGTAGGATTGGGACTGTGGATGATCTTGAGCTGCATGAGACGAAGCTTAGGCCACAGGCGGAGCAGTTTGTTGAGAGTAGGGTGGGATGGTTGAAACACATTGAGGGGCTGAGGCAGGTTGAGGGGATGAGTACTGAGTGAGCGGGATGGATAGATTGATGGTAAATTCATCACTTGTTGTTGTTAGCTGGGGGATCTATAGCTGCTGCTGCTGCTGGTTTGTCTAGGGACAGAAAAGCACCCCGGTGATGTCCAGATCCTTCTCGGCCGAAATTTGCGGACAAGACTCGTCGATCGAAAATACAGCTTTTGCTCTGTGAGGCAGTCGAGTGTCTAAAACACGACTTTGGCGTTCTACAAATCGTGAGTGTGGCAAGCAGCAAGCACGATGGAAATTTCATCGGCCAGCATGTATCATGTGATTTCAAATTGTCTGACCTTCAAGGCTGTGAATACTAAATAACCTTGCTTTCATCCCATTATGTTAACGGATGAAGACTCCGAGGGCCAAGAAGGCTCTGTCTAGAGCCCAGCCAAGAGCCACGACACCGACATGCAATGCAAAACCATAATCGTTCGATATCCTCAGTCGATTCGCGATGTCTACACCGAAGAAACGGATAGTCAGACTGGCGGCATGAGCAAGCCACCATGGATCCGCCGCGCTCATTGCATACAACACCTGTCCGGCGAGAGCATTGCACAGAGCAGCGGCAACTATAAGCGATGCTGCCCTCGCGCGCGCTATACTGGCTTCATTGATCAGAGGAGAAGCCGTGGGCTGTTCAGATCCGTTCCTGCTCTCTCGGGCTGATGGGGATGAAGTCTGCTTTCCGGATGTATGTGTAGCCATATCTGCTGGAGACCAACCTTCGACGATGGTCGATAGCTGTAGAGCGTTTATCGAGGGCTGGTCCCGTTTGTAATGTATTGGAGGGCGGCCGAATCGAATCAAGTAGTGAATAGATCTTAGCGCCACCAAAGCGAATGGCAAGATTTTTTCAGATGAAAGGTAGAGCAAAGGTGTTTCAAGTCGACAACGGCAAGAAACTTAGTGGCAAAACTTCTCATGTATAAGGTATTTATGCTTCGATGATCTACAACTAGCGGCTGCGGGACCCTTATTTCCATCTCCTTCGGGACACCATGACCTCATCCTTGTCAATTCACAATTTGGTATCAGGTGTCATGCGAGTAAGTTCATTGTCATTTTTCTGGCGCACATCAGTATCCTTGAGCGTACCACGATGTCGCGCAAACCGCTTCATTGCAAACGCTCCTCTCGGCATACGTGTCCAGCTCCGCCCTAGCCAATGCCAAAACTCAACAAAGGCTGGCACGCGGCCACGATGGACTAAGGACGACGACGAGACTCCCAGCATCACGTGGCCTGCACCTATTTCATGGTCTGAACCTATGCGCGGATCCACGTTCAACACCGCCGACAAAATCCAAGATCAGCTACACTACGACGGCCACCGTGTTTGGGGCTTTGTCGTGTATCGCTGCACTTACGGCGATGACGCAGCCTGGCAAACTTTCCTTGAGCGCATCAATGCATCAATTCGAGACTCTCTGGAATTTCACCATGGGCTGGATTTGCTAGAGGAAGATTGCTTCAAACTCACTGTGCTTGAAGATGTGAGCAAGTTCGACGGCGCAAGCGTGCAGCTTGTGCGCGAGCATTTCAAAGAATGGAGGAAGAATGCGGTTCATGAAGATCAGGGTACAAGTGAAGAGATTGAGGCACGACGTGTGAAACCAGAACCAATCCCAGTCGATGATACATGGCCGAAGGCTGAGATGAACATGGAATTGTGGACGCGCCTGATGGGCGATGTGAAAGAGGCGCCTCGCAAAGAGCCAAGACTCCCATTCCGCATCGCTTCGTCTAAAAATGCTTATGGCTATCACTGCCCGGCTGTGAGGTATACGTTCTGCATACAGATCGACGACGCTGCTCTGCAAAGCATCGTCTCTCCGGAAGGAAAAGAGTGCTACGGCGACGCCTGGGTGAACTTAATTGAGGCTGATTGGGATCCCGAGGAAGCCGCCAAGCAGCGTGAAGAAGATAGAATTGAACACCTAGAGACGGGTGGTACCCTGGAAGAGTTTGAAGACTGCGTAGAATTCTTCCCTGAGGTCGACGGTTGCATCGAGGAGAATGTTGGTTGGATGAAAGTGCAGTACAAGGCATTGATTCCGGAATTCTACGAGTATTTACAGGATCCGAATACGCTCGAGAGAATATACTACAGACCACCGGATATGGCTGGTGGGCTTGGTGGGTAGCTGCGAAGAATGTTCTGAACGAGTACGACGCACGAGAATACATACAAAGCGGCATAGATTGATTTCGACACGGTGAGACTACGGTCCATCGAACTGGTTGTCAGTCCTATTCTCCATGATTTTCCATTTTAACTGCTTCCTGGCAAGGCAAGGCAATTTCCTGCATTATCGGCGGAACTTTGGCAGAACGGACGGCAGGCTGTAGCTAAATGTCCGCTGGGGAAACGAAGAAGTGACTTCAGTGTGATCAACTTACTAGCGGTATCGAAGAAGCAGTAGGTTCCATCGGCGCAGTCGTCGTCCGCGGTGCAGCCATCAGCGCGGCGCACGGGCGTCCTTGAAGCCATGCTGAGCGACACGAGCGCGCTCAAGAAGAAAAGGGAAATTTGCATGATGGGTGCTTCGGAGATTGAACGATGTGTTGATGGGAGGAATTAGTGATAATGTGCGCCTGGTGAGCCGGAGGTCCGCCTACGTCTTATTGACCTGCTCGGTAGACCGCTTTGTGGCCAAGACCAAGAGATGGCATTTGTGCAATCTGTGCATTCGGGGGGCCGATGGATCTCAAGTACGTTGCCCTGCATCCGTTATGATAAGCTGCAGTCACTGCTTCCGAGTGATGTGACCTTGTGAGCCAGCTCCTTCACCGCCGAGAATTTCTCTCATAATGTCATTGGGGAGGAGTATATGTACGTTGCTCGAAGGATTTCGTCCACGGGAGAGCAATACTGATTTCGAAATGTTCTTCAATTACAGGGTGAAAGATCACCGAGAGTGGTACTGCACTATGACCAGAGCCAAGCACAGGATAGCCACAGGGGCTTTGCAGATGGCCCTGAGATGATCAAATGTAAAAAGCGAGATCAGTCAATTTTGACACACATACACAATGCTATCAACACTGAGTTTCGAGCACACAAGCAGCCCGGCTCTTCACGTCGCCCCAGTCCTCACTCGCATCTCCCTTTAAAGGTTCGTCAGCCATGATAGATGCCGGGTTCCAGCATTGAACATACCAGTTGTAACGTTGCAGAAATCCTTACGACGGCATACATCGTCACTCTCGCACAACTTATTGCAGCCTGCAACTGAACGTCAGCTGAGAGGGCGACGAATGCTGAAACTTTGGCTGAGATGCGTGACACTGCAGATTTAACGTTTTAGCTAGCTCGTTCATACCACAACACACGAGCCTGTACATGTAGCGAGAGCAACATGCCTAGGGTCGAACCCTATTCGCGTCCTAGAATACTTCGAGACACGTACATGCACATGTACATCTGTGTGTATACACGCACTTCGAGCACTGCGCATCTTAAACAAACTTACAAAAATATACGTCTAAGCCAATTTCGAAGAGGGTCGATGAGGCGGATGGCTGGCCGTCACAATGCCTCCTGCTAGGTTGATGCGACAACGACATTATCTCTGTGGGATTCAGGACGATATCCTGGTGCAATTGGCGTTAGCGAGCTAAGAATCTAGACCTTCCTTTTCGCACTTTGATCCTTGAGATTCGTAAGCTGCATTAGCCCGACTGATCAATGCCTGAGTCCGGAGGAATACAGCCACTATCTCCGTTCGCCTTAGGATTGAACGTTACCGACATGCGTGTGGGATATGCTACGCGAACGATTACGACACAAGGCTGATACATATACGTCGGACTATTGGATGGATTTTTTACAGTGAGGAGGTGAAGGATCGCAGATAGCGCGGGCTTCATGAAGAAGAAAGCGAATGCGGTCGCTTGTCTTTGAGCATATAGTTTGGCGTAGGAAGCTTTCCGGTCTCTTTCCCATGTCAACCTGCTCCCCTCTACCATTTACAACACGGTGACTGACGTGAACGAAGTTTTCCGCTAAACGGCGACCGATTTGAAATGGCACCTCACAGCCTGAAAGACATTTTGCAGCTCAGACCTGCTGAGGTCAAGACGTACCACAGTGAGACCTACGATCGCATCTCTCCGAAGAAGACCAAATTTGAAGCTAAGGGCAAGACACTCTTCATTACTGCTGGCGGTAAGCCTCCTCCAAGATTGCATGTATTGTTTCTCTGCTGACACCAATGCAGCGACTGGCATCGGCTACCAGATTTGCGAGTCGTTCGCCAAAGCTGGTATATCCCGAATCGTCATCATTCAACGCCGTGAAGCAGTGCTCGCCGCTGCCAAAGAGGCACTCGAGAAAGCCTACCCGAACACCAAGGTCGAAACTTATGCTGCATCGCAATCCGACCTCCCGCGCATGAGCGAGGTCCTCAAATCTGTCGGCGAAATCGATGTCCTCGTCGCCTGTGCCACATACTCCGGCAATGTCAGCTTCAAACCAGCCAGAGACTCCTCAGGCGAAGACTTTGCCGAGATGTACACTGTCAACGTCGTCGGGCTCTTCCATCTTGTTCGCGAATTCCTTACGTTGCCTTCCACTGCTTCTGGCGGCCCGAAAAGCGTGATTCACGTCTCGTCGGTTGCGTCACAGATGTACCAGCCTGGAGCGGTCGGCTACTGCAGCTCCAAAGCAGCGGCAAATCAGGTCATCACTCACTTTGCTTTCGACAACCCGGAGGGGAACGTAAAATTCTTCAATATTCATCCTGGCGCTGTTCATTCGCAAATGGTCATAGATAACGGCCTGAGTGACTTGGCCGTTTGGGAAGATGGTAAGCGATGATTGCTTTGTGTGAACTGATATCATTCGGACCGGTGCTGACGAAGCGATCTTCCAGAGAAATTGCCTGGCGACTTCAGTGTTTGGCTTGCTAGCCCAGAGGCAGAGTTCCTTAATGGAAGATTTGTGTGGGCGCAGTGGGACGTGGATGAGTTGATCTCTTTGAAAGAGAAAGTGGCCGCCGATCCGAGTTATTTGACTATCGCTCTCATCAAATGAGGAAGTGGGTAGGATGTGAAGCAGATGGCGACGTGACGAAACAAACCTATTAAGGAGTGCGATGTTATATCGACAGCACCTCAAAGTATGGATTGCAGAATACTGAGAACGTATGCTTCGTGCTGCAAGTTTCGCGTGTGGTACCAGCAACTACAACTCGTCCCCCTCCAGAAATGCAGATCATGTCGCCATACGGCTCAGCACTTCTTTCACATCGCTCCTAAAGTCCCAGTCCAGATCACTCCCATCAGAGATCCGGGCGTTGAAAGCCTCAAGATCTGCCCGAAGTAGGCTTTGAGTGTCGCGTGGCAAGCGAAGCACAAGATCCAAGCAATTGGACTGCCAAGGTTCGTCATCCCCTGCCAGAACCAGACGGATAGGACCAACCAGAGCCGATGGGTTGAGTAGCAGAACATTCTTCACACGACCAGAGATGGGCCAGTTTGGGTCTTGCAGCCATGTTAAAAGTTGGGGGACCAGATGCGCCCAGCTTGATGGCTCTGAGGCTTCGATGCGTTCGAGAGACGCGAAGTCGTGTTTGTCGCAAGGCGCTGAAAGATGAGTAGAAGCCATGGAGTCGTCTCCGAGTACAAATATCCAAGCGTTACTAGATGTTCCAAATGCGTCTGTTCCCAACGAGCCGATTCGAAGGTTTTGAACAAGCGGCCAAGCAGCATCCTCATTGGCTAGATGCTTGGATTATATCAGGGTTGGGGTTAGGGTCTCATTGAGCATTTAATGTTCATGTTGTCAAGATGATTGGTTTGAAACTTGAACTGTTGATTTGCACAAGGTCCGTCGGTATCTAGACGCATATGCCCTACGAACTATGATGGCCGAATCATCCAGACATCTTGATCATCTCGTGGCAAGCTAAGCAAGGTCTCACCAATCGGGCTGACTGACCGTGGAATGATACCGCCTGAAGAGGCTACTCTGCGGCCATTCTGGCGTGCGCGAAATACGATCTTGTCGACGGCAAACATGTTTAGCCCGGAACTGGTCGTAGATGACTGCGCCTCGTACCACGTCGTGGTCCTTCTTGTGGACCAGAACGCTCCTTGGTCAGTACAAACCTTATCTCGCATGTCCGGATATGACAGCGGCACCACCGGACTCTGGTGATTGAGAGTTTTAGCTTACCGTGCTACCAATTTTGTCCCAGGACGATACTGCAGCTGCACATTCTATCACACATGGCTGCTTCCTCCAAGATCATCCACTATATGGCAAAAGTGCCACCCCGGAACGCTCGCCCGAGCCACCTCCAGCTGTTCGATTAACTTGCGACAATGCATATGCTCGAGCAGTAGCGCCAACGCACCAACACAAAGCCTGGCAATGCTTATTTCTGAATCTCATGGTATCATGGCGGATGCAGGGATAGACACTCTAGGGGTCATGATCTGCACATCTTTCTACGCGTGGCGTTCTTGACATGGCTTGCGAAGTGCAGTCTATACTGCGGTCTGCAGGCAGCGCGCGTAGACGACCAAGGACAGGATTTCTCAGCTACTAGACACGTGATGGTCAGAGCCACAGACTTACGCATAAGTATATCAAGGCTGCAATTCAGGTCCCAGGAATGGAGGAGGCTCATCGCTCACTCTCTTTGGCGCGAAGGATGCCACGTGCTCGGCCTGCCATGCACACTCTCGACAGTTCTCGAAAATGTTGGTAGACTGCCCAGTGCCAAAGTAGAACGAAGTCTGCTTTACCTTTGGCTCTAGTATAACATGGACCCTGCTAAGCGAATGTGGCTGTCATGCGCCCAGCTTGAAAGTGTCCAGCCACCGGTTCGGTACATTGCACTCAAGTCTGGATACTAAGCTCTGAGCTTAGGCACCGACAAGATCTTCAGCGCCCAGATCTGACGCCTCCTTCGACAACGAAGCACGAGTTCTCAAGACATGCAAGAGCAATGCTTCAGGCGTGCATTGACCAACAACACGATGCTGGAGCTGAGGTGGCTTCGCTTTGACTGTTCAAGATGTGCAATCTAGAAGGGCTATTTGCCTTTGGTAAAGTTCTCTATGGCGCGATCAGCACTCCCAACTCAGCAGATATGAATACCTCGCCCTGTTTTGCTGAGCAGTGGAGCTTCTGCCATCACATCCACAATCGTATACGTTCATCTCAGCATGTGGTTCATCTCCAGCTTGATCGTGCTGGGCAGCCTTGCCATCGGAAGCCTGGCTGCGGTGTCTTGCCCTGCTCCTACGACTTGCAAAGGACTTACGGCTACTGCTGCTTCTGTACTCAAGGGTTATGCTCCTGCGGAGTCGTTGTGCTCTAAGAAGTTCCCGGTTCCTCGTCAGACGTGCACAAGTACAGCTCTTACAGTTACCGCTACTTCGACCGTAGCTACTGCTACAGTGACTTCCACGGTAGCGACGGCGACGGCAAGGTAAAAGATCTTTCAAAAACTGCACATCATACACGAAGCTAAGCTTTTCCTAGTACCACGGCACCGGCAACTACAACAACACTCACGAATACTTTTACTCCGACTGTGACATCAACGTCGACAAAAACAGAGACCGTAGGTCCTTTCTAGAAATCCAAGCAGGCCTAGAATTCAACTGACCAGAACTCATCAGGCTACTGACACTCTCACAATCGTCGTCACCGTCACACCATTCGTGCAGAGAAAGCGATGGCAGCCAACCGCTCGAGCAGTCGATCCGAGTGTATCCAAGCTCAGCAGCCTCACCTCGCAAGCGTCATCTTTCGTTGGCGCTGTGTGCACTTGCCTCGAAACCGCTGCTTCGATGACAGCCACTTTAACGCCTACTTCGACGAACAAGGTCACGGCTACTATCACTTCGAGCGTAACGGCAACCACGACCACGTAGGGCTTCCTCGCCTGCCTGAAGTTGTGATCTGAAGAAAACATGTAGCTAACATAACATCACAGAACCATAACGCCAACTTTAATGGTCACGACCATCCTTACAGCCGCTCCATCAACGATCACAACGACAATCACAACGACGATCACAACCACGTCAACCACAACAACCACGACCACGTCCACCGAGACGGCGCGAGCGACTTGCAATGCCCCTAATGACATCTTCGCTCCGGTGTGCAGCAACAACCAGGCCTGCGCCCCAACGTCCTGCAGAGTCTACCCCGAAGGGTCGGACGCCTGTTTTATAAGCCCCGAGTGCCGTGATCCCTACGACTTTAGTCCAGTAGCTCTGAGTTGCACATTCGATTCGGATGGTAGCAAGTGTATCACATTCGCGAACACTTGCTGCAACACTGGTCCGTTCCAGAAGTTCAAACGCGCGGTAGCACCTGTCTTGGAGAGATCCGAGGGGAGGTATCGTATTAGGGAAGGGGATTCGCCGGGTGTGTTGATCAAGGAGTATTATTAGCGCTGGTCATTTTCTACTTGGTGAAGAAGAGTAACTTGCGCGGCAGTATCTATCAGGCTAGTAACGTAAAAATCAGCACTCAACCTGAGACCTCGCCTGCAGTACCTTCTTCCTCTACGCTGCCTCCTACAAATCGCATCACAATACTTCTCGCCAGAAAAAGAGCAGCCATGACCAATACAACCAAAACCTCGTTTAAAGGCGGTGTTGCCAGCACCTTACTGCGCAAACCCAAATTCTTCGGATTTTCAAAAGCCTACAACTCCATCTTATTCTTCATCTTCGGCGGGGCTATGTTTGGCTTCGGGCTCGCTCGCTTCATGTACATCGACATTCCAGGCATCCTCAGTGGTCCGTTACCAGGGTGGCCACTGACTGACCAAAATTGCCAAGGGTTGGTCAGGTCGGTTGCCAAGCCTTGACCTGACCTCCATGATGATTATGTAATTGACCAATCTAATTTGTAGCCTCTGGTTGGTTAAGGTTGGGTCAAGTAAGTGAGGTAGGAGTAGATTTTTAGTATATAATGTAAGTGAATGGCTTCTTACAAGACCCTAACCCTAACCCTACGCACGCGGAGCCCACTCCGAGCGAATCATAGCGCGTTTTGGCCGTAAACACGTAACCTTCGAGACCTCCGAGACCTCCGTAGCGTATAAATCCAGCTAGTATAGAGGAACGCGCTCTCTAGCTCTAAACTATTATTATCTTCACCATTTTATTCAACCACCAACTAACGTAGTATGGCATCTGAGGATTGTATAGAGACTACAAAGATTGGTGAAGAGCGCGCCTTAGAGGCCGAAACACCTCTAACAACCTTAGGAGCAGCTATACTATCAACATGAGATAAGGACAACTTTTGAAGAGTAAGGGAGGCATAGATCTGGTGAGGATTATATACAAAAGATGCCTAGGAGGCTAGATACTAGTTGTAAGGGTAGATACTTCACAAACAACACCTTTTTTAGAGCCTTAGGCAGGCAGGTTAGTGAACGAACAGAACACGAACAAGGCATGTGCTTGTTCGTTCGAATAAGGTGCTGCATTCGCTTGTTTGTTTGTTAATTCAGAGCTTGTTCGCTTGTTTGTTCAGTTCATTCGCATGTCTTCTAATTTAGGAATGAGGTACACTATCTTGCTCTAATTTATCTTGTGCTTCCTGATATCTCAGATTTAATAAGTCTAGTAGTCCTTGCTCAAACCAGTTCTTAAGACACTACGTCGATTCTGCCAGATCATCAAGCGTGTTGAATCGATCCTTGTTGAGCACATGCTGTGCCTTACTGAACAACTGTTCATCTGTAGCGCTACTAGCTAGCGCAGCGAGAAGATCAAATGCTATATGGTTGAGTATTGGATAACAATGACAATTCTCGACCTACCACCTTAGAGGATTTACCTTCGAAGGTGCGCAGGTCTCCTCCGCGTATTGTACATAGTCGCCTCTGTTACTAAACTTGTCCTTAATACACATATAAGCTTCGTATTCAGACACGTCTGCATTGACTCTAGTTGGTAATGTTGGGCAGCTCTATTTACCAAATTGAACCTTGTACTAGCTATACATTCCTTTTAAAGCCTTCGTAGCTACAATGATCTATGCTAGATAAGTACTACCCTACTTGCTTTTGAACCACGCCATTTTGAAGTAGGGATGCGTAAAGATTGAAGCTCTGTACATAGGTACTTAATCTGTAAGCGTATAGTACTTGTTGAGCTTCTTCTACTCCAGATTGATTGAAGCTTTGAAGTGCGTTGACAGCAGAGATCAGTGCTCTTTCTTCAAATTTTTAAGCTTCATCATCAAAAAGTCGATGGTTCTAAGGGTATCGTAAAGGGCGCCATGTTTGCTAGTACCAAATTCAGATTGTATAAGGAGCGATTAAGATCTTAAAGGTATGAGTAGGTCGTGAAGTTGCTTTAGCTTAGTCTAGTTATCTGTTGTGAGGACGTCTTCTTTGACAGGTTCTTTGTCATCCGTGCAGTAGTAGGATTAATATAGATCAATAGCATCCTTTAGAATGAATGCACGCTCGAGCATATTGCACGTGCTATTCTCTTTGATTCTACTGTTGATAACAAGGTGTAACAAACACTCAGTATCTAGTACAGCCTCTTTCTGCTTACTCTTAAAGAATGCTTATCGTGCGAGTGTCGCGCACGCGTGTAGTATAAGCTTATATAGCTTGCTAATAGGCCCTTTCTTTCTCTAAGCTGTAAGCTTCAATTGTTCATTCTTCGTCTATAGTACCTCCTCGAACCTGGAGATAGTAGACGTGCCTATACTAGCATCAGGGTTATTACTGTGTTCGACGTTGTACTTAGCGTCTGAGAGTATGTCTACAACATAGTCCACATTGACGCCATAAAGAATAGCTTTATAAACAAGGTTGATAACGTGGCTAGTGTAGCGAAGGCGTTGTTTGATCGGATTGATGTCAGTGACTTCGGTAAGGAGCTTAAGAGCCTTGTCGTTACTAGTAGCATTGTCAGCCATGAAGAAGGCGATATGTTCGAGAATCTTGTACTTAGTAAGAACATTGTATAGCTATTATTTGATCCCCTCCCTAGCATAAGACCCGTACGTGTTTCTAAGACTTAGAAGTACTACCTTCGGTTTAAAGTCCGCGTCCAGAAAGTGCGCCATAATAGCTAAAAGATCCACCTTATTTTCGCTCTTCCACCTATCGAAGCTGATAGTAATCCGACTTTTCGCATTAGCTAGCAACGTTGCGATATGTGGCTTCGTAGCTACATACGTCTATGTGATCCAATCGCGTGTAGTCCTTAGGCTCTAGGGAAACCATAGTGATAGTGCCAGGTTGTAGTAGGTTGTAAGATTAAGAAGTGCTAGTAAATAGGACCTTTGGAGGGAAACATCATCTATAACTATATACTGTACAAAATGATAGATCTAATCACTCTTGTTGTAGGTAGCAGCTTGTACCTCTCGTTACTCTAGCATAGTCGTCTAGCAGAGGCGGGTATCGTATGAATCTTGCTCTTAAGCCTTCCTTTTCTGATTCACCAGTTTAGGCATCTCTGACCTGTCTCGATTATAGCTATGCTTGCCAAGATGTCGCTGCGCTACTATTGTCAGTTATAGATCGCACAGAAACAGAATTGGCTGTCGTTTGTTATAGTAATGTTTGTATAGCTATAGCCTCTTGCTACTAGACAATCGAACGAGGGCCTCTTTATGCTCAACATTGGTCCTTGGGTCGGTGTATATCTAGCTTGTGGTTGATCGCCTAGTCAGAGGCGCTAGCTTATACCCTTTCAAGAGGTCTCCTTATACAAGAAACCCGCCTGTTGTATAGCGACGTTAGTAAACAGCCTGAAGGTCTGGTTAGGGTTGGAGTGGTAGAGATGTCGCAGGATTGTAAAGCGTCGGGGAAGGCGCAGCGACGCCGTCAGTGCACATTAGAAAGTTATATAGTGGAGAAACACCACGTTGTTAGCACAAAAGCACGTACGCGTCTAAACGCGTCGCGTTGCAGCAAAGCGACCGGCTGGAAGCTCTATCTCCGGTAGCCGTCTAGAGCCGGTCTTCTAGCCCTAAACCCTAAGACCTTGACTTTACCCTCGCCGTGTCAATAAACCAAACTTCTATCAAATATCTATACCACTGTTCGTAAACAAGCGAACGGACAAGGCTAATGTGCTTGTTTGTTCACTCCATGACTTTTGTTTCGTTTGTTTATGACGAACAGAACGAACCGAACGAACAGTGTTCATATGCTCGTTCACTAACCAGCCTGGCCTTAGGAGTCTATACCACCGACCTATTTGACCAACCTGACCAACCTCACTTCATTCATTTGACCTGACTAATCCGAGGGTGCTTATGTAATTGACCAAACCAACCAAAAGCCTCAGGTCAAGATTGGTCAGTCAGTGGCCACCCTGTCCGTTACCAGGACAGAATCGTGCCTCACCTGGAGAGTGCTACTACTACGAAGACCTTGATCAATACAAAGTTGGGATCAGGCTCCATCTTTACACTATTCTGCGTATGCTACCTTCCCAATACTGATCACAACCTCGTGCTGTACTAACCAGTGGACTCAGCGGCTGCTCTTCTTGTCGTTCCTCAGTTCGTGCCAGCCATTCGATACAAAGCCATCATTTTCCACCGCGTCAATGGCTACCTCCTTATACTACTTGCAGTGCTTTCTAACGTGGGAGCGCTTATGATCGCAAGAAAGACCATGGGCGGTGGCATCGATATCCAGTCTTGGATTGGTCTGATGGCGATCTTGACCACTGGCGGACTTGCCCTCGCTTTGTACAACATCAAGAGGCTGCAATTCGATCAGCACAGAGCCTGGATGATCAGGACTTGGTTCTATGTCAGTGGTGTGCCTTTGTGCTTTGCATTGCTAAGAATTTCGCTGATAATATTACAGTTGCACTTGACACCTGAGGAATCGAAACGTCTCCGACAGGTTAGCTACGAGCGACAGCTGAAAGCTGGACACAAGCACCCAGGCGACTCAGGCTTGGTATTGCAACCGTTTCGGAACATTCAAGAGCAAGGAAGTTCTTCGCCGCTAGGAGAGAACATTCAACCAGGTAGTGGAGACTTCTCGTCTGGAAGTGGGGATTCCTCTGGAGATGAAAAGATGCTAGCCTGAGTAGCATAATCGAAACGACTCGACCCTTGGAATTACTCGACTGTCTTTCTTCTCTGTAATGAGCAGAACACGATCTAGATTTGACTTGACTAGAGTTAGAGATTTGGTATCGGTGTATTGTCTATAGATCTTCCTCCTTCTACTCCTCTTCTTATTCCTCTTCTTGCTTGCAGTTCTCCATCACCCGGTAAGCGATATTTCATCGACTCGCCGTGTCTCTGATCATCCGTGTCATCCTCCCCTCCAGTCCCATGGTTTCGAGTCGGCAGTAAAGTTACCATAAGATACACCATCCGAATTCCTCTCGTCGCGAATACGTCAAGTCTCAGAACGGTCTAGTAAGGTGTGGCTGTCGTTGACGACAATCCTGTCGAGCTGTCCGATCGCGAGCTTATCAAGTGACGAATCTATCGAATCATTCGTCACCGCGCTCTCGGGTATCACCAGCAATATCCGCGCGTTGTCTCGCTTCTTGCCCTGACCATCTGCCTGCATCGAATCCGACGTCCTGGCGTCGCCTTTCCAGATCGCCCTGCAGCGAGATGAATGGAATCACCGCTATCGTCGTGCCGCTTGAGAGCCGAACGTGGGTAGCATGAACATCGGCCTTGTTTCGCGTTCGGTTCTCATGACCATCGCCACTCTGGACTCGCGTAAGGCAATCTGCGCGCTGTAGCCCCCTGGATGCTACACTTGAGCCCATCATCTCACGCAGAGCGATGTTGAGATCCACCTTTTTCGGCTTTACCCAATATATAATTGATAGTTACAGTAATAATAAATATCATTTCAAGGCTAGGTAAGAGACATCTCTGATTCTGCGAGTTTCAGCGAAGCTGAAACTATTGCAGTACTACAGCGTCATATCCACCACAACAGTCGCTCCTGGGTGAGCGACCTGCATCGCCCGTGCGGGCGACTTCGGCGAATATTGCAACGACGGCCAGACCTGCGACTACGTTTTAAAGTCCTGCCTAGTCTGCACCGAAGGCGTTGATGCTTGTTTCGACAGTCCCGAGTGCCTTCCAGCCCAGGGGGCTGCGCATCCTATCCTGACGACAACAAGTGTGCTTCAGACGCGCGGCACCTGTCTCGACAAGATCAGAGGAGAAGCACTGGTCCAAGGAAGGGCTTTCGCCGGACGTGATGTTCAAAGAGCCTTGAGAAAAACGCAGAGACACCTTGCCTCTACAGCAGCGTCTATCAGGATAATACCTCACGATTCTGAAAGCTCGACCTTGAACCCTGTTCGCAACACCTTTTTCCTGTCATATGCCTCTATCGTCTAGCATCTTGTTCTCAGTCAACTCTGAAGTTCGTTACTATGTATCGATCTCTTCTGGTGTGAATTTATCTTGATTAGGGATCATGTGCCAGTTCATCTATTGGACAGATCTATGCACACTCCCCTGGAAAAGAAGCTATAGCACTGCTCTACCACATCTTCTGATAGCTGATCAACCGACTATAGCTGCGTGCTTATTCCAGATATCATCTCTAGCCAGAGTAACCCAGCCGTCTTCGCTAAGACACAAGGCAGCATCGATATCTCCGTGCTGCGTTTTGTCAACAAGATAAACACAAGACTCCGATGGAGCCATGAGTGGTCTACGAACAAAGTCTGGCGTGCCCAAGAAGCCGAAGTCAATCGAATTGAGTCCCATCTCCGCCCAAGAAGAAATGGTGAGGTCGCATTTACCCCTCAAAGAAGCGTCGAAGTCATAAGCAGACTTGTCTGAGTCCTCATCAATCCGAGAGACGAACGCTCGGATAGTGTAGTCGTTGACACTGTGAATTGCTCTGCGCAGGTCTTTTGCAATTGTAGCAAATTGTCGGCTGTCTTGCACACAGCGAACTGGGGAAGTCGCAACAGTAGCAAAGACAAAGTTGCCGATGTACTCGCGGGGAACAGGTGGGTTGACGCGTTGGCGACAGTCGAGAATGCGTACCATGCGAGTCTCTTGATGTGAGTCTGTCGAGGTCATCCTCGCCTTACTGATCCGTTGCCACAGAAAAGCGCTCAATGCATCGTTAGTGCTGGCCCAGCCGCCAGACACTACATCAACGGAGGGATCTTCAACCGCGTCCTCTGCTGCACGATTGGCAGCCACCTTCAGCCAAGACAAGCTTTCAGCCGGGAATCTGACCATCTTCCAAATCGCGTCCGAGGTGACCTCACTGCACAAATCTTGAACACTGTCTCTCGGACGCTTTTCTCGTTTGAAGATCGGAAACTCCATGCGTGCTTCACGCGAATGCAATTTGGGGATGGCCAGTATTCTGTCGATGTTCCCAATCTCGACTTGAGCTGGAGTGAACGGAATTCCGCGCATAGCAAGCGCGAATAGTCGGATTAGTTGTGCCTGGCCGGTCATATCCGAAACATTATGGTTTGTCGCGAAACAAAGCAGCAAGCCGCCCAGCAGAAAGTTCGCCTTGATCTCGAATGCTGGCGCGTGCTTTTTTGATGGATCGATATGCTCAGGAAATCCGCGTTGGTCGGTCAAAGATTGTGCCGGGAGCATATGCATGGGCGCTCCGCTGAGTACAATTTTGGCGTATGAGTGGCCATCCGGATTAATATCCTGCACTTTCAAGATATTGTGTTTCGTATGCAGGTCAAGATAATATGTTCCGCTGGATGTTGGGTCGTCCTGGTGGTTGAAATTACGCCGAACCCGGCCATGCAACCAAGGAAAAGCCGTCCCCAGTTGGTCTGCAGCGCCGTGGAGGTGGTATTTGACTTGATCGACTTGGTCATTGCGAACAGGAAATCCTAGCAGAACGATCGAGTAAGTCGAGAGATTCGGACGTTGGTCCAAGATTCCAAGCTCGTAGCGTCTGACTCTGTGCTCCTGTTTGACCATTTTTTGGACCGGATTTGATGTATGTGGGAGATCCGACTCCGGATATCCTTGTATAAAGCGGCAGCATGCCTTTGTCCCTTCCTATGCCATCGCCCAGATGATATCGTTGAGCCGCTCGGCGTACGCGCCGGACAGTGGGGTAAATACGAAAGAATGCAACAGTATATGCAAGATGCAATAAAACATGCAAGATGCAATAATATATGCAGGCGGCAACACCTTCGTAGTGGACCCACGATGCCCACGGGATCCAGCATGCAACAGTATAACCAGGATGCAGTGATATCTCTAGGATGCAACGTTCGATCCAAGCTGAGCACTAATAGAAAGCCGAAGAAAGTGTCAAACATAATCTCAATTGACTTTTTCCTGTTTGATTTGGGGTTTAGCGGGCATTCGGTGAGAAGGACAGGGTGGGAACTGGAGTTCAGCCTAAGCTGTTCACTGAAGGTATGTGCCCAGATCATCTCCATGGCGTCCCAGTCGGTGACAATGCCATGCTGGATCGGATGGTGGATATTGAGAAGGCCTCTCTTGGCGACGGCGGTGTTACCAACGCAAGAGGCTTGGGCCTCGACACCCTGCATAGAACTGAGGCAATTTAGCACGCGTTCACGCCGTAGGTAGTCCTTGCCAGTAGCTCAAACGATGGAAACGCGGCAGTGATTCGGTTTCGAGGAGCGCCCACACATGTGCATGCGATCTCCCGATCTACAAAGCTACTGAACGCGGGACGTTGCATAGTTGAACCCGTACATACCTCATGCGGCGCATTTATTTAATGGACACTACACACCCTCTACCTACTCTGTCCGAAATCGACAGGAGGTAATACTAGGTCCTGACAAGGATTCAGGAAACAACACAGTTTGAAATCAGCTGTGTTTCTTGATGGTTCCGCACGCAGTCCTAGTCTAAGACGTGTACATACTCTGCCTACCAAATCGAGCGCTATAGCACGCAAGCTTCATCGTCTTGTGGTCCACTGCAATGCGTCGCGTTCCCACCCGACCTGCATGTGATACTTTTTGGTTGAGATGGCAGCACACGCGTGGTCCCGCGTCTGCATACACCGCCGTTCCAACCACTGTCTGCCGCAGACACCGTATGGTACTCGGCTAGCTACAGGCAGGTCATCGACAGACAGCGCCAACCTAGGATGACCGATATAGTGATTGCTCCATCTGTAGAGCTTGAAGGTCGTGCGTATTGTTGGCGTCGTCTGGCTTGGGACAATTCCCTACGAGATACCTTACGCCCGGTAGCTTCGTCTGCATAGATGCGTTACACATTCGCTTGTTGAGCGATCGCGCGGGACCCTAGATCGATGAAGCATGAAGCCGGCGATGCATACACCTTTCTAGCTACGGCTTCAAGGCCAATTCTGCGTGGAGCAAGTTTACTGTAGTATTTATTCCCTACAGCTTTCCAAAAGTTGTGACGCTGGAGACGCCTGGTGCTCATCCCAATATTGTCGCTGTTAGCCTCACTTGTGGAGGTATCGCCAAAGTCGCACAAACTGCAGCAGGATTGCCGCCCGAGGACTTCGCAGCTTTCGCTGGACAGTCAGATTGTGAGTAGTGTCACAGCGTCCAGATGGCGCTTTGACTGACACTTCAACAGGGCTGGTTCAAGCTTGTCCGCGGAAAGCCAAGGATGAACCACTGGAGTTGCAAATATGTTCCCAAAGATATTTGTCGAACTGCGCAACTTCTTCGTGAATGGTAAGAGAGAAGCTGCACAGGCACTACAACTGAAATCTACGACTGCCGAATGGGCATTCGCCAAAGGAGGGGTCAGCGGTAACAGGTGGGTGGTGGCGAGGTACTTGTCATATCCGGGATTAAGTTCGGCTCACAGATGCCCGTACCAGGTATATGGGAGTGAAGCGAAGCAAAGTTGGCATGATGCGCGAATGTCCTCCCTTGCGTCAATTGGAAGACGTTTGTCGGAGATTGTCTAGCTGGTGTACGTCGCACAAGAAAGCAGCTAGGATCAAAGAATAAGTAGCAAAGCTGGTATGAAATCAAAACGTGCGTGACTGTTCGCACATCGACACGGTCACCCAGCGTCGTCTTGGCGACGTTGGACTTCTCCCAGGACATCTGCTGTTATGCTTGCACTGGTAGTGACGGTGCCCATTCGGCGGATGTCTAATACGCCTATGTAATACGCTACGTGACCGTCTTCTTTAAAGTCCCAGGATCGGCAATGATGTTTGCATCCTTCCTGCCAGCAGCAGCAAGACCATTGAGCAAACCCACGAGGATTGGCTCAAGCGATACGCCTAACGCGAGCGGGTTCAGAGAGTCGTCTAGGATCGTCTTCTGCGAGCAACCACTGCCTACAGTCCCAGCGAAAGCCGCTTTGACGAAGTTGAAAGCGCCCGGGAAGCCGATGATCTCAGTAGTAGCGTGGCCGCCGTTCTGGACGGTCACGAATTGAACGCTGGCGCCGTAGCCGCACCACTCGTCGCGTAGAGTGGTGGCGTTGGCGTAAGGGATGATCTCGTCTTGTGGTGCGTGGAACATATAGACCGGTGCCTTGGGAGTCTCTCCTGCGCTCTGACCCATGACGTTCTGTTGTAGTATCTTAGCGATCGTAGGCTCGTAGAGCACCTGCTTGCCTAAAATTTGGACTTTGGTCGACTGGATCTCCTGGAATGCGAATGTGAAGATGTTCTGCACACCACATATTTGCTCGGCGGCATCGAGGACAGTCTGCCCGTAGGGTGTGAGTATATCGTTGAAGACAGGCTCAAGCTGAGCGCCGTAGGCGCTGGGCGCACTGAGACCAGCGAGAGATTGAGGAAGGAACCCTGCAAATGCAGTACCATCGATGAATACAGCGGTGCCTGTGAGGTTGGCAGGGGTGCCACCAGTAGCCCAACCCTTAATAGAAAGCTCCGGTGCGTAATTTGGCTGAAGAGAAGCGGCCCAGCCTGTGGCAATTCCACCACCAGAGTAGCCGTAACCCACTACGGCTGGGTTATTGCTGAGTCCAAGAGTTGACTGGAAATTCTTAACAGCGCGCATAGAATCTAGGACGCCAGTGCCTGCAAGACGTCCAGCACCGAAGGCTGCGTCGGGACCCTCGTAGTCAGGCGATGAGACAATGTTGCCGTCAAGAACAAAGGCCTGGAGCAAGAGGAACTCGACGGACGAGATCAAATCGATCTGCGGTGCAAGGAACTGGTAGTTGTAGCTAGGGTCGCAAACACCACTTCTTGCTGCACCATCGTAAGCGGTGTGGAAGGAGACGAATCGATCTTTCTTCGCGTTGAGAGGCTTGAAGACAGTGGTGACAGTCGCAATGGCGGAGCCATCAATCGCGGTGGTCCGGTATAATAGCTGCCATGCTTGCACAGGGTTGAGAATCAGGCCGAAGTAGGCGCTTGCTATTTTCCTGGAGCGCAAAATGCTTCCTGGAGCCTGGTTCTCGAAGCCAGAAGGCGGTACATAGAATGGATCAACACTAGGTAGCAGTGGTGGGGTGATCAATTGACCACTGCTGGAGCCGACGAAGAAGGCTACGAGCGTGAATAGCGAGGCGAAGTGCTTGAGGGCCAACATGACGGGCAAGACCAGAGTTCTTTCGTTCTGGTAGCTATACAGTCCTGCAAGTGAGCGAAAGACCTTGCGACTGTCCACAGCAGCAAAAGATTGCGACGAGTTGGAGAGCCAGACACAGACATAGCGACTGTCTTTGCTTTCTTGTATTTATGTATTGCAAACGGCCGCTAGTCGCGCAATCAGATGCTGTAACGTTCATATCTGATTCATAGTGTGTGACACCCGTTAGCAACGAACGAGCCGAGGCTCGAGCGAGGGGAGCACATCACAAAGCTATCGAAAGCTTCGAAGCTGTAGTCGTAGTCTTAGTGCATCACTCACAGCAATATTAGCATTAGCCCTCGGGGCAAGACCAGACATGGCAAAGAGCACGTAGATCGCGACAATCGAGCTGCTTGAGACCGCCCAGGTACAGTATGCAGCCCACGAGCTTAAAGACAATATTGCACAAAGTGTAGGACAGAGATGCGAGCTCATAGGTGATCCTTCAATCAATACTGTCAGCCTGCATTTAGTGCCTCTGTGGGTGCTTTCCGAGTTCTGGCTGGGGTTTTAATTGCAAACCCGGACTACCACTGCACCCCAGGAACAGGCGAAGATGGAACATGGGGAACGATCGACGCTGCACGTGCACAATCGTGATATTAGCCCTACCTGAATAGATTACGAGCACTACTAGAGCTGACGGTGTGCTATGAGGCTTGCAGACCGCATGATCGTATCTGTGCTGCCAGGGCGCGGGGCTTCGGATGATGTGTTCTCTTTAGGGTGACCTAGTCCGTGCAAGACGCGTGAATTTGGTATTCGGCACTATGTATTACCGTATGAGGAGCGGCTGGCGTGCGGGCGGATGGGAGAAGGATTGGTAGTCTGGGTGGAATCTTGTCAACGGTTGCGGCCCGACGAGACTACTGGAAGAGCCCTACCTCGGTCTGTGAACGCACATGTGACGACTTTCCGGGATCAGATGTTGCAGTGGAGAAGAGAGAATACTCGAGGCTCCTGGAGACAGCACTTCATTCCGAGTTCGTAGCACACGCCTTGCCGAGCGAAGAATAGAAGAGACCGTACGTAATTTCATAAATGACCAACTGGATCGAAATCTACCTCCGAGTTGCTTCGAAATCTTTATAGTCGCGCTTCTCAAGGGCGCTCATAAAAGGCTGTCTCTGCAATTGATCGAGCGACAGCCGTAGGAGTCGAATTGCGACTCCAGGCGTTCGTACAATTTATGGTCGTACTTGATCGGATCGCCAATGTGTAATTTCCTGAGCTTGGAACCAGACGTCATGATCATTTAATCGCAAAATACATGTAGCCTACTACAAACACAATCTTGAATTCTGTAGCAGCTCGCTCAGGTCTTTTAAAATGACGAACGATCAAGCCATAAGCCGTGCGAAGCTTAGATACTGGAGTTGTGACTGTTGGCTTCGAGTGGAGAACGGAAGCACCGGATTCGGGCTTTGCGATCGCTCCGGCAATGCCTTGGGGGCAAGGGAAGTGCTCGCAACACCCTTGCATCGAATGCAATGTGATGGGTACGTATGGATTCCATGATCAGATTCAGCAATTGAAGAAAAGGAGCAAGTCAGCCCATCAAGCTAAGGAAAGGCTGTTCTTGAGTTTCTGCGAAATAGTGTAATTACATAGTCAGCCATGGTGCCTCACAGGGCCATTCGACCTCACGACCCAAAATCTACTATCTTTGCAGCACCTCCTCAACAACCCACTCCCCACCTCTTTCCTTCCTCTGCCTAACCTTCCAAGCACCCATCGGCCATGCGACAGTCATATTCGCCGGGCCCCTGATACCCACGAATACCCAACAAACCCTCTTCTTTCCACCTTCTGCATCTTCGACCTTACCAGTCGGCTTGCCAATTTCCAACAACGGCGTGCCCTCCGCAAGAGCAGCTACCTCCTTCGCGCTCAGCGCCGTGAGCGGGTGCATGCGCGTGCGAGGCATTTTCGCATCCGCGGCAGTGTCATGCACAGAAGAAGCAGCGGCGCGAGACAAGTGGCTGTAGACGATGTACGCGGGCATTTCGTTGACGCTGCGGCGGGCGAGGATGGAAGCGGCGTGGACGAAGACGGAGCGCTGCATCTCCTGTTGCTCAGGCGAAGCCTTGTGGTCGACAGCGGCGGCTTCCACGGATGGGAAGAGGGTGGTGTAGGCGACGTCGATGGCGCGGCGGGGCTTGCGGAGCATTGAAGGCGCGGCGTTGGGGAGGAGATCCGAGCGAATGGCCAGCTGGTCGATGAAGCCAGAGGCGACGATTTGGTTGAGTTGCTTGCGCTCGCGCTCGGAGGGGAGGGCGATTGTGGGCGTCCAGGACAAAGATTTGTTTAGAGCTGCGGAGCGTTGGGTTGAGCGGACGATGTTGTGGAGTTGGGCGCGGAGTTGTTGGACTTCTTGCATGCCTTTTTCGCGAAGGAAGAAGTCTGCGCAGAAGGTGGAGGCAGTTTGCTTTGCGGTTGCGTCGGCGTGGGCGGCGACGGCGGTGAGCATCTTGATGCTGTCGCTGAGGTCGTCCCATCGTGATAACGTTGCTTGTGCGCGTCCGTAGGCTTGTTGTCGTTGTTGGGATGCAGTTAGTGCCGCAGAGGCTTCGAGGCGAGTGTTGGCTCGTGATTCTGGGTCTGAGTCGTATTCGACGTCGCTGTCTGCGTTCTGCTTTTCCTTCGGACCTGTGGACTGAGGAATGATGAGATCGCCCACTGCAAGAGCTGCCACAGTAGCGATAGTCGGCGCGGCGAGGTTGTTGCGGACTGCAAGAAGAAGCATCTTGCCATATCGCGGGCTGACAGGGTGCTTGATAAGCTCTCTGCCGATATCTGTGATTCTGCCTGGGAACTTCGCCTCGATGGCTCCCAAGTTAGAAAGCAGCTTCTCTGCCGTTGCCAGCTGCGAGCGGTCAGGTGGTGTGGGGAAGGGGAAGTTGACGACGTGGTGAATATCCATCGCCTTCAACTGCAGGACCACAGACTCCAGAGGCGTCCTGAGAATCTCGGGTATGCCATGTTCGGCAAAGTAGTTTTCGAACACAGCACTGCTGTACAAGCGATAGCAGTGACCTGGACCTGTACGACCAGCACGACCAGAACGCTGCGAAGCGCTAGCCTTTGATATCCAGTCGATCTCAAACGTTTGTACGCCAGTTTGAGTATCGTATTTCTTCTCCTTACTCCTGCCACAGTCGAAGACGTAGCGAACGCCGGGGATTGTGAGTGATGTTTCGGCCACGTTGGTAGCAAGCACAATCAAGCGAGAACCATCGGGCGGAGGTTGGAAGACGCGCATTTGCTGGATAGTAGGGAGGGAAGCGTAGAGCGGCAAGATGTGTGGTTTCAATGCGCCACGCGGTCCAGCATCGTCTTCAACCTCAAACTCGGCGTCCTCAGCATCGTCGTCGATACCTTGAAATTCTGTATCAGAGTCGTCATCGCTGTCTTCGCCTTCCAATGTGTCGTCGGGCTTGCGATGGATGCTCTCCTCCATGTCTTCCAGTTCAAGCGGCATCTGATCAGCGCTTTCCCTTGCCTTCAGCATCTTACCGTAGCCGGCAGTGTTGGCACCCAGAGTATCCTTCAGGCGCTTGGCGACAGTCTCAATCTCTTGTTGACCCGTCAAGAAGACGAGGATACTGCCAGGCGGTAGCTTCTTGTGTCCTCTCGCCACCTTGTTGACAGTCTCTTCGACAAAGTCGCGTTGCGTCTTGCGGCTGAAATGGACGGTGACAGGGTACTGTCTGCCCTCTGCTTCCACAATCGGAGGAGCGCCGTTCTTGAACAGCCGTTGATTCTGCATAAAGTCCGAAACCCTGAGGGTGGCACTCATGATAACCAGCTTCAGTGGGTAGTACTTGTCCGGTTCCTCCTTGCTCATCACATCTCGCAGGTTCACAATTCGTGAAAGCATTCCGATGAGGATGTCGGTGTTGACACTGCGCTCGTGAGCTTCATCGATGACTATCGCAGAGTACTTTGACAAAATGAAGTCCTGGTCAATTTCGCGCAGCAGGATACCATCTGTCATGAACTTCATCGCAGTATCGCGCGAGACCGTCGTGTCGTATCTAACTTGGTGGGCAACGCGGTTCTTGAACTCATCTCCCATCTCGGTTGCCACACGCTCCGCCACGGAAACTGCAGCCACACGACGAGGCTGTGTAACACCAATCATACCGCGTCCAAGAGATGGTTTGTTGGCATCTTCAGACGTCGACTTGTTGCCGATCAAGGCGCCGTATCCAGATTCATACATCATCTGAGGGACCTGCGTCGTCTTTCCTGAACCGGTTGCACCGCATACAACAATCACAGGGTTGTTGTGGATCGCTTCCATAATTCTTTGCTCCTCCTGCACGACTGGCAGCTCCATGCGCACCTTCTGAATTTCTTCCGATCGAGGAATTGTGATTGCGCTCTTGGGTCTGGCGACAGTTGTTGTAGGAAAACTGGCGAGGGCTAGTGCGACTGGGTCGGGTGAAGGCGCTCTTGGTTTGAAAGCCGCTCTGATGACTGCATCGTCTATAGGCGCAGTAGATGGTTTGAAGCCAAGAGCGTCATGCCGTTGTTCGGTCGCCCATAGTTTGAATGCTGAAGATTTCTCCTTCTTTGCTGCACGCTTGACTTCCGCGGCCTCGTCGTCCTCTTCTTCGCTACTCTCCTCCTCGTCTTCTTCGTCATCGCTGCCCTCTTCATCTGATCCTTCGTCCGACGAACTCTCCTCGTTCGCTACTTCTGGCTCAGAGTCGAACCCTCGGAAGTCTGACTCCTCGCTATCACTGTTGGACATCTCAGCTTCGCTCGTGGAGGCTGCTTCCATGTCCTCGTCCTCTTCCTGAGCTGCGAACTTCCCTCCGCGCGGAAGCACGCCTCTCTCCCTCTTGACTCTTTTGCGCTTCTTGATAATTGGGCGGCCGTCCTCGTCCATCTCCAAAGGTCGCTTCAAGCCTCCGCCAAATAATCCACCAGATCCGACAGCGGTGCTCTGCGCTTTCTCCACGGGCTTCGCGACCTCTGCCACAGCAGCCTCAGCATCTCCATCAGACTCGTCGTCTTCATCGTCGTCCTCCGACTCCGGCTCAGGCAACGGCACAGTCTTCCTTTTCTCAAACAGAATCTCATCATGATCTCCTCTAACATCAATGCCCCTCTCCCTCTCCCTCAGCGCCCTCTCCAACCCCTCCCTCTTACTCTCACTAACCCTGCCTAGCTTCTTCGAGCTCTGGAACAAACTCGTATCGACATGCTGGTTCGCAAGCTTCTTGATCAATTCCTGGTTCTCCTCCTTACGCAGCTTGGTGTCGATATAGTGCTCCAGACGCTTGCGCTTCTTGCCGGAGACTTTGGACTGTGGTTGTTGGGCGCGCAGCTCTTCTTGGAGTTTGCGACGGCGTTCTTCGCGCTCGGCGGCGGAGGTGGGCAGGACGATGGAGGCGTTGGCTTCGGTTGTGGTGGTGGTGCCGGCGGCGGGCTTGAGTTTGTCGAGGCGCTTGTGCTTGCGCTCTCGGGGGACGAATTTGGGTGGCATTGTTGCCGAGTGTTGTGTTGGTAAAGTTATGCAACACTTTGATATCGAATGCTCGACTTTCCAAAGAAAATGTGAAGCTCCAGCGTCGTTTCCCCAGACGGAACGATCTGAGCCGAATCTTATCTTATCTTCGTAGGGCTGAAAGCGCATGAAGCATGAAGAGTGGGGGGTCACAAGTTTGCTGAGGTATCCAGTATCCAGCAATGGTGAATGCAGTTTCAATAAGGAGAGGACTACGATCATATCTGTCTCTCCGCCTGTCAACATCATCTGTCATATGTAGAGGTAAATCGATATCGAGTGTGCCCCGTTGATCAGCCGCACTCGCCGTAGATATGGTGAACTTCTCCAGCGGCGGACTGGGACTGGGACTGAGTCGACATATGTAAACTTCTGCACAGTTCATGAAATGAGAGATGAGATGCTGGCGTTGTCTGTCAGACTCGTCAGAAGCTCTTTGGTCCTGTTCCCATCCACCTCAACCTCAACACCACAAACAATCTACATCCACCTCAATCGACTGATTCGGATAAACCCCATCCCATTGATCAACTCAGTCTCACTCACCACTCGAATCCATATTCCGATCCAAATCACCCAATACTCTCCTCCAACATGGCCGCTCCAGACGTCCAGCCAACACCCTTTCCAGCAACATCCAAAACATCCTCCGGCCTAGTCAAAGATATCCCAACAGCCGTGACTTGTACATCTTTCTCCGACAAAATCCTCCTCACAATCTCACAAGCCGGCAAACTCGCCCACTGGGTGCACGTGCCCCTCGCCACCACATCGACCGACCCAATGAACCCAGGCATGTTCCACAACCATGACACGAGCAACGAGCTCTTGCCCATGACCCATCTCACTGCCACGACTGTGCTGGGTGGCACGAAGCGAGACGATGAAGTTGTGGGCCAAACCCTGGCTACGACGGTGGCAAGTGCGATTCTTATGAAGCGGCCGCAGGAGGAACGTATGCTAGTGCTCGGGCTGGGTTTGAATGGTATGGCCGAGATGGGCAGGACGGAATTCGATGCGGTGGTTGGGTTGGTGTTTGAGTGTTTGTGAATATGCGGCTCAGGATGGAGTGCCTTACAACTTGCTAAAGTGGGATGCCTGACGATCGCGCTTTCTCCACGCGACTTGAAGGAACGCGACTGGTGATGGGCTGGACGAGACGACAGGCGAGCACAAACATGCACACCACACGCCATTCTCTGCAGCTACCAGAAAGCAAAAGGGTTTCAGGTGAGTTATACATATACAACAAATCTGCGAGCAAGCATTAACCCGTGTAGACATTGTGCTTTCCACACCCAGTGCATACGACTCTCCACTGCCCAACGATGCAGCCCTCCAATTCCTCAGCGTAGTCGATGTTGCTCAGTTGCCCATACACATTTTCCTCACACAACAATACAATGTATCAACCACCGACGTTTCCGCTCAACGATACTTCGAACGTGTGCTACTAGCTTGTCCTGAAGAAGAGCACGAAGCATGGTGGACCACAACACAACCAGAATCACCCTTGGGCTTATTAGTAGGCGTAGGAGAGGATAAAGAGACTGATAATGGCAAACCACGGATCACAGAACTGTTATTTGTAGCCTCCAGGGCACATCCGTCTCTAGGACAAAGGCTACCGACTCCACCGGCATCCTCACCCTTCGAGCTTGGTGTCGATACACACGACGAACCTGCACTTCACGTTCTCGCACTAGCCATCTCATCGGATCTGCTGCTTCCTGCGAGCCTACCTTCTCCGCCGCTGTCACCCGCTCTGGATGATGGCGAACCCATTCCCGCGATCTTCCTGCCTCAGAACCTGGGAGTTCTACGAGAGACGGTACACGAACCGCCCACCAAGAAGCGAAAGACCGCCGAATCCTCCCTAGACGCAGCCGCTACACGCCGCATCGCTGCTCGTCGTGGCGGAGGCGAAAGCGTCTCAGCAGCAGCAGCTCCAAAGCCGGACCTCTCTCACCGCCGCACATCAAGCAACGCAAACACTCCCATCCAAACACGACCACTCTCCCGCTCTCCAAGTCTCGCAGGCTCTCGTCCGGGCAGCGTGCGCGGCGCACACCCTCTCGAGTCCAAGCCATCGACCCTCAATCGAGTGCAGAGTCTGTCCGGACTACCCACCGAAGCTGCACCAGAGGCATCAGCAGAAGCGAATACGGAAATCAAGAACAAAGACTCCATCGCCCGCGTCGTGATGGCCGGTATGCGTCTCTACGGTCTCTCGCAATCGAACCGCAAACTTCGCGGCAAACAGCAGCGCTCCGGGTCCGCTTCACCGGCGCAAGAAACTGCCACGCCGGAGGAACTCGAGGCTGAGCGCAAGATGGATGAGCAGTACAAAGCTGTCTACCATCAAGTCTACAAGGGTGTTTGTTTTGCTTTCAGAGCACACATGCAGACGATGATACTGCAGGGATATACAGATGCGCTGAGAGAAGCGGCGGACAAGTTGCTGGCGATGTACTGTAGTGATCCGTTGGCTCAAGGCTTGCTGGGATCAGCGGATGAGAAGTACACGCCTGGTGGGAGGAAGGCGTTTGGCAGTGTCAAAGCGGAAGAGCAAGGGAAAAGCCCGTTTGATGTTGGCAGAGGCGTTTTTGGTGTGGCGCCGATGTGAGGACTTGGAAGTTTGCGAGAGACAAGAACTTGCCAGTTCGTACGTTCACGATTGATGACAGATACGCTATGCTTCAAGGCCATCCGGCTCTCGATATCCTGGCTGAGAGCTGTTCAAGATCACAGACCACCTTCCAACTTCCACCGTACATGTGTGTAGATCGTTTCCTATCAACGATTAAGCCTCAATGCCATACACCATTCACTATCGGAGCGGCTAGGATTTTCCCAGATTTGCTTCTCTCGCCTTCAACCTATACAAAATAGCTGGTGACCAAAGCAAGGTGCCGGAATGGGATGGCAAAGGCGACCGGAAACGCCAGGACTTCCAAGCATCGGCACGGCCCTTCCTGCAAAGACTGGACCACGCTTGCTCTACCTAGAATAATCTCAGAACTCTCTCAAAAGGCTAAGGCGCCAAGAATGTTGGCTCGCAAAATACTGATTGATGATGACGCAAGTCTGCCACTGCATGCGACCACACCACCTTGCTTCAGCGGCAAGCTCATTTGGACACTTGACTCATCTTCATGCTGATAGGATATGACTGATCGTTGAAGTTTCACCAGACCATCCGCAATGGCAGAAGACATTCAGACAAGATCGAGTCGCTCAAGCAAGAGGTTGAGAAGCTGACGAGGTGCAACTTGTCTTCTTCCGAAATAGCTGGTCAGAACGACGCCCCAAGGCGACACCTCGTGGAGGCCATGAGAAAGCTGGCGAGGCAACTGGAAACCCCCTTGGAGCTATCACGGCGCCTGGCGTAGCAGGAACCCGTGCACTTGATTTCTATCAAAATCGCCATCAACCTCGGCATTTTCGAATCTCTACGGCTCCAAACCGCAGCTGAAGGCTATGCTCGCCTGGAAGCAATGGCTCTTGGGCTGGACAAGCCCGAAGAGCTCTTGGGCCGGATTCTGCGCCATCTTGCTGCGTGGGACACCGTGAGAGACATTGGCATCAACCAGTTCGCTGCGACTCCTACCTCGAATGCTTTCCTGGACGCCGGCGTCGCGAGCGGACCGGAGTTCTGGATACATTTGTCGTCGGTCGGCATGAGAAATCTACCCAGCTATCTTCGCGAGCACAGTTACAGCAACCTCGGCACTCCCAGCAAGGGAAATTTCGAAAATGCCGATCGCAAAGGACCGCATTTTTTCGAATGGCTGATAGAAGAACCCACGGCCTTCCAAGCACACACAGATCATTTGGATGCTTTCACTCGAGATCGGACTGGGTGGCTTGACATATACCCGGCACATGAACGCCTCTCTGCAGACGGGGAGAGCCATCATTCATTACTTGCCGATATCGGTGGTGGCCTAGGTCGAGACGCCCTCATGTTCCGTCGACGGTTCCCGAACATGGCTGGAGCGGTCATCGTGCAAGACTTCCCGGAAGTGATCGCCGACGCATTCAAGGTCCTACCTCCGGATTCCGGACTTGTACTACAAGCAGCCGATTTCTTCGAACCCCAATCCGTTCAGGGCGCGGAGATATACCTGCTTCATTACATCCTACACGACTGGGCCGACATAGATTGCCTCAGAATTCTTCAAAGCACGAAAGTCGCAATGCGAAAGAACCACAGCCGGTTACTGATCGTCGAGAGCATCATCGCGTCAGAGAAAGCAGATGCGTTCAGCACCGCGTTGGGCATCACCATCATGAGTATGGTCGGGTCGAGAGAGCGTACCGAAAATGACTGGCGGGAGTTGATTGCTGTGTCGGGACTGCACATCGAAGCTATCTATACTTCTGTTGGGAATGGAGATTGTGTGATTGAAGTCGCAGTGAAGTGATGGGAATAAATTTTAGACGTTTTAGAGATCAATAGTGGCCGTTCCCCCTGGATGACAAAGCCTAACAAAGACGATGAGGCCGTCCACTTTGTCGTCCAGCTATCAAGAAATTCCACGGCACGACAAGGTACGGCGAGCTTATAAATGCGGCTGAGCTGAGCTGAGCTGAGCTTCCGCGGCATCGTGAAGCGAACTTACTTTCGCATTCGCGTCTCATCGATCGATTACTTTAACAAGATAATTCGCGCTCGTTATGGAACGTTCTAGTCTTGATAACTCAAGACGCTCGGCATGAAAGTCCAAGACCAGGCGCAATCGAAGCTAATTTTGAAACCTTAGCAACTAGATTGCGATGCATCTCACAAAAGGCTTGGATCACCACGTGGTACTGCACCCTTCAGTGTTCTTGCATTTCGCGTAAACTGTCACGGAGGCATTCTGAACACTGGCAGGCTGAGGTACGAACGTGTATTGGTAATTTAATGTTTCCCCCAAGCGTCTACTTTCTGAGTTCCGACAGCTGGGGGCTGAGTCGTAGCTAAAGACGTTGATTGGCATCAGCTGTGTGCGCTAACGAGTTTATTATACCGCATCCTTGGTATTGCACAGTGTCAGCTGAATTCATTCATGTTGGTGGCGCATATGTGTGGACACAGCAGCCTCTTTACAATGCAAGAACCGAGCATATTTTGTCAGCAGTCCCAATGTATGACTTATAAAGCCCGGCCAAAATGCAACAAGACCGATTGTCTTCACAAGCAAAGCCGTCAGGCTGACCTGTTCCTCTTCTCTTTTGGAA
>Ga0265797_10002425_pt1 | contig 31412 bp, 26 predicted proteins | sample P2T30metagenome_FD_192433 | JGI IMG/M metagenome (GOLD analysis project Ga0265797, IMG submission 192433) | Plant litter microbial communities from East Loma Ridge, Irvine, California - P2 T30 | ecosystem: Environmental > Terrestrial > Plant litter > Unclassified | place: USA: California... | reverse complement strand
AGGACGGGCCGGAGGCGAGGGCCGGTCCTCAGAGGAACCACTGCGCGGCCGTCGAACCGCGCACGACGAGCACCGGCTCGACGAGCTGGCGGTCCACGCGCGGCCCGCCGGCGAGCTCCGCGAGGACCAGCTCGACCGCGCGCCGCCCCACGGCGTCGAAGTCCTGCCGCACCGTCGTCAACGGCGGCCACACGTGCGCCGCCGTCGGGGAGTCGTCGAAGCCGACCACGCTCACCTCGCGCGGCACGTCCACGTCCGCCTCGCGGAACGCGTGCAACAGCCCCACGGCCATGAGGTCGTTCGCGGCGAAGACGGCCGTGAAGTCGCGCCGGCGCAGCAGCTCGCGGCCCGCCAGGTAGCCGAAGTCGGCGGTGAGGTCACCCAGGATCGGCGGCTCGATGGAGAGCTCCGCCTCCCCCATCTCGAAGAGGAAGCCCTGCATCCGCTCGTCGGCCTCGATCCAGTCCTGCGGGCCGGCCACGTGCACGATGTGCTTGTGCCCCAGGTCGACGAGGTGCCGCGTCGCGAGGCGGGCACCGCCGAACTGGTCCACCGAGAGGTTCGACGAGCGCTCGCGCTGCGAGGAGTCGAGGGCGACGATGGGCACGCCGAGGTCGCGCTCGTCGAGGACGTCGAAGAAGCGCCGCTGCGGCGCGATGACGACGAGCGCCTCGACGGACTGGGCGACGAGCAGGTCGAGGCTCGCCCGGACGTCGTCGTGCTCGCGCGAGGTCGACGCGATGCTGAGCCGGTAGCCGGCCGCGCGCGCCTCCTGCTCGATCGCGTTGATCATCGTCTGCGGTCCGAAGTGCACGTTCTGCAGCGTGAGGATGCCGATCACCCCGGACCGGCTGCCGCTCAGCGCCCGGGCCGCCTGGTTGGGGCGGTAGCCGACCTGCTCGATGACGTCGAGGACCCGTTGCCGCGTCGCCGGCCGGATGCTCGGGCTGTCGTTGAGCACGCGCGACACCGTCTGGTACGACACCCCGGCGAGGGCGGCGACGTCGCGGATGTTGGGGGCGCGCACCTTCTCGACCTCAGGCATCACGACGCTCCGTTGCTCCGCCGATGTGACCGTACACATCGTGCGAGGGACCATCATGCCACCTCGGTCCGCGGGGTCAGGTCGCGGAGGCGCCCCTCGGCACCGCGCGACCGCTCACCGCGACCGCGACCGCCGCGACGGCCACCGCGACCGAGAAGACGGCGACGAAGGCGACGGGCAGGGCGGGGCCGCCGAGCAGCACGAACCCCACGCCCGCGACCGCGAGCACGACGGCGGACCCGGTCGAGTCGGCGATGCTCAGGGCGCTGCTCGCGAAGCCGCGCTGCGACTCCGGCGCCCAGCGCAGCGCCAGGACCGAGAACCGCGGGTAGACGAAGCCCATGCCCGCCCCGCCGACGAGCCATCCGGCGGCGACGACGACGGGGTGCAGCACGAGCAGGGCGGACAGTGCGGCCGTGCCGACGCCGACCAGCACGAGCGCACTGCCGACCCGGATCCCCACGGCCTGGGACACCCGGTCCCCGAGCCGCCCCTGCAGCCAGCTGCCGCCCGCCCAGGAGAGCGCGCCGACGGTGAGCACGAGACCGGCCGTCGACTCGGCGAGTCCGTGCTCCTCCTGGAGCAGGTAGGGCAGGTACGCCTCGGCACCGAGGAAGGCGCCGCCGAGCAGTCCGCGGAGCAGGACGAGCGTGGGCAGGCCCGGCCGCGCGACGAGCGTGCCCACCGGCAGCAGGGGCCGCAGCGCGACGACGAGCACGACGCCGGCCACCGCCACCACCACGGCCGTCACGACGAGCGGCAGGCCGGCGACGAGGTTGAACCCGAGCACGGCCGCGGCCGCGAGCACCGACCAGCCCACGCGGGCCCGCGCCCACGGCGGCCGCGACGCCGCGTCCGGCACGGCGAGGGTCCGGAGGCTCGGGAGGATCACGAGGAACGCCGGCACCGCGAGCGCCACCGCCCCCAGGAACACCCAGTGCCAGCTGATCTTCTCGGTCACCCAGCCGGCGACGGGCGGGCCGACGAGGCTCGGCAGCACCCAGGCGGCGGCGAAGCCCGCGAAGACCGACGCGTGCAGCCGAGGCGGGTAGACCTGGGCGACCATGACGTAGAGGGCGACGATGACCGCGCCGCTGCCGAGGCCCTGCACGAGCCGGCCGACGAGGAGCGTCGTCATGTCGGGAGCGAGCCCCACGACGAGCAGGCCCGCCGCGAAGAGCAGCATCGAGGTGACGACGACGACGCGCGGCCCGTGCCGGTCCGCCCAGGAGCCGCCGACGACCATGCCGACGAGCCCGGTGGCGAGCGGTGCCGCGAACGCCAGCGAGAAGAGGGCCTCGCCGTCGAGCTGACGGGCGACGGTGGGCATCACCGTGGTGACGGCGAGGGCCTCGAACGCGGCGATCGCGATGATCGCCACCATGCCGATCGTCGTGAGCCGCCAGGGCGCCGAGAGCACGCCCGAGGTGGGGGCGACGTCGGTGGTGCTGCTCACCCGGTCGAGCATACGACGGGTGTCGCTCAAGCCGGGACGGACCCGCGCCTCCGGTCGGGCGGGGACCCGGCGCGTCCCGTCAGAGGCGGCCGAGCGCCTGCCGGACGTCCGCGACGAGGTCGGCGCCGTCCTCGATGCCCACCGAGAGGCGGACGAGGTCCTCGGGGACGGCGAGCTCCGTGCCGCGCACCGAGGCGTGCGTCATCTCGTGCGGGTAGCCGATCAGCGACTCGACGCCGCCGAGCGACTCGGCGAGCTGGAACAGCTCCGTCGACTCGGCGAACGTGCGCGCCGCGGCGGGCCCGCCCGCGAGCTGCAGCGAGAGCATGCCGCCGAAGGCGCGCATCTGCCGCGCGGCGAGCTCGTGGCCCGGGTGCGTGGGCAGGCCCGGGTACCAGACCCGCGACACGGCAGGGTGCTCGACGAGCGCCTCGGCGACCGCCTGCGCGTTGGCGCTGTGCCGTTCGACGCGGACCCCCAGGGTCTTGATGCCCCGGACGGTGAGCCAGGCCTCCATCGGGGCGGAGACCGCCCCGACGCCGAACTGCAGGAACCCGACCTTCTCGGCGAGCTCCGCGTCGCGCACGACGACGGCGCCGCCGACGACGTCGCTGTGCCCGCCGAGGTACTTCGTCGTCGAGTGGACGACCGCGTCGGCGCCGAGCGCGAGGGGCTGCTGCAGCGACGGCGAGGCGAAGGTGTTGTCGACGACGACGACCGCGCCGGCCGCGTGGCCGATCTCGGCGAGCGCCGCGACGTCGCTGATCTTCATCAGCGGGTTCGACGGCGTCTCGACCCAGAGCACGGCCGTCTCGCCGGGGCGGGCGGCCGCACGGACGGCGTCGAGGTCGGTCATCTCGACCGTCTCGAGCTGCACGCCCCAGGGGACGTGCACCCGCTGGACGAGACGGTGCGTGCCGCCGTACACGTCGTTGCCCATGAGGATCCGCGCGCCCGGGCGGAGCGTCGCCCGCAGCAGGGCGTCCTCGGCGCTGAGGCCCGAGGCGAAGCTGAACGCGGCGGTGCCGCCCTCGAGGTCGGCGAGGAGCGTCTGCAGCGAGTCCCGCGTGGGGTTCGCCGAGCGGGCGTACTCGTAGCCGTTGCGGAAGCCGCCGATGCCGTCCTGCACGAACGTCGAGGACTGGTAGATCGGGGGCACGACCGCGCCGGTGGTGGGGTCGGCCTCCTGGCCGGCGTGGATGGCGCGGGTGTCGAAGCCGTGGCTCACGGGGTCCTCCTGGCGATGGGGTGCGGTGCGGGTCGGGTCGGGTCGGGCTGGTGCGTGCGTGCGCTGCCGGGGCGCGGGCGCGGGTCGGGCACCCGTCGGTGCACGTCTCGGCGCGACGTCAGGCCGACAGGTGCGTCAACAGGTCGTGCCGGGTGACGATTCCCCGCGGCGTGCCCTCGTCGAGCACGAGCAGGGCGTCGGCGTGCTCGAGCCGGTCGCGGAGGACCTCGACGTCCTCCCGGGCACCGATGCGCGGCAGCGGCTCGCCGACCAGGCCGGCCACGGGGTCGGTGGCGGCCGCCCGACCGGAGAGCAGCGCGTCGAGCAGGTCGCGCTCGGCGACGCCGCCGACGACCTCGCCCACGACGACGGGCAGGTCGGCGGAGAGCACCGGCAGGTGCGCCACGCCGAGGGCGGTCATCGTCTGCACGACCTCGCCGACGGTGTGCTCGGGGCGGGCGTGCGGGAACGCCTCGCGACGCTCGCCCGCGGCGGCGAGGACGTCGGTGACGCGCCGGGCGCGACCGGTCCCGGCGTCGTCCGTCGCGCCTCCGGCCGCGTCGTCGCCGTCGCCGGCGACCGCGAAGCCGTAGGAGCGCATCCAGTCGTCGTCGAAGATCTTGCCGAGGTAGCCCCGGCCGCCGTCGGGCAGCAGCACCACGACGACGTCGTCGGGGCCGAGCTCGCGGGCCAGGTCGAGGGCCGCGGCGACGGCGAGTCCGCTCGAGCCGCCCACGAGCAAGCCCTCCTCGCGAGCCAGGCGGCGCGTGAGCGCGAACGAGCGCGAGTCGTCGGCGACGAGCACCCGGTCGACGACGCTGCCGTCGTAGGCCCCGGGCAGGAAGTCCTCGCCGACGCCCTCGAGCAGGTAGGGCCGGCCGCTGCCGCCCGAGTAGATGCTGCCCTCGGGGTCGGCGCCGACGACCTGCACCGTGCCGCCGCTGACCTCTTTCAGGTAGCGCCCGACGCCGCTGATCGTGCCGCCCGTGCCCACGCCGGCGACGAAGTGCGTCACCCGGCCCTCGGTGTCGCGCCAGATCTCGGGCCCGGTGGTCTCGTAGTGGCTGCGCGGGCCGGCGGGGTTCGAGTACTGGTCGGGCTTGAACGCACCGGGGATCTCGCGGGCCAGCCGGTCCGAGACGCCGTAGTAGGACTCGGGGCTGTCGGGCGCGACCGCGGTGGGCGTGACGACGACCTCGGCGCCGTACGCGGTGAGGACGTCCCTCTTGTCCTGCCCGACCTTGTCGGGCACCACGAAGACGCAGCGGTAGCCGCGCTGCTGTGCGACGAGCGCGAGGCCGACGCCCGTGTTGCCGCTCGTCGGCTCGACGATCGTGCCGCCCGGGCGGAGCAGGCCGTCGCGCTCGGCGGCCTCGACGATGCGCAGGGCGATGCGGTCCTTCGCGCTGCCGCCGGGGTTGAGGTACTCGACCTTCGCCAGCACCGTCGCGCGGATGCCCTCCGTGACGGAGTTCAGGCGGACCAGCGGCGTGTCCCCGACGAGGTCGAGGACGGACTCGGCGTACTTCACCCGGTCAGTCTAGGCAGGGGTCGCGGCGTGTTGCGGGGCGCGTCGGGGCTCCTCCCAGGCTCGTGTGAAGGATGATCGATGACGCATCCCCGAACCTGCACCGCACGGTCCGCTCGCCGCGACCCTGCCCGACCCCGAGGACCTCCCCGTGGCCCAGCGCGACAAGAAGACCACCCCCTCCCCCTCGACCGGCGCCGGCACCGGCACCGGCAGCGAGGGCCTCACCGTCAAGCAGCAGCGCGACGCCCGCCGCCAGCAGAAGGTCGCGGCCCTCAAGCGCGAGCAGGCCCGCGCGAAGCGGGGCCGGGTGCTCGGCATCACCGGCGCCGCCGTCGCGGGCGTCGCCGTCGTCGGCGTCGTCGTCGCCGCCGTCGTCACGAGCGGGACGCCGCGCCAGGACCGCGACTCGATCACCGTCGCCGGCGAGCAGACCTTCGACGACCTCACCGCGAACCACGTCACCGGCACCGTCGACTACCCCCAGACGCCCCCGGTCGGCGGCGACCACGCCGCCGTCTGGATGAACTGCGGCGTCTACACCGAGCCCGTCCCCACCGAGAACGCGGTCCACGCGCTCGAGCACGGCGCCGTGTGGTTCGCCTACGACCCCGAGCAGGTCGACGACGCCCAGGTCGAGGCCCTCCGCGACCTCGCGCCCGACACGTACTCCGTCGTCGCGCCCTGGCCCGACCTGGACACCCCCATGGCCGTGAGCGCCTGGGGCGCGCAGCTCACCTTCGACGACGTCGACGACCCCGCCGTCGGCGACTTCGTCACGAAGTACTGGAAGAGCACCAACGCGCCCGAGCCCGGCGCCGCCTGCACCGGCGGGGTCGACGGGCCCGGCCGCATCGCGTGACCCGCTCGCGCCTCAGGCTCGTCGTCGCCGCGGTCGTCGCCCTCGCGCTCGCCGTCGTCGTCGGCGTGGCCGTCGGCCGCCTCACCTCGCCGAACCCGGTCACGCCGGGCGACCGCAGCGTCGAGGCCGGCTTCTCGCGCGACATGCAGGTGCACCACGAGCAGGCGGTCGAGATGTCGATGCTCGTCCGCGACCGCACCGACGACCCCGAGGTGCGCAGCCTCGCCTACGACATCGCGACCGCGCAATCGCAGCAGGCCGGGCAGATGTTCGCCTGGCTGCAGGTCTGGGGCCTGCCGCAGGCGCCCAGCGAGCCCAGCATGACCTGGATGACGCGGCCCGCGCTCGACGCGGACTTCGCCGGGCACGACCACGAGGCCGGGACGGCCGGAGGCGCGTCCACCGCCCCCGCGCACGTGCCGGGCGAGCCCATGCCCGGCCTGGCCAGCCGCGAGGACCTGCAGCGGCTCGGCGAGCTGGAGGGCGTCGACGCGGAGCGGCTGTGGCTCGAGCTCATGATCGCCCACCACGAGGGCGGGGTGGAGATGGCCCAGGCGGTCGTCGAGCGCAGCCGCGACCGCGAGGTGCTGGACCTCGCCGGCGGCATGATCGTCACGCAGGAGGGCGAGATCCGCGCCATGCAGGAACTGCTCGACGCCCGCGGCTGAACGCGTCAGCGCGCGGGTCCGTCAGGGACCGAGCCGGTCGGCGACCGGGCCCGCCGCTGAGCCCATCAGCGACCTGGCCGGTCAGCGGGTGACGGCCCCCGACGCGGCCGCGTCGGCACCGGCGTCGGCGCGGTCGTCGACCTCGGCCCCGGCGCCGCGGGCCTGTTCGGCCGCGAGGCCCGCGTAGACGCCGCCGAGCGCGACGAGCTCGTCGTGGGTGCCCTGCTCGACGAGGCGGCCCGCGGCGACGACGAAGATGACGTCGGCGTCGCGCACGGTGCTCAGGCGGTGGGCGATGGCGATCGTCGTGCGCCCGCGGGACGCCGTGTCGAGCGCCTGCTGCACGAGGCGCTCCGAGACGCTGTCGAGCGCGCTCGTGGCCTCGTCGAGCACGAGCACCGCCGGGTCCTTGAGCAGCACGCGGGCGATGGCGATGCGCTGCTTCTCGCCGCCCGAGAGGCGGTAACCGCGTTCGCCGACGACCGTGTCCCAGCCGTCGGGGAACGACTCGATCGTGTCGAGGACGGCCGCTCGCCGGGCCGCGTCGGCGAGCTCGTCGAGGGTCGCGTCGGGCTTGGCGTAGCGCAGGTTCTCGGCGATGGTCGCGTGGAACAGGTACGTCTCTTGGCTGACGATGCCGACGTGCTCGACGAGGCCCTCCTGCGCGAGCTCGCGCACGTCGGTCCCCGCGAAGCGCACGGAGCCCCCCGTCGCGTCGTAGAACCGGGGCACGAGGTACGACACGGTCGTCTTGCCGGCGCCGCTCGGCCCGACGAAGGCCGCGTACTGGCCCGGCCGGACGTGGAAGCTCACGTCGTCGAGGGTCGTCTCGCCGGGCGCGGCGTCGGGGTACGAGAACGTGACGTGGTCGAACTCGACGTGCCCCAGCCGGGCCTCGTCGACCGGCCGGTGCCCGTCGCCGTCGGTGATGGCGGGGCGCAGGTCGAGGTACTCGAAGATGCGGGCGAAGAGCGCCCCCGAGGTCTGCAGGTCGAGCGCGACGCGCAGCAGGCCCATGAGCGGGAAGGTGAGGCGCGCCTGCACGGTGGTGAACGCGACGATCGTGCCGGCGGTCACCGGCACGTCGCGCAGGATCAGCCACGCGGCGACGAGGTAGATCAGCGCCGGGACGACCGAGAGGAAGATCTGCACGACGGCGAAGAACCACTGGCCGCTCATCTGCTGCCGCACCTGCAGGTCGATCTGGCGCCGGTTCTCGTCCTCGTAGCGGCGGACCTCGGTGCGCTGCTGGTTGAAGGACTTCGCGAGCAGGATGCCGGAGACGCTCAGCGCCTCCTGCGTGATCGCGGTCATGTCGCTCAGCGACTCCTGCGTCTTCGTGGCGATGCGCGCACGCACCTGCCCCACGCGACGCTGGGCGACGACGAGCAGCGGGAGCAGGACCACGGTGACCACCGTCATCTGCCAGCTGAGCACGAGCATCGACACGAAGGCGGCGACGACCGTGACGGTGTTGCCGAGGACGCTCGAGATCGTGTTGCTCAGCACGCTCGCCACCCCGCCCACGTCGTTCTGCAGGCGGGACTGGATCACGCCCGTCTTCGTGCGGGTGAAGAAGGCGAGCTCCATGCGCTGCAGGTGGCTGAACAGGCGGATCCGCAGCGAGCCCATGACGGTGTTGCCCACGGTGGCCGTGAGGTACGTCTGCCCGACGCCGATCGCGGCGGAGAGGATCCACAGCGCGACCATGAGCGCCACCAGCTCGAGCAGCACCGGCACGTCGGGCCCGCCGGGCGGGAACAGCCCCCGGTCGAAGGCCTGCTGGGTGAGCAGCGGCGGGACGACGCTCACGGCGGCGCCGAGCAGCACCAGCACGATCGTCACGGTGAGGGCCTTCTTGTGGGGGCTGAACAGCCCCCGGATCCGCCGCACGAGGTCGGGGATCCTCGGCGCCTCGGCGTTCGCGGCCCTCTGCGCGGCCGCGTCGGCGCTCGAGACGCGACCGCCTCCTCCGGGGCCGCCCCTCATGCCCGGCACAGCGGGCCCGTCGTCGTGCTGCTCACCGGGTCAGGTTAGGCCCGACCCCCGACGGACGCCCGGGGCAGCACGGACGACACGCGCGCCACCAGCCCCCGTCGGGGGATCCCGACGAGAGGGTCGCTCGGCTTATGATCCTCACAGGGGACCGCGAGGCCCCCGTCGCCGCTCCCGGCCCGCGGGGTGCCGCCCTCGACCCGACGAGGGCGGGTGCGGCACGAGGTAGGACCCGTGAACACTGACGACACGGCCGTCGCGCCGTCCCCCACCGAAGTGCAGTCCGTCGACGCCCGCGTCGCCCTGGACGCCATCGAACGCAACTGGCGCCAGCTCGCCCCGCTGCAGGGCGCCCGCCTGCGCGAGGCCGTGCGGTCGACCCCCGAGCACGAGTGGCGCAGCAGGCCACGGATCCTGCTCGCCCTCGCGGCGAGCCACCGCTCGGTCGGTGGGCGGTCGTACAGCGCGGCGCTGCCCTGGTTCCGCGGCCTCGCCAAGGCCATCGAGGCCGACCCCGAGATCCCGGTCGACGTGCGCGGCGCGTACCACGTCGAGATCGCCGCGACCCTGCGCGCCCTCGGCAACGTGACCGTCTCGCTCGAGCACCTCGAGGTGTGCCGGACGTTGCTCGAGACGGACACGCGGGGCAGCGTCGACGCGCGCATCACCCTCAGCGCCGCCTTCTCGCTGCAGCTCGCGCTCGTCCGGCTGCACGCCGGCGACGTCGACCAGGCCCTCTTCGCGCTCGCGATGGCCGAGGGCCTCGCCGAGGAGCACCTCGGCCTCGCCGACCAGGTCGAGTGCCACGGCGCCCTCGCCTACGTGCACGTGCTCACCGGCGAGTTCGACGTCGCGGACGAGCACCTCGCCCGCGCCGCGGTGCTCGCCGACGGCACCGAGCTGCTCCGCAGCTCGTTCGGGGCGCTCGTCCACGTGGCCCGCCTGCACCTCGCGCTCGAGCGCGGCGCCGACGCGGGCACCTGGCAGCCGCTCCTCGACGACGTCCACGGCGCGGCGCGCGGCACCGAGTGGGAGGCCCTCGGCTGGTACGCCGAGGCGCTCGTGCGCTTCGCGGAGGGCCGCTACATCGAGGCCCTCGACGTCGTGGGCCGCGTCACGCGGCTCGTGGACTCCTTCTCGGGGTCGCCCGCCCTCGCCGCGGAGGCGACGGTGCTGCGCGCCGAGGTGATGCTCGCCCTCGGCCACCTGGAGGACGCCGTCCGGCTCGTCTCGAGCGTCGAGCCGACCGGCCGCCACGCGCTCTGCCCCGCCCGGGTGGTCGCGCTCGTGCACCTGGCGGACGACGAGCCGGCCGCCGCGCTCGAGGCCCTCGCCGCCTGTCAGGCCCTCGGCGACCTGCACAGCGACCGGACGACGGCCCACGTGCACGTCCTCGCGAGCGCCGCGCACCTCGCCCTCGGCGACGGCGCCCGCAGCGACCTCGAGTTCGACCGGGCGCTCCTGCGGGCCGGCCTCAACGGTGCCCTGTGGCCGTTCCACATCCTCGAGCCGACCCTCGCGGACACCCTCGTCGAGCGTGCCGCGAAACGCCCGCAGGCGGCGGCGACCGCGGCGACCCTGGCGCTGCTGCGCGGACCCGACGACGACGCCCCGGCCCGCCTCGACGAGCCCCTCAGCGAGCGCGAGCTCGTCATCGTGCGGCACCTGGCGACCGGGCAGACGCTCGGCCAGATCGGGTCGCAGCTCTACATCTCGGTCAACACGGTGAAGAGCCACGTGCGCAGCATCTACCGCAAGCTCGAGGTGACGTCGCGACGCGAGGCCGTGCAGCGGGTCCGGCAGCTGGGCCTGCACGTCGAGGACTGACCGGCGGGGCCCGACCGGCCGGAGGCGCGGGTCGGCGACGCCCGTCGGCCCGCCTCCGCCCGGTTCCCGGCCCGGGCGGCGGTGCCGCGTACCCGCGACACGGTCCCGCGCCGCGGCATCCCGTGCGTAAGATGTCGCGGTGCCGACCGACGCCCCCTCCCCCACCGCCCGCCTGAGCCTCGGCGCGCAACTGCTGCGCCGCAAGCCGCTGGAGGCCTTCGCGGCCGAGGCCGACGGGACCGACGCGACCGGCGCCTCCGGCCCCCGCCTGCGCCGCGCGCTCGGCGTGTGGCACCTCACGGCGATCAGCATCGGGGCGACCCTCGGCACCGGCATCCTCGTCGTGCTCGGCACGGCCGTGCCCCTCGCGGGCCCGGCGGTGTGGCTCGCCTTCGTGCTCGCGGGCGTCGCCGCCCTGCTCAGCGCCCTCTCGTACGCCGAGATGGCCGGCAGCGTGCCCGTGTCGGGGTCGAGCTACTCGTACGCGTACGCGACCCTCGGCGAGGGCGTCGCGTGGGTGTGCGGCTGGTGCCTCGTGCTCGAGTACGCCGTGTCCGTCGCGGCCGTCGCCGTCGGAGCCAGCCAGTACGTCGACGAGGCGCTGCGGGTGTTCGGGCTGGGCCTGCCGCAGGCGATCGCCGCGGGACCCGCCGACGGCGGCGTGCTCGACCTGTCGGCGGCGGTGCTGGTGCTGCTCGCCACCGCGGTGCTCGTGCCCGGCACCCGCGAGAGCGCGTGGGTGAACACCCTGCTCGTCGTCGTCAAGGTGGGGCTGCTCGTCTTCTTCGTCGCCGTCGCCTTCACCGCGTTCAGCGCCGGCAACTTCGAGCCCCTCGCCCCGATGGGCGCGGCGGGCGTCTCGGCGGCGGCCTCGCGACTGTTCTTCTCGTACATCGGCTTCGACGCGGCGAGCACCGCCGGCGAGGAGGCCCGTGACGCCCGGCGCGACCTGCCGCGCGCCATCATCGCGTCGATCGTCATCATCACCGTGCTGTACATCCTCGTCGCGGTCGCCGCGATCGGCGCCCGCCCGTGGACGGAGTTCACCGACGGCGAGGCCACCCTCGTCGCCATCGTCGCCGAGATCACCGGGGCGCCGTGGGTCGCGTTCCTCTTCGCCGTCACCGCCGTCGCCGCCATCGCGAGCGTCGTGCTCACCGTCCTCTACGGTCAGACGCGCATCTTCGTGTCGATGGCGCGCGACGGGCTCGTGCCCCGCGTGCTCGGCCGCATCTCGCCCCGCACGCACACGCCCGTCGCGGGCACCCTGATCGTCGGCGGGGCCGTCGCCGTCGCCGCCGCCCTCGTGCCGCTCGGCGCCCTCGCCGACGCCACCAGCATCGGCACCCTGTTCGCGTTCGCCCTCGTCAACCTCTCGGTGATCTGGCTGCGCCGCCACCGGCCCGACCTCGAGCGCAGCTACCGGGTGCCGCTCTACCCCGTCACGCCCCTGCTCGGCTTCGGCTTCTGCGTGCTGCTCATGGTCACCCTCGGCAGCGTCACCTGGATCGCCTTCGCCCTCTGGATGCTCGTCGGCACCGCCCTCTACCTCGGCTACGGCCGGAGGCACTCGGTCGTCGCGAAGGACGCCGCGGCGGGCGCGCCCCGCGGCTGACCCGGTCGCGGTCCCGGAGCCGTGGCGCTGAGCGACCCCGTCACCGCCGCGTCGCGGTGCTCGCGGAAGCCTCGACGTCGTGGCCGGAGAAGTACTTGTGCCCCTCCGTCCAGGACAGCGCGGACAGCTCCCCCACGTAGTCGTGCACCCTGCCCAGGAGCCCGTCGTCCCGCGTCGTGTCGTCGTCGAGGGGCGCGACGACGCCCGACCAGACGGACAGCAGCTCTGCCTGGAGCGCGGGCGGCCGCGTGCGCGACCCGCCCAGGAACGCGACGGTCGCCGAGACGAGGGACCGAGCGACCGCCGCCGTCGAGACGGGCGCACCGCGCCACAGGTAGGACCGGCCGTCCCAGTCGCGCAGGCGCTCGGCGACGACGCCGGCCACGACCTCGGCGGTCTCCCCGTCGAGGTCCGTCGGCGGCCCGGGAAGGAGCTCGCTCGCCGCGTACCGCAGGGACGCGGCGAGCTGGTCGTCGTCCTGCCACTCGTCGAGCAGGACGAGGACGAGGGGAAGGGCGAGGGGACTGCCCGCGAAGGGCGACGCTGCGGCGAAGGCCGCGACGACGTCGGGATCGTCACCGACGAGCGCCGTCCAGGCACCAGCGTCCTCGAAGTCCTCGTGACGGCTCACGGCCACCAGGAGCATCACCAGGTGCTCCTTCGCGCGCCCGGGCCGGAGGCGTCCCACCAGCTCGATCAGCTCCCGTCGGCGCGAGAAGTCGCCCGTCCTGCACTCCTCGGCGATGCCCGCCAGGCGCGCTGCCAGGTGGCCGTCCTGGGGTCGGACGTCCTCGGCGCCCGGTCCGCCGGCCCAGAGCGGTGACGGCACCGGGTCAGGCGCGGACGGCCGCGAGCTCGTCCGCCGTCGGGAAGCGCGTGAGCACCCAGCGCTGCGGGATCGTCGCGAAGGGCTGCAGCAGGTCGGGCACGTGGCGGTGCACGGCGTCCCACGCCGCCCGCGTCACGTCGCCGTCGTCACCGACGAAGACGAGGTCGTCCACCGGCGGCACCGCACAGGGCAGGGCCGTCGTCACGGGAGCGTAGGTCACGGCCCGACCGTCGGGCGCGGCGACGAGCTCGATCGGGGCGAGGGTGAGCACCTGGCCCTGCTGACGGTAGAACCGCTCGAGCAGGCCCTGCTGCCACGTGAAGACGGCGACGTTCCAGCGACGCGCCACGAGGGCGGCGAGCCCGGCCACGGCAGGGTCGTCGGGCCAGGCGTGGTCCTCCCAGCCGTGCTCGCCCGCGACGCGCGGCAGCGGGGAGACCAGGTGCTCCCCCTGTCCGACGACCTCGTCGACGACGGCGAGCGCCCGCAGCAGCGCCGGGACGTCGTCCGACCCGGCGACGACGAGCACGTCGGCCCTCGGCACGACGACCACGTGACGACCCTGCACGGCGAAGCCGTGGACGAGGGCGGGGCGGGCACTGACGGCGCCGACGAAGTCGGGGTCCTGCACGACGTAGGCTCCCTCGCCGAGCGCCCGGGCGCCCTCGACGTCGCGGCCGAACGTCCCCTCGACGGCGACCGAGACCACGTCGGGCACCGCGACGCCCCAGTCGGCGGCCATGCCGGCGGTCACCACGACGTCGCCGTCCGGAGTCGCGACGACCGCTCCGGTTGTCAGGTCTCCCCCGGCGTCCACCACCCCGGCGCTCGCGCTCTGCCGGCCGTCGAGGGACAGCTCCAACGTGGTGAGCGCGAGGACGGTGGCCCCCACGGCCCGGGGCGCGAGACGCTCCCGGGCCTCCTGCCAGGACGACGGCGCCAGGACGGCATCGGACATGGAACGACCCCCACGGTTCTCGATCGACGTGTCACTCGGTCCGGCCGCGAACGACGGGACCCCTCGGAGCGTATCGGACGAGGAGGGGTGGGACCACGTCCTCCCCCGCACGAGGTCGCCACCCTCGAGGCAGGTCGGCGCCGTCCCGGTGACTCGCACCCGACCCGGGTGCTGACGCCCGATCGTCGGTGCTCACGCGGTCGTCGGCCGCGTCACGAGGTCGGCCGGGTAGTACGGGGCGTCCCGGAACGACGAGTCGTCGATGCCGAGCAGCTCCACCACGGCAGCCGCCTCGAAGGACCGATGGCCCATGTACGCGAGGTCGCCCGGATCGAGCAGAGCCCGTTGCGCGGTCCCCCACCAGAGCGCCTTGCGGGAGGACCGCTACCACGTGGACAGGTACTGCCTCATCAGGTCCGCGCGCCGATCAGGCGCACTCTCGCGGGCGCACTCCACCAGGATGTCCAGAGCATCGTGGGAACCATCCGCGACTGTGCCGGAAGCATCCCCGGTGCCACCGTCGGCCAGCAGTGTCAACACGGCGTCCTCGTCCAGGCGGGACCAGGACTCCCGGGGCACGACGAGCTCCGAGTGCGGGAAGAGGTGCGGCAGTGACAGGAAGAAGAGGGCCTCGTCGTACGCACGGCGGGCGACGCCGACGTCGTAGCGGGCTCGTGCGACGTCGGTCAGCCACCCCGCTGCCGTGCCGCGCTCGAGAGCCAGCGCGTCCACCGCGTCCCGTGCGTGCTCGACCAACTCGTCTTCCGCAGCGCCGGCGGAGTACCTCGCCGTGAACACGTTCTGACGAGACGCCAGGAATCGGGCAGCTGCCGCTGCTGCACCTCGCGACGGCCCCTTGTCGGCCGCCAGGCGACGGGCACGATCGAGCTGGTACGAGGCTTCTTCCTCCTCGGCCTCGACGACCTCTGACCAGTACTCGTGGCTCAGGTCGTGCTCCCTCTTGAGGACCATCCTGTCGTGACCGACGTCCGCGCTGCCCGCGTCCGCTCGCCGAGCGACGAACCCACCGGGGTACCGCTCGTCAGGAGATCAGATCGCGCGGGTAGTGCGGTGATCGAGAGAAGGCCGAATCGTCCAGATCACGGAGTTCCACGACCGCTGCAGCCTCGACCGCCCAGTAGCCGTGGTAGCGAGCATCCTCAGGATGACGTCGAGCATCGGCCAGCGACCCGTACCGCGCGGACTCTCGAGACGTCCCGAGCCAGCCCGCGAGGAACGCGGCGACATCCTCGGCCGCTCCTCCGGAGGCACCTTCCAGTGCCGCTGCGAGCCGGGCGAACGTCTCGGGCCAGAAGACGGACCCCGCGACCGCACCCTCCTCACGCGCCAACGTCGTCAGCACGATGTCCTCACGACCGTTCTCCCAGTTCGAGAGGGCAGGGCCGGGTTCGTCGAGGATCACGGACCACGCCAGCGCCGCGACCGCGGTGTCGTACACGTCACGCCGAGCGCGGACGTCGAGGACCGCCAACGTGCTCGGAACTCTCGCCGCGACCTGCGCCAGGTGCTCCTGCGCCGGAAGCACCTTCGCGAAGCACTGCTGCAGATCCCCTCGACCTGCGCCCATCGAGTACAAGACCGACATCTCTGCCAGAACTGCTCGGGGCACGCTCGCAGCCGCGGCCAGGATGCCTGTCGGGTTCACGACGGATGCGGGGTCGCGGAGGGAACGAGCACGTTGGCGATCCTGATGCGAGGTGACGACGTGCAGCGCGTTCGTCCAGTAACCATCGTCGAACCACGGGTCACGCTGACGTGTCACGGGACGATCGTGTCACAGTGGCACTGCTGAGCACGAAGGACCACCTCCGTCTCGATGCATGCGCACGACGTAGCCGTCGGCGTCGAGCTGTCGGGCCCGCACGTCTCCGTAGGGACGTACTCGAACGAGCAAGGCCTCGAGTTGCCCCTGTTCGAAGGCATCCAAGACGGTCCTCGGGAGCCGAGCAGGACGCCCGCCTCCCCGTGCCTGCTTTGGCGAGCTCGGAGGACCTTCGTCAACGACCTCGTACGGACCGCACCCATTCTGCGAAGACGTCCGAGGGAGTGAGCCCCTCGAGACCGAACCACTTGACGTCGTGGTCGACGTCGGTCCTCACCGTCCGCGTCGCCTCCGCGAAGTGCACCTTCAGCTCCGTGGGTCGCGGCCAGTCGTGCGCCTTGCACACCTCGTGCAGCTCCCGGAGGACCTTCGTCAGTTCGCGCACGTACAGCCTCTGCCGGGGGATGTCGGTGTCGCACGACCCCAGGGGCTCCGGCGCCGAAGCGAGTTCGTGCCTCTCGTAGAAGCTCCCGTCGAGCGCGAAGAACATGTCCGCCTTCAGCGTCGTGGCCTCCATCGAACCGTAGACGAAGACGTCGTCGGCCTTCGCATCGACGAAATCGCGAGCGACAGAGACCAGGTCTGCCGTAGCCCGACCGATGGCGTCGTCGACGGTCCGCGGAGTCTCTGTCATGCGTCCATCTTCCGGTCTCGTGACCCGGTGGGAACGCTCATCGTGACGAACGTCGTGGTCTGCCTCCGACGGAGGGCGCCTCAGTCGACCGGTCCGACGAGGGAGGCCACGAGCAGAGCGTGCTCGCGGAGCCCCGCAGGCGCGAGATGTGACGCCGTCGCCTGCCCGCCGAGACCGAGCAGAGGAACGTAGGCCAGACACTCGTCCCGAGCAAGGCCAGCGATGCGAGGCAGGGCCTCGAAGTACGGACCCGCGTCGAAACAGTCGGGGTCGACCATGTACTCGCGGCGCGAAGCGTACAGCAAGAAGGCTCGGAGACTCTTGCCCACGGTGAGGGAGAAGCCCTGTCGGTACCGGACGTCGTGGAACGCCCCTCCCTGCCACACGATGATGTCCCCCAAGGCCGTCGTGAAGAGGGGAACTCCTCCGTCGGCTCTGGACCACGTCTCCACCACCACGTCGATCCAGTCGCCAGGGTCGACCGCCCGCAAGAAGCCATCACCGGACGTCGCCAGCCCGAGCGTTCGCCAGAACTCGACGATCCCTTGAGGCAGATCACTCTCTTCCCAGGGACTCGCATCGAATGCGGGGCCTGGCACCCAGTTGTCGGTGCTCACGCGTCTCTCACTTCCTCGCGACGAGGCTCACGCCGAGGCGCTGCCCGAGCAGGATCACCTCAAAGCCGGGCCTGGCGCGCGCGCGTCGGCGATCACCCAGTCAGCGGCCGCTGCACGAGGCCTGCCGGGTAGTACGGCGCGTCCTTGAACGACGACTCGTCGATGCCGAGCAGCTTGACCACGGCAGCTGCCTCGAAGGACCAGTACCCGTGGTACCGGAGGTCCTCCGGGTGACGCTGCGCATCCTGCAAGGTGCCGGCCCAGGAAGCCCCCGCAGACGTCCTGAGCCGGCTCTGCAGGAAAGCACGCACGTCCTCAGCAGCGTGGCCTCGAGACGCTCCCAGAGCAGTGACCAGAGGGGCGTACGTCTGCGGCCACAGGCTGGTCCCCTCCACCTCGGGATCTGCCGAGGCGAGGGCGACGAGCAGGGCATCACGACCTCCTCCCGTCCAGAGGTCCACGTCCGGCACGGCACGCCCGAGGACGAAGGCCCACGACGACAGGTCGAGCGCCCAGTCGTGGACGCCACGTCGTGACGCGACGTCGAACCACAGGTCGTCCGTGTCGATCTCGGCGTGGATCTCCCGAGCTCGCAGGAAAGACGTACGCGCTTCCTCGAACCAGTGGACGCGATCCACATCGATGCCCCCGGAGTAGGACGAGGCGAGCACTCCCAGAGCAGCCCTGGACGCTGCGATCGCTGCCGACAGGAGGACCAGCGGCACGGCCAGCGCCTCAGGATCCTGCTCACTGAAGGCCTTCTGATCTGCGTGCTCCTCGACGCGCTCCGCGACGGCTGCGGACCAGTAGGCGCCGTCGAAGTGTCGGTCTTGTTGCATGCTCTCCCGCATCTCTGATCTGCGCGGCTGCCCCACGGCGTGGGGTCCCCCTCAGACGTGCGGGAGCGCAGTCCCTCTCACGACGAACCCGCCGCCGTCGAGAAGTCTTGCAGACACGTCACCAGACAGCGAGACCCGGAGCAGAAGTGCGCGGAGCTCTCCCACGGCGAATGCCCGCTGGACCTGCTGATACAAGCGTCGGGACTCTCGTGAGCCGCCGAACGCCTCCCGCAGACGATCGCGATCACCAGTCAGGTCGATCAGCCACCGCTCGCTCATCTGGCGGATGCGCGTGCCACCGGGGCCCTTCACCGAGCCGAGCCTCGCGGTGCCGTACTTCGCCTCCACGACCACGAACTCCGTGGTGCCGTCCGCAGCCGTGCGGCGGTAGACGCCGTCGACCCCGCTGGCGTTGATGTGCCGCTTCATGCCCGCGTCGTCGATGCGCTCGTACCCGAGCGACTCCATGTACGCCTGGGCCTGACGCTCGCCGAAGCGTCCCTTCTCCTGGGACGAGTCGACCCTGACACCGTCGGCGTCCACCGCACGCTGAGGATCCGTGTCGTACGTGTGGCCCGTCGGATTCGACGGCGTCACAGGGGCACCAGGACCGCCCGTGGCGCCAGCCACGCCGGCACCGGGCGCCGACACCGAGGGGGCCCCAGGCGCCCCCGGGGACAGCGAGACCCTCGCCGGCACAGCGGCGAGCGCCGTCGCCGCACCACCGGCAGCGAGGCCCACCTCGGGCGTCACCGCGACGTCGGTCTCGGGCGCGGCCGGACCGTCTTCGCCTCGGGCCTGCGGCGCACCGGGCTCGGCCGCGTCGGGCGCCACGCCCCCGTCGGGGGACGGACCGTCCACCTGTGTCGTCCCGGCGTCAGGCGTCGAGCCCCCGTCCTGCGTCGTTACGGCATCGGTGGTCGGCGCGGCGTCGGGCGTCGCGCCCGTGTCGGGAGTCGTCCCTGCACCAGGCGTCGGTGCCGTGGCCGGTGCGGTGCCGGCGTCAGGAGCCGTCCCGGCGTCCGGCCTGGCACCGGCGTCAGGCGTCGCACCCGTGTCAGGCGACGCACCCGTGTCAGGCGACGGACCCGTCGTGTCAGGCGTCGATCCGACCTCGGGCGCCGCCACTGCATCAGGCGTCGTCGCCGCGTCACGCGTGGAGCCCGCGTCAGGCGACGTGCCCGCGTCGGGCGTCGTGCCCGCATGAGGCGTCGTGCCCGCATCAGGCGTCGACCCCGCGTCAGGCGTCGTGCCCGCATCAGGCGTCGTCCCCGCGTCGGGCGTCGTCGCCCCGCCGTCGAGGCTGCTCGGGGGCTGCGGCGCGTCGGCCGTGGGCACGTCCGCACGCGGCCCGTCCGCCGACGGCGTCGTCGGGGCGTCGCCCGAGGAGGGCGTGGGGCCGTCGTAGTCGGTGCGGGGTCCGCCACCGCCCGAGGCGGCGGCACCGCTGCCGGAGGCGGGTGCGCCCGTCCCCGACGGAGCGCTCGGCCCGTCGACGGAGACCGTGCCGCCACCCGTGGTCGACGTGCCGCCACCCGTGGTCGACGAGCCGCCCGTGGCGGGGCCGGTCTGCCCGGCGCCACCCGCACCTCCGGTGCCCGCGGGCGGGTCGGCGAGGGCGACGGGCGTCGATGACCCGGTCGACGACGGGGCGGCGACCGCGGTCGCTGCCGAGGGCGGCGTGGCCCCGGCGACCGTCGTGAGGGTGAGGCCGTCGCCTCCGGCGGTGGCCGCGGGGGCGCTGCTGCTGCCCGCGGCCGTCGCCGTGCCCGCGGCCGCGGAGGCGGACGAGCGCGCGGCCACGTTCGCGTTCACCGTGTTCTTGAGGGCGTTCACGCCCGGGCCGACGCCGGCCATGAGGACGCCGCCCGCCAGGGCGCTCAGGGGGCTGAACTCCTCGCCGAAGGCGAGGGTCTGCACGCCCGCGTCCGCGAAGGAGTCGACGATGCTGTCGACCGCTCCCTCGCTCTTGTTCGCGGCGCGACCGAAGGCGTTGCCCGTGGGCAGGCCCTTGACGGCGTGCGAGGCGACGCCGCCCGCGAAGGTGCCGACGAAGGCACCACCGCCGGCGGCGAGGATGTTGCCGTCGAGCTCGAGCCGCTCGGGGGCGGCGACGTTGACGAGGGTCTGCGCGCCCATCGCGGCGAGCGAGCCGCTCGTCGCGTGCTTGGCCAGCTTCGGCAGCACGCGCGTGAGGAGGTTGCGGACGCCCTGCGCGAGGAACCGCAGCTCCTGGATGAGGTCCGCGATCTTGCGCGCCCAGCGCATGACCGTGAGCATGATCTTGCCCACGACGCCGACCGCGGCGAGGCCACCGGTGAGCGCCGTGAGGGCGGCGCCGATGCCGATGTCGAGCGCGATCTCGGCGGCCAGCTGCGCGAGCATCCAGCCGATGCGCTCCCACGCGTCGTCGATGCCCTGGGCGAACGTGGTGCACGCCTCGCCGAGGCTGTCGGTGCCCTCGCGGACGTCGTCGATCTTCTCGGCGAGCGCGTCGCGCGAGCCGGTGATCGACGCCAGGTGCGGCAGGTCCATCGACGTCACGGCGGACAGCGAGCCCGACACGCGGCCCGAGGCCTGGGACAGGCTGCCCGACAGCGTCGTCCACGCCCCGGCGGCCTCGCGGAGCTTGCCCGAGTCGCCGGTGGGGATCCGCACGCCGAGCGTCGCGAGCGCCTGCTCGAGGAACTCCTGGAACTCGCCGAGCGCGCCCGGCAGGCCCGGCCCGAGCACGCTGGGGACCGATCCCGCGGTGACGCTCGTGACGGTGGGCACCGTGTAGGGGACCCCGCCCGGGTCGGCGAGGGCGCCGACGGCCTCGGCCTGCGCGTAGGCGCGAGCGGTGCCGACGAGCTGGGCGTCCATCGCCGAGAGGGCCGTCGCGATGCCGGCGACGGCCTTGAGGACGTTGCCCGCGCCCTCGTCGTAGTCGGGGGCGAACTCCTCGGCGGAATCGTCGTCGCCGGCCATGCCGGCGCCGGCCCCGAGCGCCCCGGTCGCCGTCGACAGCGCGGTGGCGAGCTGCGTCGCCACGCGGTGCAGGTCGTCCCCGTCCGTCACGAGGCGGGCGGGGTCCACCCGCACGAAGGTGCTGCTCACGTCGGTCCCCCGGTCAGGCCTCGACGGCGGCCTGGAAGCTGGTCCAGGACGAGTCGAGGCCGGTGATGGTCTGTTCGTAGGCGCCCGTGGCCGCCGCGGCGAGCTGCTGCAGGCCCTCGGCGCCGGCGCGGAGCCCCTCGGCCCCGACGTGCCAGGTGGCGAACTCGTCGAGGAACGCGGCCATCGCGGGGCCCTGCCACTCGCCGGGCAGCATGAAGGCGAAGCCGCTCGCGCCCGACGCCAGCGCGTCGCAGTACGCGACGAGCTGCTGCATCTGCTCGGCGAGCCGCCGCAGCTCGGTGGTGTCGGCCTGTTGCTCGCTCATGCGCGCACCCCCGTCGTCGCCACGGCGGGCTGGGTCGTCAGGGTCGCGTCGGCCGCGGCGCCGTCGCCGTCGGTGGCCCCGCTCGTGCCGCCCGCGCCGCGCGACGGCTGCTCGCGGGTGGCGCTGCGCCGGGACGCGACGGCCGCACCGCCCAGGACGGCCGCTCCCGCGAGCGCCGCGGCGGTCGCGTCGAGCGGCTCGACACTGCCCGAGGCGGCCCCCGGAGCGCGGACGAAACGGCGCCACTGCACCGGCTCGGCACCGGCGGGACGGACGAGGCCCGAGGGCGGCGTCACGCCGCCGAAGCGGCCGCTGAGGCCGCCCTCGGTGCCGAGGTAGCCGGACTGGGCCGAGACGAGCTTCGTCGCCAGCGACGTGAGGGCGGCGCGCACGACGACGGCGCCCGCCTGCCACTCGGTCCACGCCTCGACGAAGGTGTCGGCGTCGTCGCCCTGCCACGACGCCCCGCTGACGCTCGACACGACCGAGGCCGCCTCGGCGACCTGGGCGTCGAAGGTCGTCACGACGCTCTGCAGCTGTGCCGCGACCTCGCCGAGCGACTGTGCCCTGACCCTGAACTCGACCATCGTCGTCCTCCCCCCGGGCGCCCCGAGTGTCCGTCGGGGCGCGGTGCAGCGTGTGGGCCTAGCCCCGGAACATGCCCGAGATCGAGGTCTCGCTGTCCTCGTACGAGAGGGCGGCCTGGTTGAGCAGGTCGCTGATGCCGGCGAGGCTCTCCTTCAGCTGCAGGGCCGACTGGTCCCACTGGCCGTACAGCTCGGTGAAGCTCTGCGAGGCCTGCCCGGCCCAGTCGCCGCCGACGAGGCCGTCGACGAGCGCCTTGAGGTTCTGCAGCTGCGACTCGATGGACTGCGAGCCGCTCGACAGCTGGTTCGCGACCCCTGCGAGCGATTCGGACGTGACGCGGATGTCCGCCATGATGACCCTCCCGTGTTCAAGGCGGAGCACGGTCGTGCCCCGCAGCGACCCTAGACGTGTCGACGGGGGACGACAAGCCCTCCTCGTCGACGACGCGCGTCGTCCTACCAGCCGGGTCGCCCGGCGCAGGCCGTCGCGAGCAGGACGACCCCCGCCTCCTGGTCGCTGAACGCCCGCCACGCCCCGTCCGCGTCGTCGACGCGCAGGGCCTCCTCGATCGCGTCGAGGTTGCCGGAGGCGCCGGTCGCCCAGCGCCGGTACGTCGCGTCGTCGACGCCCTCCGTCCCGAGCTCGGCGACCGCGCGCACGCGACCGACGAGCGGCAGCGCCCGCGCGGACTTCCGGGGCGCCCCCTGCGCCTCGAGCAGCGCCTTCATGAGCTCGACGACGGCACCGCCGAGCCGGTCGCAGCGGTCCCCGAGCACGTCGGCCTGGTCGTTCCCCACCCTGGTCGTCATGCCCCGGACCCTACCGTCCCGGCGAGCGCGCTCGCGAGGCGTCCGTGGGTGCCCCTAGGATCGCTGGGCACGACGGGCCCTCGTCCGAGGGGCAGGAGGAGGGGCAGGCGCATGGCGAAGAAGTCCGCGAAGGACGAGTGGGGCATCGAGACGTGGATGCGCACGCGCCCCGACCTCTTCCACCGCGGGCGGAACTGGCCGGTCCTGGTCATCTTCGGTGCAGCTGCCCTGGTCCTGACGGGGACCGCGATCTGGATGGCGACCGACTACCAGGCGTACCTCGACACGCTGAACCTCGACAGCGGTACCCTTCGGAACCGCACCCGCAACGGACTCGCAGCTCTCTTCGGTCTTCCCGCCGTGATCGTGCTCATCGCCATGTGCGCCTTCGTCGCCATCGCCGCCAAGCGCTGGCGGACCGTCGAGGGGGATCACCTCGTGCGCCTCCGCAGCGACCGCGTCGTCTCGGGCGGCCAGGACCTCGAGACCATCGTCCGACGCATGGAGGCGGCGGACCCGGCGGTCCACAAGGAGCTCCGCTGGGAGGACACCGGCGACGTCGTCCTGCACGGCGCCCTCGTCAAGGCCGAGCAGGTCGCCTGGTACGCGGTGGCGCGGGGGGACCAGGTCTCGCGCCTCGTCGAGCTGCGCGGCGTGCCCTGGGCCGCGTTCGCCCGCAACCACTACGGCGGCGGCACGGCCGCACGCGCCGACGAGGTGCTGAAGGCGTCGGGCGTGACGGGCGCGACCTCCGGAGGAGCGTCGACGGACGACCCCCCACCCGTCGCCCCGCCCCGCCAGCGCGACCCCTTCGGCCCCACGGGCGGCCCGACGACCCCGTGACCGACCCCGTCGCCCGGCTGAGGGCCGGCGAGGTCCTCGCCGCCCGGGCGGACCCCGTCCGCCTCGCGGCGACCCGACGCCGCAACCTCGTCACCACCGTCGTCTGCGCGCTCCTCGCCGCCGTCGCCCTCGGCGGCTTCGGGTACGCCCTGCTGAACCCGGTGCGCCCCACCCTCTTCGCCTCGCTCGGCGTCTTCGGGGTCGTGGTCCTCGCCTTCGTGCTGCTCCTCGTGCACCAGCGCCGCCTCCTGCGCCGCAGCGTCGCCGCCGACGGCACGGTCCTCGCGTTCACGCGCGAGGGTCTCGTCCTCGGCCCACTGCTCTGCCCGTGGCACGAGATCGTGGCAGCGGGCGTCGTCGACATGCGGGAGGAGATCGGCCGTCGCCTGTCGCGCTTCCTGCAGCGCGGACCGACCCTCCTCGCGCAGCGCACCGGCAACGGATCGGTGCTGCTCACGGTGGTGGTCCGCGACGGGGCGGCGGCGCGCGCCGCCGTCGCGCCCGCGGACCGGCGCCGCGTCCGCACCTGGCCCCACCGCAGCGGCGTGCGCCGCGGCGAGGTGGCCGTCCTGCTCGACACGCTGCTCGACGCCGGGCAGGTCGAGGCCGTCCTCCGCGACCTGGGGCCCGTGCTCGCGCACGCCGGCGTGCCTCAGGAACCGACCACCGACCACAAGGGGCACCTCCGACAGCTCGAGGCTCTCGTCGACGAGCAGCGACCCTGACCGCTCCCGCCCGGCGGACGGGGCGCCCCACGGGTCAGCTCGCGGTGGCGACGTCGACCGACACGTCGCCGATCCAGATCCGGTCGCCCGCGACGAGCTCCGTGCCCGTCGCCTCGGGCAGTGTCCGGCGCAGGCCGTCGCGCTCCAGCTGGCTGCCGTTGCCCGACCCGGCGTCCCGGACGAGCGCGCGCCCGTCGGCCACGTCGACGAAGAGGTGCACGCGCGACACCGAGCGGGTCGGGTCGTCGACGGCGACGGCCTGGGACCCCGCGTTGCGCGCCGCCTCCTGCGGGGCCCGGCCGACGACGGCACTGCCCGCGACCGTGACCAGCTCCCCCGTGCTGAACGTGAGCAGCACGGCACCCACCGACGGGACGGCGCCCGCGGTGGGCACGGGGCGTGCCGCGGGGACCGGCCCGACGCCGGGACCATCGACGGGCACGCCGCCCTCGTCGCGGTCGGGCACGCTCGACGACGCTCCCGGAGCGGCGGCGGCGGGCGAGGACGACGGCGACGACGGGTCGGCCGTGGTGTCGGCCCGGGGGGCCGGCGCGGGTGCCGCCCCCGTGATCTCGTCGGGCACCGACGCGATCGGCCGCTCGCCCTCGCCGGGGCCGCGCCCCGCGGCCTGCTCGGCCGCGAGCTGCTCGCGGCGCCGCAGCGACCGGCGCGTCACCGCCACGGGCTCGTCGTCGGGGCGCGACGCGGCGGCGGGCGCGCGCAGCACGGTCGACCCGTCGACGAGGCCATCCTCCGACGAGGCGAGGACGCCGGGGGCAGGGCCGCCCGGGGCGACCGGTCCCTCGTCCGGCACGGACGCGCGGGGCACGTCCCCGATGCCGAGGGGCGCCGCGCCGCCCGGCGCCGTGCCCACCGTGGCCCCACCCGACACGGGTGCCGGAGGCGCCGGTGCAGGAGGTGCCGGTGCAGGAGGTGTCGGACGTGCCGGAGGTGCGGGCACCGACGCGGCAGGCGGCGCCACGGTCGGCACCGAGGGGGCCGGCACCGCAGCGGCCGGCACGGACGCGGCGGGCACGGACGCGGCCGGCGGCCCCGCGAGCAGCCCGGCGGGAGCCGCCGCGGCGGGCGGCACGGCGGACTCGGCGAGCTGCCCGCACTCGAGGCAGTAGCGGCTGTTCGGGCGCAGCTCGGCGCCGCAGTAGAGGCAGCGGGTCACGGGGTCCTCCGGTGGGGTGCGGTCACGGCGGTCGTCACTGGCTGGGGTCGGGCACGCGGACGGGCCGCCAGGTGCCGCCGTCGACGAGGACGCCGCCGCCGGGGGTGCTCCGGCCGAGCAGCGTCTTGGGCACGCTCGTGCCGAACACCTGGGTGCCCTGCACGGCGTGGGTGGGGCCGAGCAGCACGCCGGTGCGCGACTTCTTGGCCTCGGCGTACGGCCCGCCGAAGAGCGACGACGCGGCCTCGACGTCGAGCGCGACCGCGAAGCGCACGCGCGGGGCGACGCCGGTGAGGCCGGCCTCGAGGGGCGCCTGCTTGAGCGAGTCGGCGTCGTCGACGACGACCACCGGCACGCCCGCTGCACCCGCGCCTCCGGCCGGTGCCCCGGCACCCGCGCCTCCGGTGCCCCCGAGGGCGGCGACGGCGCCGAGGACGACGTCGGCGGCGGTCTCACGGTCGGCGAGCACGGTCACGCCGAGGCGCTCCGCGGTCGCGGTGAGCACCGACGCGCGCGGCGCGACGACGAGCACGGGTCGACCGGCGGCGTGCAGCTGCACGACGAGGCCCGCGAGGGCGGTGGACCGGCCCGAGCCGCGCCCGCCGGCGACGACGAAGCCGCCGGCCCGGTCGAGGTCGAGCGGGAACGCCGAGAGCGAGTCGCCGCCGACGCCCACGACGGGCAGCGCGCGCGGGTCGACGCCGGGGGCGAGCCCTGCCGCCTCGACGGGCAGCCGCCGGGCCTCGCCGAGGGCGACGTACCCGGGCAGCGGGTCGACGCGGAACGGCACGGGCAGCGCCGGCACGGCCCCACCGCCCGCGGCCACCGCCGCCGCGGCGGCCGCGACCCGCTCGTCGTGCGCGTCGCGCACCCGCTCGACGACGGCCCGCAGCTGCGCGGTCTGGGCCTCGCCACCGGAGGCGCGCCCCAGGGTCGCGAGCTGCGCCTCCTGCCCGGTCGCCCCGAAGAGCACGCGCCCGGGCGGCAGGTCGGTGGGCACGCCGCGGACCATGATGCCGGCGGCGCGGTAGTCGTTGACGTCGCGCAGCGGCAGCACGTACTGGGCGTCGACGAAGGTCGAGACCTTGTCGCCCGAGATGCTGCGGTCGCCCGTGAGGACGACGCGCAGGCCCACCGCCGGCCCCTCGCGGAGCAGCCGCATGACCTGGTCGCGGAACAGCACGAGCCGGTCGGGGTCGAGGCTGCCCGAGAGGCGCTCCCACCCGTCGAGGGCGACGACGACGAAGGGCAGCGCGTCGGCGGGGTCGACCCGGCGGCGCTGCTCCACGACGCTGCCGACGCCGGCGCGCGAGAGGACGTCCTGGCGGCGGGCGAGCTCGTCGACGAGCTTCGTCATGAGCCGCGGCAGCCGCTCGTCGACGAGCGGCGTGACGACGGCGCCGCAGTGCGGGGCGTCGGCCAGCGGCAGCAGCGCACCGTTGCCCCAGTCGGCGACGTAGAGGTGCAGGTCGGCGGGCGACCAGCGCTGCACGAGCTGGGCGAGCAGGGTGCGCAGCGCCGTGGTGCGGCCCGACAGCGACCCGCCGAGGAACAGCAGGTGCGAGTCGTCGGCGGGGCTCCAGGCCAGGGTGCGCTGGGTCTGCTGGTCGGGCAGGTCCTCGAGGCCGAGCGCGACGGCGCCCTCGGGCAGCTCGGCGAGGTCGAGGTCCTCGAGCGGCAGGTGGGTGGGCAGCGGCAGCAGCCACGGCGACGCGCCACGGGCGAGCCCGAGCCGCTGGGTGGCGGCCTGCACGAGGCCGACGAGGGCGCGCAGGTCGGTGTCGTCGTGGTCGGTGCGCGCCGCACTCGGCGCCGCCACGGGGAACCGCGGCGGGTAGCCGAGGTCGCCCCACTCGGCAGGGGCGCGCGGCGGCAGGACGCGCGTCGTCCGCGCCTGGCCCGGCCGGAGGCCCGCCACGCGTGCCGTCTGGAACGCCGTCGGTGCCGTGGTCGGCCCGGTGCGGACGTACCCGCGCCCGGGGTTCGCGGTGCTGACGAGCGACGCCTCGCCGGAGCCGAGCACGTCGTTCGAGTCGGCCCGGTCGGTGACGCGCAGCGCGATGCGGAGGTTGATGTTGGACTGCATCTCGGGGGTGACGACACCCGAGGGGCGCTGCGTGGCGAGCACGAGGTGCACCCCGAGCGACCGGCCGACGCGGGCGATGCGGACGAGGCCGGCGATGAAGTCGGGCAGCTCGGTCTTGAGCTCGGCGAACTCGTCGATGACGATCATGAGCCGGGCGAGGCCGCCGCGGGATGCGCCCTCGGGGTCCTTCGCCCAGGCGCCGTCGACGTCCTTGGCCTCCATGTCGCCGAGCACGCGCTCGCGGCGCTTGAGCTCGGCGTCGAGGGAGGCGAGGGCGCGCTCGGTCTCGCGGGCGTCGAGGTTCGTCACCGTGCCCACCGTGTGCGGCAGGTGCCGGCAGTCGGCGAACGCCGAGCCGCCCTTGTAGTCGATGAGCACGAAGGTGAGCGCGTCGGGCCGGTTCGCCATCGCGAGCGAGACGACGAGCGCCTGCAGGAACTCCGACTTGCCCGACCCGGTCGTGCCCGCGACGAGCGCGTGCGGCCCGTCGGAGGCGATGTCGACCGCGGTCTCGCCCTCGGCCCCGGCACCGACGACGACGTACGTCTGCCGCGGGCTCTTCTGCCAGCGCTCGGCGAGCGCGTCGGGGTCGTCGAGGTCGACGCCGAGCAGGTCCACGTAGCGGACGCTCGACGGCAGGAGCGCCTCGTCGCCGGCGCCGCTCACGTGCTGCACCGAGCAGAGGCTGCGGGCGACCTCGTCGGCGTAGCGGGTCGAGACGCCGTCGAGCAGGACGCTCGCGTGGTAGCCGGTGCCCGTCTCGACGCGGGCGGTGGCGGGGTCGGCGGCGTCGACGACGACGACGGCGGTGGCCTCTTCGGGCAGGCGGGCGCGGTCGCCGTCGAGGGCGAGCACGTGCACCCCGTGCCGGGCGCCGCGCTGCAGCACCCCGACCATGCCGGGCAGGGTGCGGTACCGGCGCGCGCCGTCGACGACCACGACGACCTGGGTGTCGAACGCGCCGCCGCGGTCGCCCGTGGCACGGACGCGGGCGTCGAGCACGCTCGTCACCTCGCGGAGGCGCTCACGACGGGTGTCGTCCGTGTTGCCGACGAGCGCGACGACGCCGTCGCCGAGCTGCGCGTGCGGCAGCCAGCGCACCCACGACCAGGCGTCCGCGTCGTCCTCGTCGCAGAGCACGACGACCTGCAGGTCGCGCGGCGAGCGGAGCGTGGCGAGCGAGGTGACCATGGCGCGGGCCGAGCTGCGGACGACGTCGAGGGGCCCGGCGACGCCGACGACGCCCGCCGCGAGGTCCACCGCGACGGGGCTCGGGCCGACGCCGACGCGGCGGTCGCGCGTGCGGTCCTTGGTGCTGCCGCCCTCGATGCGGACGTCGAGGTCGACCTCGGCCACGCCGACCCGAAGGGTGAGCGCGTCGGGGTCGCCGAGCCGGCGCTCCCAGAGGCGCGACAGCGGGCGGGTCGCGACGTCGCGGACGAGCACCGGGTCGAGCAGCCGGTACCAGCCGTCGAGGCGCTGCTCGAGCACGAGCCGCCGCACCCGCCGGGCGGCGGTGGCGACGTCGTCGATCCACTGCGCCTGGGTCTTCTGCCCCTTGCGCTTCGCGATGCGCCGGTTCGTGAGGAACGACCCGACGACCATCACCGGCGACGCGACCGCCATGAGCAGCATGACCGGCCGGTTGAAGAGGAACGCCATCGTCACGCCGAGGATCACGGGCAGCACCGCCGACAGCCACGGCAGCGGCGACCCCTCGAGCTCGTCCGGCTCGTCGCCGGGCAGCAGGAGCGTCGGCTGGGCCCGGGCGGGCGCGATGCGCGACGGCCGGTTGTAGGCACGGGTGCCGGAGGCGTCGGTCGCCACGTCCGCGTCGCCCACGGGCGTGCGCCCCAGGCGGAGCACCGTCGTGCCGACCTGCACGAGGTCGGCGGGCACGATCTGCATGGGCCCGGTGACGCGCTCGCCGTTCACCCACACGTCGCAGCCGTCGTCCGTGGGCGTGACGAGCCCCCGCACCGGGACGGGGACGCCCGTGGGGCGCACCTCGTCGACCCTGCGCTCGACGGGGCCGAGCGACGGGGCGGGCCCGCGGCCGCCCCGTCCGCGGCCGCGACGGTCGTCGGCGCGCCCCGTGCCGCCCGTCGTGCCCGAGCCCGTGCGCGTGCCCGTGCGCCCTCGGGTGCCGGTCCGACCGCGCGAGGCCGTGCCGGTCGCGGTCGCGGTCGCGGTGCCCGTGCCGGTCGTGGTGACGTGCCCGCCGGGGCGGGACGCGCCTCCGGCCCCCGCCGCCGTGAGCTCGGTGCCCGCGCCGACGCTCACCGCGTCGTCCGCGTCCCAGTCCGGGGCGACCGTGTCGCTGAGCACCTGCAGGGTCGCGTGGACCGGCTGCAGCGAGGGGTCGGCCACGCGCAGCTCGGCCTGGGGGTCGGTGCCGACGCGCAGGCTCTGCCGCGACGCCAGGGGGAACGACTCGCCGGCGAAGGGGCCGCCCACGACCTCGAGGCGCAGGGTGCCCGCGGCCGGGTCGGCGGTGCGCCCGGCGGGCAGTCGGGCGCCGCTGAGCACGCCCGCGCCGCCGAGGCCGGTCGCCGCGTCGACGGGGGCCACGGCCTGCTCGGGGACGCGGAGGGACGCCGCCACCTCGGCGACGGTCGTCGCGTCATCGACGCGCAGCAGCCAGGAGCGCTCGTCGCCGGCCTGCGGGTCGTCGACGGTGAGGCGGATGCTCATGGGCGGTCCTCTCGGGGGCGGGCGGGACGGTGGGAGCGGTGGGGCGCGGCGGGCGTCGCGCGGGACGGGCGCGTCACCGCGGGTCCGCCCGGTCGAGCACGGCGCGCAACGGGTCGAACAGGCCCGCGGCCTCGCCGCCGACCTGGGTCGACGCGACCGGGGGCGCGGCCACGGCCACCCCGAGGGGCGCCTCGTCGGCCCCGGCGGGGCTCACGAGCGAGCCGTCGAGCACGCCGCTCTCGGCAGGCGGGCCGGTGAGGGTGACGCTGCCCACGACCTGGTCGCCGGAGGCGTCGGTCACGCGGAACGAGAACTGGTCGTCCGGTGCGCCGTCGCGGCCCGGCACGGGTGCGCCGGCGGCCGGGGTCCAGGTCGCGCGCCCGTCGCCCGTGCACCGGACGGTGCCGGTCACGGCGGCCCCGCAGCCGAGGAACGCGACGTCGCCGGCGGTCGACGCGACGAGGTCGCCGAGCTCGAGCTCGACGCCCTCGGCGGCCGCCTCGGCGTGCACGTGCAGGGCGACGAGCCGGGACGCCGGCTCGACCGTCGACACGGTGAGCTCGGCCGTCTCGCCGCGGGTGCCCACCGCGTCGACGACGCGGACGCCGAGCGTCGCGCTCCCGGTGACGCCCGGCGCGGCGGCGAAGACGACGTGCGTGGGCGTCACCGTGAGGCGGCCGGCCGAGGCGGGCTCCACGCCGACGGCCTCGAGCCGGGCCCCCTCGCCGCACGCCGCGCACTCGACGCCGAGGTCGGACACGGGCAGCAGCAGCCGGGAGCCCGCCGCGAGCGGCACGCCGACGTCGCGCGAGGCGAGGGTCGGGGCCGGAGGCGCGCCGAGCGTCGCGAGCTGGTCGAGGGCGAGCGTCGTCGTGCCCCGCTGCAGGGTCACCGGCACGCGCACGGTGCCGAGGTCGGGGTCGTAGTCGGGGGCGGCGAGCGTCACGCCGTCCTCGGCGCAGGCCGTGACGAGCGGCGACGCGGCGAGCGTGCCCTCGCAGTCGACGTAGGCCCAGCCGCGCGCGGGCGGCAGCTCGACCTCGCCGCGGTAGGGCACCTCGACCGTGCCCGTCGTCGGCTCGTCGCCCGTCCCGTCGCCCGGGGCCGCGGCGACGGCGGCCG
>Ga0265797_10002424_pt1 | contig 31412 bp, 50 predicted proteins | sample P2T30metagenome_FD_192433 | JGI IMG/M metagenome (GOLD analysis project Ga0265797, IMG submission 192433) | Plant litter microbial communities from East Loma Ridge, Irvine, California - P2 T30 | ecosystem: Environmental > Terrestrial > Plant litter > Unclassified | place: USA: California... | reverse complement strand
CCTGAGCTCAGGCATTCATACAGTTCAGGCTCCACACAGTCACTAAGAGACTCTTCGATGGCACGACCCAAACAGCAAACACCAAATCAGACGTCAACCGAGTGTTGCCGTTGGATTGATGAGGCTATAAGCCTTAGGGATGATGCCCGGTCAAGCCACGCGACAATGCCGATCGTAAACCGGGCATCTCTCGTTGACGCGTTTCTTAGTCCCCTAATCTCTACTATCCCTTTCCTCGACCGATGTATCGTCCACGGCGATGCGGTGAACCGGATGACTTGGCGCAGCATTCGTACGCATCTATAAGAGGATAGAAAGAGCCACTATACCTATCATCATTCGCCAGGCTCGATTCTCCGGATCTTTAACACTATGGGGAAATCAATACCATCTGATATGGAGCGAATCCCGCACCCACCTACCCTACCAGTGGTCGGCAATGTGCTCGCTATCGACCCTGAGGACCCGATGGCATCAATAGTTGGCTTGATGAAGCAGTATGGGCCGATCATAACACTCAAGTTTCCGCAGGAGACCGTTATCGCGGTTGGGAGTCAAGAATACGTTCAAGAGCTGTGTGATCAGGAGAGGTTCATCAAGAATGTGTCCGGGGCTTTGGAGGAAGTCCGAGCAATAGCCAAGGATGGTAAGCGACTTTTCGACTTGCATCGTATCCGCTAATACTCAGGACTGTTCACCGCTCACCACCCTCAAGAGGAGTCATGGGCTATCGCCCATCGAATCCTGATTCCTTCATTCGGACCACTAAGTATTCGAGGGATGTTCAATGGCATGTTCGATATCGCGTCTCAGCTCATCATGAAGGTATGTTGTCCTCACTTAATCCATATAGCGAATACTAAGCAGCTAGTGGCATCGTTTCGGAAACGATCGAGTGGATGTCTGTACCGACTTCACCAAACTCACCCTCGACACCATCGCGTTCTCCACTTTCTCTTATCGATTCAACTCTTTTTATCGGGAACATAATCATCCTTTCGTTGACGCAATGGCCGGGGGCTTGCGAGCTTGTAGTGATAGGCTTAGGCGGATCCCGGGGACAGGTTGGATGTATGTCAAGGCAAACAAGAAGTACAAAGAGGATATCCAGCTTCTCCACGACTTGGCAGATAATGTACGTCTACACGATGGTACTCAAGCGACCACTGACGATCAGCTGGTGAAGGAAAGACAAGACAGTGGTGAGAGAAGCGACGATTTGCTGGATAGATTACTCCATGGACGGGACCATGTCACGGGTAAAGGCCTGTCCACTGAGAACATTCGATATCAACTGGTCACCTTCCTGATCGCAGGTCACGAAGTCAGTTCCTCCCCTCTGCTGTACATCGCTTATCATGATGATGCTGACTAACAGACGACATCGGGGATGCTCTCATTCCTTTTCCACTTCCTACTTCAATCACCCGCCTCCCTTCAGAAAGTCAGGCAGGAAGTTGACCGAGTCTGCGGAGCTCAACCAGTCCGATTTGAACAGCTTCAAAAACTCGAATACGTGGACGCAGCACTCAAGGAGACCCTTCGCCTCAAGTCGACTGCACCTGCATTTGGTGTCACACCAAAGCGTGGAGATGAGACCCTGGGAGGCAAGTATCGAGTTCCTCATGGCCAGGACGTCATGATTGTACTAGATGCTTTGCATCTTGATCCCAAGGTCTGGGGAGACGACGCCGAACTTTTCAATTAAGTCCGCTTACATCGCCTTAGATGATCTCTTGCTGACGAGATAGGCCGGAAAGAATGCTAAATGGTGGGTTTGCAAACTTACCACCCGATAGCTGGAAGCCATTCGGTAATGGTGTACGGGGTTGTATAGGTCGCCCGTTCGCGTGGCAGGAGTCGCTTCTGATAGTCGCAATGGTACGTTACATCACTTCGGATTCTCGGTAATGTACTGACGGACCAGATCTTCCAGAGCTTCGACATGAGATCAAACAACCCTAATTATCAGCTCAAGATCAAGCAGACTCTCACGGTCAAGCCACACGAGTTCTACATGCACGTGACTCCTAGAAAGGGGAGAGATGTAGACATGATACTCGGGAAAGGCGCGGAGAAGGAGAAGGAGCAGGCTGCGAAGATGGGTCAAAATATTACGCGCACCGGTACGGAAGGTGACCGGAAGGTGGATCTGAGCATTTACTACGGTATGTGATTCATCAACTGGTCTATGCCAAGACATAGCTGACCGCCATAGGAAGCAACTCTGGTACATGCAAAGCACTCGCAAGCAAAATGGCGGATACTGCGGAACAAAGGGGCTTCAATACCGAAATTCAGGATCTGAACGCAGTTGCGGCTGGAAATCTACCGACCGATAGGCCAGTAGCGATCGTGACGACCAGCTATGAAGGACAGGTGCGTCCTCGCCGTTTGCCATTTCTCCACCTTTGCTGATCCCATAGCCGACCGACGATGCCGCAGCGTTTTACGAATGGCTGAAGCAGGCTCCAGCCGATTCCCTGGCTGGTGTTAAATTCGGTGTCTTTGGCTGTGGGCATCCAGATTGGGCTGCGACATACCACGCTATACCCAAGTCGATGGACAAATTGCTCAGCCATGCCGGTGGAACAAGACTGGTGGGGATAGGACTTGGAAATGCTGCTGTCGCCGAGCTGTTCGAAGTATTCGATGACTGGGAGACTCAATTTATGGCCGCAATCGCAACCACCCCAGTATCTGGCAATATGAATACCGCTCTTCCTGACAAGAAGACCTTAGACGTCAGCGTCGACACCACACGCAGGGAACAAATACTGCGGCTGGACAAACTGGTGTCCGCAACCATCGTCTCGAACGACATCATCTCCGGAGCATCCAAAGAGGAAGAAGAGAAAGGATACAACGTCAAACGTCACATCGAAATCTCGTTACCCAAGGACAGTACCTATGAAACGGGCGACTACCTGGCTATCCTCCCGACGAACCCGGACCAGACTGTCCAGAGGGCATTGAGACGATTCAACCTCCATCCAGATGACGTGCTCACGATTCAGGGGCGATGCATAAATCTTCCTCTCGACACTCCGGTCTCAGCCTACGAGCTATTGAGTGGATTCGTTGAACTTGGACAACCGGTTACGAAGCGTCAAATCGAGAACCTTCTCCATCGAATGTCCGATAGCAATCCAAAGGAGACGCTAGTCCGATCTTCACACGAAGATGCTCATCAGAAGGAGCTAGCCACCAAGAGATACAGTCTATTGGACTTGTTAGAGGATTATCCGGATATCAGTATGGAGTTCGGTGATTTCCTGCTATCGTTACCTGCTCTTCGTGTCCGTCAAGTGAGTCTTGCCATTTTCATCAATTTCGCGGAGTATTCCTGAGCTGACCACCAGTACTCGATCTCATCATCCCCCTTAAACAACCCGACTCGATGCACAATCACTATATCCATCATCGCCTCGCCACATCTATCGGGTCATGGCGATTTCTTGGGAACCGCTACATCGTACCTCTCTTCTCGAAGCCCTGGCTCACCTCTTCGGGCAGCTGTGCGAAATACCTCAACATTCAAGCCCCCTTTGGATCCCTCGAAATCGATCATCTTGGCAGGTGCCGGCTCGGGCATTGCTCCATTTAGGGCTTTTCTCCAGGAAAGGTCCATCCAGAAGTGCGCTCGTTATCTTTGGTAGGGTACAGTACTGATTCTTCCAGGTCAAGTGGGAGAGAAGTCGGACATGCCTTGTTATATTATGGGTGCCACTCTCAAGCGGACGCGCTGTATAGCGCTGAGCTTCAAAAGTGGGAGGAGGAGGGCATCGTAACCGTCCGATACGCCTTTAGCCGGGCTGCTGGAAGTCACAATGGCTCAAGATACGTCCAGTGAGTCTCAAGTCTACTTCTCTCATGTCATTACTGCAGCTTGAGGCTGACGAAGGCAGAGATCAGATCTTATCAGAAAGAGCCGAGTTTATTGATGCCTTCTTCAGGCGAGGATCGAAGGTTTACATCTGCGGTTCGCCCCAGCTCTCGAAAGGTGTCAAGCAGGCAGTCGCTTCTATATGGGCAGATCACGAAGGCAAGACAATGTCGGAAGGTTGGGAGTGGATGAGGAGTGAAGGGAAAGAGAGACTCGCTACGGATGTCTTTCTATAATACCAGTTTTACCATTTCAATAATGTCCAAGAAACTTCATTCTGCTTGATGCCAACTTTTAATGAAGATTCATTTCGATGCTTTAGAATAAGACGGACCCGGAACCGTCCATACCCAATGTTCCAAGACAAATCAGCGGAAATGAGTACCAAACTACCGTTCATCTATGGGCAACACTACGATTGGGTCTTGGGACAGGGATTGGGTATTGTGGAACTGGCGGTCGCCAGCGTATTGTAAACATGGAACGGGCTTAAGGTGTGTCTCAATTCAGCTCTGAATCTTTGTCTATCAGGTCAAACCAGAAATTTAGATCAGGATGCGCACATTATCTCATGTCCTGTTCTCACGGGACATCGCCAACCGGTCCAAACAGCCAATTCTGATCTAGACCCGAATCCTGCCATAAATCCAACCAATCCTGATCCCGCATGAATCCTGCTGTGTCGAATATTGCTTGTGGGTCTAAGCTTCCCGCCGCCAATATCGGCTCTGCGGTGATGATCTTGGTCATCCCGGTCAAGAGATCTGCGTACCGCGCTGCAGGATGTCCATAACTTGGTGCGCATTGACGGAGCGTTCTTGCGGCGAGATCCACCAGTCGATATAACATACAAGAGTGAGCGGGTACACTCTGATTGCCGGTCGGTATGCCGAGCTCATCTTCCAATCAGCCATTGTGGTATAGCGACTTACTATCAATGGCGCCATTCTGCCAAGCAAGTACCAGGAATGCAGCGGTGTAAGCGCTAAGTTTGAGCTACAGTATATTCCGTGACGTACATGACAACGAAGTACTGATCGATCGCAAACGAAAGTAGCGCAACAAGATTGGTGTCCGGCTCCAGGACACCTTGGGTGCTACCTGATTCAGGGTCGAATGGTGTCGAGGATGCAGCGGAAGATAGATGATATAGAATCTGACTAGCCCAGTCGACACTCATTCGCATGGACTCCCGGACGTCACGCCAATTGGACATGGAAGGGAGCAGTGTGCTCGCAAAAGCCAGACGATACCAGCGCAAAGATGCTGTGTATTAGTTAATTTCGCCATTGTCATCACCCACTGAACGGAAAGTGCTGTCGCATCTTGTCCTGGGAATTAATGCCCGACGATCTCTCAAAGAAGAATCTGTCGTCAGCTATTATTAGCTCGGCACGGCACCTTTCAATCTCGTTGACATCCATGTTGAAGGCCTCGATACTCTCTTCGCTATCCGCACGTGCCCCCATCACATACGATACCTCCACGACACGCATGAGCGATGCGAGCCGAGCGTCAGTCGCCATCGTCCAGCTTCCGGAGAGGAATCGAGGGAGTGCTTGGCAAACATGTTTCGGACTGAGAGTGGAGGGACGTCGCGCCGATAGTGCTAAGCTGTTCTCATCAGCACAGAGTATCAACGCTCTCTCGAACCAGAGGCTCACTAATGATCACTCTCGGTGAGGTAGAGCATAGTTCGATAGCTCTGTACATCCAAAGTAGTCGGGATCCTGCTGTGATCCATGAAAGGCAAATGGGCAGTCTGATCGAGGCCGAGCAAGGTCGCCCAGCGGATAGCGAGGCCCATACACTGCCAGACACTAGACTCCGAGAATCTAGATCGATAGCTTTGACCCGTAGAGGTTGTAACCACATCGACCGGCATCCAGTGCGAATATATCATCCAGGCCTGAACCGTCTCTAAACAGACATCGGCTGGGCGGGGGCGAAGCGTCAAGCGAGACATTTCAGCATCGAGCAATGCTACCAGTCGTGTATAGCGAGGATGGAGCCATGTGTCGCGTCTTTCTTCAGCGGTGAGACGTGAGTCCACTAACCTAGACTTGTGCGACCAAAAGCGGGCAGCAGCGACAATGATATTAAGCATCAGCGCCATGCTTCGCGATCGAACCGACGCCATGTCGGCATCTCGCAACGGATCAAGGAAAGGAGCATTAAGATGGCAATGCTCAAAGAACCTGTCTTGTAAGCATTGAGTCGAGACTCAATCTCACGTTTTATGTGCCATGCTTGCCTCGCCTGTCGTCACGATCTGTCGAGCGATCGGATCGTGAACTTCCGCGTCATATCCATCATTTGCGCCGAGTTCTTGCAATACTCGCATCGGTCCGCTAAAAGGTGTATCAGATGAAGGCTGTGACGTTCCTCGACGTAAAGTCTGAGCCCGAGTCAGCGATGGCGGATTGCCCGGAGTTGGTGACCTACACAACAATCAGCCGGGACGAGATAGCTGGATACCTTACTTACCTATCTTCCGCAGGTATGGACCTTACAGAGCGATCATGTGATGTTCCGGCCCCCGTCAGTGCCTGAGACAATCCTGAATGAGAGCTCGTCTGAAATTGACTCAGATCTCCGAATGAGGGAACCGGATTGTGGGAGGTAGGTTCATAGGCGGGATGATTTTCGAGAAGAAAAGACGGTGAGATGGTCTCGGCAGTACCTAGCGGCTGAACCCATGACAGACCACTTGATTCGAGGGATGGGGTCTGATCTTTCGAAGCTACTGCTTGACTCGGCTGTCGATGCGCTTTTAGCTCATCCAGCTCATTTCTGAGTTGTCGGAGTCTGTCAGTCAGTGACTCCAAGAGGCATGAACGCACTCAGAAAGCAGATCAGGCGTCTCCTGCCTTCCTATATCACCAGTACGCCTGCCCGAGTCTATTGACCGAACTCGAAGATAAGGATTGAACCTGGGGTCGCGTGCTTCTTCATCGAAGGAACATTTCACATTGCGGCTTGAACAGGCCACACAGCTGGCGATATCGGTGACACCACCGCACTTGGTTTTCCTAGACGTCAGCCTGCGTCAAATCTGGGACCAACCTCTCCCGGCACTGTACGCAGGCATGAACTGTCCTCCGTATCGCGCTCATGACGGATAGCAGTACAATGTACTCCAAAGGATGGGGATCGGGTTGGTCGGAGCGGTCCGGGACCTGATAGATTTGCCGAAGTGGAACCGTTCGGCGTCGCCCGAGAGCCGGACCCACCGGCCACTGACCAGCCGACTACATATGTCAGTCATCGTTGATACCATTACACCTCTCCATCGCCACGATGGCACGCCCTACCGATATCTCAGCAGTACCATACCAAGGTCCATCATTATACGCTGTCCCAGAAGACCTCGTACACCTCGATGTCCTCGACATGAAGAACACCGACGAGCGTCTATGGGTGCCACAAAGCAAAGATGTCTGGTTCCGTCCACTATTGTTCAACACTTCGCAAGGGTATTTTGTCAATTTACTGCGAGTCAGAAAGTCTGGCATTCTATCGCGCCACCGCCACGCCGGACCCGTTCACGCAACTACCCTAAAAGGACGCTGGCACTATTTGGAGCACGATTGGTGGGCAGAAGAGGGATCATACGCTTTTGAGCCACCTGGAGACATTCACACCCTTGAGGTACCTGAAGGTAGGGACTTGCTGCTGCATCTTTGACTTACTTTAGGCGTAGAAGAAATGATTACAATGTTCCATGTTACTGGCGCATACATATATGTCGATGTGAACGGCCTTGTTCAAGGAGTGGAAGACGTTTTCTCCAAGATAGACCTCGCAAGGGCGCATTTCGAAAAAGTCGGTCCTTTCCCTGATATAGCTAACATTGCCAGGTCGGTCTTGGAGCCAACTTTGTGGACAAGTTCATTCGATAAACAGCACGACAGAGCTCTCGGGGATGCGACACCGAATTGGCGAGAGCCCATTTCGAAAAGGTATGTTACGGTATTCATCATCCGGCACATAGCTGACTATTTCAGATTAGATTCGGTGCCAATTTTGTAGATGCATTCATTCGATGATTCTATGAACCGATAATTTGCTTGTTTGCTTGTTCGCGAGACTGATGGAGATGATCCTTCTCGGCCGGACTGTACTGTACTTCTTACATACGTGCTCATACAAACGTATATCATTGAGCACTGTCATCGCGATCTCTATCTCGCCTCACACTCGCCAGGGTGCTGACATCCGGAGGTGTCTTCCTTTTCGATGTCCCAAGCAAAATGATCGCCCGAATACAGACTCTCGTCAACCGGGCTATCTGGTGGTAACAAGCGAAAGACTGATTTGGTCCTCGCAGCGAAGGAAACTAAGGTCGCATATCATGTCATTAGGCGAATGGTCAAATTTCAAGCCAGCCGGTTTCACGATGTGCATTTGATACGATTTGTAACGTATTTCAAAGGTATCCTACAACAAGAGTTCTCGTTGCACTTCTTCTGTCGCGAAGACCTCGACTACGCCTTTGGCGACGGCGTGTACCAGTTCGTCGATCTCGCTGGATGATATGTTGAGCGGTGGAGAGAACAAGATATGGTCGCCGACCACTCCGTCAGCGGTGCCCTTCCCGAATCCAGAGTAGACCGAAACGCCATTTCTGAAGATAGCGTCATCTAGTCGCGACGCCAATGGCAGCCCCTTCGAGAAGGTACTTTTCGTATTGCGGTCTTTGACAAACTCGATCGACAAGAACAAGCCTCGTCCACGGATTTCGCCGACTTGAGGATGATCCCCGAGAGCCTCGAGCAACTTTTGACGTAGCTGTGAATGTTAGCACCTTTACGGATCGCAACCGATTGTCATACCTCGCTTCCGCGTTTGGCGGCTGTTGCAACGATGTCGTCACTTCCGAAGATTGACAGTACCGCAATACCTGCAGCAGCTGCTGCCGGGTGGCATTGAAATGTCTGACCGTTTGCAAAGGCTCCAGAGCCGCCTCGAAGGCCTTCGACGATGTGAGACTGCATGAGGACAGCCGACAGTGCTTGGTAACCTCCGTTTAGACCTTTGCCGACGGTTTGAATGTCTGGCACAACGCCTAAAGTCAGTTCAAGCATAGTTCGCTGCACCGTACCTTCCCATTCCCAAGCATGCATTTTTCCCGTACGTCCCATCCCACACATGATCTCATCCAATACTAACAATATGCCGTACCGGTCGCAGACCCTCCTGATGGCTTGAAAGTATCCTGGGACTGGCATCAAGTTCCCAGCTGCTGCTCCACCAACTAACGATAAGCGTGATAATCCGCTCAATGTTGCATACCTGTCTCCGCGAAAAAAGCTGCTACTTTGCCCGGTCCGATCCGGAGAACCTCCTCCTCCAGCTCGGCCGCCAGTCGTCCCGAATACTCTTCGTCGGACTCCTGATCGTACTTGTAGCGGTAGGAATAGCATGGTGAGACTCTTGATGTGTGTTTCATCAGAATCGGTTCAAAGTGTCGACGTCGACTGGGTATACCGGTGAGAGAGACACAGCCGATGCTGTTGCCATGATATGAATTTTTCCGGCTTATTATGTGACAGCGGTCAGGCTCCCCTCTTTCTACATGATATTGTCGAGCTAGCTTGATCGCACTCTCGTTGGCTTCGGAACCAGAAGAGAGAAAAACGGCGTGGGACAAGCCACCAGGTCGATGACCGACTAGCATCTGACCCAGGCGCTCGGCAGCGAGGTTGGTCAGACGAGACGTGTGATGGTACGATAGGGTAGACATTTGCTTGGCAACAGCTTGAATTACTCGTTGGTCGCCATGTCCGATCGAAGCCACAGCGGCACCCGCGCACGCGTCTAAAATCCTGCGAGTTGAGCGCGGGCGCGACGATTTAAATATCTCGTTTACTCACTTTCGACCATCGTCCAGGTAGATATAAGATCCTTGAGCTTGAACGACGGTCTCCGGCTTTTTGCCATGAAGATCGCGGTACAGCAAACATGTCGATGGGTCTTCTTCGACTCTGACTGGGGACATAATGTGGTTGGTAAGGTGGTGAGTGCTGGCACCGATCATCAGGGCAGCCCTTATACAACCAGCCACCGGAATAGCTCGGCTCGGCACGCCCCGAGGTCGAACTCTGTGTACGTGTTCACGGCATACAGACATGCCCTGGCGAAGTGAGCTCTGCTCAGGTCGTGGGGAGCCGTTCGCTCTGTGACTGCCATTTGCGGATAACTTGTGTGTCTGTGTACCGGCACTCTCCACGTTATCGTAGAGGCTATGTCGATCACGCGTCGCCCCGAGATCGGCGTATTCGAGAATTCACCCTATCGGTCCAGCCGACAAGGAGGCATCTCTGTCTTGCTTATCTCGTATCTCTCCCTATTCTGACTGGATGTCCGACGGCGCCAATCAGACGCAAGGCAATGTCTGATTCAGTCATGATCTGAAAAGCTGCGATGAGGGCCGTCAGGGGTCTGCCGCGGGGAACGGCGAAATTACCGAAATAGCTTCGGCTCCGACCGACGAACACCGGTTACCAATTCTCGGGTTATCTCATAATGGAACAGTCAGCTCTCGGAATCAGCATCTATCCCACAATTATACAACATGAACCCCACACATTCTATTCAAAGAGAAGATAAGAATGGCGAGGAGAAGGGTATTGGAGGCAATGTTCTACATGCCACCGCCTCTGTATCTGAGAAGGAGGTGGTCGAAGAGGCCCGCTTGGCCACATCCAAAGAACACAGTTTGACCGTGAGGCAAGGGATCAAGGCCTACAAGAAGGCTATCGGATGGAGTATCCTTTTATCGTCAGCGGTCATCATGGAAGGATATGACACTATCTTGGTCAGTCTTCGCCCCGGAGCCGCCAAGGAGAGGTGACTTTTGAAGCTAATCCCAAGATCGGCTCTTATCTCGGGCTACCTGCCTTTAACAACACCTTTGGTAATCAAGTCGTAGAGGGTACACCCTCAATCACCGCTTCATGGCAGGCTGCAGGTTGGTAGCTTATACTCGCACGTGCTGACGAATCAGTCACCAATGGTGCCTATATCGGGGAGATCCTCGGACTGCAGCTAACTGGTTATCTGGTCGGATGGTATGGTAACAAAGTGGTCATGACTGGCGCTACTGTTCTCATGATCGGATTTGTAAGTGATAGTGTTGATGTGCACACTGACGAGAGATCTTTATTTCATTCTTTGGCGAGACACTGCCACTACAACTTGTTGGTCAGATCCTTTGTGGAATACCTTGGGGTGTCTATCAGACTGTCACGACTGTATACGCATCGGAGGTCCTCCCCGTGAACTTGAGAGGATATCTCACGAGGTGAGTCGGAAGGTTACTGGAACTTTTAGGCTCATGTCTAGTTACGTCAACCTGTGCTGGGTCATTGGGCAATTTATCGCATCGGGAGTACTCGTTGGCGTCCAGCCTCGGCTTGATGTCTGGGGATGGAAGATCCCGTTCGCAGTGCAATGGGTATATTCTCCACTTCTATCGCTGTTGTTCTACTCACCCTGCAGGTCTGGCCCATTCCCATCATTCTTGTGTGCATCTTCTGCCCCGAGTCTCCCACGTGGCGTGAGCGACACCTTCCGGCCATCTCCGAAAAGTCACCACTGACATGTCAGTCGTCGAGCACGGTCATGAAGCGAAAGCAGAGCATGCTATCAAGAGACTACAGACTTCCAATACCGGTCTTGGCGTTCCTACCCCTAGTCAATCGGTAGCGCTCCTTTCGCAAACGAATCAAATCGAAAAGCGACTCACTGAAGGCGCGGGTTATTCCGAGTGTTTCAAGGGTACCAATCTTCGACGAACCGAGATCACTGTCGGCACTTGGGTAACTCAGCAGATGGTGGGGCCAGTCCTCCAGGTGCGTAGGGACCTGAAAACAGCCGAAAAAGACAAAGCTAAAGTCAGACATATGCAATTTACTTTTTCCAGCAAGCCGGTCTTTCGGTCAAAGGATCTTTCGCAATGGGACTTGCATTAGTAGGTGTCCCTGATGTGCGCGTACTGATCCTGCAGTACGCTCTTGCATTCATCGGTACTATCCTCTCATGGCCACTGATCGCCAACTTCGGTCGACGAACGATCTACCTCAGTGGTCTCGCCGGTATTTTCGTCTGTCTCATGATCGTAGGCTTCATCAGTCTTTCCCCTTCTTCAAGCACCAGTGTATCTTGGGCGGTCGGAGCTTTCTTGCTTGTATTCACTTTCATCTACGATTTGACCGTAGGACCGTTGACTTGTAAGTCTCAGGTAGCATGCAGCGCTGATATCACCAGACGTCATTGTTCCTGAGACACCCTCCTCTCGCCTTCGTCACAAGACTGTGGTCCTGGCCCGTAACGCGTACAACATTACCTGTATTTGGACTGGAGTCATCACGCCTTACATGCTCAACAGCACCGCCTGGAATTGGGGGTAAGTTTTGTACTCAAGTCAGTCTGTTGATAACCAGTGCCAAAACCTCGTTCTTTTGGGCTGGATCAACAGCCCTCTGTACCATCTGGTTCTTTTTCCGAGTGCCTGAGACTAAGGGGTAAGCGCATGTGACGAATTGGGAGACGCCTCGGCTGATGCCTTCAGGTTGACGTTTGCCGAGGTCGACCTGCTGTTTGAAGAAGGGGTCTCTGCGCGAAAATTTGAGCAGACTGGACAGGAAATGCGAAGAGCACAGGCCAGCGTGGAAGCTAGGTAGTGAATGTCACAGTGACCTGGGTTATGTGAGGTCTGGCCACGGGCGCCGTGTCGATTTTTGTAGTGTCAGGACTCTCCAGAAGTATATTGTAAGTCCGGAAGTTCGATACTGGCCACTGTTTGTATGAAAACAACGTAGAAGAAAGCTGCCATCGGTATCAGCATTCGGATTCACTACCAACGATACTTACCCAGCTGAGGTGCGAGACCAAGCTGGAACGCACAACACAGATGTGAGCCGTTCCTCCATCTTCTTCCCGGACGCCGACGGCTTGCATTTGGCATAAAGGGCTGCCATCTGGAGCATTGCCAATGTCTTGGCTGGAGGCGTCCCGCGGGCGCGAAAGCTGCAGACGGCCATCAGGCGACGCATTCGTATACGCTTGGCGGCTTGATCCCCGCGTTCCACTGGTGCGCCAAAAGAGGTTTCAACCACCTACATACTCCAAATGAAGCTTCCACGCCACGGCCGAGCAGCTGCATTGTCGATCAGTACGACCCTCTCTTCCCGCCCTAAACGACTGAGGGCCATAAACGTCATCAGGATTACGCTTGAATCAAAAATGACCAATATCGCCGTCGACTTGCCAATCTGGACAACATTCAGGCACTGGCTCCACGCGGCGGCTAGCCGAGGACCTGCCGAAGCCTGCACAGGCTAGAGTGGGGGCGAATCGCTGCGGTGACCCCACTCGGTCTGTCTATTACTATCGGCTCGAGGTCTCGCCGTCAACCTCGGCCAGCGGTGCGCATAAGGATATATAGCGCAGACCGGGCACGGGGTCCCAAGGCAATCATCTCGCCCCGCATCACTGAGAACACAGCAGAAATGGAGTTCAAGAAAGCTGAGAACCAACACGGCATCGAGATCTCACACGATGAGAAGTCGGCTACTGTCCCCGCTGCAGCACATCACTTGGAGAATGTAGATGGGGCTACATCCGGCATGGAATGGAAGAACATCATTCAGGATGCTATCGAATCCGAGTCCGCGGAGAGAGAGCTGACTTGGCGGCAAGCAATCAAGATGTATCCCAAGGCGATCTTCTGGTCCATTGCCATCAGTCTGTGCATCGTCATGTGAGTGAGAGCATCCTCATTCGATGGCCAGACGCTGATAGCTTTCAGGGAGGGTTATGATACCGCTCGTATGTCGTTGTGCATTCTCGGAATGTACATAACTGATATTGTGCAGTTCTCGGCAGCATCACTGGTTTGCCCGTCTTTCGTGAGAAGTACGGGGTACCCGCCGGCAACGGAGATTTCCAGCTCGACCCCCAATGGCAGAGTGCTATCGGCCAAGCACCAACTATAGGTAACATTATGTGAGTATTGGGATTCTCTCAGACCTACTGCTGATAAGATAGCGGTATCTTTGCGGCGTCATGGTTTCAGGATCGATACGGGTACATCAGGACAATGCAGGTCTCGCATATTCTTATGACTGCCTTCATTTTCATTGTGTTCTTGTGAGTCATGTCTCGTGCTTGCTATGCTTACTTCAGTGCCCCCAACATTGAAACGTTATTCGTAGGGGAGCTTCTCTGTGGACTTCCCTGGGGTGCTTTCTCGAGTGTAAGTGTTCTGACTGATCCATCACGTTGAAGGCACCTCTCGACTTCAGCGTACATCTGACGGATCTCGATCGGGATGCGCTGATCAACAGTCAGCCGTGTCCTACGCTTCTGAAGTGTGTCCTACGGCTCTGCGAGGATATCTCACGACATACGTCAACCTCTGCTGGGTCATCGGGCAATTCATCGCCGCAGGAGTCTTGTTGGGTGTCCAGGACCGAACCGACCAATGGGCCTACAAGATCCCCTTTGCTATTCAATGGATCTGGCCCGTCCCGCTTTTCATACTTGCCACGTTCGCCCCAGGTCAGTGTACCCCACAAACACGAAAAGTGAGACTGACTAGAGTAGAATCCCCTTGGTGGCTAGTCCGAGCCGGGAAATTAGACAAGGCCGAGCATGCTCTGCGTCGATTGTCTCGAAAAGGAGATACTGCCGACCCAGCAAAGACTGTCGCCATGATGGTTAGAACCAATCAGCACGAACTCGAGAATCAACCAGGAGTCTCATTCTTCGACTGCTTCAAAGGTTCCGATCTACGACGGACCGAGATCGCCGTGGTGGGTTGGGCTGTTCAGGTACTTTCAGGTTCATCGTTCGGTAACCAGGGGACATACTTCTTCCAGCAAGGTAAGAATAGCTCAATTCTTACCCTCCGTTATGGTGCTGATATGTCTCAGCTGGCTTGAGCACCGAAGACTCTTTCAAATTCAATCTGGGCATGTACGCACTTGGTTTCTGTGGGACATGCGGATCTTGGATCACGATGACTGTAAGATCATTGTCACTGCTGTGCTTACCTATCAGTACTTTGGGCGAAGGAAGGTTTATCTCAGCGGTCTTACTGTTCTTTGCGCATTGTCAGTGCACTGGACATGAGAAACGGCGAGAGCTAACAATCAGGTTGTTGGTCATTGGTGTTCTTGCGGTCCCCTCTCGGAATGGAGTGGCCGGGGCCAAGTAAGTCCCCTCTGATCCGTCTGTGCTGAGCTGAATTGGCAGGTGGGGCCAGGCCACAATGGTACTGTTATGGGTCTTTACATACGATTTCACTGTGGGACCCCTTGCTTGTAAGTTCAGACCACCACCTCGACATGATCTTCATGCTTACCAGCTGTTTAGACTGCATCGTGGGCGAGGTCTCCAGTACCCGCTTGCGCTCCAAGACTGTCGGCCTGGCTAGGAACGGATACAATGTCGTTGGTATCGTGGCCGGAGTTCTCAACACCTATATGATGAATCCTCTTGCTTGGTAAGTGGAGCTTGGATCTCGTGAATGTCGCTAAATACCTAAAGGAATTGGAAGGGTCTCGCTGGTTTCTTCTGGGTGAGTTCTACGTTACTGTGCGCGAGCGATAGATAGCTTTGCTGACCCCAAAAGTTCGTGTCGTGCTTTGGGTGTTTGGTATGGGCATATTTCCGATTACCCGAGTGTAAAGGCGTGAGTGCCACTTTCCTGACCGCCTGAAACGTGGACTAATGGTCAGAGGACTTTCCGAGAGCTCGATATCATGTTCGAGGCCAAGGTGCCAGCACGGAAGTTCAAGACGACCGTTGTCGCTCTTGACACGGACGAACAGGAGGAACGACAACCTTAAAGCGGAGGCCCTTTTGCCGCTTGCCTGAATCTCACTAGTATGCTTGAATATCACCGATACTCGAGAAAGCCGTTTGTTTGTCTAGTCTCAGCTTGTATAACGTGTTCGGGAAGATCAATAGGACGTGAAGGATGTAAACAATGTTGATTTCGTCGCGTCCGGGAGACCCGAAATAGCTGAGGTGGAGGCGTGCCACGTGCAGCCGGCGCGTTCATACGCTGCTTTTGCCCTCAAACATAGTCAGAACGTGGTTGTCCCTTGAGTCGTTCAGTGACTCTGCAACCTCATCGGGGCCGGTTGGATGCGACTATTCGAGTGGCTGACCCAAAGTCGCCCGGATTCTCACTTGCCGGGTCGTTCAGTAAACACGGTCAGTCGAGACGAGATGGAGACAAGGGCAGAGTGCGAAAGGAGAAGTCCAGCCTATAAGCGGGCAATTGGCTAGTACATGCGGGAGACCATGTCTGAACATGTATTCGATGACATCGCGAGACCGAACTCTGACAATTATGCCAGCAAAGTAGAAGAATGTTGTGACTGGACGGAGAAAAAGGGGATGGACCCGTGACACCAATTGGACTACAGAGGACTTCTACTCGGCATGTGACACTAAATCAGTGGCTCATCTGACACGACGCATATGTTCCATCTTAGGAGTACTCACGCAGACAATGAATTTCGTGCTCGAGCAGGTCTTGCAGAGACGAGACAGAGATGATAATTGTTCGTGATACTTGACATTACGCCCTCAACCTCTCCGCAATGACGAGTCTGCGGGTGTGCATATTCTGACGCTGAGTTCAGCGCGATCGTAGCGCATATACCCCTTCACCTATCCTTCTCTCGCTGGATCCGTCAGCGGGAGAAAGGTCGCCGCCTCACCACACACATTCTGTTCTAGTCGGTGCATTGCGGGGAGTAATTCCTGCAGACGGAAGAAACACTCGACGTTTCACCACCATGGCGGGAGGAGACATAGATCGAGAGCGGGGAATTCGCGGGGGAAAGACCGTTTCCGCAAAGCCTGGCTATCGGGCTCAATATTATGCAGCCAACCATAAAGCCTCATTGCCAAGACCAACTTCGAGGATCGACACCGCCAAGACCGGAAATAGCTTTTGATATCCGCCGAAATTACCCTAAACCTTCAAGTTGAGATCTGGCAAGCCATCGGTGCTTTATTGCGAGCAGGTTGTGCCAGTGGATCATGTGCAGTCCGGAAGGTTGACGGCAGAAAGCTGGGGCCGCAGGGTACCGCATATGCCAATTAGGCTCTTAATATCTTCCGTCTCAAAACCTTGTGTGTAGCGATTGGCTATCAATAGCCATCAAAACATTACGTCGAGGAACCGTGATGTGGGAGTCATGTGGGGCCCGGGGAATAGACGGCAGATTATTGGGGTCACCGGCCGATCTACTGCGGCCCCTTGAGGGAGACAGTGCGCACCCAGCCTCTACAGCCCAATATATAGCGAAGCTTGTCTTGTATGGCCTACCAGATCTCCCTCACAGCAAAGAACTCGATTTCATCCGGATCTAATTAAATCGATAGAAATGAAGTTGGACATGGGCTCAGCGGCCGTCGGTGGTAGTGCAGGCTTTGAAGCTGTCATCGGTGCTCGCGACGTCAAGTGGTACAAAGGCCATTACCTGAAGCTTAATATGCTTTTGGTAAGTTCTCCAAAATCGCAGGCGCGGATGAAACTAATTATGAACAGCTTCTTCTGGTCATGACATCGATGAACAATGGTTACGATGGGTCGATGATGAACGGTGAGTCGAGACTTCACCACTATGATACAACGCTAAGAGTTCAGGTCTGCAGACTGTCACCAATTGGCAAGAATACTTTGGCCATCCAACTGGATCACTGCTCGGTGTCTTCAATGCCATCCAGTCGATTGGCGGTATCGCAGGTCTTCCCTTCGCCCCATACGCGAACGATAGATTCGGCCGACGTTGGGCTTTGTTTTTCGGTAATGTCTGTAAGTGACCGTTGCCTCATTGTGTCTCGACTCATCGCGAAGTGATCGTCATTGGAACAATCATTCAGACTGCAGCCCAAAATGTCGGCATGTTCATCGGCTGTCGATTCCTTATTGGATTTGGGCTGGCGTTCGCATGTATGGCTTCCCCTGTACTCATCACTGAACTCGCTTTCCCCACTCATCGAGCCCCTATCACCGGCTTGTACAACACGTGAGTTCCCGATCCCTTATGATATTCACGCATGCTGATCAGTCTAGTACTTGGTACATGGGAAGTATCCTTGCCGCATGGGTTACCTACGGTACATTTCGACTGGAGAACACTTGGTCCTGGCGAATCCCATCCGCGCTGCAAGGTGTGCCCTCGGTCATTCAGATCGTCCTCGTCTTCTTGCTTGTCCCCGAATCACCTAGATGGTTAGTCTCCCACGGCCGAATCCCGGAAGCCAGGGCTATTCTCTTGAAGTGGCACTGCAACGGAGACGAAACAGATCCGCTCATCGATTTCGAGATGCACGAGATAACCGAAGGCATAAGATTGGACCAAGAGATTGCCCAAACGACTACCTACCGATCTTTATTCGCCACTCCCGGTAACAGGCGAAGAATGCTTGCCATCATTCCTTATTCATTCTTCTCGCAGTGGTCAGGAGTGAGTGTCGGCCTACCTCTTGGATATGATCTGATTCGCAGAACGGCATCATCTCCTATTACCTTAATATCGCTCTCAAGGGCGTCGGAATCACCTCGCCCGAACAGCAAAATCTTATCAATGGCATGCTTCAGCTATGGAACGTCGTCACAGCCTACTCTGGTGCTCTATCGGTTGATCGTTTGGGCCGACGCACGCTCTGGCTCACATCCGCCGCGGGTATGACAGTGACCTACGCTATAATCACGGCTTGTTCTGCTGTCTACTCAAACTCGCCAGAGGCTGATCCGAACGTCACTGCCGGTCGTGCTGTGGTCGGATTCTTCTTCATCTACTATCTATTCTACAACCTCGCCATGTCTCCTTTACTTTGTGCCTATACCCTCGAGATTCTACCATACAACCTTCGAACCAAAGGGTTGTTTGTCTCGTCCATGTCGGTCAACTGCTCCCTCGTTTTTAACCAATACGTCAATCCGATCGCACTCCCAGCTTTGGGTTGGAAATATTACATCGTATATACGTGAGTTCAATAAATCTGCCCACGTACAGGAGACTAATCCTATTCCAGAGCATGGCTTGTATTCGAAACTGTCTGGTTATACTTCACCATCATCGAAACCAAAGGGCCCAACGGACCATTACCATTGGAGGAGATCAGTCGTATCTTCGATGGTAAAGACGCAGTATCCCAGGTCAGACAGCTTGAAGCTCAACCCGAGACTTATCCCGGCAGAGTCGAGTCTCATGATGAGAAGAAAGAATTACAGCTGGACCATGAAGAGGACGTAGCTGTTCGCACATACTGAAGAGAGAGAGGGGAGCGAGCCCGAAATGTATCGAGTTGCCGACCCGTCGTCATTCGTACTGGATGATCAGTGAACTGATCGAGTGGCTTACCAGCTCGAATAGCTAGGAATGATGTATACCTTTTATTGCTTAAGCCTGGCTCTTGTATATCGTTCACTCGCATCACACTTTACTACATCGTACAGCTGAACAGTGAGATGAACTTTGCTGTCCGCCCAAAATGCATAATTGTCCCCTATCTTCGTGACGAGAAGGATTTGGTTCGGCGTGATGTCCCTGACAAGAGGTCGACGAATCCACACGAGAAAGCTCGAATTTCAATGCCAACGGAACAAGCTCGATCACGTTGATGACTTACGTGGTTCCGAAGTGGTGCCGCAGGCGGGCTATTCTGGGCCTGTCAAGGAAACGAGCGTCCGTATTTTCACTTTACAATGATCGGCGCTTACGTTATTGATCTCTTCAGCGACAGACAGCGTTCGGCATTGGGCCGTCACTCATGACCTTTGACCCATTAGTTGACACAACGAAGTGTGGCGAGCTGAGAATAGATACGCCACCGACAAGACCTTCGATCGTATGGCAGTACCGAATACATCATAGTGCACGGTAGACGCCTGTGTTTGGTAAGAGTACCTGCTTCAAGTCGATCGCTCAAGCCTCTGGCGAGTATGACTCTCTCCTCGTCATTGCTGTATACATATGTTCAGTTGCACGGTTTGAGAGCAGCTGGCGTTGCGAAGCGTTCTCAGGAGATAGCATACCGCCTCGTCATGTGTGCCGTCATGACGTCTTATACCCGACGCCGTCTGCTCGTTTCCCTACTGGAGTCAACGCTGACCGAGATGAGGTGGAGCGAGGATGATGCAACCAATGTACGTATGACTGTCGATTACATGGGTCCTTCTCACATATATACATATATAAAAAGCGTGCGAGAAAGCTCTGGCACCCCATCTCGAGCACACACTGATCAACCCTTATAGCAAGTACAGACGAGTGTCTTGAACACATCTGAACCCATCGCTTTAAACATCACCGATATCTTATCATCTTAAAACTCTCTCGTGAGTTGAACGAGTATGAGACAGTCCTAAAATGACCTCGTAGATCATGCTTCTAACACATCTGGCACTCACAACGCTACTACTGGGACAGACTGCCTTGGCTGCTCCCCTTCTCATACGGCAGCTAGCAGGAGAAGGTTCCGCATGTAACTCGATTTTTACGAGCACCGACAATGGAGTCGGTTATGGCGTTGAAAACGCCGAAGAAAACCTGGCCAAGACTTTATCAGGTCTGAAGCAGAGACAGCTCCACGGGGAAGGCGAAGCTTGCGACTCCCTCCTGACCCAGACAGACAACGGTGTAGGCTACGGAATCGAAAACGCGGAGAACAATGTTGCGACAACTATCGTTGGACTCACAGGCAAGAAAGTCACAAGTGGTGGGGCTTCGACAGGAACGACAACTCCCGCCCCTGCGCCAGGACCGGCGAAGCCAAAACCAGCGCCGAAACCACATAGACGGCAGCTTGACAAGATTGCCAACGGCTTTGGAGTGATCGGCGAAGCGGCTGGTATCAAATCATCCATCAACCCACTTGTTGCCCAACTCGACAGTCTTGATGGCATTTTGACGGACGGTGCGGCCAGCCTTGGAAGTGATATTGGAACAACCGAGGTTAATAGTCTGGAAGCTTTAGGATCAGCCGTCCTCGCCAAGCAAAAGCGGCAGGCCGACAAGATCGCCTATGGGGCGGCTGCAATCGGCGAAGCTGGTGGTCTGTCGAAGTACACTGGTCCGCTCACCGATTCTATCGCTTCACTCGATGGTACATTGACGGACGGTGTCGCCAACTTGGGGTCCGGAGTCGCCGATGCTGAAGAGAGCGTTTTGGAAGGGACTGGAAGCGCTGTGCCAATTCTTCTCTAATTTGTTGAGAAATACGGAATGATGATGTCTACACGAAATTAGGTGAAAATTCGTAGAATAATAATGAGTAAATGCAATGGATGTGAAATCAGCCGGTATCCATCAACGTACGTCCACAAGCGCCCAACTGTTTCTTGACTATAGACATCGAATGGTCGTCCGAAAGGGATCATGACACGCGAAATGGATGTACGAAACAGTCATCACGGCTCCTCGGGCTCTTCTTATTGATAACATAGCGCCTGTCATGGTTGAACCTCGCCGCTTGTTTAGGGTATACGAAGATCCCGCAGTCAGGTACAATCACTCAATACATAGATATAGAAGTCCTACTAGATCCAGAGATCCCCTACAAAAACTGAGTATTGCAGTCAGCTCATATTGATGAAGAACCCATATGGTCACTATCGCTCATAGCAGGGCCTTAGGTTATGTCAGAGATGGTGTGCCTCTGACCGCGTCTCAATAAGAAGAGCTACATCAGCAAGGATGGATATGGTATAGTCCTGATCTATATATCATGAGACAAAACCATGAGTCCAGTCGACGGCCCAGCTCCCTGCCGAGGTTATCAAGTTTTATACTCGGGTCGCGAGAGAGATGTGTGCATTGTCCATCGGATATCGCTTCGGCTGGAAGAACCAACGTCGCCGAGATCATTACCTCTCCCCTCTCATCGACCCCGACGATGATTCTGCACTAGACGATGATTCAATACAAGACAATCATAAATGCTTGGTCGGTAGCCTATGTCTGAATTGGCCAGCACATCGCGCTTGATGTGTCGGTGTCATGAGATACAGTCAAGAGAAGTAGTCACCGTTCTGTCTCGGCCTGCTGACTTTGTCCAAGGCAGGAGCATAGAGGAGATCAATTGAGCCAGTCAATCGCCCTTGTGATAGACTGTGACATCAGTAAAGATACCGTCCATGGCCAAAAGTCCCGCTCCATCAGGGACCATTCTACTTGAACAGGTTCGCAGAACGTTGAATTGCTGGGACCCGAGAATTCCGGGCGCGTCAGAGAAATCGGCGTTATACGGGGTGGAGGTAAAGCGCGATCGAGGCGGCCGTTGATGCTCCGCATCCGTTGACCTTTGTCACCACTTTTCACCTATGCCGCAGAATAACGAACGCGGTCGATTCTTTATTGGGCCGGTACGTGTTCTGAGCCTGGTGCAATATGACGATATGGTCTCATCTGAGATATAGAACGGCTATCCCCGGTTCGCAGGATCTTCCTCGGGCGTATACCTAGCAGACACTATTCGGACACAATTGAGCGAAGAAAGCACCGGTCAGCAGGCCATCGAGAGTGAGATTGAGCAAGCATTCATTGCCCGCAACATAGGCAGAACCTTGACGGGCACGGAGACTTCCCTTGCGGACGATGTCCTCCGCGTCAGTGACTTGCTATCCGCCAGCGAGCTACGGGTGTGTATTACCCGATATTTCGCTCGATGGCATCCATTATTCCCGTTTCTCGATGGCGCGCATTTGATTCAATGTTTCGATAATGCTGTCAATATGGCCAAAGTCGATAGAGAGCTGCAAGGCATGGATTCCGATGGAACGGCAGCCGAATCCCAGCCGGCCTTCAGCGGACTATCTTCCGAAGACGCATTGATTCTCTCTGCGACATTCCTTTCCATCTTTGCTTTGGGAAGTCTTGACAATTCATCGACGTCTGACAATCTGCTGCCGAATACATGCCTTCCACGTCGCCTACGATCGGCTTCACATGCCACCAAGCTCGCCCATCAGATTATCGAAATCATGCAGACAGCGAGAGTGAACGATCTCTTTGGGCTGCAATCCCTTTTAGCGATTCAACTATATCTCTACGCGTCAAGGGCTCTACGACCAGCTATGCATATGTCAGGGATACTTACCAGTAGGAATTCATGGATGTTTAGGAGGGTCATCGCTGATGTTGCAGAATTGGCTTACGAAGCTGGTCTTCACCGCTGTCCAGACCGGTATCGGAAGGTTTTCACCTCGAACTCGACCAGACAGCTTCGCAAGAGGGTGTTCTACTCGCTCTACGCTCTCGATCGGATCCTCTCGGCGGAGTTTGGGATACCAATCATGATGCACGATTCCGATATCGACACTTGCCTTCCTGGCGAGAGCGAAAGACACTGTGACGATGCTGTGCCCGACGCACTAAAGTTCTCTGAATGGAACTTTGACCCGGTAGCGGGAGACAAGCGTAAACGAGTCGACGACATGTACGCGTCGTTGAGCGGGCCTGTTAGCTCCTCTACTGTCCGACCCACGCCGCCACCCACGAGCAATGGTGAGATCGAGCCAGCCGCAGCCCAGAACAGGCTACTTGCTGCGGATGCTCTCACCAAGATGGCAACGATGATAGGTCGGGCCATGGAAGGCTTTAACAAATGTCTGAAGTCCAGGACGCTCGATGGTAAATCAGTCGTTCACTTTGTCTGCGGGGAATCGCTGACAGGCAACAGCAAATGACGGATTGATACTTCGCGCGGATGCAGATCGATGGTGGAATGATGTGGGAATGGACAGCGAAGAGGTAAGTGCTCTATCAAGTATGATGAGCTGATTCCTTTAAGGATATCACCATCGCTGATCCTCGCCGACGCTATCCAACCCTTCTTCATTGCCTGTACCATCAACAAATCATCAACCTCAATCGCCCGGCGCTCTCGTTGGAGCCCAATGAGACGCATCACGCTTGTGCACTACAGTCATCGATCGCATCGACTCGCACCATACTCTCGCTACTCTCAAAATCTAGCGATCAGGATGACCTTTTTTGGCCAGGTTATGTGGACATGGTGTTTTTCTCTTGCTTGCTGCTGGTGTACGGGTTCAGACGGGACATTCAGAACTCAAATAGTCGTACACGGTGAGTATTCCGACCAGAGCCGTCACTGACATCAGTCTACACGCCGACCTAAAGCGAGCTTTGTCCATCTTGGAAGTTCTGCACAGGAGATGGAATAACCTTGCGGGCTTTGTCAAAGTGGTCCGCACATTTATCAGGCGGATCGATCCTGCCGATGAGGTAGGTGAGGACTTGATTGATTCCAATAACGATAGGGAACTTTCCAACAAGGCGATCAGACCGACATGTCGACGCTGGATTTACTGCGCGACGACTTTGCATTCGCCGATCCCACGGGCAGTGACTTCTTCTTTGACTTCAGTAGCTTTGAGTTGAATCCCGATAGCACCTGGGCATATCATGCCTCGGTTCCAGGCTCGCCGATTGCATGATCGATGTACACTAAAAAAACACTCGATGCATGAACACTACCAGAGAAACTAAACCATGATGTTTGCAATCACTGCATCTGTCACTTCTTTGGTGTTCGCCTTCCCACCCAAGTCCCTAGTCTTGATACCGTCTGAGCAAGCTGCTTCGATTGCAGTCATGATCAACTTGGCAGCTTCGGGCTCCCCTAACCATTCCAACATCTCGCAAGCTGACCAAAAGGTACCTACGGGATTGGCGATGCCCATACCGGTAATGTCAAAAGCACTGCCATGGATGGGCTCAAACATGCTCGGAAAGTTTCGAGATGGGTCAATATTGGCGGTGGGGGCAATACCGATGGACCCCGCAAGCGCGGCGGCCAAATCGGACAGGATGTCGGCATGTAGGTTGGTAGCGAGAATAGTGTCTAGTGATTGAGGGTGGAGGGTCATCCGGACTGTCATGGCGTCTACTAACATATGATCGAGTGACTAGGTTGTCAGTACATAAGAACGAGAGTCCCTGCAGATGAGCACTCACGACGTCCGGGAACTCCTTGGCGACCTCGTTAATGACCTCGTCCCACATGACCATCCCATTCCTCATAGCATTACTCTTTGTAACATAAGTTAATAATTTCCGTGGTCGAGTGCTGGCCAGTTGGAAAGCGTATCGTGCAATACGTCGGATTCCAGTTCGAGTAAATATAGTGACCTCCGTACCAATTTCATGGTCACATCCGCGATGAGATCGACCTCCGTGGCCAGCATACCTTCCATTCAGCGCGTGATCGCGTTATACACATTATCCACACTCACTCGCCCTCTGAATTTTCGCGGACGATACACCAGTCCAGGTCTCCTGGCTTACAACCCCGCAAGGGACTCTCAATCCCAGGAAGCACCCGTGTCCGCCGAACATTGGCGTACTGATGCGGCTGGCAGATGGCAAGTCTAAGACCCCAGAGTGAGATGTGGTCAGGTACGTCGGGGGCCCCGACAGCACCGAAACTACCAATCAGCTAGGCAGAGAAACAGAGCTGTCCTGTGTACTCACAAGATAGCATCATGAGCCTTCAACACATCAATGTAGTCTTCTGGAAGGTAGGATCCCGTTGTCTTGTAACGGTCAGACGACCAGTCGAGCTCGGTGAAGTTGACGCTGAACGTGCCAAGTTTTTTTGCTACTGCCTTGACTACTCTAACACCTGCTTCTATGACCTCGGGTCCGATACCATCAGCTCCAATCTGAGCGATTTGATATGTTGACTTTCGTTCCGCTGTGCGGTCAGCGAAGTGAGACATCGATTCTGACGGGAGGACTCACGGGCAGCCGCATAGCCGGGTGGGAAGATGTGAGTCTGGTCGTTGAGGTTGTTGGTAGCGATAGGGGACATTGCTGATATATATTTGTCAATATGAGTTTACTTTGATACTTTATGGCTTCCAGGCATCGGGCAATATATACACGAACAATGCGGACGAGCCAGACGGTTGCGGAGGCTCTCTGTTCCGCATACCGCATGCTACGAGGCGATCTATTCCGAGAGTGTGTAGTGCGGAGCGTTGTTTCCCCGAGGTCCTGGGGTGTCACTATTCCATAAACACTATAAAGCCAGGACGGCATGGGGCACCTCGTCTGGCAACTACCACCCTCATCTGCGGTTCAGAACAAGTAACTATGTCTAACAAGATCTTGAGCAAACCCACACGTATCGATCAAGAGCCAATGCCCTTACACGATATCATCCCAGTCCCACCCGACCTTGATGGCAAAGAATCTATTCATCACGTGGAAGCGACTGTGCTGTCCAGGAACCCAGAGGTCGCTGCAATACAGTCAGGGATAGAAGAGCTTCTTCTCCTCTCACAAGAAGACTACGACATAATCCATAAGAATTTGGTCAAAAAAGTGAGTGGCTCCAACATCGTACCTGATATTAGATCGACACCCGACTTTTGCCAGTCTTGTTCGTTCTGCTCATCCTCAATTATCTCGATCGTAACGCACTTGCGTAAGTAGCTCATATCTGTCCAATATCGATGACCTGATGCGGATACAGATCTGCGCGTGTGCAGGGCCTTGAAGAGGATCTTGGCATGGAGGGCAATCAATTCAACATTGCCGTCTCAGTACTTTTCGTTGGCTACATCCTCGGCCAGATTCCGTCCAACCTCATCTTATCAAAAGTACGACCTAGTCTTTACCTGTCACTATTTGTCGCACTATGGGGTGCCGTAAGCACATGTACCGCGGCAGCCACCAACTTCAACCACTTAGTGGTTATCAGGTTCTTTCTCGGACTCACCGAGGCGCCCTACTTTCCCGGTGCCCTGTTCCTGCTGTCCACCTGGTATACAAAGAAGGTAAGCAAATACAGATGACAAGGGGGCCTTCAAGCGCTGATATTGGTAGGAACTAGCTGTCAGTCTGCACTAGATTATTGCGCGTGTCTCTCGCTGATCGACGCCACAGTTTCGCACTGCTATCGTAAGTGGTGCAGTGATCCTGGACTGCTAAAATCGATGCTGATCGTCAGCTGTACACCGGATCCCTGCTGTCCGGGGCGTTTTCTGGCCTGATCACTGCCGGTATTCAAGGCGGTATGGATGGGCTTGCTGGGTTACATGCTTGGCGGTGAGCCAGATCCTCTGAGAGTCATGGTACAATCCGTTGACCTCAGATGGCTCTTCATAATCGAAGGTGGCATAACCATTCTCGCCGCTGGTCTGTCTTTGTTTATCCTTCCCGACTACCCTCATTCGTAAGTCTCGCATTTCCTAGCTTATGGCATATAGACTGAGCATAAGTACCCGATGGCTGTCGTCGCAAGAGAAGGCCATGGCGGTGTACCGCCTCGAGAAAGACACCGGGGTCAAAGATGAAGAGACACTGTCGCTGTTCGGCTCGTTTAGGGCTGCCGTAGCAGATTACAAGCTGTGGCTTCTGGCTTTGATCATCATTACCAAGACCACAGCCGGAGCGGTGACGCAATTCATCCCCACTGTTGTTGCCACATTCGGCATGTCAAGGGTACAGACGTGGGTAGCTGCATGATTCCGTATTGGGAGTATGCTGACCGCCAGGCTGCTACTGACCGCTCCGCCTTACCTGGTCGCCGCGATCCTTGCTTTGTGTATCTCTAGAACCTCGGACCGTAGGCCAGAGCGCGCTTTCCACCTTTTGGTTCCCCTCACGCTTGGTATGGTCGGGCAAGTACTTTATCCCAAAGTTTCGAGTCAGGAAGCTGATGGGGCAGCTTTGTTATCGCCGCTGCTACTACTAAGACTGCTCCTCGATACTTCTCCCTCTTCTTGATGATTGGCGGCATGTTCGGCTCCTACAATGTCGCTCTTGCGTGGATCAGTTCAACCTTTGCCCGGCCGCGGGCCAAGCGAGCCGCTGCCTACGCCACAATCAACTCTCTGGGAAACAGTGAGTGCAAGAGCGTACCCCTTTGTACTAAGTAGCAGTCGCACAGATCTGGTCCCCTTACCTATATGACAAGAAATATAGCCCTGGATATACCGTGAGTCTCGACTGCTGGGCATGGTTCTTGACAGTCACTGACAGTCAGATTGCATTCACTACCAACACCATCATGGCGGCGATCGCGGTCTGTGTCTGTCTCGTGTTGAGATTCTGTCTCAAACGCGAGAACAGACTTATGAACGAGGCGGAGGAATCGGCCGAGACAGAAGAAGAGCTTGAGCAGGCGAGATCAAGGATTCGGTATGTTTTGTAGTGCCTAAGATATGGTATAAGACCCATTGTCGATGAGAAGATTATGAAAAGCGATTATCGGAAGAAATTAGACTTTGATGCAAATTTGTCCACGGATGGTTCTTATGCCCATCAATACGATTCGATGCCGCGGTGGAATGAGAGCATCGATTCTCAAGGGATCTAAGCGGAGGGCGATATTATCGTATCGCTGTAGATTTTCAATTGGAGGAGGAATGAGACCGACTTGTGTGATGTGTGAAGGGCCAACAACCAATACATGCCGATTTTCGTTGCAGGGCCTAGGCCCAAAGGACATTGTAACAATACCCAGACTACCAGAACAGATCGTCGATAGGATCTTTTCGAGCCGCAGAAGTAGACGGCAAAGGCTCGACCAGTAGGTTCGCTGCGGTATGCGGCGCCGGTAAGGAAAAAGGGTAGACGTCGATCGTTTGAGTGATCTGCTGTGTGATCGGCTCTCGGTCTGACTGCATTGCCGGACAGACTGGCGGCACATACGTCGTAGTGTGAGTCTGCGAAGCTCGCGGAGCGCTATGGTCCACATTGGAATGCGCATCCATACATGACTGTGTGGTATCACGCGATTCGGCTCCGGTTGGAACACAATCAGTTTCTTGATCGAGGTACCAGGCCAAGTGCCCGTTATTGACGGCGACTGTTCCTCCTAGGCACTCGCCAGAGCCGGCATCAAATGTTGCCTCAGTAAGACCACTGGCATGGATGTCGAGGATGGATTGGCCAGCGTGCGCATCGTCGAAGTCGCTTTCCGCCGTGTCGGACGATATCGGGTACCGGAGTAAGTCGCCAACTGTATTAAGAGTGTGTTCGTCGAACCATGCCGGGCGATTTTCACGACTCACGTCGGACAACACCATGTGAGGCGGTATGATCGACTGAGAGGGATACTACCCGATAAGCTAATACGCAAGGGCAGCACTATATGACAATACTCACCTGGGGATCGCTCAAGACCCTACGGACACCTTCCTGAGCGAGTACAAACCTTAAAGCCCTTTCTAAATCCTCCAACCTTGACTCGACGACCTTGACATACCCTGCAATTGGGCCTCTGCCTGCGGTCAGTGACAGATCCCGTCGCAAACAAACCACATACCTCCTGTAGGTCTCGCTTGGATACGTGCAAACCTCGCGAGCCTTCTCACAAAGAGAGCAAGTGGGTTGTCGATGGTCACACTGCGTATCGGATAAGCACAAAGTCAAACATTCTCTATCGCTGAGACTCACCTTTCGCTTCTTCGAAATACACCGTGAACAGGCGCGCATTAGGTGATGCAATGTGACTGAAGAAGGTGTGGGCACGAAATATCCCTCTGATAAAGGGTGGGAATATTCAACATTATGGGCCAACAAGCTTCTACGTCATAGCACTCTATCCGCCATGTCTCTCGAAGTATCCCATCAAGCCCTATCACGATGTTCGCTGGAGCACAAGTCTCATTGTATCCCATGTGCGATGACTTCGTTGTGCTCATCACCGAATCGCTATCCGCTCTCGATCCCTATCGTCGCCAGCTCCGAATCGAAACGGACGATCTCTCCACACTCCTCGTAGGCCCCCCAGATATCCTCTTTTATGCAATGCGAGATCTGTTCGTGCGAGTCGCATCCAGCGGCAGGCATGTCGCCATGCATGCGACAGTCTCAAGAGGATGCCCAGGAGAGCCTGACGCCGAGATATGTCAGCCGAGAACGCCTCTTGGGGGCGGACCGGACGCCAAGTTCGCGGTGAGTAGGGCATTGGAAGCTGTGAAAGGAAGCAGTGATACTGGCCTACAAGTAGGTCTGATGCTCTCGCCTCCCCCTTTTCGGACGCTAAAGACAGGTCGGCGCCCAGCTTTCGTACTATCCCCTAGGCCTCAACCCAGAATACATGACCCAAATTTACTCTTGCATCGAATTCATCCGCTCCTCTGGTGTGTTTGATCGATCCAAGAACTTCTGCACCAAACTCGTGGGTGATGCTGGAAAGGTGTTCGCAACTGTGGAGCAAGCATTCCTTGGCTTTGTGGACGGAGAGGGACATGTGACTATCGATCTTACGCTATCCGCCAACAGCCCGTCGAGAGCTTAGGCGGGACATTGTGGGTATATGCATACATACAAACGGTGACTTCAAAGGCCATCAAGTGAGTGGATATGGGATGACGACCATCTCTGCAATCGTCTCGTTCCACTCAGACTCTGATTCCAACTGGACTCGAGACGGTAACTGTGATACTTCCGAACTCTACGTTTTCACCACGGGTCCGGGTCGGCTCAGTCATGCGAAGTCCGATCGAGTGAATCGACTCGTCTTTCAGACATTGTAATACGATTGTCATCCACCGGAAAGCCATCGGATCACCTTCACAAGGCTATAGCATACATGCAATGTCCATCTCGATTAGCCCCAGGCAGACCCACGAAAACACCAGAATGTGATGTCCACGGACCCACAATTTGATAGATGTCGCGAGTGAAATGGAACATATCGGAAGCATGCTACCCCAGAGCTCAACAATCACGCATACGCTAAAACATCTCACCTTACGCCTTGCTCAACAAAATTTAGCATACCCAACTTTCACTTGTTTCCGGTGTGGACCCTCCGTGCGACATATCGAAGCCGAGCCGAATTCAAGCCGATCTCGCACCAAGTGATAGCTAAGCATCATGCCAAGGCAAGGAGTCACGTCGATGATGTTCCCGGACGTATCTTGGCGAATTCACGCCACACGCGAAGATGTCCCGCTCGGCCTCTTGGTATGCTTTCCTCGCGGCCATACAAGGGACTGATCCACCACTCACGCGCAGCTGTTGAATGTCTACTTCCCCGGAGTGTGATGCTAGCTCGCCAAGAGAAAATACTGACCGGCCGTGTTCCTACTTGGAGGAAATATTATCACAAGCTCCATCGATACTCCGAAGTCACTCCGCCATCGCGATTTTGTCTTCCTTCATGGAACCATGGACCGCCGCAAATGGGCCTGAAAGACGCTTAACAGCTCGGACACGCATGTCTTGGCTACGTGCCAAGAGTCGTGCCCCACTGTCACCCAGCGTGTTGTCGAGCTATATGAAGCGGGGCCAGGTGCACGGACTATCAAGTACTCGACCTTCACCATAATCATCACCTCTATCAGCCCCGGATGTCTTCCAATCTACCGGTAGTGGGTTTTCGAGGCGAATATGATCGTCCGACCAATGAGAAAGATCGCAAGCACGGCTATGATGAAGAGCATGTTGAGGCCGCGTCCGCCGGTGATCTGAAAGGTACCATCCTGTCCTCAAATTTTGGCCAGTAC
>Ga0265797_10002423_pt1 | contig 31426 bp, 46 predicted proteins | sample P2T30metagenome_FD_192433 | JGI IMG/M metagenome (GOLD analysis project Ga0265797, IMG submission 192433) | Plant litter microbial communities from East Loma Ridge, Irvine, California - P2 T30 | ecosystem: Environmental > Terrestrial > Plant litter > Unclassified | place: USA: California... | reverse complement strand
CGCCGGCGAACGTGGCTGCCATTTGTACTTCAGACTTCTAAGCCATCGACTCACTTGAATACGGTGCAGCTTTATTCATACCGATCTTAGACGGCGAACTGATTGGCCAGCGATGACATCTCCTCCGGGTCAGCATGGGCCAGGTCGGGATCCATAAAAAAGCTTATTGACCGTTGAAGCCAGACTGAAGAGCAGTATTGTAAGTAATACCTTCCTCACTATCTTGGTGATAATTCGGGTCCGAGTATATCATGAGCCGACTCTTGATTCACTGAAAGATAGGTTGCTGGCAACGGTCCTGATACATGCACGATGATGTCTAGGTTGGACGACTAAGTTATAAGTTGAACAAGACCACAAAGACTGACTCATGCCATCCGGGGGAAGGTGTTCAGGGGACAGGGAGGGATGCTCACGTGGCTCCCGGTTACAAGCGGCCCGGACCGGAACAGAAATTTCTGCAACTGTTACCGAAATACATATGTGGTAGTTGAAACCCTCATTACTCGGTCAGTATGCATGCTAGGACCGCGAGACAAGCTGTCAGCGATGCATTAGGGCCCAATATACATGAGGGTGTTCATGTTGATGTCAGACATACTGTGAGATGGCCAAAGAAAGCCACGCAGTCCCCGATTTCTGCCAAAACTTCGTCTGGACGCTGCTCGTTCGGTTTTGCTGATTATATTGTGCTTGTTGAAGCGTAAGACATCGCCTCGTTGGCTCAGTCGGTAGAGCTTCCGACTCTTATCCCATAAGCGTCCGGATCGGACGGTCGTGGGTTCGAGCCCCACACGAGGCTAGCTTGGAATCTTCGGATTCCAGGATCTTTTGTTTTTCTTTTCGGCTGGCCTACATGACCATTGGTGGGTGATATCAGGGGATCTCGCAGCCCATGCTTTTGCTCCTAGTATCTATACTGCACAATGCATAGATAGGAGCTACATGATGATCTGTGGCGAACGCCCAATTCGAAACCATCTCGAGGAGCAGTGAGAGGCGGGTCGATGTCTCCGACAGCCAATTATGTCACAGTATGAATACTGCAGTGCTGATGCTGTGTTCTTCATCGCGATGAGGGCGAAGATAGAATAGGGTACTCAGTGGGAGACAAAATGTGGTTCCAGAACCATTTGCATCCGTATGTAAGGCGTAAGAGGCATAGAAGTTCTCACGACAACCCTGTTCCACATATCGCATAGCTCTTCTGGCCCTTTCCCATCCCCCGGAAGGCGTCCAACCCTCCTCGATTACCACTCAGGCCCTAGTCCCACATCGAATTGAGCTTACCAGGTCGAGCCGGCTGGAGGGGATCTCTGTCGAGCTTGTTGCACGACCTGTGAGGACACGATGGTACTACCTCCTCGAAAGCACTATTGCTGGAAGGTGTATTCTTTGACAAATTTCCATGGTCCCCCTACATACTCGTACCTGTTGTCAGCTTATCATAGGCACATAATTATATAGGTGTATGTAAACATGTGCTCACATCTCCAGACCCAAGGTAGTCCCCTTTTGCTGCCCGAACCTATCTCCGGGCTGCTTCATATCCTCGAACGTTTTCTCAACTTGCTTCAAACACTCTTCCACCTCGTCCTCTTGAGCCTTGTTCATGACCGTGACATGTGCCTTGCTCATCCTCCGACTATCTTGATCCGTCAATTTATCCTTTTCCTCCTTGACTCTCGATTGTAGAAATTGTTGAATATCATCGTGTATCTTTTCGATTTTCCCATGCGGTCTATCCCTTACCGTGACCATTACGCCTTTGTTGCTCATCTTCTTTGGTTCACCTATAAATACTTCGAACCCACTCGTCTTGTCGGCGCGGGATTGGAGATGGGCATCTAGTTCTGGGTAATGATGGGCTGGAATCGCGTGGAAAAGAGTGACATGTGCAGCTAGGTAATTTCTGTTTTTGGGGAAATGTTTCGTTCGTAGGTCCGTTAGGAGAGACTGGCTGGCCTTGTCTAGCTTGAGGGTCAGGATTAGGGGGTGTCGGGGAGTCATGATATATGCAGTACGTGTACATGGTTATTCGATTGTTGGAATACAGAACTGAGTTAAACGACGTCATCGTGGCACTCAACAACCCTATCCCTACTTCGTCCAATCTTCTACTCATACGGTGAGAAGGGCCATGTATGATCGACAGCACCGCGATAGTCGTCGACCATGTCTGCTTGAACACTTATGGCCGAACTCATGGACTATTGATGGCAGGTTCGGCATAAACATGAAGGGGAGCAACTCGGCCAGGCTGAAGATTGCCGGCCTGTTGTCCTATGCCAATCCAAGTCGGCTCTCGACTCGTCCCGTTGACCGGTAATATCGTTCCTGACTCCTACGTCAAGAATGATAATGATTCGTCTTGGAAGTCACTCGAGTCCCGAATTGCCGCCTGGCCGCACGAGCCGTAAGTGTTAAGATTCCAAGTTGGTGGTCGCTGATTCTATAGCTTGGTGTTCCTCCAAGCTTCCACGTCACAGCAGGGAGCAACACGGAGCATGCGCCTCATTTCCAGGGCGAGAGAAAATGACACTGGGTGACCTACTCCCCTCGATCGTCTTGGGCATTGAGGAACAAACACCAATGGGGCTGCCGAGATTGCTCCATCCATTCATCAATGTGTAATACCCCTCCAGCTGCGCATAGCTGAATAATAGGTACTCGCCCTTGTCGCCATGGCGGACCATTCATCTTTGAAGGGGGTAGGTGGGCTCAATGGTGTCACTATCGAACGTCTACATATGAAGGACCACATCAATGCTTTAGAGCAACGACGCTTCCCCTTACCCCGATTTCTTCCGCGTCTTCGCCAGAAAACAATGTCAGAAGTCTGATGATTTGGACATCAGTAATGAGAGGGCTTGGCATAAGCTAGAATTTCTCGACAAGCCAGGTGGGTGTGCAGCGAAGGCACTGGTATAGCGCCGAGAAGATGGATCTAATCAACAAGGACTCTGGTAAGCGTTTCTAAATTCTACACGGCCCTTCTGACGGCCAGCATCGTTCCCAAGGGGCCCTCGAGCGACTGAAAAGGGAAGAGGGAGCCGACACTTTCCAGATCGTCGACAGTGAACTCCGACCCCTCAAGACGACCTAATTCCAGTGGATGACCGCTGGACCCAACAACGCATACATGGACGATCATGTTCCTCGCAAGTACAGGCTGCTCTGCAAGTTGTGCGGAGACGACTCGGATTCAGATGATTCGATCGACCCCGCTGTCAGTGGGAAAGTCAGGAGAGGAAAGAAGCCGAATATCGACTGCGCCTCAGAAGATCTCGGAGATACCGACGGCCACTCCGACATGCCTGCCAATCACCTACAAGACCTCTTCGACTCTGACGAAGATGAGATCGAAGCGCTTCAGCGACAGGACAAGGCGACCGATTACGACTCGGACGTCGAAGAGGAAGTTTAGTCAGCTCCCCGAAAGAGGTGGGCATTCACAGTGAGTCTTATTTCTCATCTCCTCACAATCGCTTATGCCAGTCTCGTTCACAGTCAAACCCCAATACTGCTTCCCGAAAAAAGAAAAACGCTTCTAAAGTTAGCCCCCATCGTTTTCTATATGGTCAGAGCTGAGACTAGGTTGCCACTGCCAAGGCGAGACCATCGACGCATGCAATGAGGTCACATACCGTCGCCGCTTTTCGCTGGAAACGGCTTTCATACTTGTTCTCACTCTAAGAATCTTCTTCCATGGAAGTCTACCTTGAATCCTACCGATCAATTCTCCTTTCTCTTTTTCCTCGCCGGTCCTGCAGCCTAGCCGCCAGGCAGATCAGGCCTCAGCAGCTTGTGGTTACGGAAGTGCCGAGAGCACCCTACTCTTGTCAGCATCCTTCGACGATACCAGCCGCAAACGTACCGGAACAAACCACCTCAGTAAACCTGATCCCATCGGCGGATCCCGACAATAAGTAGCAAGGCTTGTCCATCTTGCTCCGACGGTCCTTGCATCCTGGGTCCCTACAGACTCCGTTCGCTTTGATTGGTTTCCTGCCCTTGTTCGGCAAGTTCCAGTCCGAGCTTTTGATCCTATTGACTGGGATCCTCTGCTTGATCAGCAACGTCGACCTCCTTCCGAAAAACCCGACTCACCTTAGTTGCGGGTACCATCAACCATTCCTCCTCATCCTGGGCCGATGGGCAATGCTGGCATGGATGACGTTGAAATAGCAAAGAAGGAAGGGCATATTGTCAGAATCATGAGGAGGCGGTCCGTGCATCTGTTAAGGCATGTGAGCGTTGACACGCGTGGCAGACTGGTCGTTCAATTTACGTTGCCAAGGTGTTCGGGAAGTCATTGATCCATCCATGGAGACAATCAACGAGCCAGTGGCATCACCATGTGTTTACGTGATAGTTCCCTAGTGATCCATACACACACATGAGGGTAGTAGTGTCAAAGGTATACCTCGTACCTGAATTAAAAACCTTGCTCGATACCTAGCTTTACTGGTTGCCGTCTGCCAAGAATTCAACATGTATATCGACAAACGACTCGCCTCAATGCAGCCTCCCTCAGTAGCCTCCGTATGTCTCCAACTATGCCGGAAGGAAAGACGAGAATATCAGCTGATCACCGTCCTGACACGATACGGAGATCCTTCGGGCAGTCGCTGATCAGTGTGGACACACACACACAAGGCCTCTTCGGCTCTCCAGTTCCCGACTCCCTTTCGATCTTTTTCGATCTCCGTCAATTGATTAAGGAGTGATAATTTCCTGAATGAGTTAGCTGAACGCGGTGGTCTGTGCTTCAAGGTACATGACATGACCAGTCGCGTACGCGTCTTGTGGGAAAGAAGGGAAGGTGAGGGTAAGGAGAGAGATATTTCAGCCGTTCTTTTTTTTCATCCTTCGCCCTTGGAGCATCACCATCAAATTCAGGTTCCCTCCTCTTACTATCAACTTTCCCCCCCATTTCTTCATTCATCGTTAATTCTCTATCCCATCTGGTTCTAAGTCGTTAACGGAATGAGCTATAGTCTTGGGCTTGGTCGTGAGGATGATGATGAGTGAGCAAATTTCCCTTCCTTCCTTTCCCTCTTCCTGCATTCGCCGAATTCCTATCGCCCCAGCAGTTCCACTCATACACTATCCTTCGCCCCTAGCCTGCTTCAATCCAATTCATCCTGTCTCTTAGGTTATGGCTAATAATGATAGCCTGTCATCAGTGTCGGTAGGTCCTGGTAGATTGTCTGGTTAGACGGAAAGAGGTAGGTTCAGGATAGGGTCATTCGAGTGAGGGAGGTGATCTTACTATTCAACTGACGATTAGTGAATCAACTTTCATCCATTTTTCGAGCCTAAACCACCTCATCTTACGAACAAACTTCGCCATTTGATACATCTAGCCGCCTCTTCGTCACCGAGTACGACCATATCACCCTACACCACCGGTATACCATCATCATTCGTCCCGCCCTACATATCCTACCGTCCACATCACCATATCATCCATCGCCAATGCCTGTTCCTACTTCGTATACGGCCACATACATCTTCCGCCATATCTCCATTCTCGTCACCCATACCCAACCAGCTCCGATTGTCTTCGCCATCCTTACGACTCATTCACCGATCCACCCATCACCTCACTCCACCCCATCATATCAACATCACCTGACAAGCTATCCACCTGTCCATCACAGCGCACACATAACCATCATCCATATCATGACTTTCATCCACCTTCACTCCTCTTCCCATGCCATCGACTCTCGAGACTCTTGCCCTTGGTACGACTCGACCTCATCGTCACCTGATCTCGACTTTGGTTATCGTAGTCTTGGTCGACATTGGTATTCTTCTTGGACCTGTCGGACATCATACACTTCACACATCACCCATCACCCTATTCCTATCCGACTACATCCCGTCCCCTGCTTGGGATCGATGCCCCTCCTTCAAGAGTAGCAAGGTAAGCGTATCTCAACAGTCCATCCCACCTCAGCTGACCTCAGACCCTCATCATACCCAATCTACACCGGCACGCACTACATCCTAGCACACAAGTCTCATATCCACACATTCACTCATTCCCCCTCCGCTTGACCTCTCCTTGCCTGTATTATCATCCGCGATCGCCACTGTCAGTCATATAATCAAATCCGATTGGATCCGACGTCGACCTGACACGATACACTATACATAACACATCAAGTATATACAAGTCAAGTCAAGTATAAACAACAACAGAAGCTAGGACGCAACGACACGGTCTCAGGGACGTCTGGAGCTCCGCTTTTGAGTGGAAAAACGCCTGTTCAGCCACATATCCGGTTATTTCATATCGAAACCTCCCTCTTCCTGTCCCGAATTTCGCTCCTGAATTTCTGTTCCACGCCAACGCACAACCTCAGTCTCTGGGCCACTTCGGTGGCCCATAAATTAAAATTGGCAAGTCCCCGTTCATGCCCTCACTGAAAACCACTAATCTCTAGGAACGATACAGAGAAGATTAGCATTGCCCCTGCATAAGGATGACAAACTCGTGAGTCAGCCGTGTCTTCGGTCTCTCAAGCCTTCGCTGATGTATTGTAGGAATCAGAGAGGTCGACGCAAGTCGAACAAAATTTTTTTGGCTCTGTGACCGCCTGTATGCATCGTCTTCATATCGGTGAAACAGCTCGATCATACATGGCGTTTCCGCTTATCGCCCTGGCAGAATCTGCTGATCATCTCGTGTTTGTTGTCAGTTCAGATAGAGGCGACAATGATATTATTGCGGTGCCGACAGCATCCGTGACACGTCACACATGTGGCCCTCCCCGGCGAGAGCCAGCATTGGTTTAGACTAGCCCTATGCCTCACACGTAGTTGGCTTCATGACACGAGCGACGAAGACACGCTGTGTCCTCATCTAGGCGCAGGCCAGCTATCCGGACCGGGTCCAGCGCTGATCGTACAAGCGTGTTCGAATATGCCTAGATGAGGAACATGTTATCAGGCAAGATATGGATGAAGGTCGCCGAGACAGCAGACACTGGGAGAACACCATTTGCATAGTAGTGACATGAAGGCGTTTAAGAGGATACGAGGTGAGCAAGACTACACCAAGCTTACTTCTTCAGGTAATTAGGGACGAGCCCTCACCGAAGTTCCACGTGGTTCCTCCTCCTTCATCATCGTATTCAGGCGATGCCCGCGTATAACAATTCTCTGCCATATTTGACCAATCCAGGGAATCACCGAATTGAAAGGACACGGGGATCCGAACAAGGGGGACGTAGGTCCATGTGTGTGTGCTGTGCTGAAAAGGTCCTAAGAGAAACGTCTTATTCAGCTTCGAGGGAAGATAGCGATCTGAACGAAGGTCATGGCCAGCCATGGAAAGAGACGAGCCAACCGATAGCGATACTTATCTCGAACTGTGGTGAACAAGCCATTCAGTGAGCATCGTGACGTGAGAATCGGCCAAGGTCCAGGACTGCCCTAAAAGCAAGGGGTAAGCTGTGTATACACACAGCCGAAATGCTCACAGCAGGCACTGGTCGTGTGTACAGATGGAGTGATGTTCGAGCGTCATCTGGACATACTGGGAGTCCCAAGTGTTACTGAGACTGATCACCGAGAGAAGCTCCAGGATGAAGAGGAAGATGACAACGGTCTTCGACGTGGATATATGTGTCAATACTCTGCGACACCGCGTACTCAAGCTGGATCGGTCAGACCACTGAGCGGAGTTGGTGAACTATAAGGTTTTCTCAGTGACCTGACCCTCACTTAGGGGCGTTATCAGGGGAAATGAAAAGGCAAATAGAGCGTGTTTCACTTCTAGACTCACATCGCCTTACCACCAAAAACATCTTAGACACTTTCCGATCCTGCAGATAGCGACAAATCAACCAGATTTTCAGCAAGATGGCATCGAGAACCTTCTTCTACCCTCAGCACCAGCTGCCATCTACCCCTGCGCATCAACATTGGCTGGTCAATTCGGGCATCGACATTCCGGATCTCAATGCCAATCTTGATATCGTTAGGTTCTACGCTTCCGCCCTCGAATCACCACTACCGACGGAGTCCGATCACAAGCAGTTTGTCGAATTCTGGGTAAGCGAGGAGCAATTCCAGACTGCCATGGCCGCTTTATATCAACACTTCGGCTTCGAAGACCCGTCAGTGGAGGTTGATGGCACTTTCGAGCAAGGGGTATGGCGATATGTCCTGGACACTCAGAGGCTGAACGAGGCCACAGGAAGCACCTGGTCGGACTGGGATGCGTGGGTGATGGCGCTGGACGAAGCAATGCCTGGGATGGTGGATTATTGTCGAGCGATCTCCTATCCTGTTTTCAATTGGAAGAAAAGTATCTGGGAAGCTGGCTCCTTAGTCAGAAGGAATCACGGATATAGGTTGAGGCCAATCCCTGCCCTGCAAGGATCGACTCAATTTGATGAGTTCGTTCAGAAATTGGACGCTAAACCAAGCCTCTTGGACGCAGCGGATCATTGGGCGATCCGGATCTCCCGCTCTACTTTCTTGGACGATATGTTGAAGGCGGGCAGTATTGACAAGAATGGGAATCTGTTGGACGTGGATGATATCATCAGGGACAGGGACGCTGTGGCTCTGTATCTTGGGAATCAACCTAAGTCGGTATGTCATCCGTGAACAAGCCTTGGTATATGCTAACTCCAAGCCTGAATCGATTGCCTTCGACGTGAAAGAATGGGGGTTCTGGGTGTTTCCTCTAATGAAACGATCTTTCGAGCTACGTAACGCCAGTCCTGTGATCATCCAGGCGCCAGTGAGTCCTGCCCCAGTACAGGGCCATCAATTTGACGGGTAGTTCTTCTACTCAGTCCCTTTGCCCTGCGATCCTTCTACGATGCAGGCTGGTTTAGAGGTATCTCTAAAAACTAGGGAACACCGAGTCGCCAGTCACGTTCCTGCATTGGGAAGAAGGATGGTACTAAGATCTAGATCATAGGCTCCTTACTCAGTCACAAGGCGCTCATGACAGCTTACACCGATACTTCGGCACCTCTTCCCAATTCTTCGTTTCAAGCCGCTTTGGACGCTGAGGTACAGCTACATACACGAGGGCTCGAAGAAAGTCGGGAGGTAGTGAAGAATTTGACCGATGAGCTTTTGGACTTCGTCAAGAATGAGGCTACCACGGAGAGTCGACCTGTGATAACTCCGATCGATCATCATATCTTTCTTTCGACCAATGCTACCAGACGCTTGACGATGCGCTCGGCCATGAAAGATGACTCTCGAGATAGATCTACGAAGCCAATGTCGGAGGAGGTGACCGACGAGGTAGCAGGATCTGGAGTGGCTGCGATCCCGGAGCTAGAACTAGACCTGGAGCACGATGACCTGCCATCGATAACGGATGCTCTAAACGACAGAGACGGGAGAAGCGGCAGAGCAGATTATGGTGTAATGCAGGCTTGCTGGTCAGCAGCGCTCTCGGATGATATCAAGAACATCCAGCAATCTCGAGGTCCGGAGCTATATCGACTTTTCGTCGCCATACGATTGATGATGTACCGGTCAGCAAAAGGATATGATGGGGAACGAAGATGTGGGCGGGATGTCAAGTGGTTCGGCTCCATGGTCAGTGGAAAAAGCAAGGAGAAATTGGAGCGTGAAGGGGGGGTGGCATTGTCTGAAGTTCGATCATTCGGTCGCAAAATGATAATGGAGGGATATTGGGCCTTGGGAGTGAGTAGCTGAGACGTCGTCGAACATAGCTGATATCACAGAAACTACCTCATTTGTACGCCAAAGAATTGCCCGACAGCATCGCCAAGGGCTTTCAAAGCGATATCGCTATATGGCTCGCCTGCACGTTCATCTCTTCCCAGCCATTTCTGTATACGACAGTGGTGGATCATGTGCTGGATACTGCTACTGCTGGTGCAAGTGCTCAAGGATGCTCGGAAGAGGGATTGGGAGTGTTGTCTTCTATGGCAATGTATGCGAATGGTATATCCATTGCTGCCACTATCGGAATGCGCACCATGGTATGTACTTTTTGCTCCTTCATTGCAGCATTAACAGGCAGAATCCGAAAGACCCTTTGCTAGCTCGCCGATGGATTCGAGCCTTACTGTATCCGCAGGCAGCCTTACAAGGGTGGCCATTCGGTGCTGGTCCACGTCTGCCATGCCTAGCGTGCACCGGCAATCATGCCAAGCTCCAGGATCTCGATGCTTCGAGTCATCCGAGTGGTCTGACTGGCACACTACAGTCTGTTCGCCTCAGGGATAGGCTCAGCGTATCAGTATTCGCCACTCGACGCGGCATCAATGCGGACCACACAAGATCGCTCGGGAGGACGACGTTTTTCGACTGTCTCGTCGTTCTGATAAACTTGGTATATCAACCCCAATTTGTCGTCTGTTTCCTCTACCATGCGACTCTTATCCACTTCGAGGATAAAGCAGCTCGAGGTAAATCGACAATCTTCCTTACCGACCATGGCTTCGTATCGGCTTCAGGCTAGTTATCTGCAAATCGCTTGACCATGCTTTGAATAACACTCGCTATTTCAGTCCTCTCTCCTTGAAGAAAAATCAGATCGTAGCTCTCTTCCAGTCTCGTCCAATATGCATCTCAGTATCGTCACTTGCCGTCAGATGTAGAATCCCCGAATACCTTGGCAAAGTAGTTTAATCGCGTCCAGCTTGCCACTTGTATCAATGCTCGCTACTGATCAGATCGTACGGACCCAGGATTTGTGGCTTGCTCGCCTTTAAATACTATCATGATAGGTCGTGTGCGTACTGTATCATCACAGTGGACGATAGTGGTAGGTTGCGATCGTTAGGGTGCTTTCAGTCGTCTCCGAACGCTTTCTCCGATTCAGCTGGCTAATGACGAGCGAACACGTCGATGATAAACACGGCTGCCAATCGACGATTATATGCAAGATATATGTTACATAGTGGACTGCGCCTAATCCTCCTTCATTGTTTGGCTTTGCGCTTCTTCGTAGGCTTCTTCTGATTCCCGTCATCCTCAGACTCTGCTTTCCGTCCGTCTCCCGTTCCCAGCTTAGCTTTGGCGTCTCGCAATCGAGCGGCGTATTGTAATGCCTCTTCATTAGTCCCAAATGAAGCCTCGCTTCTCTCAACACCGTTCTTCCGAAACACCGTCATACACGCTGTCAATCAGTTTGAGGCATTCTGATTTATATGGTGTACTCGTACTAACCCATGCAGACGATCCTGATCACCAATTGTCCATCGGTCATGACCCTGTATGCTCCGGGCCAGTGCCCCCGAGCGGAACCACAACGGTCGCAGGGTGTGTAAGGGCAAGTGGTGTGGCCCTTTCCGCTGTAACTCCCAGTGTCATCTCTAGGATCTTTCCTGATCGTCCTGTGAGGCACATCAACCGGATTTCCATGACCATCAAGCTCTACGTCAGCTCATATGACCCTGGCAAAGACAGGGATGGTACCTCGAGACCCTTGGGAGGGGCGAGAACTGCCAAAAACGGAGCTTCTTCCGAATCCTAACAGGTGAGCGCGAACTAATTCCATCACACACCTTGTCGGCTTGCTCGTAGGCCTCATTGCCTTTCGCCAATAATTCATCCATGAATTCCCAAGCTGACATAGTGGCAAGTGTTATAGTGAGAATAATCGGATGGCAGAATCGATTCAAGCTCTGGCTTTGGGCGACACACACAACGGCAGGGATGAAACACAAACGAGGGCGGCGCATGCCTTCATCCATTGATCAACAACCTATGTATATAACACTACATCCCAGCTTAGTACAGGCTCGTTGGACTGCCATCTTCATTGGAATCTATATCGTAACGGACTGGCCTGTTCACTTCACTTCACAAGCTACCAAGACCTCGAAAGCCGAACACAATCCCTTGTCTGTCTCCATCTTGCTGTGAATGTACAGTACAACTATCCCGCCAGCTTGTGATCTTGACTCAATACTTGACTCATTTCCCTTTTCGCTTCTCGGCACAAGACATGATACTCGGAATGAGCGCTACTGGATACATTATTAGATGGACCGCTCTCCCAACACTCCGCTCAAAACATTCCTTCACTCCATGATAATCTGTTTGACGATCATCCATTTGCTCACCATCTAGATAATACCACTTCCGCTCAGACAGCGATGCCTGCCCAAAGCATAGTCAGCCCACCTGGAACGCGCAAATTGGAAAGCGGTGGTGCGATCGATCTGCCTAAACGAACTGTTGGATTCTCGGCACAAACAACCGTATTCAATCATCCCAAGTACGGTAGAATCCAGTGACAAAGCTGAGAGCATGAGGCGACGTCTGTATCTGGCTGTGAGCTGGAGAGGTAGCTGTGAGTGTTGAGTTTCCAAGCCACGCGCTGGTAGTAATCGGGCTGTGACTGATTTCCTGACCATAACAAGAGAGACTCAATCCAATCGCATGTACAGTCCAACCAATGAGACGAAGTCTCAAAACCAGCTCCTCAGGTGTCCATATCTCCTCAGGTGTCTATATCACACTGTAAGCATGCCTTGTGTATACTGAACTGTAGATCCCAGATCTGCTGGTGACAGGTACGATCAAATCCACATTCTTTCCTCCGGTTCCGACATTTTCAGGTAATTAGTACGCAGATTGACCGCATGAATCTCTCCACATTCTCTTCCTGCTATATTTCACTGCTTCTCATCTTAACGTCTGAAACAATGCCCAACGACAACCCCAAGACCAGGGTACGCTCTGCCAAAGTTGTGAATGAAATTGGTGGTCGAGTCGGTGCTGTTGAACGGCCTAATTTCGAGATCACGAATGAGAGTATATATGCTCGTTCCCAATTATGCCGGCCTTACGCTCAATTTCCCACTCCACCGAAACGATCAAGGCAATCAGCGGGAGCCATGACAGTAAGTCCTCATGAGGTACAGTCTGAACAGAGAGCAGGGGATCTGTAAGAGGAAAGGAAAGCTGATGAACAGGCAATTTCCCTTCCTCTTCCCTTCTTGTCTTTCCCGCTCCCGACCCCTGCTCCCATTGCCGCTCCTCCCAAGACCAAGATCGCCGACCAAGGCGTACCAGAAGCATGCGATGCATTCATTGGACCTGTGAGCAATGAGGAGCAGTGTTGGGTCATCATCAAGGCCACTCGAGTGAGTTAACCGTTTCCAATCGCGCTGAGCAGTTAGGATTCCTCCAAGTTCCACATACGAAGTGGTGATTGGGTCATTCCAAGAAGAGGAAGACCACAGATTCGGCCCGGAACTCCATGCAGGAACCGGCAATGTGACGATAGCGAGTATCCTGTGGTGAGCCAGTCGACGCGATGGCGTGGACCAGGCGGACACTTCAAGGAAGCCGCTTGTGATCGTGAGTCAGATCTCGGAGAATTGGCGACAGCTTGTTGAGACACAGGGTGCTATACGCACTATCACCAATATGGGTCTGCCTGGCCCGACGTTCCAGATGACCATCGACCGCTCAAGAGAGAAAGAACGCAATAGCTCATCATAACCTTCTTCACATCACATGCATTATCTGGTCTAGCTGATTCAACCTCTAGCTTTACCTCTAATCCCATTTCATCTTCTCCACATACTCCAAGATCCCACTATCTATCTGATCCGTCACTAGATCCCCACGACCAGCTGCAATCTTCAAAATAGCTTCGTTCAGCGGTGTCGCGCCGAGAATGTCGACATGGTCCGCCCTTTTCATCAGTCTACCCTTAAAAGACAAGACTTACGTTAAAGCTCCACCTCGTAGATCCAGACTCTCCGGAGTATGTGGGTATTCTACATGGTCAGCTATTCTGGTAGAGACGGGAATGAATACCTACCCTGAGTGACGACCTCAATCCCAGCTGGATTCCATTTTGTTTTCCCCTTCCATCCCTTCACGCACATGCCTCCGAGACTGATGGCAGGGATAGTTCCATCCCCATTCCCAAACTTCACTCCCGACCTCACTTCCGGCACCGCTCCCTTGAGCGTTACAGCAGCATCAATCCATTGTTGCCTAGCCAATGGGAAATCGAGCGGTGTCCTCTCGGTCGTGGCATTATCACACCCATTCGAAGGGTCGCTCACATCACACTTTTGTCAGCTCGTACTGGAATGGCGACTCACGAAAGCAGTCTCGTCAACTCCGTCTGAACGAGATTCATCCTGCTCGTATTCCCCCTGCATGTACCAATATGACCTTTCCGTTTCTTTTCCATGGCCATACAAGCAGTAGATCTTCATCGATGGGGCATTGGGAAGCCTAGTGTAAGCTTCATGTTGAAAACGACAAAAGAGACGTACTGGACCTCGAGAGGATTAGACCATGTCCTATGATCCCCATTATTCTCCTTCAATTTGCCCACGTCACTCTCGAATCCAAAAGTGTAATTTGACTCAATCATCCTCTGGAAAGCAGAGGTGGTATGTGTGAGGATATACGGACTAGTCTCGTCTATGGTTAGATTTGGCGATACAGTTCCGACATCTAGATTCTGGTCGTTGGGCGGGGTACCTGGATGACGGAACGAAAGAAATCGGCCATGGGTATCGGTCGCGTTTGTTGGGTCGTCCTATCGTCAGCACTGCTCAATAAGCAGACGTACAGGAGCTCCCTGATCATCACCCCAGATCCTATTTCCACCTTTAACCCACATGGAGCTCGATCCTGGCCACTGTCGGAACAACTTCGCTCGTTCCCGTCTAGAGAAGAACTATTATCAGCACTGTACGAAGAGAGCTTGAACTTACCTTTTCGAGAACCCAAGATCCGGCGGGATGCTACAATCAGCAATGCCCACATAGTTGATACATACGAGCTCGACGGTATCTCGCATTTCACCCGAAAGGAATGCAGTCATTGCCTTGGCTACACCAAGCAGAGATCCGGCGACATTGATCCATGCTTCGATGTTGTCCTGACATCAGCACCGTCCCTGTACAAGGCATCAGCTCACCTCTACCCATTCTGGTCCACCACCGCCACCAAATCCATCGGCATCAGGCTCAGCCTCGACCCATTTCATGCTGCCAGTCAGTCCTTGCTCATGCAAATTTGGAAGCCATACAAATACTATTCATCAGCTTACGGTCAAAGGGATTAGGTCAACTTACCATCATTACAGTTCCACCCATTCTACTCATCAGTTCTAGCTCAACCGACAACAGAGGACGTACGAATGAGTACACATGACAACCTTTTTTCCATTATGTTTCTTCATCGACTCGATCTTTGCCTTTAATCGACTAAAGTAGCTATCCCTAATTTCAAGATTGTAATATGCCAATCTCCTGCCTGTCAGCTGAATAAAATGTAGATGTACCAATCATAAGCGGCCATGTCCATTGAATTGGTATCATATCCAAGAGTAGCGAGATTTTCTACAATCTTTTGCCAGATCCAATATCCTTGAATGAACTCGGACTACCGTTAGCGACGTTACTGACAGAAACGTACAGCAGCATCCAGTCCCTGAGCCGCTCTGACTTTGAATCCAGGTGGATCAAGACCGGTCTGTAGATCTATACTCAAGGCCTGAAGCCATCTCTCCCTATTTATCAGCTCCATCACATCGAAACCTACTTGTTCGACATGACCGCCTAATCATCAGCCCCACCTTACGCAGCAAGAACACGAACTCACCCTGATCATAGTAGAAGTCCCCCATAATCTCTTTCTAAAGAAAGGTCTTGAAACAGTATCCGTACTCCAGCTTTCCAATCCCGTACTGACAATCCCTGGAACTAGAATCATCGGGTGGTTCTTTTCCAAAGCGTATTTAGCCACCATCTCATCTCCCACCGTGAAATCTCTGGACTCAAGGGCCTTCCTAGCTCCTTCTACTAACGTCAAATTATTGAGTAGATCTCGAGGATCTAGACTGGTAGGAAGAGTGGACCAGATTTCAGCCATATCGTTCCTGCCGTCAGCTTGGGCCGATGTCGGGGACATACGGTATATCCGTCATGTTGAGGGTGAAGAATACCACTAGAGCGCCGACCAAGATACCCCTACTCGTCAGCCCTCGTCTCGTACCCGGATGGTAGCATACATTGGAAAGAAGAACTACAGTCAGCTACGTCGTGTAAGAGCAGCTCACCTTTCGTCCAAAGATCCATTGCGACCAAGTCTTGGGCTTACTTTCCCCATCGGGGTTCTGGAAGAACTTAGACTGACTCAAATCTATCGTCAGTCCCAGTCCCCAATCGAAGCCCATCTACTTACCAATCTCATCGAAAGGTGTTCCAGGTGCTATCAATCAGTAATGGCCGTCTCCCCGGACTAAACACACCAAGAAGCTACTCATCAGCTATATTCCCGATCATGTTGGAGACAGCTGACCTTATAGTTCCCATCGCCCTACTTGTCAGCTTGGTCCTACCCATGAAAGTAGCTACGAACCTTGCGTTTCAGCTTGACGCTCAATTCCTCGACCTCTTTGGAAATATCATCAATGTTTAATTTGAATCGCTGGCGTAGCGCTCCTGAACCACTCGAGCCAGCTGTTGATGTGGAGGTAGTACCAGTGACCACTGGCTCATCACCCTGAGCCTCTGTCCTGACCTTTGGAGGCATGGCGATGACTGTCTAAATATACACAAAGAAGTAAAGAAAGGTGGACGCGCTAGATTTCAAAATTCGGGGTTAGTGGTCGTCGCGGCTGATGACGCATCCGCAGGCACTAGATCTGCAAACAACACGAGTTCGAACAAGCAGATGCCGAACGTGCTCGGTAGATGCTGAGATGAACATTCATAGCTTGCCATGCTATGCCATGGGAAGTAAAACGAGCGACGTTTATGTGAGAGGCTCAGGCAAAAAAAAGTTGACCTATGGCATCTCCAAGATGGACGGACAACGAAAAAGATGGTCGATGACGGGCTTGAACCGCCGACCGTCGCATTATTAGTACGATATTCTACCGACTGAAATAATCGACCAAGATTGGAAGACCGATGTTAGGTCAAGATGTTGTTGGTATATATACTCTTGCATTCAGCTAGACTGATACTGGGTTCGCCATATTGGACCCGTGTCTGAGTGTATGGCTTCCTGGATTTTGGCAAACAATATGAGAAGCGGTAGGCAGTAGACAGCAAGCGACTTAGTTTGAGGCAAACACTGTGCAGTGGTCTAGAAACATGTTGATCTCTGCATGTACATAACTAATAATCATGCCACCATTGTCCCGTCAATCGAGCGTTATTGTCCGTCTCATGTCTCCCTCATCTCCCCTCGCGAATAATGCGGAATGTATAGCTACAGTATGAACAAATCCCTTCAACCCCTTTCAACTATCTACGCCTGGGAGCAGGTACAGCCGTTCGTTTAGGCTCAGCCCTCTTTACTTGTTGAGTCAATCCCGCACCACAAGCTCCCTGTGATGGCTGAACGTCCTGAGCCGAATATTCGGGTGGGTATGAACATCCTGAAATAGGTACGAAAGCAGCTTGTGTGTTTTGGGCATTCGCCCATCCATTTCCTACACTTATCGTTTCGCTTGATCCTGGCGAGGTGAATGTAGGTGCAGGCATGGTAACGGGAACTCCGGTTGTAGTGTATTGAGGCAACAGAGTCATTTGACCAGCACCGACATTGGTGAATGATCGTGGAGGCCATGGGTAGGCGTTGGAAGCGGAAGCGGGTATATCATCGGCACCGGCTCCTCCAGTCATCCAGGCGGATGGGTAGGTTCCAGAGAATTCTTGACCGGTAACACCGATAGCGGCACATGCACCGACGGCACTTCGAGGATCGGATGGGATCCATCCCTCACGTAGACCAAGTCGGTAGTGCCACATGGGGTTAGGCTCAGGAATGGATCCAGTCGAGTTTCCAATCTTCCATGTCCAGAAGAAGTAGTTCTGGGAATTAGCCTCATCCAGCGACAAGAGACAGTATAACTCACCTGCAAAGCATCCATGGACCTAGTTACCACGTTCAACAACTCAGCCTTGGTGTTGTCATCCCACAATCGGTGATCGTTCCAATAATCACATCCGCCTGGACCGGCGGTAGGACCATTGTATCCTGGGAAAGCACCCTCGTATCGAGCACCAGCACCGACTCGGTTCAACCATTGTCCACAATCATTGATGGCAGCAGACCATTCACCGGCAGTGTTGGCACCGAATTGCCTCGAAGTGTCGTTGGTAGAGACGGCCCACATCTCACAAGGTGCTCGAGCGATCTGAGACAAGTCGCCCAGTCGTTGATCACCGAAGCACATGTATGGGTGTTGGTCCAAGGCCATTCGATCCGCACCGGGCATAAAGTCGTACCACGAAGCAATTCCGACAAATCCGTCGTGCATGGAGAGCATGGGTCCGTTTCCTTCTCCGGTACCGGTGATTTCTCGAATCATTCGGTATACTTCATAGTAGAATGATCCAACAGCTCCCTGGCCGACTTCATTGGCGTTGGGCTCATTGACGAAACCCCAAAGTGGGATGAGTGGGGCGTACTCGGGTTGAGTAATGAATTGAGTCAAGGTTCGGATAATCTCGAGTGATCGTTGAGCATTGGCCAAACCCATGGCGCCTCGTAACCAGTTGATGGGACCGATTCGACCGGAATGATTCCATCCATTCTGAGATCCAGGCAAGGTGTGTAGATCAAAGTTGATTCGGATACCGTACTTTCGAGCCCACTTTAATGCCTTGAGCACATACTCCCAAGAGACTCGCTCAAGGTAGGGTTCTTCAGGCGAGGTGGCGACAGCCCAGTGACCGATAGGAAGACGAACCCAGTTGATTCCGGCCGACACCATTTCGACAAAGTCCCGTTCGGTGATGAATGTCTCGTAATGTTCCGTCATGGCGGCAGTAGCATTGTCACCCATGTTTTGAATCAACGTGTATTCATCAACAGCAGTACCAGCAGAACCGTTGGCGTAGATTTCGTATAGACCAGGGACGATAAACGGCTCAGTATCGAGCCATCCACCGACATTGACTCCATAGATCTTGTCGATACCCCATGTCCAGTTTTGGTTGAGGGGAGGTGTCCACGAATTGGCTTGAGCATCGTTTCGGAATGGGTCTGCGGCATCGTAGAACCATGTACCACCATATGGGTTGTCATAGGTCATCTCAGTACCGTCGTCAAGGAGAATGGTGGAGCCTTGGCCACCAGAGGTAGCGGTAGGGGCAGGGGCGGAAGAGGTGGATGAGGCAGATGGGGATCCACTTGTTCGAGAGGATTCGGCATTGTCCTGACTTTCGCCAGCATTGGCACTGCCAGCACCACTTCGAGTTGCTCGGTCACCTCGAGTCAGACTGGAGCATCAGCTTGATCATATCAAAGTCGAGAGGAACCTACCCGACACCGAGTCCAATAGCTAGACCAGCAGCGAGCAACAACAGAACGGCACCGAGAATCCACCAGAGCTTCTTCCTGCTCTTTCCCTCTCCGTCGTTTGCCCATCGAGGGGACTTTTCATTCACGGCAGCCGCTCCGGCTCCTGCTCCGGCAGCAGCGGGGGTGACGTGTCCAACGCCATCGTCCTCTTCAGAATGTCTGTCATTGTCGGTGTTGTTCCATCCAGCAGATGCATGCTGCAAGTTGGATTGACCTCGAGCAGGAGCTGGGCGTCCCTACATATCAGCACGAGTACACAAGAGCACGAGAGACATACGGCAGCGGCACCTCCAGCAGCAGCAAAGGCAGCGTTACTTCCCCAACTGGATCGATTATCAGGCGTGCCCATGACCGAGTCTCGATTACGACTAATGATGGATGGAGCGGGGTAGGTACCGGATTGCGGACGTAGCATATGCGTATCGGCATCTGGCGATAGGAGACTATTATCGTAACCCACGGACCCTCTGTTTGGGTTGGGCGAGTCGTCTAATGTTGGCGAACCCTCTGCATTGGGGACAGCCGAGTAGGCTGGTGCGCCGACCGAAGCGGGTCTGGCAGGAGACACCATGTTGTATGGTAGATGATAACAGGTGAAAGAGTTGTGAAGTAAGAGTTGTAGCTCGGGTTAACGGTCTTGCGTGTTAAAAGGGTTGAGTTCAACTCTAAAGGAGTAAGCCGGTTTCGGAGTGCTTCTAGTAAAGGAAGGGGTAAAGGGCGTTTTGTTGAAAGGCACTAACTTGTATGTGTGGAGTGGTCGGGGTAACGAGACAATGGGTGGAATAGCAAGGGGCTAAGGTTCAAACTAGTAGATGGTGGCTATGAATCAGTCTTTGAAGTCAAGGCCAAGGTGAGGCTAGCTAGTACTCACAATATGTAATGTCGTGGCGAGATCGATCGTATTATAAAGTCAGACTGTCTTGATTATAAGCTATGGTGCTATATGAAACAACGAACTGAGAAAGAAAGAAATGATTCCCCGATCGTTGGTACCCCTTCTATGCCATCACTCTCTCCTTCCAAGCTGTGAACGATATAACGTTAAAAAGACGGCGTAACTCGTCCCGCTTTGACCGTCCCTGACGCACACAATACTTCAAAACAACATCCGAGCACAGCTTCTCTTTTCTATTGTTCTAACAGGAAACACGACTTACCGTATGATCGTATCTTGCTGAAGAAGCCTTCTCCTGCTCAATATTATACGGTGTAGATGCACTAGTGAGAAGATTGATGTTTGGATAGCATGTATCCTTTAATTTATCGGATCCCCTGGTTGATTCCGCACCGCCTCAACGGACGGGTTACCCTGCGGGGCCAAGCCAAAGGCATCGTACTCTTTTACTCGGTACGGCGCTTACACCCCTGAGTCTCTCATGTAAAGTTATGCCGTCTTGAAGGCCTTGTTTCAATCGAACGTAGGGCTTGGCGGGCTTGTACCCGGTTGCCTAGCATACAAGCCTTTCCTCAGATGGCAACCAGTGTTCTACCATTCAGCCAAGGTCTCGATAGCGAGTACATCCGTAGAGGTGGCTTGCAGCTGAACTGAAGACCCCGAGGTCACGTGCATCGCTTCTTCCAAAAGATGGCTTAGGGGTTGTTTGGCTAAAACAGCATCGGAGAATTAAACGATGTTCAAGAACGCCCTGATTGGTCATGGAATCTGACATTTCCCAACCATCGACCGTATTCCTAGATCGAATCACGACTGTTCGGTTGTGGCTTGGTCAAATGCTTCAGTGCTTGTTGACACAGCTGCATGCAGATGCTTCCAAAAGCGGTTCGGGCATTCGGCGATGATGAGGCACAGCCGACAACATGTGTCTAAGACACTGGATCAAGGCAAGCGAGGTTGCTGGATTTAGACTTTGAGCTCGGTCTTCCCTTGCATGGATGTATTAGAGTATTCCCACAAACATCCGTCAAAGCCGATACGAGTACGAGGTCAGGCATCACCCTCGTTCCTTGATTCCCATGAACATTGCATCGGACGCTTGACGAGCCAAGGTATTGCCCAGCAACACTACTAGCTCGAGCGACATCAGTGTAGGACCTGACTCTGCCCTACCGGTGACACCCCTACTCAGAAGGACATATGGCATCAGTATGGGCCATATATCGCCACCCTACGATCTCATCACTGGATAACTTGACCCGCCTCATTTCCAATTTTTCCAAACTTTGCGATGTCACACCCAGACGCTGTTGCTGAGTCATCGAGCCACAGCTTGGATGGCGGTACATGGCTGTCTTGAACGCATCGCCGATAACAGGGCGACGACGTGTTGTTGCTTCGATATCCACCTGGAAAGTTACCGAGCACAGATGACGATATGTGATCTTATGGTGATCGAAATGAAGAAAATGTCGGTCTGGTCTCGCCGGTAGCCAAATTGAGAGCACAATAATACACCTGTATGGGTGACACAGCCATTTCTGTAACCACTGTAGTCCCATACGTCATCTTATCAAAGGTGCTAAGTCCCTCCTTCCACTGCTGGCGAGCAAGAAAGGAAGGTTGCTTCTTGACGTGACACCAGCGGAAAGTAGCTGCAGTTCCCCTATCCCCTATCCACCTTGTTCCCCAACATTGTGCACCTCAATCAAAGCTTTTCCCCGCGCCATACACTCCACATATCGCACCAGGACCGACAAGATGGACAATATCCGAGATGCTGCCGGAACTATAGCAACTGGACTATCTCGAGATCGAGCCCAAGACCGGTATGCAGGCGTAAATATCAACATCACGCTATGGTCCAAAATCACCAACGACGATAAACCTGAGATTGTCAGCAATTTCGAAGTGACCTATTCAGATAAGTTCTCTTGCACGCGCAGATTGGCCAAGGAGAAACTCGGATTGGCCAATTATATCAAGGAGGGGTGGGCGAAAACCGAAAGGGCGATGGAAGCAAGGACCGACGTGACAACACGGAGCAATTGCTCTCTGAGCATGAAGTTGCACCAATAAGCATACGAAATGTGTCTGAGCAAACACCTTGCCGGATCCGGAATCACGGTCACCACATCAGCCAAACTCGCACCTGAGCTAGACAGCTATTGTCAATGTCCCTCACATACCATCACCGGCTCCGATCTCGCGCGTCGCGGCGTTGGTATCATGACGCAGACGTTCGGAAAGAAAGGGGAACTATGCGCATCCAGGTTTATGGATATCACAAGACTCCCGCTTCCGCTTGAAGACGAGATAGATCTAACCTCGGCGGGCGATTGGTTCGATTCAGACCGAGTCGCCGCTCGTCAGAGATATCTCGACAAATGCAACACCGCAATCCAAGGAATTGTGTGCAAATACGCCGAGAGCGGTTTAGGCGATGACAACGACCTGCAAGCCAAATCTCACGATTGTGCTACGGCAATCCGCACAATGTTGGCGGCAGACTCATCCTTTGCGGGACTACCTCATGTATTTGATCAACCAAGATTCGATAAAGAGCGCTTGAAGCCCAACTGGAGAACTTTGAAGACGAACAAGGAATACATGACGCCTTACGGCGACGAGTCCCGGGTCTCATGGATGCCTGATGGGGATCTTGAGAATAGCGAGGGAAGCGAGGCCAGTAGGGACAGCGATACGTCAAGGTGTGATTCAGAATCGCCGGAGGGGGAGAGATGATCATGGATGGGGATCCGCATACACTGTGCATAGTAATTTCGCGTTGTGGCTATTGTACATATCCATCAAATGACCCGTATTGGACATGCAAATGATGACTGAGGCGTTCAAACGATCAACTCAACGATACACGTCACGATCACGTGAGTTTACAAAATGGCCGATCGATTCCAGCAAATGACCCCTACGCGTCATTTCCAGAAAGATGACCGAAGCCGAGCTAAGGTGGGGGTGATATACTTATATAATCCAACCTACTGCCTCTGTCTCTCTCTTTCATCAATACAATACATACATGTCTAGAACATCCATCACATCCGCCACCAAGCTATTCACCAGGAACACACTTAGATTACAAACTCGAACAATGGTTAACGTACCCCTCTTTGGAATGAAGGAAAGGCAGCCTACTGCCGACGAGAAGGCTCTCATCGATGATGTCGTTCAGCTTTGTAGGTCTAGCTTTAGCTACAGCGGGACAGTGCTGATGAGTAGACCAGCTGAAGCCAATTTCTTCTGCTTACGCCCGATACGCTCCCGAGGCTACTTTCCACGATCCCATTGGTCTTGCCAACGGTCTTGAGGCTGTCGTAAGTATCCCCCCGATTCATGACACACGGCCATGGCTGACGGTCAGAAAGCCCAATTCAACGGTATGCCCAAGGTATTTGAATGGTCCAAGACCGAGGACCTCAAGGTTCTTGACAACCCCGAAGTTGTACGTCTCATCCATGAATAACAAGGTTGTGGCTGACAAGCTAGAAAGCCCCTTCCGTCCAATTCGCTTTGGCACAGCTATACAAGCTAAAGACCCCTTCTACCGAGAAGCTAGTCAACTCTAAGATCACCCTACACGTTGATCCCTCCACCAACCTCATTACCAAGTGTGTAGCCTTTATTTGTGCGAGGGTCTAGCTGACTTATAGGCACGATGAGGAATGGGATGGAAAGCCCAACACCACTTCTGAAGATGGATTCTTCGGAGCGTTGAACGAGTTCAGGAAGAAGGCTACTGCTTCGATGGTCAAGGCTGGTGTCGACACCACTCCTGCCGACCAACAGAAGAAGTAAGGGATGCAGAGAGGAAATTGTAGTAAGGCAGATTAATGAATATACAAGATATGGAAGTCATCGAAATCACTGCTAGACTTTGCATACTGATGATGATATGGTACACTCGCTACTGACTTGTGTTCTCTACTGGGCCATCAAGACTGCTGATGGTGTTAGACCATTCTCTTTCAACGACTTCTTCATATCTCCCTCAGCGTATTGTTTTCTAGGGAATGTCGAAGAAAACCTGATCGTACCAACGTCGTATGAGATATCCTCGGAGCATACCCACTCGGCAACCTCGACAAGTGCTACGAGTCAGCTTGTTCCACTATGTTACTATATTTAGACATACTAGAGTCAGAAGGGAAGGTCTTAGTGATCGGCCCTTTTGACGTTCTGACCTGTAACCTAGTCTCTGGGTTTTCTGACGATTTGACGGCAGAAGAGGGTTTGGCAGTGGTCGCAGCAACGACAGCGGGGGCATTACCATCTCGAATAGCTTTCTCCCTAGCTGATTTTTCGGCTCGTTCCTTCTTGTCCGCCTGAAACTCAGCTTATTCTTGCTGGTATTGGACGAATCTAGCTCACCTCGATCTGCGCTTTGATAGCCGCCCTTGCCCTTTGATCCTCCAACTTCTCCCTCTTCTTCCTATCTGCTTCTTTGATCGCTTCTTTAGCTTCCATATCTTCCTTCATCTTTCCTACATCCTACCCATCAACTAAACCTCGATCAAAGGGAGCAGATGTTTTACCTGTCCAGCCTTCCTTCTCAGCGCTTCATTCGCCTTATTGGCCTGAACATCCTCTTTTGACTGTTTTGCTCGTTTCTCTGCAAGTTTCTGCCTGAGCTCAGCAAGCTTCGCTTTCTTCTCTTCTTCCGTCAAAGGTTTAATCTACTCCATTAGCTTATACTCAATGGAGAGTCTGAGCTTACCTCCTCTGTAGACTCTTCGAACTCTTGATGACCCGATTTCTCGGCGTGGAATGAAGCAGTAGCTGATGATCGGAAGACTTTTCCACATTCAGAGCATTTGATTGACTATATATCAGTTGGGTCCAGATCAGATCAGGTGCGCTTTAGCTGACTTTAGCTTCTTCCCCCGATTCAAGCGATTGAATGGCTTCTTCATCATCCTCGTTCGCCTCTGGGATCGGTTTCTCAGAGTTGGCTAGTACATGATCCATAGCTGCCTGGTACCTCAGCTGATTCTAGAGTTCCGTATGAATCAGCTCACCTGTAATCCGGAATTACGCGTCGCTTTCAGTGCCCCTTAAACGTCAGCTCCATACAGCACTCGGACAAGCGAGCTCACAGTCAACACGAGCCGAGTCGAAACCCATTGATATCAGCTGTTCTTTGTCTCCTGACATGGCTGCGGTACGTTGGGGAGAACAGGTCTAAGGTTTTGATAGTAACGAGAGATGTACGAGCATAGCGCAATCTGAAGGTGGGTGGTGACGCACGGTTCAACCTACACGTGATCGCTTACGTCAGCCTCTCAACACATCTTTCGCTGTCGAGCTCAGAACGGGTAGAGATGCTATTAGCAAGGTCAAGACAAGCGCTACAGCTAGTAAAGCTCTCGAGGGTAACGATGATAGAGCAACGTTCGATTATGTCGGGAGAAGTATCAGGCAGTGGGCCCTCGAAGTCGCCGACGTTGGTCATGCAGATCATCATCAGGCGTGATCTTCAAACTGTATGTCTAGCTTAGACGAGGGCTGATGGAAGGAACATAATTGGCCTATAGGTCCACTAATGGCTCAAGCAGCTCATGCAGCTACAGCCGTGCTAGCTGAATGTAAAGACGAGAAAGAGGTGAAGTCGTATTTGGGGGATTTAGGGAATATGCGTAAAGTCGTCATGGAGGTCAGTCCATCATGTCTTCGACCGAGGTAAGCTCATGAGTAGGCCCCAACTGAGCAAGGACTGTCTGCCTTGGCGAAGAAGCTGGACGAGATGGAACCTCGTATACCATATTACCTCTGGGTTGAACAACCGTAAGCTCATCCATAGCCTCGAGGAATCAAGCTGAATGAAACAGAGAAAATACTCCTACAGCTTTAGCTCTTGTACCCAATCCACGACCGAAGGCATTGAAAAAGATCTTTTCCGAACTCGATATAACTCTGTGGAAATGAACTGGATCAAGAGCTTCGTGGCTAGATACATCAGAGGACCCTGTTTGCCGTATTCCAGGGCCTAGTTGGATCCTCAAATGATCAGGACAGTCCAAAAGATGGCGATGTTGCGATCGCGACTCCACCTCCCCAAAACCCCTCATCACCTTATTGTACACGTCCCACGATCACAGTTCCGCATTGTATATCCAAATCCCAAGTAATTTCCATGCATACAAATCTCTTACTCTGCCCATACCCCACGGCGACATCGCCGACTGGTGGGCGTACCCTCCACCTGCCCCACTCTGCTAGTCGCGGGGATCACCGACGGACCGAGCCTCCTCCGAAATCTCCACGTACTCATAAGTTACTCGTCCACTGCTCCACCCAAGTACTTGTATCGTGTACTCCATTCCATTTGACCTTTGGCAGGCTTATCGATACCTGGACGTGATCTAGGAGTCAGAGACGTCTTGTACATTTCGGGAGATTGAGCATTTTGTAGTATAGCCCGAGCCGAAGTAAGTCCGGAACAATCAAGCGGTCCCCGGTATTCCGCTCATTAAAGTCTCTTTTCGAGATATCAGCCTGGACTCGGACGTCGGAGAGCCAGCTCCGGTCAAGTGTACAACAGAAAAGACAATCGTGGACTCCTGCGTGTACACAGGGACAAAGGAGGTCTTGACCTACAATCCGACTTGTAAGAATCGTACATCAATCACATGCACCATCTAATCTTTAGTGTAACCGCGACTCAGCATGTCAAGCGGAACTCCCTCCGAGAGTGAGACTCTCCTAGCATCTACGCCGGATCTAAGTTCTTCGGCCAAGCTGGATGCAGGGAGAGATGTACCTGTCTTCATCAACGATTTCAAGCGGAATGTTTACACCTGCAAGATCATCCTTGGGCTTGGATTAGCTGGATCACTAGGAGTCGAGATCTGGTGTATGATCCAAACGTTCGTCAATAATCAATCTCATCACGCTGGAGGTTTGCATAATTTCATGCTATGGGAGAAAATCACGAATATCGCTTGTGTCATCTTGATCGTATGTCCCATCCTGCAACTAATCGAAACTTGCTCACGTCCAGCTCTCAGCTACTATCCTGTACTTGGTCTCATTGGGGAAGCACCCAATCTACGAAGCACCTAATGGTACTTTTCGAAATATCGATATCCACAAAACCCTCACCCAAACAAACTTTATCATCCTCCTCTCGGTCCTCGTACTCCACTACTTGCCTCCGACACTGCAAACATACAATACCCGAATCGCTCCTCCTTCACCCTATTCACCATACTGGGCACCATGGCTTCGGTCTGCGATCGAAGTGATTTCTCTCCTGGCGGTGGGGAGTATGAGGAGAATCCCACAATTACACTTTACACCAATGAGGATGGGGACGGGATTTGGAGTGAATGAGGTCAAAAAAGACAAAACGAATAAAGAAGAATCAAACGTACTAGACCGAGCTGGATGTCCGATTCTAGCCTTTGTCTTCCTAGTCTATGTTCGTTTCTTTCGTCATCCCGATCACTAAAGTGTCAAGCTGATGAAGTAGGTCCAGAAGATCTTGAAAAAGTCAATGACTTCCGAGACGTTGGTACTGGATGACCTACCTCATTTAGCGGAAGATGTTCGGAAAGCGGGATACAGATCTGCAGCGGATGAGAAGGAAGGAACGATTCGATTGGATGACGAGGCCCCGTCCGGGATACCACAAAAGCAGGATATGACTAGTTGGCAATTAGTCAAGAAAGTCTGGGAAGGACGAGCATATGTGGTCTGGACCAGTACGTCCTGCTACCTTCTACCACATCGAATCATGTATGTGGGGGAGGCTGACTACTAGATGTGATATACGAGGCAGTACCCCAATTTCTTGGTTTACTTCAGCTTGTCGCCCTTCGAGAATTGATCGATTCTTTCGCCGACGGACCCGATGGGGATAAAAGTTATGCGTATCTCATGTGTACTTTGCTTTTGATCGGGCAAGCTGCCGAAGGTGAGTCTCATCAGTATGAAGTGGGCCACGGCTGATGATAGTGATCATTCAGTCTATCACTTGGTAAGCTCGGCAGCATGGGGGAGAGCTGACTCAAAGGGTCCGAGAATGCTATCTTTTACACTTCCCTGTCAAGATGGTCCTGGCTTCTTTAGTATGTCTCTCCCTGCTATACTATCCCGCAAACCATTACCCCCGACCCATATCTACATAATGTAGATCCGCCTACCTCCATTTATCCGCCCACCTCTCCTTTGGGTGGAGCTTGGAGCACTACACACCCCAGATCCCCTGTATGAGGGGGATGATCAAAGACCTCCGCAGATCAAGGTGGCTGACTGACGTCCAGCTCTTCTCCAAGATCCTACGCGCCACGGACGCTCGAGGTCTCGAGGCCAAGAAGGAAACCGAAGATACTTCCAAGAACCAAGGGCGGGCACAAGTCATGAATCTCTTGACGATCGATGCTAGTGCTGTAGCATCTCTCGGAATCTACGCTTGGAATGTCAGCAACGCACTCATCAATCTGTTGGTCGGATTCTGGCTCCTATACTCGATGCTTGGAATCAGCGCTGTTGTCGGAATTGGTCTTATTCCATTATTGTCGAGTTTGACGACGATACTTGCCAAGTTCATCTATTGTAAGTCCAGAACCGAAACGAAGTGCATGTGCACTGATCTCAGATTGCGACAAGTCACTGGCGAAAGCTCGTGATAGTAGGACAGGGGCGGTCAAGGAGTTTTTGTCCGGAATCAAAGTTATCAAGGTTGGTCGGGTATGATCAATGGCGCTTACTTTAGCTCAACAACTTTGAGGGATATTATGTCCGGGAAATCAATCGAATGCGAGAAGCCGAGGTCAAGTACGTTCACTCCAGATACATAGCTCACGGACAGATGGCAACGATACCGATATACGCTTGGTACCCTCTGGAACGTGATTGCAGACCAGCTACCGGTCATTGCGATTCTCGTCACTTTCGTCCTACATACCAAAGTATTCCATCACCCGTTGAATGCTTCAACCGCTTTTGTCGCCCTTACTGTGTAAGTCTTGAAGCTATTTTGATAACTGATCTTAGGTTCAATCGCGTAAAGGGAGCATTGTCCGTTCTCCCGTCGACACTTCAAGCATTGCTGCAGGCCAAAGTATCGCTGGATCGACTTGCGGCTTATATGAATCAGCCTGAAATAGATCCACCTATGGGCGAATCGGAGGGTAGGATCATCTTTAAGGATGCTACCATCAGCTGGCCGGGAGAGGCGATCGTCGAAGATACCCCTCAACTCGCTTCATTCACATTGAAAGGTCTGAACTTTGAGCCTCCTCAAAACCAAATGACGATAGTCTGTGGGCCTCTTGGATCGGGCAAAACGCTACTGGTAGGTGATTCGTCTGGGACTAGGCTGATATCAGCTACGAGGGCTACTCGGAGAGGCTCGAGTATTGGAAGGAACCGTTCTTGCTCCCAGAACATTGCCCGATGCAGTGCCTATCAATGGTGGCGAGATCCAGCGAAATTGGACCAACGAATCGTGGTTGATCGATTCGGTCGCTTACGCCCCTCAACAGGCCTACATCCGACACGGCACGATTAGAGACAATATCTGCTTTGGTCAACCGTTCTGGAAGGACAGGTACAAGGAGGCATTGCGACAATCTGCTCTGCTGTCGGATCTGGATATCATGGACTCAGGAGACTTGACCGAAGTAGGAGAGCATGGGACCACCTTGGTGAGTTGATCTTGATGACTCAGCTGATTATTAGAGTGGAGGTCAGAAAGCTCGAGTCAACCTTGCTAGGTGTATCTACTCTCGGGCCAAGACGGTCTACATGGACGATATCTTATCCGCTGTCGACGCTCATACCGCTCAATACATCTTTACCGAATGTTTCCAAGGGTCACTCTTGAAGGGACGAACCTTCATACTGGTCACTCATCATGTGGCTCTCTGTCTTCCTGCCGCCGAGTTCTTGGTATTCCTCGATAATGGTACCGTCGTTCAAGCTTGTCCCGCCTCAGAAGCCCAGATCTCCGCTATCCCAGCCGTCCCGCCCCGTCCCGATGAAGGTCATACCGAAGAGGCAGCGGACGAAGATGAAGAGCCCGATCGCGCCGCTCGACAGATTTACAAGAATGAACACGCCGCTAGTGGTCGTGTTGCGTCGAGTCACTACTGGTTGATCTTTAAGAGTGTTGGTGGCTTTTGGTACTGGCTCCTGTTCGCTATCCTATTCATCGTCACTCGACTCGCCGATATTGGGCAGTCCTTTGTCCTGGAGCGGTGGTCGGCTGATTCTGATCCACGCCATCTCGATCAAAATCTTATCAATTACGGTCTCTTTGTCTCGGCTGCCGTCATTATTGGTGCCCTTCGTTGGGTCTGGTTGTACGGTGTGGGAAGTACTGGATTCGTCAACTCCATGTCTCGGAAGATTCACTCTAAAATGCTCAATACTCTGGTGGGCGCACCATTATCGTATTTCGAAACAACCCCGACCGGCCGACTCATGAATGTCTTCGGACAGGATGTGAATCGGATTGACGGTTTCGTATCGGATGATGTGGGAAGAACAATCATGTCGACCTTGGAGGTCTTTACTTCTATCCTGATTGTCTGTATACAGACACCCATTATGGCCATTGTCATTTTGATTGGCTCGCTCCCATTCTACTGGTTATCTGGTGTATTAGGAAAGGTCAGGGCCGAATTGAGGAGATTGACGGCGGTCTCTGGTTCGCCCCTGATTACCTTATATCACGATGCGATCGATGGGGTCGTGATGATTAGAGCGTGAGTCTTGATATCTTGCTTGTGCTGATGACAGGTTCGGATCTCACGAATTGATGCAAGCGTCCATGCTGGCTTTGATCAACCGGGAAAGGAATGCTACTTTGGCTGATTTCGGAGGTGAGTCGTCTGCTAGACTCGGCTGATCGCAGTGTTCAATCTGGTCCGGGCAATTGTACAGACCATCACCAGTCTTATCGTAGCTGGCACCGGATTCGCTCTGGTTCGGACTGACTTGTCCCCGTCGCAAGCGGGTTTCATCCTTTCTTTCGCCATCACTGCTTCAAGAGGTGAGTCCAGTTCCTGATTAGGCTGACTATAGGCTTGTTCACCTTGTTGGAACGATACAGTTCTCTCGAACAGACATTTGTCAGCGCCGAGCGAATTGAGCATTGTACGTCTCGTTTGCAGAGCATTACTAAATGTCAGATATTAATGGCCCGCCTCAAGAATCGACCGAGGGAGATATCCCTGAAAAGTCTTG